>Ga0187777_10000055_pt1 | contig 83233 bp, 79 predicted proteins | sample 1015_Q2_SP5_10_M_FD_132416 | JGI IMG/M metagenome (GOLD analysis project Ga0187777, IMG submission 132416) | Tropical peat soil microbial communities from peatlands in Department of Meta, Colombia - 1015_Q2_SP5_10_MG | ecosystem: Environmental > Terrestrial > Soil > Wetlands > Peat | place... | reverse complement strand
GGGTGTTCGCGGTGCGTGATCCGCGCGGCTTTCGCCCGCTCTCGATGGGACGCATCCCGGGCGACGGCGGGCGCAAGGACACCATCGTCTTCGCCTCCGAGACCTGCGCCTTTGACCTGATCGGCGCCACCTACGAGCGCGACATCAGTCCCGGAGAGATGGTCGTGATCGGCCCGGAGGGAATCTACTCGCGATTTTTCGCCAGCCAGACCCCGCAGTCAAGCTGCATCTTCGAGCATGTCTATTTTTCCCGTCCGGACAGCGTGATCTTCGGCCGCTCGGTGGCGGAAAGCCGCGAGAAGCTGGGACGGCAGTTGGCGATCGAAGCTCCCGCCGCAGCCGACCTGGTAGTGCCAGTCCCGGATTCCGGTGTGGCTGCCGCCATGGGTTATGCCGCCGAGAGCGGTATCCCGCTGCGCATGGGGCTGATCCGCAATCACTATATCGGGCGGACGTTCATCGAACCGGAGCAGCGGGTGCGCGACTTCGGCGTGAAGCTCAAGCTGAACCCGGTGCGCAGCGTGCTGGCGGGCAAGCGCGTGGTGCTGATCGACGATTCCATCGTACGCGGCACCACCAGCCGCAAGATCGTGCGCATGGTGCGCGACGCCGGCGCCCGCGAAGTGCACCTGCGCATCTCCTGCCCGCCTACGGTCTCTCCCTGTTTCTACGGCGTGGATACGCCTTCGAAGAAGCAGCTCATCGCCGCCAACAAGACGGTGGAGGAGATCCGCGAATACATCGGCGCCGACTCACTCGCTTATCTTTCGCTAGAAGGCATGAAGCAGGCCTGCGGCGAGAGCGAGGCGCGTACCTACTGCACCGCCTGCTACACCGGCAAGTATCCCACCCCACTGGTGGACGTCGAGGAGATCAGGTCGGCGGATGAGTCGATGAGGAAGTAAGCTTAGAGTGCCGACGATTTCCGTGCCGCCACCACTCGCGGAATCCCTTGCAAGTCTGGTGTGACCTGAACTTCTGCCCAATCCCGCACCAGCTCGTGCACGGCCGCAGCGAGAGAGTATCCGATCTCGACCACCAACCAGCCGCCAGGCTTCAGCACCTCGCGCGCCTGCGGGACCAGCCGCCGATAGACCTCAAGCCCGCTTTCTCCCGCGAAGACCGCCACCTTGGGCTCGAACTCGCGCACCTCGCGCTGTGCCTTTTCCGGCTCGGACTCAGGAACGTAGGGTGGGTTGGAGACGACAAAATCGTACGTCGCGGCTGGCGCTCCGGCCAGCAGGTCGCGTTGCTGAAAAATGACGCGATGGTCTAACTGCAGCCGATGGGCGTTGGCGCGCGCGACCTCGAGCGCCGCCGGGGAGATGTCCACGGCTTCCACGCGTGCCCAGGGCAGCTCCGCCGCCAGCGCCAGTGCAATGCAGCCTGAACCGGTGCCCACGTCCACGATACTCGGCGCCTGCTTCGCGCGCGCCAGCTCCAGCACGGTTTCGATCACATGCTCGGTCTCGGGACGCGGGATCAGCACGGCGGGTGAGACGATCAGGTCCATCCCCCAGAATTCCTGGTGGCCGGTGATGTACTGCGCCGGCTTGCCGGCCGAGCGCTCGGCGATGGCCTCGTCGTAGCGCGCCTGCTCGTCGGCTGTGAGTTCGTATTCAGGGTGGGCGTAGAGGTAGGCGCGATCGGAATTGAGCACGAACATCAGCAGCGTTTCGGCGTTCATGCGAGGAGAGCCGACGGCGTTCGCGGTCAGCGTGTCGATGGCGGCAGTGAGGGCTTGCTTGAGCTGCATCAGTCGGTCGTTGGTCGGTGGTCGTTTGTCGTTAGCGAACCCGTTGCCAACGACTAACGACCAACGACTAACGACCGTTCACGCCAGCGCCGCTTCCTGCTTCAGCTTCTCGGCCTGGAAGTGAGTGACCAGCGCGTCGATGATGGGCTGGATTTTGCCGTCCATGATGTCGCCCAACTGGTGCAGCGTGAGCCCGATGCGGTGGTCGGTCATGCGGTCCTGCGGGAAGTTGTAGGTGCGGATCTTCTCGCTGCGGTCGCCCGTTCCGACCATCTGCTTGCGCTCTTTGGCCAGCGCCTGCTGCTGCTTCTCCAACTCCATCTCGTAGAGGCGCGAACGCAGCACGCGCATCGCCTTGTCGCGGTTCTTGATCTGCGATTTCTCGTCCTGGCAGGAGACCACGGTGTTGGTCGGCAGGTGCGTGATGCGGACGGCAGAGTAGGTTGTGTTCACCGACTGCCCGCCCGGACCCGACGAGCAGAAAGTATCGACGCGGATGTCCTTAGGATCGATTTTCACGTCCACGTCCTCGGCTTCGGGCATGACCGCCACGGTGACCGCGGAGGTGTGCACGCGGCCCTGCTGCTCGGTCTGGGGTACGCGCTGCACCCGGTGCACGCCCCCCTCGTACTTCAGCCGCGAATAGGCGCCCTGGCCTTCGACGATGGCGATCACTTCCTTCAGCCCGCCCACGCCCGATTCCGACGCCGAGAGCACTTCCACCTTCCAGCGCTGCGATTCTGCGTAGCGCGTGTACATGCGGAAGATCTCAGCGGCGAACAGCGAAGCCTCGTCTCCGCCGGTGCCGGCGCGGATTTCGAGCACCACGTTCTTCTCGTCGTTCGGATCCTTGGGAATCAGGAGAACCTTCAGCTCTTCTTCCACCTTTCGGATGCGCTCTTCCAGCTTGGTCAGTTCTTCCTGGGCGTAAGCGCGCATTTCCGGATCTGATTCTTCTGCGATGACCGCCTTGCTTTCGGCGATGCCCTGCTTCAAATCCTTGTATTCGCGATACTTCTCCACCACAGGCATCAGCTCGCTGTGCGCCTTGGCCGTCTTCTGATAGCGCGCCGAGTCGGAGATCACCTCCGGCGTGGCGAGCGCCTGGGTCAGCTCGTCGTACTTGGCTTCGATCTGGTCGAGTCTTTCAAACATGTCGTTAGTTGGTGGTCGTTAGTCGCTAGCTCGACCCTTCGGGTCGCACCGCGTTTATGAGCGCATTCAGTCCTCGCGCTGCAGACGCGGCTTGCGCCAAAAGCGCTTCCGCATCTGTCTGGGGCAGGTATTTCAGTTCGCGAGCGATGATTAGTTGTGTCTGCAGCTCCAGCAACGAGCCTCGCGCATGGAACAGGAAGTTGCAGAACTCCCGGCTCGAGCGATGCCCTTTGCCCTCTGCAATGTTACTCGCTACCAATGCAGCCGCCCGCCGAATCTGGCTGGGAAGACCATACAACCCGTGCTTGGGAAACTTCTCCGTCGCACTATAAATCGCGACTGCCAATTTGATCGCCTCCCGCCAGACGCGCAAATCTTGGAATGATGATGACATCCATCAGGCTCATTGGAGCCGGGTATTTGCCACCGACCAACGACAAAAGACCAACGACTCTCGAATGGAGTGTAACGTTTCGCGGGGCAGCCCCGCTAGGCAATCACCAGCTCGCCGCCGCGCTGCTTCTCGAGCGTCATGGCTTCGTCGAGGGCGCGGATAGCGCATTCCACCTGGTCGTCGCTGGGAGGCTGGGTGGTGATCCGCTGCAGCCACAGGCCGGGAGCGGTCATCAGGGCAAAGAGCGAGCCACGATGCTTGGCGGCGTAGCGGATGATCTCGTACGAAACGCCCGCGATCACCGGCAAGAGCGCAATGCGGATGGCGAAGCGCGCCCAGAACGTGGTCACCGGGATCACGGTGTAGAAGACGATCGAGATCAGCAGCACCGTCATCAGGAAGCTGGTGCCGCAGCGCGGGTGATAGGTCGAGTACTTCTGCACGGCGGCCGGGGTCAGCGGATCGCCGCACTCGAAGGCGAACACCGTCTTGTGCTCCGCCCCGTGATATTCATACACGCGGCGGATGTCCTTCCACAGCGAGATGGCCCAGATGAACAGCAGAAAGAGTGCGATGCGGATGGCGCCATCCACCAGGTTGAAAACGATCTGGTTGCCGAAGGCCGGCGAGACTCGCTTCAGCTCGGTCGCGGCCACCAGGGGCACGAACTTGTACATGAAGACGAAGAACCCGACCGAGAACAGGATGTTGACCGCCATCACCCAGCCGCTGATCTCGACCTTCTTCTCCTGCTCTTGGCGTGGGATCGCGTCGAGCGCCACGTTGGCGGAGTAGCGCAGGGCGCGGAAACCCAGCGACATCGCCTGTCCCAGCGTGGCCAGGCCGCGCAGCACAGGCCAGGCCCACCACTTACGCTTTTCCGATGGCCGCTGGATGGGCTCGGAGTGCGTCGCCACGTCGCCCGAGGGCCTGCGCACGGCGATCCCCCAGGCATGCGGCGAGCGCATCATCACGCCCTCCAGCACCGCTTGCCCGCCGACCAGCGTTTCACTCTCGCCGCTTTCGAGCGCGGGCAGGAGCTGCATACTGGCGGCGAGCCGCACGAGTTGTCGCCAATAATTCACGGGAAATTAGATGATTTCAGCGAAGTCCCCGCTTCATCCGGTACCAAAAGGTTACTGGGCAGCCGCAGACCTGTCAATCACAGCACCGTTGTCGCTAGACGTGTACAATGCGAGCCGTTTTTGGGGATTTACGGGATTTGATCCTAGGGGACCACCAGTCCAATGACTTTGTGACCGAGGAGGTCAACATCCATGAAAAGATTTTCGGGATTCCTTTTGGTGCTGTCAGTTGTACTCGCGGGAGTGGGCCTGGGCGTGGCGCAGGAGAAGATGCAAGGCCCGCCCAAGGTGCTGACCGTCTTCCGCGAGGTCCTGAAGCCGGGCAAGGCCGGCATGGTGCACGAGAAGGCCGAGAGTGCTTTTGTGCAGGCGTTCACCAAGGCAAACTGGCCCACCCACTACCTGGCCGCAACTTCCCTCTCCGGCAATCCGCGCGCCCTGTTTTTTGTCGGCTACGATTCCTTCGCCGCCTGGGAAAAAGACAATAAGGCGACGGAAAAGAACGCCACCCTGTCCGCGGCACTCGACCGCGCCAGCATGGCCGATGGCGAGCTGCTGAGCGAAGCTGAGGGCCTGACCCTCGTGTATCGCGAGGACCAGAGCCTGCGTGCGAACGTTAACATTGCCCAGATGCGGTACTTCGAAATCTCTGTCTACCGAGTCAAGCCGGGGCACGACAAGGATTGGGATGAGGCGGTCAAACTGGTCACGGCCGCTTACGAGAAGATACCGGACGTCCGCTGGGCCACCTTCGAGGCGATTTACGGCGCGCCGGGGGGCACGTTCGTGATTTTCACGCCCATGAAGTCTTTGGCTGAGGTGGACACGGAACTGACGCAGAACAAGCAGTTCGAGGCAGCCATGGGTGAGGAAGGGATGAAAAAGCTCCGCGAGCTTTCGGCCAAGGCCATCGAGTCCAGCGAGAGCAACCTGTTCCAGTTCGCGCCCAAGATGAGCTACGTTTCGGACGACTGGGTCAAGGCTGAGCCCGACTTCTGGAAGCCCAAGGCTGCCATGCCGGCGGGAGAGAAGAAGACTGAAAAGAAGCCGGCCAAGAAGCAGTGAGCCCGGATCGTTCGTGAACGATACCAATTTGGAGTTGTCATCCCGAGTCGAGAGCCTGCCCTGAGCGAAGTCGAAGGGGACCTGCTTTTAATGCCGTTACTCAGAAAAAGTTAAAAGGCGAGCAAACAGCAGGTCCCTCGCTTCGCTCACGATGACAACTCTGAGCTTACTTGTGTGGTCACTGCGATCCGCACCGGCTGAGCGCAGTCGCAATGATCGCGTCCTGCTCGGGGAAGACCGTCCGCAGGTCCAACAGCACCTTGCCCTGCTCGACGCGGGCGACGATGGGCGGCTGATGGGCGCGCAGGCGCGCCGCGAATTCGTCCGCGCTCAGACCCTTGCAGGTGATGGCCAGAAGAACGGTCGGCAGGGTCGCGCCGGGAGCCGCGCCGCCGCCAATCACCGACACCCCATCGACTACTTCCACCTCGATCTTGCGAGCGTTCGTGCGTAGCTTCTCCGCCAGCGCCTGGGCGCGGCGGCCGATCTCGTCGGCGCTCAGGCGCATCATGCGCACGGCGGGGATGGCGTTGTGGTCCTGGCGAACGTAGGCGAGCAGGGTGGCTTCGAGCGCGGCGTAGGTCAGCTTGTCCACGCGCAGGGCGCGGAACAGCGGGTTCGAGCGGACGCGGGCGATGGTCTCGCGCTGACCGCTGATGAGCCCGGCCTGCGGCCCGCCCAGCAGCTTGTCGCCGCTGTAGGTGACCACGTCCACGCCGGCGTGCAGGCTGTCCCAGACGCTGGGTTCGCTGCTCACGCCGACCGAGCGCAGCTCGATCATCGCGCCTGAGCCGAGGTCTTCGAGGATACGCAGCTTATGCTTGCCGGCCAGCGCCACCAGGTCTTCCAGCGCAGGCTGCTCGGTGAATCCGACGATCTGGAAGTTGGAGCGGTGGACGCGCAGCAGCAGGCGGGTGCGCTCGTTGATGGCTTTTTCGTAATCCGCGAGGCGGGTACGGTTGGTGGTGCCGACCTCGCGCAGCACCGCGCCCGATTTGGCCATCACGTCGGGAATGCGGAACGAGCCGCCAATCTCGACCAACTCGCCGCGCGAGACGATCACTTCGCCGCCCTCCGCCAGCGTGTTCAGCGATAGCAGCACGGCGGCGGCATTGTTGTTCACCACCACGGTGGAGATGCCGCTGAGGCCCTCCTGGTTGAGCAGGCGTGCGGTCAGCCGCTCGACGTGTACATCGCGCTTGCCGCGTTCGCCGGAAGCGATGTCGAACTCCAAATTGCTGTATACGCCGCCGACTTCGCGAATGCGATCTAGAGCAGCCGCGGCCAGCGGCGCTCGTCCGAGATTCGTATGCAGGATGACCCCGGTTGCATTGATGACGGGCCGCAGCGACGGGGCGAGCGACTGGCGCAAGCGTTGCTCGACCGCACCTGCCACCCCGCCTATCGCCAGATCCACGCCTGAGGCATCAAGGCTGCCGGAGGCGATCTCCTGGCGCAGTGCCTCGAGCACTTGGCGCGCGGCATCGGTCACCGCAGCATGGCCTTCCCGCTCGACCAGCGTGGCAATCTCGGGCTGATGCAGCAGTTCGTCAACCGAGAGCAGCTTGCGGTAGAGGTCTTTCCTGGGAGTGGTTGCCACGCAGGGATTGTATCGTTTCTGGCCGCTTGGAGGAGCGAAGTCCGGGGTTTGGCTTTGATGGACTTCGTCGCATCCCCCAGCCCGCCCATGCGACGGATAAGATGTTTCGATTGGACTTGTGGGCAACGTCCGCCTATTCTCGTTTTGCATCGAGAAGCGGAAAGGAAAGCGGGCGGCATGGCGAAGGCGAAAGAGTTTACGGTAACCATTGAAGACAAACCCGGCGCCCTGGGCAAGTGCTGCCTCGCCCTTGGGGAGCGTGGGGTGAACATCCTGGCGTTTCAATCGTTCGTGGAAGCGGGCGAGAGTCTGGCCCGATTCGTGGTGGACGATCCGGCCACCGCCAACGCGGTGCTGGGCAGCCTGCACATGAACTTCGAGGAAGGGGACGTCGCCGTGGTCAGGCTGGCGCACCGTCCGGGCGAGCTGGGCCGCGCCGCGGTGCGGCTGGGCGAAAATCGCATCAATATTGACTATTCCTACTGCGGGCTGGAGCCGGGATCGACGCTGCCGCTGGCGGTCTTCGGGGTTGACAACGTAACCAGGGCATCGGCGCTGCTGGACGAGTTCGCCGCTAAGTAGCCGGCGTCGGAGGGTATCTCAACCGGACTAGCGGCGACCTCCGCGGAAGACGGGGCTTCTCTGATCTCGACAATCCGTGAAGTGATGATCGGCGTCCCATACTCGGGGTGCTTGAACTCCAGGTGCATGCTGCGACCGATAAAGCGCGTCTTCAACATCGAGCCGCCCCAGTTCGAGCCCAGAATCCTGACCAGCGACGGAGAAGGACAATACTTGGGATGGCCGGAGATAAGCGCCCAGCCGTCCCCGCAGTTGACCACCGTGTACCAGCGGTGCTGAGTTTGGACCTCCAGCCGGCTGCCCTGGGCGAGGTCTTCCAGGCGCACACCGCCTTCGATCTCCGACTGCGCGATGTTGCAGTTGACCTGGTCGCTCAGGTTCGGATGGGCTGCAAACGGACGCGGGATTGTTGGTCCGAGGGAAATATCGTCCCCCCGCTGAAATGGCACGCAGCTTAGCTATTCTAGCGCGCAGTGTCAACCGCCTGGCAGGGTAGAATCGGCGCGGTAGTGTCCTAAGCGTTTACGTTTAAGACGCTACCGAATCGGCACTCATCGAGTGCCAGTAGCGGCTGAAAAAGGAGGCAGATGTGGGAACGGACAAACCTCCTGCAGGGCAGGAGGGGAAACACGCCGAAGCGGTCCAGCACCTCAGCGAGGCACACCGAATCCTGAACAAGCTTCGGGAGCAAGCGGACAAGCACCCCGCGCCTCGGGAGGCCATCGCCGAAGCCATCCAAAAGCTGGAGAGGGCCTTGGCGATTCTTTCCGTCAAGACGGGCGGATGGTTGTGATGTATCGCTTACACGGCTCAGCGTCCAGCGGCCTCTTGGCCTCTCAGGGTCAAGCAGGTGCTGCTGGCGCGCGCGACCAGGCTTCGCTTCTCGTCGAATACGTCGCATTCCACCAGGCCCACCGTCCTCCCGTTCTTGACCACGCTGGCTTCTGCCGTCAGCTTGGCGTTCCAGACCGGCTTGAGGAAATTGATCTTGAGTTCCAGCGTGGTAAAGCTTTCGCCATCGCCCAGAGTTGCAGCGTAGGCCATTCCCATGGCCGCATCGGCAATGTCACAGAGAACGCCGCCGTGAAGCGTACCCATGGGATTGGCATGTTGTTTGCCGGCCTCCAGTTCCACCGTGGCGTGCCCCTCACCGATGGCGACCAGCCGAAAACCGAGCAACTCGGCAACCGGCGCCTGCGACCCTTCCCCCCGCATCCGGCGTTGAATCCCCTCGAGCATTGTGGCCATGCATCCCCCCCCATCCCGCAGCAAGAAACTACGGATTGGATGATGCTGTGGCGTGACTGGACTCAAACGCTAGGTGACGAAGACCGCAATGATTCGGCCTCCAGCGGGCTATCTGTTGTCCCAATCCACCGGTTTTACCGGCAGGTCCCAATGGGCATCGAGAATCTCGAACCGCCGCTGTTCTTCCCGGGCATAGGTTTCCTGGTCGGGAAATAGCTGCTTCTTGAGCGCGTCTTCGTTGAAGGCCTCGTTGGCAACTGCGGCGTTCTTGAAGACGATGGTCACGCGGTAGTCCCAGCGGCCGTCTTCGGTGGTGTGATAGCGCGGCCGGTCCATCCAGACCTTCAGCATCCGGCCCATCTCTACCTGCTTCTTCAGAACGGGGTAATGGTTTTTCCTGAACAGCCGCAGGAACTCATCGGCGTGTCCCCACTTCGTTTTGTAGTAGTACTCGACCACGAAAGGAACGTCTTTTCCGCCAGGTTCCATTTGCGCCCACCCCATCACCGCAGCAACCGCAAGGAACATCTCCACCAGCGCAACGCGCTCCATTGCAATTCTCCTCCGTCTCGGGATTCCACCTTGTACACGCACGGCCGTTGGATGTCCACCGCAGCGCTGGGGAAGTTGCTGTTGACCGAAAGTCCTTGCCAATCGCGGGGCTGATAGGCACAATTCCCGGTGCAATCGTATCGCCGCAAGCGGCGCGTGGAGGCACGCCATGGCTAAAGTCAAGCAATTTACGGTGGCGCTGGAGAATCGGCCGGGCAGACTGGCTCATGTGGCAAAGGTCCTCGCCGAGGCCAAGGTCAACATCCTGGCGGTTCTGGGCAGCACGGCAGGAGGGCAGGGTTCCGTGCAGGTGGTTGTCGATAACGCCAACAAGGGTAGAAAAGCACTGGACGGAGCCGGCTTTGCCTACAGCGAAGGCACGCTGGAGGAGTTTGAACTGGCCAATAAGCCCGGCGCACTCGCAGACCTGGCCGGCAAGCTGGCCAAGAAGGGCCTCAACATTGATTGCGCCTACGCCACGGTGCACAAGAGCGCCAAGAAGGCGGTCGTGGTGCTGGGCACTTCCAAGGTCGGCGAGACGGGCGGCGCCTAGCAGCGCAATCCCCGCGCCGAGGCCGCCTTAGGCGGCCCCGGGATAGCCATCGGACATCGCAGCCCGGTCCTCGCCCCAGTCAGCCAGAGCTTCCTCCTCCGTCTCGTAGACGTGGAGCCTTTGCGACAGGTGCGTCAGGTAGAAGAGGTTGCGCACGGGCTCGGTCGGGTTGCAGATCTTGAATTCACCGCCGGAGGTGCGGGCCAGTGCCGTTAACTCGGCCAGCGTCCCGAGGCCGGCGGCATCCATGGCATCTACACCTCCGAGATGCAGCAGTACGTGCTGCCTCTTGGCGAGCAAAGCGGCAATCTGATTCGACAGAAGCGTCGCCTCGTCCCCAAACGTGATTCTCCCAGCGCAATAGACAACCACGGTATCGTCGGCGGAACGGAAATGCAAAAGCAGGTTCACGATCGGTCCCTCACAACTCGCCGCCCCCACTGGCGAATGGCCGTACCACATACCCTGAGCGGGCTGAGAACCAACCCCTCCCGCGCCTCCATTCACAACATACGCAGGCGGGATGGTCCAGGTTCCATGATCATTGGACGTTTGGCGGCAGGAAACGTCACTTGTTTTAGTCACCCTGGTTAGGCAGCATGGTTCCTTTAGCGTTGGCCGGATTGCTTGACCGGCGACGGCTGCGCCTGTCGAAGGTAAGCGTCGGTCCTGGCGATCCAGTCTTCGCGGGGAGGGGTAAAAATATCGAGATCGACGGTATCTTCCACGGCGACGGCCTCGTGCGGTACGTTCGGTGGTATGCAGAGCACCTCACCCGCCCGGACTGTAATCTCGCGGTCCTTGAGGACGAATTTCAAAGCCCCCTCGAGAATGTAGGTGACCTGCTCGTTGTGATGGCTGTGGAGCGGGACCACGCATCCTCTCTTCAACAGCACGCGTGCGACCATCACGCTCTCCCCGACCACGAACTGCCGTTTCAGCAGGGGATTCAAGTCCTCAAGTTCCACCGAGCTCCAGGGGACGTATTTGAGTTCCGCCATGGTTGTTCCTCCTGTTCGAGTGCCGATTGCCCGCACCGTCATACGCCGCCGGGCAATCTAACGCAATAGGCATGAGAAGATCAGCCGATCGGAGATAACACGATGACGACTCCAAGGCAACTGAAGGTCACCTACATTGGAGGGCCGACCGCGGTGCTGGAGTGGGGCGGACTGCGCTTGCTGACCGATCCCGGGTTCGACCCTCCGGGAGGGCAGTACCAGACGGGGCCGGTGGTGCTGACGAAGACCGCCGGGCCGGCGCTTGGCCCCGAGTCGCTTGGCGCGATCGACGTGGTTCTGCTCAGCCACGATCATCATTACGACAATCTCGATCACTCCGGCCGCAAGTTTGTCGAGGGCGCACGGCAAGTCCTCACCACGCCCGCCGGCGCCGAACGCCTGCGCGGACATGCCATCGGCCTGGCCAATTGGCAGAGCATCGACGTGCCTGCGGCCGACCGCGTGCTCCGTATTACCGGAACCCCGGCGCGCCATGGTCCGGCTCATGGCGACCGCGGGCCGGTGACGGGCTTCCTATTGGCTTTCACCGATGCCTTGGACCAGGCCGTCTACATCTCCGGCGACACCGTCTGGTACGAAGGTGTGGCGGAGGTGGCGCGGCGCTTTGCGGTGCGCCTCGCCGTGCTGTTTATGGGCGCGGCCAGGGTCGCCGCGGTCGGGCCCGACGCGCTCACCATGACCGCCGAGGACGGCATCCAGGCAGCGCGGACCTTCTCACGCGCGACCATCATACCGCTGCACTATGAAGGCTGGGCCCACTTCAGCGAGTCGCGTGAGCTCATTGCCCGCGCATTCAGCGATGCCGGAATCGCGCCCCGCGTGCGCTGGATGGAACTGGGCGCGACGATGACAGTGCCCCTCTAGAGAGGAGAGAGATCACAGATCGCAAATCAGAAATCAAAAATGGAACTGGTTTTCTGCGGCACCCCCGAATTCGCCGTTCCCACACTGAAGAGGCTGCTCGAGGCCGGCCATAACGTTCGCCTGGTGGTCACGCAGCCCGACCGCCCCAGCGGACGCGGCCAGGAACTCGCTGCCCCGCCCGTCAAGCGGCTGGCGGAATCGCTGCGGCTGCCCGTGGTCCAGCCCGACAAGATCAAGAACAACCTGGAATTTCGGGCACAGCTCGAATCGCTCAAGCCCGAGGCCATCATCGTGGTCGGCTACGGGCGCATCATTCCCAAGTGGATGATCGACCTGCCGCGCCACGGCAACATCAACCTGCACGGCTCGCTCCTGCCTAAGTATCGCGGCGCGGCGCCCATCCAGTGGGCCATCGCGCGCGGCGAGGCCGTTACCGGCGTCACCACCATGCGCATCGACGAAGGGCTCGATACCGGCGACATCCTGCTGCAGCGCGAGATGGCGATCGATCCCGAGGACACGGCGGTCACGCTGGCGCCTCGGCTGGCTGAAATCGGCGCCGAGCTGATGCTTGAGACCCTGCGTGGTCTCGACGCCGGAACCACCCAGCCACGCAAGCAGGACCACACCGAAGCCACGCTCGCGCCTATCCTTGAAAAAGACGAAGGGCGGATCGATTTCAACCGCGAAGCGCCCGAGATCCTGAACCGCCTGCGCGGCTTCCAGCCCTGGCCGGGCGCCTTTACCAGCTTTCGCGGCAAGAACCTTACGCTGCACCGCGCGCGCCTGGCGGCCTACGGTCTTGGTCCGCTCGTTCCCGGTGAGATGAAGGCCGCCGGCAACGACCTCTTTCTCGGATGCGGAGAAGGGACTGTGCTCGAGGTGCTCGAACTCCAGCCCGAAGGCAAGCGCCGCATGAGCGCCAGGGACTTTATCCACGGCTACCGCCCGAAGGCGGGGGAAAGGCTAGGAAGTACCGAGTACCGAGTACCAAGTACCGAGTAATGAGATCTGCAAGATGACTGGGTTCCGGTGCCGACGGCACTCGGTACTCGCAACTCGGTACTCGGTACCTGGTACCTTGAAATGCTCTCTCCTTCCCGCACCGCCGCCTTCGACATCCTGATGCGCGTCGAGCAGGGCGCGTTCGCGGACGAACTCTTGCACTCCGAGCGGCTCGACAGGCTCTCTCCCGCCGACCGCGCGCTGTGTACCGAGATCGTGATGGGCGTGCTGCGCTGGCGCTCGCAGCTCGATGACACCATCGCCTCGTGGTCGAAAACGCCACCACAGAAGCTCGACTCCGAAGTTCTCACAGCGCTGCGAATCGGCGCGTACCAGCTCGCGCACCTGGAGCGCGTGCCGGCGCATGCCGCCGTCGACCAGACCGTGGAGCTGGTGAAACGGGCGGGCCGGCGATTCTCCGCGCCGATGGTGAATGCGGTGATGCGGAAGATCGCTGCCTCGAAGCCACGTCCGCAACCTCCGACGGGCGAGGAAGACTCTCTGCAACTAGTCGCCGCCGCGACCGCCCATCCGCTCTGGCTGTTGCAGCGATGGGAAACCGAATACGGTCTCGATGCCGTTCGGCAGATCGCGCATTACGATCAGCAAGTCCGCGTGCCCACTCTGCGTCTGCGCGATGCCGAGGCGGAGGGCGATCTGCGCCGCGAAGGCATCGAACTTGCGCCCGACATGCTTGTGCGCGGGGCGCGGCGGGTGATCGCGGGCGATGTAACCAAGACCCGCGCCTTCGGCGAGGGCCGAGCTTATTTGCAGGACGAAGCCTCGCAACTGGTCGCCTTGCTGGTCGGTCACGGCGCGCGCATCCTCGACTGCTGCGCCGCGCCCGGCGGCAAGACCTCCGTGATCGCCGAACGCAATCCGTCCGCGCTGGTGGTTGCCGCGGAGCTTCATCCCGCGCGGGCCCGATTAATGCGCCGCCTGGTAGGCGCGCCCAATGTGTTCGTGGTCGCGGCCAGTGCGGAAGCTCTTCCGCTGATACCGAACTTTGATCGCGTGCTCGCCGACGTTCCCTGCTCGGGCACGGGCACGCTGGCGCGCAATCCTGAAATCAAGTGGCGGCTGCGGCGCGAAGACCTTTCCGACCTGCACCGCCGCCAGGTGTCGATCCTGCGGGCAGCGCTCGCATTCCTTGGTCCCGGCGGGCGGCTCGTGTATGCGACTTGTTCGCTCGCACGAGAGGAGAACGAAGACGTGGTCGCCGAGGTGACGGCCAACCGCAGCGACCTGCGCCTGCTCGACTGCCATGACGAACTTCAGCGGCTTAAGTCGGAGGGCGATCTGGTCTGGAACGACCTCGACTCTCTCGCACGGGGCAAGCTCCTGCGCACGCTGCCCGGCGTTCATCCTTGCGACGGTTTCTTTGCTGCCGTGATCGAACGCGTCTAGTAGCCAGTCCCCGGTCACGAGCCATGCGGTGCGGCATTCCAACTGGCGACTTGCTACTGGCGACCGATCACTGGGCCACGTCGAGCGTCACCGCCGTTCCCGCCGTGACCTTCTGTCCTGCGCCCGGAGATTGCTTCAGCACCGTCCCCGGCGGCAGCGTGGGGACAGGCACGTTGTTCACCACGGCCACACGTAAGCCGGCCTGCTGGATGGACCGGGTGGCGTCGGCGAACTGACGTCCGACGAAGCTGGGCATGATGAACGCGGCCGGCTCGGCTGGCGCCGTCACCAGAAGATTGATCTTGGGCGAGGCCGCTCCCTGCGCATTCGGCGGAGGGCTCTGCGCCACCACTTGATCGGGAGGCAGATCGGGGATGTGCGCCACCGCGACCGTCCCGACGTCCAACCCGCGCCGGCTGATGTTGATCTCGGCTGCGCGCGCGCTCTCGTGGATCAGGTCGGGTACGGCGATGCGCTGCGGGCCCAGGCTCTCGGCCACGCGCACCTGCCAGCCACGCCGCACCAGCGTGCCGGCCGCCGGAATCTGTGAAAGCACGCAACCTTCCGGCACGTCATGGCTGTAGAACCCGCCTTCCCGGTCCAGCAACAGGCCGGCCGTTCCGGCTGCCTTGCGCGCCTGGCTCAGGCTCATTCCCACGACATTGGGTACCCGCACCTGGCGCCCGTGGATGGCCAGCCGCATGGCGGTCAGCGCGGAGATCATGGCCACCGCCACCAGCACCAGCGCCAGCAGCGCCAGTTGGACAAAGCGCTTCATCGTGAGCCTGACTCGATTCTACAGCCCGCAGACAGGTGGAGGGCTCGCGTCGCAGTACTGTTAAACTATGAACGTACCGTGTCGCGGAGAGGTGCGTGAGCGGTCGAAACGGGCGGTCTTGAAAACCGCTGTGCGGGAAACCGTACCGGGGGTTCGAATCCCTCCCTCTCCGCCATGCCTTTGATTTCTGCAACTTAGAAGCCTGACTACCAGCCTGCTACCAAAATCAGGGTCATTTTGCCTCCGCCGCAGTATTAGCCCTCGGAGGCACAAATGGCAGTCACCTTATATAGACAGATTGGCAAAGGCAAGGCTAGGCGCTACAAGCGAGTCAACCTTGGACCCGGACGCCGTCCCACCGACCTGGCAGGTCCTTACTTCCTGAGGTATTCCCTACCGGACGGCACTCGCCCTGGGAGCCCGCCGGCGACGACCTCGATGCAGCAATCGATGCACGCACGCAGAAGCAGGCATATTTCGATGCTGTCAACGCAAGCGTCCCCGTTGTTGAACAGCAGGAATCCACCCGGACAAAAATTACCGACGCCGTATTCCACTGGCTTGCGGAACTTGAGATTTTTCGAGGCAAGGACGAGCAGGGGATAAGCGACAAAACCATTCGAGCGTATAACTACCGCCTGGGATTCTTCCTCGACTTCACTGCGCAGCGGAATCTCAGATTTGTCGACGAGATTGACCGCAGCCAGCTTCTGAATTACGTGAGATTCCTTCGGGAACACAAGAGCAACCTTGACGACCGCACCGTCCACAATGTCTTCGAAACGCTGAACACGTGGCTGCGAAGCCGGGACATTTTCATCGCCGGCAAGATCCTCGCCACGGCTTGGGGCTGCACGTGCACCGGAAGAAAATCAAAGCACGGATGAGGGAGCGCAACGCTAATCCACACGACCTGGTTTTCCCGAACGGCAAGGGCAAAGCGAACGGTCACTTCCTGCGCACTCTGCAGGCAATTGCAGAAAAAGCAGCGGTCGACAGGGCCGACCTTCATCGCTTTAGGAAAACCTATGCCGACACGCTGCACGAAGAGGGTGTGAGCGTGAACACAATTCGAGTCAGGCTCGGGCACGAATCACTCGACGTGACGCTCGCTTATCTGAAGGGCAAAGATGCCGAGTCGGAGGAAGCACAGGGGCACGCCAACCGCAGCAGCTTGGCGGAATTCGCATAGCGCCACTGTCTACGGAACAACGCAGCCCCACGAAGCGTTGGGGCCCGTCTTTCTTGAGCCCCTAGTCCCGAACCAAGAGAAGGTGCTTCATCTGGCGTCGCTTAGGGGCCAGAAAGCCGCTCTTTTTCTCGCCTCAATTGTACCGAAGTTGTACCGAACTCGAGCAGCTAGCGGTGCCTCCAGCCTGAACATCAGCCCACGGGCACCGCGAGCATCGAAACCGAGCCGCCCTTCAAGACTGGGAATGTTGATCGCGTCTCGTACTAGCTCCGGCATCATCCGGCGAGAATTGAAGCCGTGAAACTCGCGTAGGCGAACCCGTCGCGGTTGACGACTTCCCCTGCCTGCAAAGGCACCGGGGAAAGTGAACATCGGCCCGGCATAAACGCAGGTGTGGAACTCGCCGCGCTCGCCGCATGGGTCGGTTTCAGGCGGCAAACCGGGCAGGATTGTCCAAAGGCCTTTATAACGCTTGGCCGAAAACCAAAGCCTTCATACCCCAAAGCGTCCCCTAACGGGCCTCTGTAGAATACCGTTCTCAACCCGAGGGACTGCCCATGCCTATCACGCTGTCGAACGGAGTCAAAGCGTTGGTTGACGGCCCAAACTTCGCACACCTCGCCACCCTGATGCCTGACGGATCGCCGCAGTGCGCCCCCGTCTGGGTCGGCCGTGAAGGAGACCGCATCCTGATCTGCACGGGAGAAGGCTCACTCAAGGCGAGGAACACCCGGCGCGATCCGCGTGTCGCGCTCTCCATCGTCGATTTCCACGATCCCTACGAGGAGGTCCAGCTTCGTGGCCGGGTCGCCGAGCGCCGTCCCGATGGCGATTTCAAGTACATGGACCCGATCTCGCACAAGTACACGGGCAAGCCGTTCCCGTTCCGCAACCCCGAAGGCAGGGTGGCGCTTGTGATCGAGATCGAAAAGGCGCGATACGCCAAGCTCCCGTTTGAACATACGCCGCCTGCGTCGTAGCAAGGTGCCTAAAGCGTTGGCAAGGATAAACGATGTGAGGTGAGGAGAGCGGTGGGAAGTAAAAAGGCTGCGACATTGGTTATGCTCTAGCCGCTGGCTCCTGCGAGGGAGTCAGCAGCGTGGGGACATGCACCGTCACAGCCCCTGATGCAATCACTGCTTTCGCAATCCCAAACCCCAGCAGCCTCTCGCGAAGACTGTCGGTTTTTTCGGGTCTGGCTGCCTGGCGAGTTGCCTCGTCGGGCTGATCACCCAGCTTACTTTGGACTGGCCACTGATTAGGAAGCCAACCCTTTCAGCCATCGACGGGGTGTAACACTAATATTGGTGCACCGAGTTGTCAATGCCCACCTTTAGTGCAAATGTGGGAAATTCCTGTGTTCCCGGCTCACCTCGAAGCGACGCTCCCTTGCACACTATTTGTGTAATTGACCACGCCTCTCTGCGAGCGTAGTTTCGTTGTCATTCTTAAGTCGTACCGCAAGGATCGCAGATCATGAGAGGCGAAGTCGACGCACTTATAAGCCAGATGCACAAGGGCGGGATTCTCTACACAGAAGCGGTTCGGGAATTCAGGAAAGCCTTCATCACTACGGTGCTACGGGAAAATAAAGGCAATCAGAGCAAGGCAGCACGAGAACTGCGGATGCACCGAAACACACTCACTCGCACGGCCTGCGCCCTGGAGTTGGATATCGGTGCCCTGTGCCCCCGTTCGCGCCGACCACCGGGAAGGGAGCTCTCCCCGTCTCTGGGCAAAAAGATGTCCCGTTGAACTGAAGCATGCAGCCTGCATCAGACGTCAACAGTTTCAGCCAATAGATCTTGCCGGCAGACTCTGACTGGACGCGATGTTCGGCTCCGTTGCCGATTTGCCGCGCTGGTCGAGTTGAAGAGGCCGAAGATTAACGAAAGCGGGGCCGCCGTTTCTCCCGAAATGCAGCCACACCCTCTCGCGATTCCTCCGTCGCATAGTACAGGCTCAGAGCTTGCATTCCGAGACCTCCAATGCCACGGATCGAGTCCGAGTCGGCGTTGAAGGATCGTTTCGCAATGGCGATCGCCGTAGGGCTGAGCGCGAGGATCTCTTGACACCAGCGCTCGACCTCGGCATCAAGTTCATCAGGCGGAACGACACAGTTCACCAATCCCATATCGAGGGCCTGTTTAGCGGTGTAGCGACGGCACAAGAACCAGATCTCCCGCGCCTTCTTTTCTCCTACGACGCGGCTGAGATACGCCGTACCAAAACCTGGGTCTACGGAGCCGACCTTAGGGCCGACTTGCCCGAACACCGCATTCTCGGAGGCAATCGCCAGATCACAGCATGTCACCAGAACGTTGCCCCCGCCGATAGCAAAACCGTTGACACGTGCGATCACCGGCTTTGGGACGTCGCGAATAACCCCTTGCAACTCCTCAACGGGTAAACCGATTACCCCACGACCATCGTATCCGCCATCGTGGGCCGACTGATCGCCACCGGTACTGAAGGCTTTGTCGCCGGCGCCCGTCAAGACAATGACTCCGATCGACTTGTCCCACCCCGCGCAATTCAATGCCTGGATTAATTCGTCGCATGTCTTGCCGCGGAAAGCATTGTATTTCTCTGGTCGATTGATCGTAATCCTGGCGATAGTCTTACGCACGTTGTAGAGAATATCTTCATACTCACTCATCATGGTGCTCCTGGCTTGTTTGTTCTTGTCATTGTGCCGTTGATTGGAGACGATTTCACATACCTTCTTGGTCAGACCTCAGCTGCGCAAATCTCTTCTTGCCAGTCTCCTCCCGTGCCGGTAGGATTCACGCCCGAGGGGCAATCATGGACATGAATAGGATTCTTGCAGAACTTCGTACGGAGCGCGACCGCATTGACCAAGCTATTTCAGCACTTGAATACGTCAACTCGACCGGACGCCGGAGGGCAGGCCGTCCGCCAAGGGCAGCATCTATCCGGAGGAGGGGTCGCCGCCTGAGCACCGCTGCACGCAGGAAGCTGTCGAGGCTGCTGAAGCAACGGTGGGCGCAAGGGGAGTTGAAGCGGAGGGCGAAGGCGGTCCGAGCCTCCAGGCCCGCGCGGCGCATGAGCGCCGCTGGTCGCAAGAGGATTTCCCAAGCTCCGAAAAGGCGCTGGGCTGAATGGCGGAAGCGGACGAAGGCAGCCTAGGAACCTCGGGCGGTGCCACTGCATACCTACTTCAGGGATGAGGGGAACCAAAGGCGCGGAACATGTCGCTACGGAAGAATTTGCCCGCGGCAATTATCCATTCCAAGCACTACACAATAGGCAGTACTTCTTTTGCGAGGCGCTCCATCTGCTCCTCTTCATCCAGGGAAAGTCTCATCCTCGGGGTGCTCCTGGCTGCGGGGCCGGAAGATGTTCGTGCCCGGCTTGCGCCCAAGCACAGATACTGGCCAGCGACTCCCATGAAAAGCGAGGGCGAGAAACGACAACAGTACAGCCACGACAATGCCACGCAATGTGCCCAAGAGCAGCACACCAACCAACGAGGCCACGGCCCAACTAAACTCCATCAGGCGGTTCTGGAGGATTGCGGCGAACTCCGGCAGCTTGATCATGCCCGCACATGGTACGACCACGACCACCGCCAATGCTGCTTGTGGCATCAAGCGTACAATCGGTGCCAGGAAAAACAGAACGCCTACCACCACAGCGGCCGTCACAAGGCCCGCGATCTGGCTGCGGGCACCAGCCCGGCGGTTGACGGCGGTCTGAGACGTGCCACCGCCGGAGGGCTGGTTGTGGAAACAACCCCCGATCAGGTTTGTGAAGCCAATTGCGACCAGCTCCTTGTTGGGTTCAGGCCGCGGTTCGAAAGACTCGCGGAATGCCTGACCCGCGGCAATCGTTTCGACAAAGCTCATCAGGGCAATGCCCAAGGCGGCGGGCCAGAATTGCTCAAAAAGAGAAAGGTTCGGCAGGGCGAAGGACGGCAACCCGCCGTGCACTTCTCCTTCCGCCCCGTCCTCGAAGAAGAAGATGTTGGCATCGATGCCCACATCGAGCTCTGCGGTCACGCGGACGAGCCTACCGGCGTGGTTGTCGCCCTCCAAGTCAAGTCCGGCGAATCCTATATTCATGCGGAAACCAGAGGCACGTTCGTCTTTCATTCGACCGAGCCGGATCTTGACTATTGGCAGTCTTTTGCGCTCCCTGTTTATTCTGTCGTCTTCCGGCCCGCGAAGAAACCTGCCTATTGGCTGGACGTGAAGGAGGCCTGCGCGGGCCGCAGATTTGAGGACATGCTAGCCGGCGTGACGCCCAGAAAACTCGTCTTCCAGAAAGCCAATGTTTTTGCGAAAAACTTCTTTTCTCATGTGCTTCGTGCGTTCAATACCGGCGCGCAGCGACTGTACAGCGATTTTCTTGCAAGGGCGTTCAGTGTCGATCTCGACCCATCCGAGCCCGCCCTTCCCGTTCATATCTATGACCTGATCTCGATTCTGGATTCGAAAACAGCCGATACACTGCTGGACTACGTCGTCTCTGGGCGGGAGGAATGCGCCGCGCGGATGACCGCGAACAAGGCGGACAACCGGCATGCGATCGACGGCTACCTCGATCAGGTCACGCATGCGCTGCGGGCGCGGGTTTTCGAAAGTGAGGGCACGGGGTCTGTGTTGATGGCCTTTGAGGATGCGGCGGCAGAGCGAACTTGTTGTTTTCGTCAAGGGCCCGCAGGCGGAAGTCCGGAATGTTGACGATGATCGGCGGTGCTGTCGGGCATAGATATCGCAATCACAAAGGGAGAAGGCCGCGATGCCGGATACCAGAACTGGTATAACCCTGAGGAAGACACACCTTGAATTGCTCACTGCCCCCTTCAGGCGCTTCGCGCAAATGGAGGCTGCTGGCGGCATACTGCTCCTGATTTCGGCTACGGCTGCGCTTGCGTGGGCGAACTCGCCTTGGCGTCAAGGCTACGAGACCCTTTGGCATTCGCCCCTGACTATCGCCTTTGGGCGTTTCCAGCTCTCGGAGACACGTTACGAGTGGATCAACGACGGCCTGATGTCCATCTTCTTCTTCCTGGTCGGCCTTGAGATCAAGCGCGAGGTCCTGATGGGCGAGCTTTCCAGGCTGAAGCAGGCTGCCTTTCCTTTCATCGCGGCGCTGGGAGGGTGCATAATGCCCGCACTGATCTATTTTCTGATCACGCGCGCTAGCGGCACTCAACGGGGATGGGGCATTCCCATGGCAACCGACATCGCCTTTGCCCTAGGGGTGCTGGCTCTGCTCGGCGATCGGTTCCCGGCCACCCTAAAAGTCTTTGTCGCTACGCTGGCTATCGTCGATGACATTTTTGCTGTGCTGGTGATCGCGCTCTTCTACACGGAGCACATCTCTTTCGCCAGCCTGGGAATCGCTGCGGCGGGACTTGCAGTTTCCGCTCTCGCCAACTGGCAGGGGGTACGACAGCCGGCAGTCTATGCTGTGATCAGCGTTTTTGTCTGGCTTGCCGTGTTGGACTCAGGCGTACACGCAACCATAGCGGGAGTCCTCCTCGCTTTCACAATACCGGCCAGGACGTTTATCGACCGGCCTGAGTTTTTGAAACGTAGTCGGTCTCTTCTCAGCCAGATGGAATCGGCCGAGGAACACTCCGCAGAAGAGCACGATGCGGTCCACGCTTTGGAATTGCAGTGCGAACTCGTCCAGTCCCCGCTGCACCGCATCGAACATCGGCTCCAACCCTGGGTGGGCCTGTTGATCATGCCACTCTTTGCCCTGGCCAATGCAGGAGTCTATGTCATTGGAAATATCAGGACAGCCGTAGCGCAACCAGTTACGCTCGGAGTGGTGCTCGGGCTGTTGATCGGCAAGCCTCTGGGCGTCACCTTACTTGCCTGGCTCGCCGCCAAGTCTCGGCTTGCGTCCCCGCCCGCTGGCGTGGCCTGGAAGCAGATCTTTGGCGCAAGTTGGCTGTGCGGCATCGGTTTCACTATGTCGCTGTTTATCGCGACTTTGGCGTTCGGCGAAGGGTCTTTGCTCGATGTCGCGAAGATCGGCATACTCTCCGCTTCCACGCTGGCAGGAGTCGCCGGTCTGATGATGCTTCGGCGTGCAGCCTGAGTTTTCTCCTGCCTTTCCGCTATGTTGAGCCGAAAGCCAAGTGCTTTGTAATCCGTCTTGATGGATTGATCAGGGACCACCATGGCATCCCCGTGCTGCTTCGAAGCGGAATGAGGAGAGCAGACGATCACTTTGACTCTTCGATTCTGACAATTCTGACAGTTGTCCCTTTGGATTGCTCGACTTAGCGTGTTTGTAGGTGCAAGAAGAAAACTGCCAGAGCGCTCAAGAGAGCATTCATTCGGACTTATGATCCATTGGAGATAACGAGATGAAACACAACAGGATACGTACACTGCTTGGCACGATGTGTGCTTTCCTATTAAGCGGGCAGATCGTGAGCGCACAACAGAAAGCTGCCCCGAGCACAGTTCAAGTGCACATGGTAATCACGGACACGGCGCTTCGAAGTGACAGCGAACTTCCGCGGCTCCAGCAGGGTGATGTAAAGGTAAGACAAGGCAAGGTTTTCCTGCAGGTTACACAGTTAATCCCGGCCCAGGGAAATAACGCCGCGTTGCAACTGATGATTTTGATTGACGATACCCTCGATCCGTCAGTTGGAGGCAATCTCAATGAGCTCAGGGAATTCATCAAGTCTCAACCGTCCTCGACTGTGATTGGTATTGGCTACATGTCGAACGCAGGCGTCGACATTGTTCAAAATTTCACCGCTGATAAGGACCTTGCCGTCAAGGCAATGCGGTTGCCTCGTGGCATTTTGTCGACCATGGATAGTCCGTACTTGTCGCTAATCAGCCTGGTGAAGTCCTGGCCACAGCAGAATGTCCGGCGCGAAATCCTGATGGTTACCGACGGAATCGATCGGCTACGGGGCGAAAAGCCCAGGCCCTCTCAGCTTGGGCCTAATTACGGCCCGGCCTACCACAGCATGCCCACCATCAGCACCGACGCAACCTCGGCCAGCGAAATCAGCCAGCGCTACAACGTCGTTGTTTATTCCTTGTACGCGTTGGGCGTTGGACGCGCCGGCCGAAGCTCTTGGGACTTGCAAGTGGGTCTCTCTGGACTTTCCAAAATCGCCGACGAAACAGGAGGAGAATGTTACTCCCTGGGGACCTCGAGTCTCGTCAGTTTCAAGCCTTACTTGGAACGCTTCCAGAGAACTCTCGAGAATCAGTACTACCTGGTATTCCCGGCCGTGCCGAAGAGAAAGGCTGGTTTCCAACGGGTGAACGTCCAGACCGAACTGTCAAACTCCGAAATCTTGGCTCCCGATAACGTATGGGTTCCTGAAGACAAGTGAGCAGCCTGCGGCGTGATGTATCTGGGGGCCTACCAAGTTCAGTGCCCACGAAGGCTCAAATGTGAAGCCCATTGGCTGCGCGGGGAAGATGCGCGCCTATGCAGACACGACAGTAACTCACCTCGCACCTTCAGCGGGAAGGCAGCGGTGGTTGGAGATGGTCGTGATGGCGAGTGGGCGCGACTTGCATCGCAATGAAAGAGATTTCGATCCTTGCGTCCCGTGGCAACGCCGCCACTTGGACGGTCGTCCTGGCAGGTGCAGGCTCTGTGAAGTAGGTCGCGTATACCGTATTCATTCTTGCGAACTCGCTTAAGTCCTTCAGGAACACCGACGTGGACACGACGTTACGCATCGTCATGCCGCTGGCCACCAAGACCGCTTTCAGGTTCTCAAGCGTTTGGCGAGTCTGATCTTCGACACTGGCGTCGGCATTGAACTGCTGTGTCTTGGGATCGATCGCGATCTGCCATGCCAGGAACAGCATGTCACCAGCTTGTATCGCCTGCGAATAAGGTCCAATCGCTTTGGGAGCATTGGGTGTGCTGATCGCCTCGTGTTGGGCAGACGCCACGACGCCTGTAGTCAGAATCAAACCGAGGAGAACCCGGACCATGCGCTTGCGCATACTGACCTCTCAAACGAGAGTTCCAAATCGATGTATTTCCCCGACATTCCTCTCAAATGCACCACCACCGCCCATTACTCCGCTGCTGCCACATCTGTGGGCCATTCGTCGCCAGTGCGATGCCAGGTCTTGTCTGGGTTGTAGCGTTCCATGTCTTTGAAGGCTTGGAGGGTATCCGGTCCCCAGTCCTTCTGGTAAACGATACCGTCGTGACTAACGATGAACATCTGCACTCCCGTAACGCGGTACTCCGCGGGTGCAGCCACCAGTGCGAATCCGCCGATCATCATCCCTTTGATAACGAAGTCCATTTCACCTAGCGGCGCCGCCGGGCCCTGCCCCTTCAGCACTTTGAAATAGTAGCCGTGGAAGGGTTCAGTGCGACTCGTGTAGCCTTGCTCAATCGCGCGCGCGACTCCCTCACTAATAGGACCTCCCAGACTGCCATCCGCGTTTTTCCAGACCAGCCCATCTTGCTTTCCTGGCGTGCTGATGATCCGCTGAGCGTATTGATTGATCCCGGAGTCATCGTGTATCTCGGATGCATACTCGTGCTGCGCTTCTACAAAGCCGCGACAGACTTGGATGGCGTCCAGCTCATTTGTTCCTATTCGCCTGGCAAGAATCTCCTCGCGGCCTGCCTTGGAATCGAAGTACCACTTCCCACCCTTTTTTACGATAGGGACCGGAAACGGCCAGTCCCCGTTGCCAACCAGGAGGGTGGCGTGATTGTGCGTCTTGGGATCCATTGTCACGGAGGTTTTTTCGCGTGCCTTCGCGGCAAACAGGGTCGCGCGGTTCTTATCCTGGACAGCATCCGACGTGGTCACAATGTCCACGCCGTCGGGGCCAAAAATCCGCTTCAAGGCAGGGACATCGAACTGTTCCGCTGCTTGAATCAGCGCCTGAACAGCTTGTTCCGGCGCGGCAAATGTCTCCTGCGCTGATGGGGTACCGGCGGACGCCTTCTGGCCTGTCCCCGGCTGCGGATACGAGGGGATTGCGAGAACACAGGGCAGAGCGACCACCAAAGCGGCGAGAAGGATGTTCCACGCGATGGCGTTCGATGTTCTAGAGCTCATCTGTATCTCCTTGTTCATGGCTTAAATTACCTTCTCCGTCCGCCCCCGCCTCCACCTCGAGCGCCGCCACCGCCCATGCTGGAGGCACCGCGCGCGCTGCTCGTCTGGGCAGCGCTCGCGTTGAACCCGCCGGCTCCGCCGCCAAACGCATTAGAGCCACGAGATGAACCGCCGCTGGGAACGCTCCGGTTGCCGACACGGTCGCCTCCGGCACCGCCACCAGCAGAGGGAGTCCTACTAGCGGCGCTGCGATCCGTCGCGCTCGGTTGTTGCCGGCTGCCGCCCACCGTCCCCGGCTGCTGCCGGGCACCGCCCGTCGCCCCAGGCTGCTGGCGAGCTCCCCCTGTTGCACCAGGTTGCTGTCGGCTTCCCATCTGGCCTTGGTTCTGGCGCGTGCTCGCCTGGCGTGTAGCCATCGAATCACCGCGAGCCGTGCCGCCGTATTGGTTGGCTACCGCCCTGTTGGAGTAGGGGGCACCACCACGATGCTGCGGGTTGTGCTGCCAATTGTTACTGCCGCCGCGAGCTGGCTGATTCCCCGGGCGATTGACATTCGTGTTCTTGATGAAGTTGTTGTTGTTGTTGATAACGATGTTGTTGTTGTAGCTGCCGCCCCAGCCAGGGTGATAGCCCCATCCTCCCCAGCCTCCGCCCCACGCAGCCCCCATCGCGACCCCGATGCCGAATGAGATCGCCATGCCCGCAGCGTAATAACCGGGCGGCGGATAAGCGATTGGCGGATACGGGTAGACAGGAGGGCCATAAACTACGACGGGGTTATAACTGGGGACGTACACTACGCTCGGATTGGCCTGCTCGATGACGACAACGGTCTTGCTCTCTACCACCTTGGTTTCGACTTTCTGCTGCTCGGTGGATTTTAGGTTTCCGGCATTCATCGCCTTGCCGCGCATGCGCTGCACAGCGTCCATGACGTCATTCTGCTGCGCAAGGAACGCGTTGCCCAGGTCCGTCGTCCATTTAATGTTGTCTGCCAGTTGCTTGACCGCATCCGGAAGTGCCGCCATGGCCTGAATGCTCGGGTCCCAATCCTGCTTCGCCACAGCATTCGTCAGCGCCTTGTCTTTCAAGTCCTTGTGCTTCTCCAGCCACTGCTGGAGCTGGATGATTTCCAGCGGATAGGTGGAGGCGACCAGCACCTGGGCCAGAAGCGGATCTGGGTAGAGCGCAATCGGGGCTACCAGAGAATCCAACTGGTCATTCGGGATTTTTGGAGCTGCCTCCGCGTCCCCGCCGGCTTGCTGCGGCGGTGACCATGCCCAGACGGCGCTGTCACCGTGTACAAGCAGAGCCATGCATAGGACCGCTACCAGGCTGCGAGATGTCAGTCTTGAAAACACGGATCGCAAGGTTTTTGAATTCATGGTTCTTGTACCTGCTCTCTTAACCGGACAGACTAGCGGGCTTCCAGGCGTCGCACGACTGGCAAAAGTGCCAGCCCTCTACCCTTTACCTGCTGCCCAGGCGTCTCGGATCAGCCCTGCTGCGCACGTCCACCCAGTCCGGCGGACAACCGCATGTAACCGTGCGTGTCGCGCAACTGATTGGCAATCTCCCGATGAGTAGGTGGGACAGCCGAATACAACTTGTATGGCAGTTGACTTAGGCCCCTATTCCTCTAGAACGGGGGTCCACGTCTTGTCTGGATTGAAACGCTCCATCCTCCTAAACTCATCGAGGGTAGTCGGCCCAAAGTCCTTCTCGTAAACGACACCGTCTTGACTGACGATAAAGCTCTTTAGGCCGGTCTGACCGTACTCGGCCGGAGCAGCCACCAGCGCGAAGCCCCCGATCATCACGCCATTCACCACGAAGTCCATTTCTCCGAGCGGGGCGTCAGGTCCCTGCCTCTTTAGAACATTGAAAAAATACCCGTGGTACGGCTCACCGCTTATGGTGTAACCCTGTTCGATGGCGCGTGCAATCCTTTCGCCGACAGGCCCGCCCCAGCTTCCGTCAGGATTCAGCCAAGCCAGGCCATCCTGTTTGCCGGAAGTGCTTATGATGCGCTGCGCATACTGGTTGACGTCATAGCCCTCGCGCTTCTGATAAGCGTACTCGTACTGTGCCTCCACATATCCGCGGCAGATAGCAATGGCGTCCAGCTCGTTGCTGCCGATGCGCCGAGCCACGAGCTCCTCGCGCCCAGCTCCCGCATCAAATGACCATTTGCCGCCCCTCTTGACGATAGGTACGGGAAACGGCCAGTCCTCATTGCCCACGAGGAGGAATGCGCGACCGCCGCTCCTAGGGTCTATCGAAACACTTTTCTTCTCCAGCGCCTTCTCGGCAAATTCAGTGGCGCGCTGCCGGTCTTGCACATATTCCCCGGTAAGGACGAGATCCTCCCCACCGACGCCGAAAATCTCCACGAGGGCGGCCACGTCGAACTTGCCGGCGGCGTCAACCAGAGCATCAGCCGCCTGCTGGGGTGTGTCAAAGCTCTTAATCTGCTGTTTAACAGCAGCCGGAACAGAAGCGGCCGGAGCCGGTTTCGCCGCAGTTTGCTGAGCAGAAAGAATCCCCGACGGCAAGAAAGTCGTCCAGGCTGCTGCACTCACAATTAAGAGCAGCATGGAGAGATTTCGCTTCGCAGATGCCGATTTCATGTTTTCGCTCCTGTGATCCCGTTCCGTAATCCGGGCCGCTTATCTGCGCCCGCCACCACCGCGAGCCGCAGCCCCGCCTCCGCCTCGAGATTGTAGGCTGGAGGCTCCGCGGTTGCTGTTGGCTCGGGCACTGGATCCGCTAAAGCCCTGCGAGCCTCCTCCAAAAGCATTCCGGTTTCCGCCGCCAGCGCTGCGCGAGAGATCTCGGCCGCCAATGCGGTCCGCTCCTCCGCCAACGGCCCGGTCGCTGGTACCCACACCGGCGGCTCGACTACCGGCGCCTGCACCGACCCCCCGGTTGGCGGCGCCTGTACCAGCGGCACCTGCACCAACAGCTCGGTTACTCACGCCAGCTCCACCGGCACGGTTGCTGGGCAGATTGCCGCCCTGCCGACCAACCTGTTGTCGCGCGCTAGCCTGGCGGTTGGCCAGTGAATCCCCTCGCGTAGTGCCGCCAAACCTGTCTGCGGTAGCCCGGTCTCGATATGGGGCACCGCCACGGTGTTCCGGTCTGTGCTGCCACCTGTTCTCGCCGCCACGAGCTGGTAGGGTCGACGCGCGGCCGCCGCCTCCGATGTTCGAGTTCCGGATGAAATTATTGTTGTTGTTGATATAGACGTTGTTGTATCCCCAGCGCGGCCCCCAGCCCCAGCCTCCCCACCACGCGCCCATCGCCACGCCGAGGCCGAACGCGACGGCCACGCCCGCAGCGTAATATCCAGGCGGCGGGTAATAAATAGGAGGATAGGGATAGATCGGCGTACCCCACACCACAACGGGATTGTATGAAGGCACATACACAACCTGGGGATTGGCGGGTTCGATCACGATCACGCTTTTGCTTTCGACGACCCTCGTTTCTACGACTTGTTGCTCACCCGATTTCAAGTTGCCACTGTCCATGGCCCTTTTGCGCATGCGCTGGATGGCATCCATCACGTCGCTTTCCTGCGCCAGGAACGCATTGCCCAAGTCCGTGGTCCACTGGATTTCGTCAGCCAGGCGTTTCACCACGTCGGGAAACATGGCCAGGGCCTGAACACTGGGGTCCCAAGGTTCCTTTCCCACGGCATCGGCCAGCGCCTGGTCCTTCAAACCGGAATTCCTGGCGACCCACTGCTGAAGCTGGATGATTTCGAGAGGATAGGTGGATGCCACCAGGATTTGGGCCAGCAGCGGGTCGGGATAGAGCGCAATCGGAGCAACCAGAGAATCCAACTGGTCGTTCGGGATTTTCGGAGCGGCCTCTGCGTTCCCGCCGACTTGCTGCGGTTGCGACCATGCCCAAGCAATGGAGTCGCCGGGCACGAGTAACGCCACGCATAGGATCGCGACTATGCTACGAATTGTCTGTCTTGAAACCGTGGATCGAGAGATTCTTGGATTCATGGCTTTCGCACCTGCTCTTTTCTTCCTGCAGCCTGATCCCCATACTTCGGTCACCTTCCGCTTAATCGGCGACACCTCGAAATAGCGGCCCGCGGCAATTGCGGACGCGATGATGTTTGCTCGCTGTCTGACCCAGCTTGAAGGTCCTCCAACAGACTAGCGGGCAGCAGGAACGGAGCGCGACTGTCAGAAGTAGCAGCCCGCACTGAGGGCCGCTAAGGGGTTCGACCTATCCCTCCGTCAACGAAGTCCAGGTATTTGACCAGGAAGACTTCGTTGCCATCCTGGTTGTAAATGAGCTGGTCAACGAGGTGCTTGGCAAGGAGCACGCCAAATCCTCCCGGGCGCATTCCTTCGGCCTCTCGCAAGGCCACGTGACGGATTGGGTCATCTGCAGGATTAGAAATAGCGGCATGCGGAACATCGTCGAGTGCAAAGCCGGGGCCGGGGTCCGCGATGCGGCACGTTACCATGCGACGGGCCCTGACATAATCAATCTCGACATATTTGTCGGGATCGAGTTGCCCGCCATGTTCGATCGCATTGAAAAGCATCTCCCGAGAAGCAGTGGCGACCTGGTGTCGTTCAGTTTCCGGCAGATCAGCGATCTCATCCAGGAAATGGAGCAGCCGGTCAGCGGTCTTCACCTCACAGCGCGCCAGGATCCGAATCCATTCAGGTGTTGCCGAAACCACTTCAATGCCATCGTCCCAGCAAGGCCCCTCGGTAGCCAGACGAATCATCTCGCGGAAGGTATCCAGGGAAAACGGTTTGGAGAAGTAGCTGAAAGCGCGCTCGCGCATCGAAGTTATGACGTCGGCCGGCGTGCTTTCGCTCGTAAGGATAATCAAGCGCGTGTGTGGGCGCACACGGCGAATCCTGCGGAGCAGTTCCACATCCTCCGCGCCCGATGTCTTTTCGCCTGTCAGGATAAGGTCAAATGCTTTGGTCTGAGCGAGAGCGAGTACTGACGCATTGTCCGGCGCGTGATGTATGACCGATGCCCCCCGGTCGAGAACACTCGCGAGAAGTTCCTCGATCCGGGGATCGGCGTCCACCAGAAGCACGTTCTTGACTGGAACCGGCGGCATTATTCAACGCCCCTGAGCACGCCCGGTGAAAGTGCCAAGGCGGCGTAGAGCGGAGGTCTACTTCCGGCCCGCATCCAGTCGGATGACTTCCCCGGTATCCAACTGATACTCGGCCTCAAACAGCGTCAGCTTGCCTTGCTCTACAAAATGACGCAGCACCTCGCTGCTCGCGAGCACGTCCCTCGCGCTCTGATGAACGTTTTCCTTGATCGCCGCTTCGATCAGCGCATCGCCTTTCACGGAGTCGCCTGCACGGGACACTGCCGGGCCGATTTTGTCCACGATAGCCTGCAGGTTCGGTGTCGGCATCTTTTCTTTCGAGCATGCGGCGCTTACTGCGCCACACTTCGTGTGACCCAGTACGACCAGCACACTGCTCCCCAGATGCTCCACCGCGTACTCTATGCTGCCGACTCCGATTGCGTCTGCGATATTTCCAGCCGAGCGGACTACAAACAGGTCGCCCAGACTCTGATCGAACAAAACCTCGGGAGATACGCGACTGTCTGAGCAGGTGAGAACGACCACGTTAGGATGTTGGCTCTTTGCGAGGCCGCCCCGAAGGCCGACCAAATCGCGAGCTTTGGGCTTGCCGGCAACGAACCGCTTATTACCTTCCATCAGGGCGGCCCAAATCGCCTGGGCCGAGGGTACCTGTTGAGTTGTGCTCGAATGGTGAGTGGATTCCTGCTTAGCGGCAGCGCCGGGTTGCTGTGCAGCAACGTAAGAGCCCAGTAGCCCACAACTTATACACAGGAGGGAGGCGCGTTTCATCGCTGTTCCTTTCTTCGGGCGGAATTGGCAGGAGAATATTTCGGACGTTCCCGGCAACGCGACTGGCAAAACTGCCAGTCAAGGGAAGCGCCTGAGGCGGGTGCGCCTTTCGCCCTTTTGCTGGCTCTCATCCTGCTGCCCTGCCTCCCGGCCTTTCCGCAGCTCGCCGTGCCCGGGACCGCTCCGCCAGCGGTTCAACCCGAAGCTCCCAAGGATGCTCTCGGCCGTACTACACCGCGAGGTACGGTTCGGGGATTCCTGACCGCCGGCCACAAGGGTGATAACGAAATCGCTTCGGAATACCTGGATACTCCCTTGCGTGGCAAGGCTGCTGCGGTCTTGGCGCACCAGCTTTTTGTCGTCCTCGACCGACGCCTCCCCCCCCGCCTTAATCAGCTCAGTGATAAGCCCGAGGGCTCCATCACAGATTCTCCGAGGCCTAACCAGAATCTGGTAGGAACAATCACAACGGCCAACGGCAGCGTAGACATACTTGTCGAACGAGTGGATCGAGGGAAATACGGGCTCGTATGGCTCTTTTCCAGTAAGACCCTCGAATCGATTCCAGATGTGTACGAGGAGGTTAATGCCGTTTCTCTACACGATGTTCTTCCGAGTTTCCTGGTAGATACGCGGCTCTTCGGCGTAGTCCTGTTTGAGTGGCTTGCCGTCTTCTTTGGCATGCCTTTGTTGTACTTGCTCACCGTGGTGCTGAATGGCCTTCTTAGTCCGGCGGTTGGCCAGTTGCGCCGACGTTTGTATCGCCGGCCGGATCTACCCAATCCTGAACCTTTACCCAGGCCGATTCGTCTTCTGCTTCTTGCCGCCGTCATTCGGTGGACCCTGGATCGGGTGAGCCTCCCCTTTTCGGCACGGGTGTTCTGGTCCAGCGTCACCGCCATAATCGTTATTGCTGCGTGCCTCTGGTTGTTCTTGTTGTTGAACAGCCGGGTAGAAAAATATACTCACCGGCGTCTCAGAGATCGCAGCCTCCTCGGAACCGCATCGATATTGCGCCTTGGACGTCGTGTCGTAGATGTTCTGGGCATTTTTGCGGGCACACTCGTGATCTTCCACCACTTCGGAGTGAATCCAACTGCTGCGCTCGCAGGACTCGGGGTCGGCGGTATTGCGGTTGCTCTCGCCGCACAGAAGACGCTAGAAAATGTGGTCGGGGGCGTCTCCATCCTCGACCATGCCGTGCGGGCCGGAGACACTCTCAAGCTGGGCGACACTGTGGGCACCGTCGAAGATGTCGGTTTGCGCTCGACGCGTATTCGCACGTTCGATCGGACCGTAATGATTGTCCCCAACGGTCAGATCGCTAACATGAGCCTGGAAACCCTCTCCGCGCGGGACAAGTTCTGGTTTCATCCCACCATCGGCCTTCGCTACGAGACTACCTCTGCGCAAATACGCTCTGTGGCAGACGGTATCCGCAACCTGCTTTCAGAACATCCCAACACGGATCATGGCTCGGTGCGGGTTCGGTTCCTCCGCTTCGGCGCCTTTTCTCTCGACCTCGAAGTTTTCGCTTATGTCTTTGCTCGCGATTGGGCCCACTTTCTCCAAGTTCAGGAAGAACTGCTTCTTAGGGTGATGGAGATCGTCCAACAGGACGGCACCCAGATCGCTTTCCCGTCGCAAACGATGTATCTCACCGCCGACTCTGCTGGTAATGGAGCCAGCCTTGCCCAAGTGTTGGCTTCGGACAGCAAGCCAAGCCGCGAAGGGGTAGCCACGAAATCGGCATAGACCGCGGAACGCCCCTAAAGGAGAAACAGTATGAGATTCCATTTGATTTGCGCGACGCTACTCCTCGGCTTGCTCGTCGTCATGGCCTGCAATAAGAAAACAGATCAACAAGCCGCGAGCAATCCGGCCACCAGTCTTAGTGCCTCCTTCACAGCACCAGTAATGATCGAAGGAAAAACTCCAATTCCCGCCTCCGCGAATGCTATTGGCACAGTGATCGAGCCCCAGCCGCGGGGAAAATTCAAGGGTGAGGGAGGCTGACTCTCGCGTTGCGTGTCGGGGACCCCCAAGGAGACGGAATTGGAAGCTTTCATGAATCTTCCAGAACCCAAGAGTGATCAGTTCAGGACCACCGACGAGTGGGAACGCGCATGGCCAAGGCACTGGCGCAAAGCCGGCTTCACTCCCTACGAATTGAACCTGAGCGGATCGAACGCAGCTTATCGAGAACGCAGATTCTTGATGCAGCCGCGCACGCTGGAGCGGGAGCAGGCTCGACTGAAACGCATCATGGGGGAGTTCGAACACGGGTTTCGCCGCCTGCACAAGCTCGGGCCAGCGGTAACGGTCTTCCGGGACGGAAGCAAGGTTTTCGTACCCACTTTCGCCGTCGGCCGCTCTCAGCAGATTCTGTACCATCTCGCCGTGATGTTCCACCGCCAGCTCGTAAGGCCGTTCCATGTGTACCTCGATAGTCCAATGGCAATCGAGGCGAGCAAAACGATGGTGAAACATCCGGACCTGTTTAGCGAAGAGATGCTCGAATGGAAAGACCGTCTTTTGCCACTCGACCCGGCTTGGTTTCACGCAAGTGTCACGTCCCGCGAATCGCAAAGCCTGAACAAAGCTGAGGGGCCGTGCCTGATTCTAGCCGGGGCCGGCATGTGTAATGGAGGACGCATTCTCCATCATTTCTTGGCCAATATCTGGCGTGAAAAGACGCGGGTGCTGATGGTCGGATATCAAGGACAAGGTTCACTGGGCCGGAGGCTGGTCGAGGGCGCGAAGTCAGTCTCCATCTACGGCGAAAAGGTGACGGTGCGTGCCACGGTCCACACCCTGAACGGATTCAGCGCACACGCGGGGCAAAGCGATCTGCTCAAGTGGTTTTCACCCCTTGCTGCATCCAGCCCTCGGGTGCTAATCACCCACGGCGAGGACAAACCACGAAACAGTCTAAGCGGCGCCATCCAGTAACGATTCAGCCTGTCGCCAGAGTTGCGCAAGGCGACACAATCGAAATCTGAGGCAGAAAGGACTTTCGTGCAATTGGTCTCATTCCAGGAGGCACGCAGTGAAGCGAATCCTGATTAACACCGGGCGACGCACCGGGATTGAACGCCGTCATTTACGCTGCGGTCCACACAGCAGAGCGTCTCGGCTGGGAAACGTATGGGGGCCGCGACGGGTACGATGGGCTGCTCTATCCCGAGCAGTATCCCGAGGGTGGCGTCGTGAGGCTCGACCATGCTGCGGTGCACGGGATCTCGCACCTCGGCGGCACTATTCTAGGAACTACAAATCGCGGAAATCCTTTTCGTCAGGTTGTGAGCCGGCCAGACGGGAGTGCGGAGGAAGTGGATCGTTCCCCGTTTCTGATGGAGTCGTTGCATCGCCTCGGCATCGAGGTACTGATCGCCGTGGGTGGTGATGGCAGCCTGACGATTGCGCACCAGCTCAACCAGAAAGGGGTGCGAGTCATCGGGGTCCCGAAGACCATAAACAACGACCTCGAGTCTACCGACCTTACGTTCGGTTTCCAGACCGCTGTGTCCTTCGCCACCGAGTGTATCGAACGTTTGCACGCCACGGCAGAGTCGCACCGAAGGATCTTGTGTGTCGAGGTGATGGGTCGGCATGCGGGCTGGATCGCTCTCCACGCCGGCGTGGCTGCGATGGCAGACGCCATCCTGATCCCCGAGATTCCGTTCGAGATCAGCTGTGTTGCTGCTGATTTGCAGCAAAAACTCGCACACTCGCAACGGCATACGATTGTGGTGGTTGCGGAAGGGGCGTTGCTGGTCGCGGGCGAGGCCGTCATAAAGAGCCGGGAAGCGGGACGAGTCGAGCGGTTGGGAGGCATCGGAGAACGGGTCGCTCAACAATTGCAGGAGATTCTTAAGGTTGAGACCCGGGCGGTAACCTTGGGCCACTTGCTGAGGGGCGGCTCACCCGTTGCTCTCGACCGCCTCCTGGGCCTGAGTCTTGGTGCTGCGGCCGTACAAGCAGCCACGGAAGGATTAGACGGTGTGATGGTAGCCTTGCAGGGTACCCGCATCACCCATGTGCCCCTTGCGGTCGCGGTCGCTCGGCTGAAGCGTGTAGCTCCCGCTGGAATGGGTGTGAGAGTTGCACGTGGTCTCGGCATCAGCCTTGGCGACAGTGGCCCCAAACAGATTCTAAGCCGGTAAGGTGTCCACCAACTGCGATCCTGTTTTGACTTCCCCTAGAATAATACCGATTCATGGGCTATTAATATTGCTAGCCCTCCCTGTGCAAGGCGGACAAAGCCCATACCGTGCAATAAGTCCAAGCAAAACAATAAGTTCCCGGATAATTGCCGGACTGGCATCCTGTCAAAATTAGTAGTTGCTGCAGAGATATGACTGCACTAGCCTTATCGCGCGCAGATTGTGGCTACAGACTCCCGGACTCCCCTTTTCTGGTGGCCTGCCAGAGGAAAGCCACGACCCGCTATGGAACTCTCCGGCCGACCCCGAGAGTGTGACTCTGTGAGAACAAAAGGGGCGGGTGTCATCCGAACCTGGGCATAGAGGTGATGTCGTGTCCACGACGAAGGTCAGTGTTAATGGGATACTAACGCCCCAAGAAGTGGGCGAGTTCATCGGTTCATTGTATGAACATGCCGCGGTGGGCATCGAGCAGGTGGCGCCGGACGGCCGCTTGCTCATGGTGAACGATGCGCTGTGCCGCATGCTGGGCTATAGCCGGAGCGAATTGCTCAGCAAGACCTTCGACGAAATCACTCCTCCCGATGATCGCGCACAGGAAACCAGGCTTTTGAAGAAGATGCTCGCGGGTGAGCACAAATGCTATGAGAGCGAAAAGCGTTATCTCCATCGTAGCGGCTCCGTGGTGTGGGCATCCGTAACCTCCTCGGTAGTGCGAGACGGGGCTGGATTAGCTCTGCATTGCATCTGCGTCGTTCGGGACATCACCAAGCAAAAGCTGGCGAGCTCACAATTCCGGCTCGCGATTGACTCCGCGCCCACGGCGATGGTGATGGTGGGCGAAGACGGAAACATCATTCTGGTTAACTCCCATACGGAAAAGCTGTTTGGCTATCGCAGCGAGGAGTTGCTGCGACAGCCGGTCGAGATCCTGGTACCGAAATCCTTCCGCAAGAGTCACCCGGCCTTGCGCAGGGACTTTCTCCTCCATCCCGAGGAACGACCGATGGGACACGGGCGCGACCTGCACGCTCGGCGTAAGGATGGTACCCAGTTTTCGGTCGAGATCGGGCTGCATCCCATCGAAGTCGAGAATGGCCGGTGGGTCCTGGCCTCGATCATGGACATCAGCGAACGTAAGCGGGCCGAACAAGCATTGAAGAAATCCGAGGAGAAGTTTTCCAAGGCATTCCGGCGAAGTCCAATGTCGCTCACGTTAACGAGCGCCAATGACCACCGTTACATCGATGTCAACGAAACTTATGAACGTATCACTGGCTGGCGGCGTGAGGAGATAATCGGACGCACGCCGCTTGACATTGGTCTCTATGTAGATCCGACCGACAGGCTGGCACTCGTAAACCGGGCTTTGACCGAAGGGGGGTTTCGCAACCAGGAAGTCCGTTTTCGTATGAGAGACGGCAGTATCCGCGTCGCCCTGATGTCAGGAGAACTGATCGAACTCGACGGTGAACCGTGCTTGCTTAATGTTGGCGATGACATCACTGAGTACAAGCAGGTGGAAGAGGCGCTCAAGAAATCCGAGGAGAAGTTCTCCAAGGCCTTGCGGGAAAGCCCAATGGCACTCACCCTGACGAGTGCCAGAGATCACCGCTACATTGAAGTCAATGAGACCTTCGTGCTTCTCACTGGATACAGCCGCGAAGAAACTCTTGGGCGCACACCGTTTGATCTCGGACTTTGGGTAGGTCCCTCCATGAGATGGGAGCTTTTGCGCAAACTGATGGCCGAAGGCAGTATTCGCGACCAGGAGGTCGTCATTCGCACAAAGGGCGGCCGCATCCGTGTTGGCTTAGGATCAGCGGAGCTGATTGAGATCGACGGTGAGCAGCTCGTCCTTTCCGCGGTTGCAGACATCACGGATCGCAAGCGGGCGGAGCAAGCCATGCAAGAAAGTGAGGAGAAATTCCGCAGAGTCTTTCAGGACGCCGCCACAGGCATGGTGATGCTCTCGCCGGAAGGTCGTTTTCTTGCTGTCAATCGGGCATTTTGTGAGTCCCTCGGATGCTCGGAGCAGGAACTGATCGGCAGGGATGTTCTGTCCGTCACCCATCCCGAAGACCAGGCCATCTCCTCGCGGGCCATGGATCAAGCGCTCACGGATAAGTCTGGTTCGCAACGATTTGAGAAGCGCTATTTCCACAAGAACGGCCAAGTACTGTGGGGCGAGGTGAGTCCCACCTTGATTCGGGATAGCGAAGGCAAGCCGGAATACCTCGTTTCTCAAGTTGTGAACATCACCGAGCGCAAGCGTGCGGAACAGCAACTACGGGACCGGGAAGCGGAATTGAAAGAGGCGCAGCGCCTCGCGCAAGTGGGTAATTATTTGTGGGACTTCCGGAGCAATACGATTGCGTGGTCAGAAGAGCTTTACCGCATCCACGGCCGTGACTCCATTCTGCCGCCGCCCTCGTATAAGGAGCTCTCACAATTCTTCGCCCCAGAGAGTCTGGACCGGTTGCGCGCCGCCATTGAGAAGGCCCGTCTGACGGGAGTGGTCGACGATCTCGACTTGGAGCTGAGACGTCCGGATGGCAGCAAGCGGTGGATCGCTGCCATTGGCGAAGCAGTGCGCGATGCCGACGGTCGTGTCGTCCAGCTTCGCGGAACGGTCCAGGACATCACCGAGCGCAAGCAGGCAGAAGACGCCTTGCGAGAGAGTGAAGAACGATTTCGTCTGATCGCAAATGCAGCCCCGGTAATGATCTGGAAGTCGGGTACGGACAAGTTCTGCACTTATTTCAACCAACCTTGGCTCGAGTTCACCGGGCGGCCGCTGGAGGCCGAACTCGGGAACGGGTGGGCGGAAGGTGTTCACCCGGGCGACTTGCCGAAGTGTTTGGAGATCTACACTCAAAGTTTTGACAGTCGTGTCCCATTCAGGATGGAGTATAGACTGCGGAGGTATGACGGACAGTACCGGTGGATCGAAGACACGGGCGTGCCGATAGTCGGTCCAGACGGCTCTTTTGCCGGTTATATCGGCTCTTGTGCGGATGTAACGGACCGGAAGAGAGGGGAAGAAGCCCTTCACACTGTGAGTGGAAAGTTGATTGAAGCGCAGGAGAAAGAACGCAGGCGTATCGCCAGAGAGCTTCATGACGATATCAATCAACGCCTGGCAATGCTGGCCATTGACCTTCAACAGCTCAACGACATTCCCCGCCTTTCGGTTGTGCAGCTCCGCGAGCGAGCCGGCGAATTGTTCAAGCGCACCACAGAAATATCCTCCGATATCCAACTGTTGTCGCACCGCTTGCACTCCTCGAGCCTGGAATATTTAGGTTTGGTTCCGGCCGCTGAGGGTTTTTGCCGGGAGTTTGCCAAGCATCAGAAGGTCAAGATCGACTTTGTCCAGAGCAACGTGCCCAGTCACCTGCCCTCGGAGGTCGCGCTGGGGTTGTTCCGAGTTTTGCAGGAAGCGTTGCGTAATGCGGTGAAGCACAGCGGCGTGCGGAAATTCGAAGTAGGGCTGCTGGGAGTTTCAGGCGGGATCCAGCTCAAGGTTCGCGATTCCGGCAAAGGGTTCGATCCCGAAGCAGCAGAGAGTGGCCAAGGTCTCGGTTTGGTCAGCATGCGGGAGCGTGTCAGTCTGCTGAAAGGCACTATCTCGATCCTCTCGAAGCCAGAATTTGGAACTGAAATAACCGTTCGTATTCCATTGGTTGTAGGAATGGGCGCCAGCCAGGCAGCTTCCGCTTGAACCAGGAGAAACTCATGGGACATGTTCGCATCTTGTTGGCTGATGACCACAAGGGAATTCTGGAGACGGTTATGCGGTTGCTCGCCGTTGATTTTGATGTCGTGGGCGCCGTTGAGAACGGAGAACAAGCGGTTCGGGCTGTCGCTGAGCTGGATCCCGATGTTGTTGTACTCGACATCACCATGCCGGTTATGAACGGCATCGAAGTCGCTTCCTGTCTCAAGGAGTCCGGCTCCAGAGCCAGGGTGGTATTCCTCACAGTGCATACAGGGCCTGCCTTTCTTGACGCGGCGTTCTCGGCGGGCGCTCTGGGCTACGCTCTAAAGCCGCATCTCAACACTGATTTGGTTCCGGCTATCCGCGAGGCTCTGGAAGGCCGCATGTTTACCTCTCGGTGCCTGGGCATAGGTGCAACGGCCGGCATCCGCTCCGGAGCGAAGGCGCAGTAGACCTCCTGGAGAGTATGCAGCACGCCACACCTGTTTACGCTCCTGCATCGCCGATCTCGGCGCTCTGAGATCTGTCAAAGTTGCCAGTTGGCAATATCCGGCCAATACCCTAGAAAAAGGCCAAGGTGGCCGGCAAGCCGGACATGCTCTTGGGAGAAACGATGGGGAAACTTGCCAAGAAGCAGGCCGTTGGCGGAACGGCGTTCTACCTGAGCGACTGTCACGTCTGGGCGGAGATCAATTACTTGGATTCTCCGACGGACTACCGCGAGTGCCTCCCGACTGCTGCACAGGGACGAAGTATAGAGACGAATGACCCGTGGGGGCGGTCAAACGATTCACACCGGCTGTATCAGGGGAGTTTCTACTGCGTAGTGTTCTTGGCCTGCATGTTCTTGTTGGTGCTTGGGCTGTTCCTGCACCTGTCCAGCCATTGATGATTGGCAGTAGAGAGAGCTCCAGAGATTCAAGCAGCATGATCCTTTGAGGAAGGACAAATCAGATGAAGAAACGAATTGCAGTGTGGTTCCCCCTTCTCATGATCCTCACCTTTTGTGTGATGGCTTTCGCACAGGGAAAAGCGCAATCACAAAAGACAGAAAAACAGGCTGCCACACCCTCGGCGACAAGTGCGCAAGACAAAAATATCCAGGAATACGTCGAACTTCTGCGCACCAATGTGCGGCAGCAGAAGGCCGAAATCATGGGTGCCGTAATGCAGTTGGATGTTGATCAATCGGCGAAATTCTGGCCCATCTACAGCGAATATGACGCGGAATTGACCAAACTGAACAACCTAAGACTGGCGAACATCAAAGAATACGCGACCAACTACGACCAAATGACAGACGCCAAAGCTGACGAACTGATTCAGAAAGCCTTCGACTATCGCAAGCAGCGTTCCGAGCTCCTGGCCAGATACTATGATCGCGTCAAGGCGGTGCTTGGGGCCATTCAAGCCGCGCGTTTCCTTCAGATTGAAGATCAGTTGCTCCTGATTATTGATCTTCAAATTGAGTCGGCTTTACCGATTGTTGGGCAAGGGTCGTAAACTCCAGGAAAGAGAGAAAAGATATGCGACACACAATCGTTCGGGCAGCGGCTTTGTTCGCTGGATTGATTTCGACAGCCACGTTGACCACGATCCTTGCAGGGGCTGCAACTCCAATGCCACAAGCGTCAACGAGGGTTACCGTTCCTGCGGGAACACGCATACTGATCCGCATGGTCGATTCCGTGGATTCGGAGAAACAGAAGCCCGGATACCGCTTTACCGCCACCCTGGAAACAAATCTGCAGGTTGATAACACGGTGGTAGCCCCAAGAGGCACGACTCTCTATGGGCGGCTTGCCACGGCCCAAGCCGCAGGCCGCATGTCGGGCGGCGCCGAGTTGACACTTGAGTTGACCGACATTGTGATCAACGGTACAGCCAGCCCTCTCCTGACTAGTACTTATGAAGTAAGGTCACAAGGCCAGGGCAGCAAAACGGCGAAGCGAGTCGTTGGTGGCGCAGGGCTGGGCGCACTCATCGGGGGAGTAGCGGGCGGAGGAAAAGGCGCTGCAATCGGCGCAGCTGCTGGCGCTGCCACCGGGACCGCCGTCGCGGCTGGCACGAAAGGGAAACAGGTCTCGGTGCCGAGCGAATCGCTGCTCGAGTTCCGGCTACAACAACCTGTCACACTTCCGGTAGCGAGATAGGCTGCGGCGAGAAGAATCCTTCCTTCTACAGAGGGCTGGGGGGAGCGAGTGAAGTACGTTCCACTCGCCCCCAACTTGTCGTCGGCTACTTCTGTTGCAGCCGGCGTGCCGAAAACTGGGCACTGGTCCAAAGAGTGAACCAATTTGCTCCCAAAATACATGCAATTGCAAAATTAACAATGCGTGATCGCGAGAGCACCCGTATATAGTTCTTCGTCACGACGCGGACCACGGCACTCACAACTTGCAGCGAAAAGAGGACTATGACCAAACCCAGCATATTGATTGCAGACGACCACACGTTGATCGTTGAGGCGTTCCGCAAATTGCTTGAGCCGCAATACCAGGTGGTAGCTACCGTGGCCGATGGACGCGCGTTGCTCGATATCGCCTCCAAGACGCGGCCTGACGTCATTGTGGTGGATATCGGCATGCCGTTGTTGAACGGGCTGGCCGCCAGCCAGCAACTTAAGAAGATCATGCCGAAAGTGAAACTGGTTTACGTCACGATGAATGAGGATCCAGACATTGCAGCGGAAGCACTGGAAAGCGGGGCCTCGGTTTATCTGCTGAAGAGCTCGGCGGCCGACGAACTTCTGAAGGGGATTCACAAGGCGCTTAAGGGCGGATCTTATGTTACTCCGCGGGTTCGCCGAGCGCTGGACGAATCATTCATTCGGTCACCGATCCGCCGGACGGTGCCCAAAAAATTAACGACGCGCCAGATGGAAGTGCTGCAATTGTTGGCCGAAGGGCGACCCATGAAGGAGGTAGCGGCGGTCCTTCACCTCACGCCGCGAACCGTAGCTTTTCATAAGTACCGCATCATGGAGGTGATTGGAGCAAAATCGAATGCCGAACTGATCCAGTTCGCATTCAAGAACCATATCGCGGCTGCGTGAGTCGAACCGGACTGCCTGAGTAACGCTTGTCAGGTTTTGATCGCTGGCCTGAGAGTTCTGCTGCCTTGTCGGGAGAAGGGAAAGAGACCTCCAAATCGTGCTCCGAAGAAAAGGCGAAAATCAGGGAGGGGTTATCGCTAACTGAGAATTTGCACTGCCCCGGTGCAATACGGTAGCCAGTGAAATGGGGATTTCACAACAACTAGAGCGCGAAAACCTTGTCAGGGTGTGCGCGAACATACCTGATCCAAGCGCCATAAGTAGGGCTGCCACTCACAGTCGGCCGTCTTTCGGCGACCCGGATATCACCTTATTTTCGCTGCAGCGTCATGCGCTGCTAGAGCCAGGGTGGCAGCGTGTACAGCCACAGCAATTAGGATACCGGTCAATGTCAACCCCATCAGCGCGATCAGGATCGCAGTAATCTTCGATCCCATTCTTAATGGTCTGATATCTCCATAGCCGACAGTGGTTGCAGTAACGAACGACCAGTAAAAGCTGTCGAATCGCGACCATCCTTCTTTCTTCCCGGTGACTTGTCCCAGCAGCGTAATGGCTGCGGCGATGCTTAGCAGCAGAGGAGAGGTCAGCCAAAGACCGAGGACAAACTCTTTGAAAAACGTTATTGTCAAGCCAGAAAGTAACACCTGCTCACCTCCGGTTCAGCGATGGAAGATCAAAGCGACTGGAGCACATCTGACGCCACAGAGCAACGCAGTTTGCGCGGCGCGCAGTAGGCGGCAAGTCGGCCCGCGTGTCGTTGCACCACCGTACCGAAGTAGCAGACTGCAGCTCAAACAGGAGCTCTGACATTTTGCACCCTCTCCAGTGCAAAAGCGTAGTTAGCGATAAGGCCCATTCTTATTTCCGCTCAACTAAAACTTCTAGCCTTCCCTGACGCGCGGCTTTTTCGAGGGCTGCGTGATCGCGTTCTGTCTGATCGGCGTAAGCGACTGAGAAAGCGGCGATCGCTTGGTCAAACGCGTCGCTCTTCCCCAAATACCCGCTGATTACGGCGGGTTCCCCAGAACGGGCATGAGCCCGGGCAAGCGTGTGGCCACACCACTCTGCAAATTGCACCATAGACCCGGGAGTGAAGTTTTCGACCATGGGTTTTACTTTTACGTCTCTGAGCTGGCGGATGTAGAAGTGGTGGCCAGTCCGCCCTACAGTCCAGCCCAGAAAGATATCACTGGCCGACTGCATCAGGCGATGACCGTTGACCACCCGCTCCCCGTGGTTGGCGAATACGCTTTTGCCTGCATAAGCCTCCAGCACGGAGCAGCGCGCTTCCTTGACCTGCAGAAAAAGTGGGTCCTTTTCGCCAGCCATCAGCAGCATCGCAAAACACCGCGTGCCTACACTGCCGATGCCAACCACCTTGATCGCTATGTCCTTTAACTCAAAACGGTCGAGCAATGCACGAATACTGGGCCGTAGCGAATCACGGTAGCGAGCAAAAGCGGTTGTAACCTCTACGGGCGTTCCTTTCGGATGATAGATGGTGGGAGGGTTTTCTTTGATACGCAACGACTCACCCCTGCTATGCACCAGCGTTGGAAAGTCGTGCTCCAGGACACTGCGCGCTCGCTCCTTAGCGATACGTTTGCGAACACGGTGCCTTGCTTCGGCGTCCTGCATATTGGCCACAAGGTCCTCGGCGTCTAACTTCGCATACCACACGTCCAAGGCATTCATCTTGCTAAATTCGGCCATGTGCTCGCGGTACGAGCGGACACAGGTCAGCACCGCATCCTCGGCACATTGTTTACTAAAGCCGTTATCCCGGCATGCGACCACGAAGCTCGTGGCCAATCGTTTCAAGTCCCATTCCCAGGGAGCGGGGAGCGTCTCATCCAGGTCGTGGATATCGAAATTGACACGCCTCTCCGGGGTACCAAACCCGCGAAAGTTGACAAGGTGAGCATCGCCGCAGCACTGGACACGTACGCCTGTCGTGGGCAGATGTGCCAAGTCTTCGGCCATGTTCAGGGCTGCGCCTCGGTAAAACGTAAACGGCGACTCCAGCATGCGCCCGTGGCGAATGGGCACCAGTTCGGGAAGACGACCCTTGTCGCCTTCGAGGATGAGCGCCACGGGATCGGGACGATGACTCGGCGGCTTCCAAGCGGCGTGCAAGCTCCTCGGGCACTTTTCTCGCAGTTTCTTACCCGCCGCGCTGAGTTCAGCGCGTGAACGATGTTTGGTAAAGGCAGGAACCTTTCGCGGTTGCTTCAATCGGCACGACCTACGCAGCCAGACTGGCACGGAGTGCTTGTTCCATCACAGATTCTAACGTCTAGCGGTAATATTCCGAACTGGGTCGCGGGATCCGCCTTTAAAAAACGGCGTTGTTGACGACAAATCGGCTTCTCGTAAGCTTGCGCTTTCTGTTCGCCGAGGAGAGGATAGTTGTCGTAAACAGGCTTTTACGCTAACTGAGAAACTGCACCGCCCCCGGTGCGAAACCATAGTTAGTGATAAGGCGATTAATGAGATGGTCCGCCGCCTTGATCAACCCTGAGGTGGGGTGATCGAGCAGCAGTATACATCTGGAGGATCATCGCATGCACATCGCGTCTATCGGCATCGACCTCGGCAAAACGACGTTTCATCTGGTCGCCCTGGACGGTCAGGGCACCATCATCGTCAAGAAGAAGTTCTCCCGCAAGCAACTGCTGGCCTATACGGCGAACCTGCCAAGCTTATTAGTTGTTGAAAACAGGGGTTCTCGCTAACTGAGAATTTGCACCACTCCGGTGCAAAACGGCAGTTAGTGAAATGGCGATGTCGCAACAACTATCGGCAGAGATTGCGTTGTTAGTCCTGCTCGATGGAGCACACAAGGACAGAACACGTATACTTTTCGGCCTTGACTCCACGCCGGCCGAGGACTAGAAACGGGAGCACTGGAGAGCGGGGCACAGGGGTTGACCGCGTGGGCGACCTCCTTCAACTCCGAGTGCGCCTGCTCTCTGAATGACAAGCGCGCCGCGCCAGTGGGTGAACACTGACGCAGCGCTGACCATCGCACCTGTACAGGGGAGGCGCAATGGCTGCTTCAGTTCGCGCGGCGCTTCCGAGCCTTCGCGCTTCTCAGCTAACAAGCTCCTGATGTACAGCCGGACCCGGATGGCACAATCGGGCAGCTTCTCCCAGCGCAACAGGATCTCTTGCAACTCGCGCGCGCCTTGAGCCGATTGTGTAGAGCGGCGGCGCAACGGCATGGGTCACACCATCTTTTTCAGAGTCATGAGGCATGAGCTTTCTTTGGACGAACATAGTAGGACGCACCTCCATACTCTGACTTTTGACAGTAGCCAGTACAGCCCTCGTGGCGTAGTGGTTAAACAGTCATGAACGCCAGCTCACCATCAGGCGCGTCAGTCCGCGTTCTTGTAGTAGACGATTTCGGACCCTTTCTTCGACTCATCTCCTCAATGCTGCAAGCAAGGCCGGAATGGCACATCATCTGCGAAGTGTCGGATGGGGTGGAAGCAGTTCAGAAGGCTGAGGAACTGCGACCCGACTTGATTCTGCTCGATGTCGGTCTTCCAAAACTGAATGGAATAGAAGCGGCCAGGCGGATTGGCACGGTCACCCCCCAATGCAAAATCCTTTTCGTGAGCCAAGAACCCTCCGCTGATGTTGTGCGAGAAGCCCTCCGTGTCGGAGGGCGAGGCTACGTGCTCAAGGCCCGGGCTCAGAACGACCTTTTAAATGCGGTGGAAGCGGTTCTTCAAGGCAAGCAGTTCGTGAGCAGCGGATTGGCGGGTCACTCTTGAGACAAGACTTACAGATTCTCTTGGAACGTGGTGGACAGCAAGGTGACATAGCAACAGACCGTTATTATTGCATACACCCCAATCGACCGGGTGCAGGCCCGTCGCGCCGAGGGAAGGGCGGTCGTGAGTTGCCTGAGCAGTCGCTGGCGACATCCAACGGCTAGGTTCCGGGCATTCCTCGTTGGCCGGTCTTGAAGTGTAGAGAACTTTAAAGTTTTGCAGCTGAGGGGTATCGTAAGAAATCATTTGGCTGTTAGCGCACTGGGGTGAGTGTGCACTCCAGGTTCGCCAGTTCATCGGATTCTACAGCCCAAGCTGACTACAAGGCGGAAGAATCTCCCTTTGCTCAACGGTTTAGGCGAGCATCCAAGGCCATTGCATCTCTCGTCGCGATCTTAGGGCTGATGGGCCTCTCGGCTGGGTCTTCAATGTGCCTATCCTGACCACCATTTGGCCTGCGTTCCAATCGATGAAGTTCAACACCGCTGTGTTGTTCCTGTGCTTAGGCATAGGGATTTGGATGGCCGCCGATGAGCAGTGGCAGCGTAGTCGGCGGATCCTGGGGGGTATAGTAGTTGTCACATCCGGATTGACGCTTGCGGAATACGCTTTCAACATTGGTCTAGGGATTGATCAGTTATTCCTCCGCGATACGCACACCTCATTTGCGGCCTACCCAGGAAGAATGGCGATCGCAACAGCGACCTGCTTCCTGCTGTTGGGCTTGGCCGTTCTGCCCCTGGGGTTAAAGAAGTCGCGTGCGCTGCAACGCGCAGGTGTGATGATCTGTCTGGCTATCTCTCTTACAGTTGTGTGCGGCTATTTGTATGGAGTCAAGTCGCTCTACCCGATTACGGCGTTCTCGACGATGGCAGTGCATACGGCAGTTGGCCTCATGGCCGCATGCTTGGCCTATTTTCTCGCACACCCAGACGAAGGAATAATGTCGGTTGCCGCGAGTGACAGTAACGCTGGCCTGCTGCTGCGAACGCTGATTCCTGCAATGGTGGTTATACCCATCATTCTCGGGTGGCTGAGGCTCGCGGGACAGAGAGCCAATCTGTATGACACACCATTTGGTGCTGCCCTGTTGGTGTTTAGCAATATTGCATGCCTAACCGTCGTGACTTCGTTGATTGCCCGATCATTGCGCCGCTTAGAGCAAGACCGAGAACAGGTTGGTGAGGAACTGAAAAAGTCAGAAGAGAAGTTCTCAAAGGCGTTTTGAGAAAGCCCGATGGCGCTCAGCCTGACCAGTGCAAAAGACCATCGGTACATTGATGTCAACGAGACTCTCGCCTTTTATTCGGGGCGCGATTTGGGGGTCTTCTTTCCCTTCTCCCTGCTGCTACTTGTCCTAGGTGCAATCACGGCCTAACATCCGTCCTCTACTGAAACAAAAAGAGGGCCGATCGCCTGTGATGCGACCGACCCTGTTTACCTCGTTCAGCGGCTACTGAGCTGCTTTCTTCTTGCGGCCATGGCCGTAAGGAGCCTTGGTGGCCGGCGTGTTCACCACCGTAGTCCCTGCTTCAGTGAGACTGGCCCCGGCGGGCACGAACCAGATCTCCGCCTTCATCCCGGCACCGCTGCCGGTGCGGATTTCGACGCGGCTGGCATCGATGCCCTTCTCCTTGACCAGGTACGCCTTGGCGTTAGCCGCGCGTTCCGCTGCCAACTTCTCCGGCTTCAGCTCCGTGGGATCGGCAAAGCCGACGATCACCGCGCGCGCATCGGCGTCGCGTTGCAGCCGCAGGGCCACGTCGTCCAGGATGGCCTTGGCGATGTTGTCCACGCGAGCGCCGTTGCGCTTGAAGGCGATCTCGCTCATGCTGGCCTGCGGCGGCGCAGGCGGCACCTGCACATTCACCGACGCCGTCCCCCTCGAGCTGAGACCGCGGCTGTCGGTACACGTGGCCGCTACGGTGATGGGACCAGCGTAGGCGCCCGTGGTATCCAGCGTAGCGGTGTTGCCGCTGCCGCTGATCCTGCCGCCGCTGGCCGACCAGTTACTGATGCTGACCGAAACAGGATTATCGGGTGTGTTGTCCAGGCTGCTGCAACTGCAGATAATAGCCGATGGAGTTCCCGCCATCACCGAGGACGGACTGGCGGAGCAGGAAATCTGCGGCGGGTTCTTCGGCCGCTCCTTGACCGTGAAGCTGGCTTGGCAGCTCGCTTGTCCCTTCTTGCCATCGCTGACGTTGGCGCTGGCGGTATAGCTACCGGGAGTCAGGCCGGAAGTATCGACACTTGCGGACGAATCCTTGCCGCTGATCTTCCCGCCCGTGGCACTCCAGCTATAGCTCAGCGTGCGCTTGGGATTGAAGTGCATGGCATTGGCCGTCGCGGTGACCGGTTCGCCGCCATAGACGCTTGTCGGGCTCGCGCTGCAACTGGCGCTGGGCGTGACAAGTGTCGGCAGGCCCAACCCGATGACCAGTCCACTTGTCAGCCGAAAGCTGTTCTGGCTGCTGTTTTGGTTGCAAACAGCTCGACCGCAGCCGTTGCCAAAGCGAGTGTAGAGATATTGCGCATCAACTGGGCGTAAGGAAAGTCTCCTGTTTAGCTTGATGTCAAAGCCCCCACCTGCTGCCATGGCGAAAGCATTCCGGCTAGTACCATTCGGGAATAGGCCCTGGCAAACGGCAGCGCCGGCCTTGCAAGTGAGCGAGAGGCGATCCCCGCCGAAGAAGACTTCGCCAAAGGGTTCGAACTTGCCGCGTCGCAACGTAAGCCGCGGCCCGAACAAATAGGTAAACATGTTCGCGTTAACATTGGCGCCCGTTGGGTTGAATACGCTACCCAGATTCGTCATCTTGCAGTAATCCAGGTCGCCCGCAATGCCGATCAGTTTAGTGAAGTTATATTGGAACGTGCCGCCCCCGCCGAGGCAGTTGAAGCTCTGGTTGCCTGCGTTTCCGAAGGGGGGTGAGACGTGGATGTACTCAAACTCCGGCGTTAGTTCCGCCTTCGGGAAATCATCTTGGGCGGCGGTAATCGTGCCAGCCACGACCAGAAGCATCGCCAAAACCAATAATTTGCGCATATACATCCCCTTACCCTTAGAGTGAGACTTCGGAACGATTTACCCTATTTAAGAGTCGGGACTGCACAGGCACCGGTGGAAATGACCCCAGCTTGCGCGTCACGGCACGTTTGAATGTTACGCACCGAACCCTTCTTAGACACGAAGCGTAACTATCTCCGCTCGGATGTAAAGGCTAGAGAAGCCCGGTTATCAGGCATACTGTCAAAACTGCCAGACTCTACGTCAACATCGGCGATGTAGGCCAGGCAGGGAGATGCTGGCCTACGGCGGGCCAAGGGCCTTTGCGCCAACATGCCAATGGGAAGCGCCACGCTGGAGAAGGACAAGCGAGATACCAACAATCGCTTTTGCGACAAGGCGATCAGCGCCCGCCTGATCATGCGCGACAACGCCGTTCACGCCACGCCTGGTGGCAGCCGCTGGTATCCCTACTCAACAGCAGCACAGCAAGACATGGCTACTGATCCAGTCCATTTGGATTTCGCACGAGAGGTAAAGGGGAGGATTATGAAAGTAAAATCGCTCTTAACATGCTTGATTGGCGCTCTCACGTTGATGCTGCCGAGCACGTCTGTTGCCGCCGCCCAGGCCAGTGGGCGACAGCTGCCAGCCGTCAATTATCGTGCCCGCAGCGGGTCTACGAACATAGACTTCAAGGGAACCGATCTCATGCCAGCCGCGAAAGGCAAGGCAAAGGTTGAATCCAAACAAGGCTATGTCTCCATCGAAGCCGAGTTCGAGAAGCTCGGTCCGGCAACGACCTTCGGCAACGAATATCTGAGCTACGTCCTCTGGACGGTCACGCCGGAGGGACAGTCTGCGAGCCTGGGCGAGCTGATTTTCGACGGAACGAAGAGCGAGCTCAAGGTAACGACACGCCTGCAGACGTTCGCGATATTTGTCACCGCCGAACCATATTTTGCCGTCAGCCAGCCGAGCCAAGTCGTAGTGCTCGAGAATGTCCTCCGTGAAACTACCGCTGGAGCTATAGTCATGGTCTCGCCCAAATCCGAGCTGGTTGGGGGTGGTTACGCGCCCAGCGGATACAAATTCGACCCGATCGGGGTGGCCTCCGGACAGGCCCCGGAACTCATTCAGATCCAGAACGCCCGCCGCATTGCTAAGCTTGCTGGGGCAGACAAATATGCGTCCCAGAGCTTTGAGGCCGCCGAAGCCACCTACCGCCAGGTAGCAGAATATGCAGTACAGAAGAAGACACCCACTAAAGCCCTGATCACTTCGGCGCGGCAGGCAATCTAGGCATACGAGGATTCGCGTGTAATCGCTGCAAGATTATTCACTTCACCAAGGGTATGTGCTACCCTTCGGGGATGTAGTCGATGTTTAGGCTACCCTCGAAGCCGCATGAACGGCTTCCGCAAAGAAAACAGATGACCATCGCTATAGGCTTGCTCGGTAGAGATGGAATAGTAATGGCTGCCGATACACAAGAGAGCACTGGCGATTACATGAAAGGCGAAAAACGGAAGGTTGCTGCCTTCGCTTTCACTGAATCACATCCGGACTATCCGGTGGGGGTGTGTGTAATTTCTGGGGCCGGTGATTCGGGCTATGTAAGAGCATTGACAATGAAACTAGGCATGACATTCGGCAAGAACAAAGACTTGATGCCAACGTTGATGGTGCCAAATGGTGACTTGGGCCTAGAGGACAAATTCGCCGAGTGCTTGCAAAAATTTTACAAGGAGGACATCGTCCCTTTCGCGCACTTTCCGGAACGCAGTCGTCCAGATGTTGAGATGTTAATTGCCGTTCGCCGAAAAGGTTTGATGGACTTATTCAGTACGGAAAAGACGACGATTACACAAGTGCTTCCCTATAAAGCAATAGGACTAGGCAGTGTATTTGCCGAACTAATGCTCAATCGTTTATGGGATAGTGCTTCAGTGGCGCAATTGGAATTGTTGGCCGCATATGTCGTATTCATGGCGAAAGAATCGATAGAATCGTGCGGTAAGTACACGACGATTGCAACAATACATACTGCCACCGTAGTTGACACTCCAAGCGGAAGTAGGTTTCAGCCTCCAGGCCCGGCGGTCTATGTGAAACGCGACACGATAGAGGAGTGGGAGCACTTATTCAGGTATGAATGGTGGAAAGCCGAAAAGGATGTAATCTGGAAATTAATTGAGCATCGGACTAACCGATCAGGGCCGCGAAGGTCAAAGGGTCGGCAGTAACCATATGGCGCAGGGTATCTACGAACAGATCGGAATTCTTCCGGCGATTGAACCGGAATTGCATCTCGTCCAAATAGGCCGGGAGATGCTTCGCACTGATCTTGTGCCACGTTCCCACGATACCGCGCTTCAGCAGAGAGAATGCGGATTCAATCGTGTTCGTGTGAATGTCGTCCATGACGTAAACGCCAGTGCTGTGGTTGATACTCTTGTGCTTATCCTTGAATGCTGGCCCCATCGCGCCGGGATATGCGGAGAAGTCATCGGTCACAATCACGTCCACATCTTCGCTCACGTTGTCATGGATGTATTTGTAGAGCGTGCCGGATTGAACGTCAGATGCGTGGAAGAAACGAACATCACCACCGCGCTGGCGAATGCCGATCACGATTTCCTTACGCCGCTTGCCTTTTCCTGGTTCGAGACCACGCTTGCGACCACCAATCCATGTTTCGTCAATCTCGACAGTACCATCCAACATCGGGCGATCAGTCTCTTTCATCGCAGCACGAATACGGTGGAACAGGTACCATGCGGTTTTGTAGCCACACCCGAGCGTGCGTTTCAACTGCAGAGCACTCATACCCTTTTTCGCTTCCACCAAGAGCAGCACAGCGAGAAACCACTTTGTCAGCGGCAAGTGGGAATCGTGGAAGATCGTGCCGCTCGTCGCGGTGAACTGGTACTCGCACTTCGCGCACTCGTACCGTGCATAGGCTTTCAGTTTGGAGATGTGTGTGTCTTTGCAGCGAGGGCAGACAATTTCACTCGGCCAGCGCAGTCGCTCCAGGAGTTGACGGCAGCGTTCGTCAGTTCCGTAGAGTTCATTAACATCGGGGAGGGTCATGGCAGCGCCTCGTAAGACGAAAGACCGCAAGAGTCCGCTTGAGCGGATTCCAACGCGCAAACTGGTAGCGGGAATAAAACGCGATTTGCGCCAGATACTACGCGACTCCGAATCGGCTGATTCGCGTAAACCGCAGCGGCGTAAGGAGTAACGTCCATTGCGAGAACAGTATAACAAACTCGTAACCCTTTGTCAAGTGAATAATCATCAATCGCTGTAAAGAAGAAGGCGGAAGAGCAGCAGGAGGCCGAGCGCCAAGCCGCTGCAGCGAAAGAAGCGGCAGCCCGCACGGCCGCTGAGGACGAGGCACGCCGCCGTGCGCAGGCGGAGCAAGAAGCCCAGGCAGCCGCTCAACGGGCTCTCCAGGCAAAACAGGCAGCCGAAGAGGCCGAACGTCAGAAACACTCGCAGAGCAACAGCGTCTGCAGGCGGAACAAGAGAAACAAGCCTTGCGCGCAAAGATTCTTGCCCAGTTGAACACGATCTTGGAAACGCAAGATACGGACCGCGGATTGGTCGCAACCATGGCAGATGTTCTCTTTGATACGGGGAAGTATGAGTTGCGTCCTGTGGCCCGCGAGAAGTTGGCAAAGTTTTCAGGAATCATGCTGGCCTACCCGGGACTGAACCTCATGGTGGAAGGGCATACGGACAACACTGGGACCCCGAACTTCAACCAGAGGCTCTCCGAGCAACGCGCCGAGGGCGTTCGTCAATATCTGGTTGGACAAGGCATAGACGCGGTTCGCATCAGTGCGCAGGGGCTTGGCCAGGACCAACCCCGTGTGCCAAACGACTCCGCGACCAATCGGCAGTTGAACCGGCGGGTTGAACTTATCATTTCCGGAGAGGTGATTGGAACCAAGGTGGGCGGAGGCGGGAGCCAAATAAGAAGCGGAACGGCCGGCAACCCGCGCGTGCCGAGAATTTCGTCGACCAACTCTAACTTCTGACAGTAGGCGAATCACCAGCCTACTAGTACTTTGACTAGTGAGGCAGGTGGTGTGTGCTCGCCGGGCCAAACCGTCTGGGCCCGAGCCTGCGGATCAATCGGCAATCGCAAGCCCCTATCGGCGCCTTCGAAGGACATTTGAGCTACGGTCAGTTACGATCCTGGATTTCTCTAGACGGTAATTTCTGGTATGGCGGTCGCACTCGCTTCAATGGCGTTGAGATCCCAGCCACCCTGCAGGCAAACTCGCGAGTGGGAGCAACGGGTTCGGTCCCTGTCAGCAAACACCAGTCCCTGAAATTCAGCTACAGCTATGGGGCTATCGCCAGGTATGGAGGCGACTTTCAAAACGTAGCTGTGGCCTGGCAATATTCCTGGTTGGGCAGACCGAACTAGAGCATGCTTGCTGAAGGCGAACAATGCCGGTAAGTCGCGAAGTCATACAGTCTACAGACATGTGCGCCAAAATGCCGTGCAATACCCCTCCGCGCAAGTTGCTTCTTGGTGTTGCTTTGGGCTTCTTCGTTTGCTCTATGCCCTCGTCGTTAGTCGCACAGGCGAGTTCCCAACCTGCTCAAACGGGCGCCAGCAACACTGATGCAGGCACTGCTCCCCCCTGCTCAGCCTCAAGTTCCCCCACAAGCTCCTTCTACATCAGCGGACGATATTGCCGCTATCCAACAGGAGGTCGGCGATCGCGACGTCCTTTACCTGCGTACGCGCCTTGTTTACCGATACGACTACAAGCTCCAGGTCGGCGATGTGACGACCAACCGGCTTCGTGTGAAGGGGCTTTACGCGTTCGGTCCACACCAGCGGCTTGGCTTTTCCGTTCTTGTGCCGATAATCCACAAGGACACCCCGTCGGGCGTAGCGACCGGGTCCGGAGACACCGAGGTGGTAGGCGGAGTTTCTACCGAACGGAGCATTTTCGGTCTGGGGCGTCGTTCCAGACGACCTTCCAGACTTCGAGCGATAACCTGCTCGGAGGCGTTACCACGACCATCAAGCCAGCCTGGGGGTTCACCGGAGTGCTTTCAGACCGCCTTGAGCTGACCAGTGCCTTCTATTATAAGCAATCGGTCCACACCGTACGCGGGACTCCCGCCAAGCAGTTTGAGCCCGACATTACGCTGAATGCTCGCGTGCGGAAGGCCACGTGGTTCCTAGAATGGGATTCATACTATGACTTTATTCCCCAGCAGTTCGCGCAAACGATGAAGGCTGGGGTCAGCCGTCGGTTGGGAGCGGCGCATCGGTGGGTTGCATCGGCGTATTATTCGCTGCCGATCAACGCCTACGGTCGGACCAGCCAGTACAAATGCAACACCGGGCTGGACGTTACGTGGTATCCGTTCAGGAACAGATAGGAAAATGTGAGTCCATGCCAGAGGCGTTCATTTCTCGCGGTTGGCTCCTGTTTACTGCTCCAGTGCAATGTCGTACGTCGTGCATCGGCGATCTGTTGTCGATTCCGTTTCCGACCCTTCCAGGAGGAGAGACCGATAGAATTCAGCCGGAAGTCTCCAATCACTCACATCGAAACTAACGAACAGCAGCGTCTGAGGGAATAAGAATGGGCCAAGATGACTCCTTGATGTATAAGGGACTGAAGACACCGAGAGCTGCCGCCATTGCTGGCATCCTGTTTTCCTTGTTGCTGATTACCAGCGAGTTACTTGTCTGGGCTTCCATTCCTGCCAATCTTGAGGGATCGGCGTCGGAAGTGATCAGTCATTCGAAAACGATCGCGCTTGCCTTCAACCTGCTGCCATTCGCGGGTATTGCTTTCCTTTGGTTTATTGCTGTAGTACGCAATCGCTTAGGGGCGCTAGAAGACCGCTTTTTTGCCACGGTTTTCTTGGGGAGCGGACTGCTGTATGTCGCGATGATCTTTACATCGGCTGCACTCGCGGGTGGACTTATTCGGGTCTTAAGCAATACGCCGGAAATTCTCGTGCATACGGGCTCTTACGCTCTGGGTCGAGCCCAAATTTATCAAACCATGAACGTGTACGGAATCAAGATGGCTGGTGTGTTCATGTTCTCGACTTCAACCATCTTGCTGCGAACCGGGATTGTTGCACGCTGGATTGCATTCCTCGGCTACGCATTAGGGGCGGTGCTCTTGCTAAGCATTGGAATCATCGTGTGGATTCCCCTCGTTTTTCCTGTGTGGGTGTTTCTGATAAGCGCCGTCATACTGCTCGAGAATCCATCCGGGGTTGCCGGGGCCACTCCGCAGGACCGATAAGTGGCGTTGCTGTTGTGAGCAGGGCATATCGCTTTTCATCCTGGCAGGGAGCCCCGGAAGACAAACCTCTCCTTATGGATACGGGTAGCCCTTGGCCAGGGCCTTTTTGAGGGATGCGTCGTGTCCGTAGACATCACGGTAAAAGTGGACATCTCCGTTACTCTCCACAACCGCGGTTCCATAGACAATTAGGATCGGCACCGGTGCGGTGAGATTTACGGTGAGGTTGTCGCGTCCCTCGCGCATGGCTTGTTCTACCCGCTCCATGGTCCAGCCGGGTTTGTCTCGCAAGAGCCAGTGGGCAAGTTCGGCCGGTTCCTGTAAATGGATGCAGCCGTGGCTGAGAGCACGTTCCTCCGTAGAGAACATGTCGACGCTCTCCGGCGTGTCGTGCAGGTATACGTGATGCTCGTTGGGAAAGATAATCTTGAGCAGCCCAAGAGCGTTCTCAGGGCCCGGTCTCTCTCGCACCGTCAGCGACCCGGCGCGCAATTGCTTGAGCACGCTGTCGCTGATCACTCCCGAGGTCACCACCTTCCCGTCGCGGGTAATCACCTCCATGTTGCCGTCATGGATATAGCTGCGGTCCTCTTCGATGTCCGGAATTACCTCATCGCGGAGGATCCTGGGCGGCACATTCCAGTAAGGGCGGAAGACCAGGTAGCGGATGCTGTTCTCGAAGACAGGCGTTTGGAAATCGTAGGCGTCGCCCACATTGACGTTCATGGTTAACCCAATCCGTCCGTTACGGTCGAATGCTTTGAGACGGTATTCCGGTAGGTTGACGACGATGGGAGGCTGCGTGAAGCTGTAACGCAACCAGCGGTAGCGCTCCAAGGTCAGCCGCAACTGCTCGACCCGGAGCTGTAGCGGGACGTTGAGCTGCTCGAGCGTGGCCTTGGTCAGGTCTCCAGTGGCAGTTAGACCATGTCGTGTCTGGAAATGTTTGACGGCGTCCGGCAACGGCCCGCCATACGTTTTTGAGTCACTGGCAACAACCGCATCCTTCGGCAGATCACCAAGCAGGCGAAGCAGTCGTGTGAGCCTGGAAACACCGTCATAAGGGCCGCCTGGGTACAACGTCTCCCACTGCGGCGCCGGCAATTTTTCGCCATCATCCTCTTTCGCCAGTTCCATGTACCTCAATAAAGCCTGGCGGGTGGCTTTGTATCCTGCAAAAGGTGGTTCGATATTCGCCAGTTCGGACTTCAGGTCGGCTGAAGAGGACAGCAGTTGCCTGAGGAAGCTAGGCAGGTTGAGCTTCTTGTGTTCGACGTCGAAGCCGAACTTGAAGTGCTTGGGGTTGATCCTGCCGATGCGGACATCCGAGATGTAGCGCATCGCGCAGACGGTGAGCGCGAGGTCGAAGCGAGCTTCCTCCTGCGCAGTGTGGGAGCCCTCCAGATGTGCGATGCGTTCGGCCCAGCGCAAACCGTCGTAGTCTTCAGCATTCAGACCTTCGCCGTCCGCTTGCACGAAGATCTGGATCATTTCTCGTGCGCGGTCTGTAGGTTTGTCTTGCTGAATCCAGGCAAGCGCGTAGCCTGAAGCGCGATAGAAATTGTCCACGTGGATGCGATAGTCGCTGAAAACCGGCCACCGAAGGTCGGCAAGGCGCCCCACCTTTATGGTCGATTGAAGTGTGCTGGCGGTCTCGCTGACCTTCGCCTGCGAGCTGGCAAGGATAGGCGCGACCAATGTCAGCAGTAACGGCAAGCCAAGCTTGAACCTGCGGGAAGACCCTACGGAATAACGAGCCGGAGTGGCGGCTGACATACTAGTTCTCCATGGCACGGTTGAATCACGGCAATTTAAGAGCGGAGTCGGCATGCGGTACATCTGCAAGAAGTGACAGGGACTTCAAGGATTCATGGCTTGATCTCGATTGGAGTGCCGACATGAACTAATTCCCAGATCTCGTCCATCTCCTGGTTCGTTACGGCGATGCATCCATCCGTCCAGTCTTCCAGCACGTGCGACTTTCCAAGCCACGCATAATCCTTCGGCAGGCCGTGCAGCATGATGTCACCACCGGGGCTAACGCCGAGTTTATTTGCCACAGCGCTGTCCTTCTGGTTTGGATACGAGATGTGAAACGCCTTATAGAACTGGCTGTGGGCATTCCGCGAGTCCAGTACGTAGGAACCCTCCGGCGTGCGATGGTCGCCTTGACGTTCTTTCGGGCCGACTGGATCACCGCCGAGAGCTACGCGGTACGTCTTCACCTCTTTGCCCTGTGACAACAGCACCATCTTCCGCTGTTGCTTGTAGACGGTGACATGGTCGATGCTGGCCTCGGGCGTCTCCGCAATCAGGAGACCGCAACAGGTAAACAGCAGGACCACGGTGGCAAGTGGGCGCATCGGGGGGATTATAGCCCGCGCGGGGCACAGCTCAGCGCATTCGGCAGGAATGCGATGACTGCCCCCACTTGACGTCGCACCTGCGGTTACTGCTGCCACCCTCCCCCGAGTGCCTCATACAACTGAACCAGTGCCAGACGCTCGTTCAGATCCGCTTGCGCCAGGGTTATTTCGGCAGAAAGGTAACGAGTGTCACTGTCCAGAACTTCCAGGTAACTGGCAGCGCCACCGCTGTAACGTACTTTTGAAAGGCGGACAGCATCCTGCGCAGCTCTTGTAAGCAAATCCTGTTGTTCACGAAACTCCTGGTTCTTGCGGTAAGCGATGAGCGCGTCCGAAACCTCTCGGAACGCCTGCTGGATCGCCTGCTGGTAAACAAGGACCGCCTCCTGCTTTTGGGCTTCGCTCAGTCTCACACCGGAACTAATCTTCCCAGCCGTGAATATCGGCTGAAGAAGCTGGCCCCCAAAGTTCCACAATCCGGCCGGACCTGCAAACAGGCTAGTCAAGGCCGAACTCTGGTATCCGCCCGTGGCAGTCAAACTGATCTGCGGGAAGTACGCGGCCTTGGCTACACCTATACGCGCGTTTGCGGCAACCAGTTGTTGCTCTGCCGACTGAACGTCCGGTCGCCGTTCCAGCAAAGCCGAAGGGAGGCCTGCCGGCACGGTCGGCGCAATCGTATTGTCCACCAGCGGCCTTCCGCGAGTTACCGGCCCTGGGTTCTTGCCGAGCAGGATGCTGATCAGGTTCTCCTGTTGCTCTATGCGTCGTTCAAGGTCAGGGATCGCCGCGGCGGCACCGTAGACCAGTTCTTCAGACTGGCGCACGTCCAGCATGGACGTCACGCCTCCCTGCTTACGCACCTTCACCAGACGCAGGGATTCCTGTCGAGACGTCAAGGCGCGCTTGGATATCTCCATTTCCAGGTCCAGTTCGCGCAATTGAAAGTAAGCGGTTGCTACACTGCCAACCAGGCTGGTAATCACCGCCCGCCTGCCCCACTCTGTGGCCAGCAGATTCGCTCGTGCCGCCTCGGTGGCCCGCCGGAACTGTCCCCAGAAATCCAGTTGCCAGGCCAGCGACAGACGCACCGCATTGGCGCTGGTTTCAATAGGCGCATTTAGTTTCGTCAGTGGAATGCGTTGATTCGCAGCCGCCGCCCCGCCGGAGATGTTGGGAAACTGATCGGCGCGCGTGACCCCCAGCGCGGCCTGAGCTTGGAGCACGCGGGCTGCCGCAATGCGGACATCATAGTTCTCTGTCAACGCCGTCCGGATCAGCGCCTGCAGTTGATCATCCTGAAAAACCGTCCACCACTTCTCATCTCCGAGCGATGCAGCGCTCTGCCTATCTGCGTCGGGTGCGAGCCCGCGATAGGCATCAGGGGTGGTTACGGCGGGACGCTGATATTTCGGTCCAACCGTGCAACCGGCAAGCAGTAGCAACGGGATTGCGACCAGCCAACGTTGGCGCTTCATGCTAATCGTCCCCCGCAGGAGACGTGAGCGCCTCCGGCGCAGACTCTTTCTTCCCCCGGTGGGCCAGTCGTGCTACGACATCGAAGCTCACCGGGATCAGAAAGATTGCCAGCAGGGTCGCGGCGAGCATGCCTCCGATCACAGCCGTCCCCAGCACGCGTCGCGAAATAGCACCGGCGCCCGCTGCCACCCAGAGAGGCACGCATCCCAGAATGAACGAGAATGCCGTCATCAGAATCGGCCTCAGGCGGAGCCTCGCCGCGACCAGCGCCGCTTCTTGAATGGACCTCCCTTTTTCAAACTCCACCTTGGCGAACTCAACGATAAGAATGGCACTCTTCGCAGCCAGGGCAATCAGCATGACCAGCCCGATCTGCGCGTACACATTGTTTTCCTGACCTCTCATCCAGAGAAACGAAAACGCGCCGAAGACGGCGACCGGCGTCCCCAGCAGCACACTGAAAGGCAGCGACCAGCTTTCGTACTGCGCTGCCAGAATGAGGAAAACAAAGAGCAACGACATGCTGAAGATCGCTGCTGGTGACACTCCCTCCGCAGCCTGTTTCTCCTGGAACGACATACCCATGTAGTCGTATCCCATCTCGCCCGGCATGGTTTGAGCGAATACCTCTTCCAACGCCTTCATTGCCTGACCTGAGCTGTAACCCGGCGCGGCACTACCGTTGATCTGTGCAGCACGGTACAGGTTGTAGCGCATCGTAAATTCAGGACCAGCACTGGGTCTGATCCTGGTGACAGCACTCAACGGGACCGGTTGGCCACCGTCATTCGTGACGTAGAATTGGCCGAGGTTTTCCGCTCGTGTGCGATAGTCTCCGTCCGCTTGCACGTAAACCTGCCACTGCCGGCCGAAACGATTGAAGTAGTTGACCAGCAGCCCCCCCATGAAGGTCTGCAGCGTCCTGTAAACGTCGGAGAGCTGTACCCCCTGGGCGATTACCCTTGCCCGATCCACATCTACATACACTTGCGGGACCGAGGGCAAGGCAGTCGTGTAAATGGTTCCCAACTCAGGACGTTTGCGCGCTGCGGCGAGAAATGTCGCCAGGTTTTGGCCCAGGAACTGCGGATCTTTTCCTGCACGGTCCTCAAGCAGGAAAGTGAACCCTCCCGAGGCGCCAACACCCGGGATAGCGGGCGGCGGGAACGAAAAGGAAACGCCCTCAGTAACCTTGGAAAGCTCCCGGTTGAGATGCTTCTTAATAGCTTCGTATTGTTCTTCCGGGGCCTTGCGCTCCGACCACTCCTTGAGTGTGATCCAGTAAAAGGAACTGTAGGTATTCTGGACGCCGCTCAACATGCTGTAACCCATAACCGCGGTTTCCGAATAAACGCCCGGCGTCTTCATGATCATTTGTTCGATCTTGCGGGAAGCATCATCGTTGCGCTGGAGAGATGCCGCGTCGGGCATCTGCAGACCAGCAAAAACATATCCCTGATCCTCATCGGGCAAAAAGCTGCGCGGCAGGCGTGATCCGAACCATCCCGCCAGAATGGTCATCCCGAGCAGCAGCAGCATGCTAAAGGCGGCCTTGCGAATCAGCGTCCCGCATAGGCTGACGTAGCCGTCCGTGCTCCTGGCGACTACCCGATTGAAGCCACGAAAAAACGTAGCCAGAGGTCCGCGGCTCTCCTTCTTCTTTGGACGCAACATCAACGCCGCAAGCGCAGGGCTCAGCGAAAGCGCATTGAAAGATGAGAAGATTACCGATATGGCGATGGTGACCGCGAACTGCTGATACAGCCGGCCCGTGATACCGGGAATAAATACCGTCGGGACGAAGACCGCCACCAGAATTAACGTCGTAGCGACCACCGGGCCGGACACCTCTTCCATGGCCTTGAACGCAGCATCCTGTGGAGACATACCTTGCTCAATGTTGTGTTCCACCGCCTCCACCACGATGATTGCATCATCTACAACGATTCCAATGGCGAGCACCAGTCCAAAGAGTGAGAGCGTATTGATGGAAAACCCAAGGAAGGGAAAAACAATAAATGTGGCGATGAGAGAAACCGGCACCGCCAGCAGCGGGATCAGGGTCGTCCGCCAGCCTTGCAGAAAGATGTAGACGACAAGGATGACCAGAAACAGCGCCTCATACAACGTCTTCTGGATCTCCTTCAAGCCTTCCGTAACGGCCAAAGTCGTGTCCAGCGCAACGTCGTATTTCAAGTCCTGCGGGAAACGCGTGCTCTCCTCCTCCATGAGCTTGCGAACCCCGGCAGCGGCCTTCACGGCATTTGATCCGGGTAGCTGGTACACGGCTACGATCGCGGCGGGCTTGCCATTGAAACGTCCAATCAGGTTGTAAGTCTGCGATCCCAGCTCAAGTCGCGCCACATCTTTGAGGCGCAGGATGGATCCGTTTGGGTTGGCTCGTATGACGATCTGGCCGAACTCCTCCGCTGATGGCAAGCGTCCCTGCGCGCGCACCGCATAGGTGAATTCCTGTCCCTTCGGAACAGGTTCGCCCCCGATCTGTCCTGCCGGGTTGACCGTGTTTTGCGTCTGGATCGCCTTGACGATCTCGGGAACCGTGACGTTCATCTTGGCCAACTGGTCAGGGCGCACCCAGCAGCGCATGGCGTACTGGCCCGCTCCAAATACCTGTACGCTTGCAATGCCCGGCACGCGCGTGAGCTGGTCATTCAAGTTGATGTAGGCGTAGTTAGCCAGAAAGATGTTGTCGTAGGTCCCGTTCGGCGAGTACAAGTCCAGCAGCATCAGCGGGGCGGTGGTGGATTTCTGCACCGTCACCCCGTAATTAACGACATCGGACGGCAATTGCGAATTCGCCTGGTTGGTCCTCATCTGCGCCAGGATCTGGTCGGTGTTTGGATCCGTCTTGATGTCGAAGTTGACGGTGAGGGTCATCGCCCCGTTGTTGGCGTTGGTGGAATACATGTAATTCATGTTGTCCACGCCGCTCATCTGCTGCTCGATGGGCGTCGCCACCGACTGCTCGACGGTTTGCGCGTCCGCGCCGGGGTACGTAGCTTTCACTTGAACTTCAGGCGGCGCAATGTTGGGGAACTGGGCTGTGGGCAGGCCTACCATGGACACGAGACCGACAATCACCATCAGGATGGCGATGACCATGGCTACGATGGGACGGCGAATGAAGAAACTAGGCATGGCTCACTTTTTTTCTGCGGCGAGACTTAACGGTTTGGGATTCACCGGCGTGCCTTCTCTAGCCTTCTGGATGCCTTCGACAATCACCCGTTCGCCCGGTTTCACGCCTTCGGTGATGATCCACAACTGGCCAATTCGTTCCCCAACCTTCACAGGCCGTATGCTGGCCTTATTGTCCGCACCCACGACCACGACCTGGTAAGTACCTTGTGTTTCAACTACGCTTCGCTGTGGAACCAATAGCGCGTCTTTTGCCACGCTTATTGGCGCACGCACCCGCCCGAACTGTCCCGGACGGAGAATGCCACTTGGGTTGTCGAAGGCACCTGCGACACGAATTGTCCCTGTCCTGACATCGATCTGGCGGTCAGCCACGATTACCCACCCTTTGCGTGGATAGACGCTGCCGTCCGCCAGGATGAGTTCGAGATTCTTCTCTCCGGCCCCAGCAACCTGTTTACCTTGGCTTACTGCACTGAGCGTGGCGGCGAATCTCAGATATTCCGGCTCACTAAGTGCGACGTATGCCTTGATCGGATCGACCTGCGACACGGTAGTAATCACCGTCGTCGGTCCGGCCAGATCCCCGATTTGCCCCTTCGCCAGGCCTGCGATGCCGTCCACCAGGGATCGCACTTTTGTGAATCCCAGATTTAACTCGGCTTCATCTACCTTCGCCTTGCTGGCAACAACTATCGCTTTTGCCGCAGCGTTTGCCTGGATGTCATTATCCAGTTGTGCCTGCGGTATGGCGCTCTCCTTGGCCAAGGGGGTATCGCGCTCCACATCCAGAGTGGTCTTGCCCAGTTGTGCTTCGGCCTGTGCCAGTTGCCCCTGGGTTTGTTCCAGAGCGGCCTGGAAGGGGCGGGGATCGATCTCGAACAGCAATTGTCCCTTGCGGACCACGCTGCCTTCGCGGTAATTCTGCGTGATCAGATAGCCGGTCACCTGCGGCCGGATGTCCGCGTTCACGTAACCGTCGAGAGTCGCAACCCACTCTTTGTAGATCGGAACATCCCGCTGCTCGACATTCACCACCTCCACGTCCGGCGGGGGGGGAGGCGTTGCTGCCTGTTTCTGCTTGCAGCCAGCTAGCACAAACACCGCGAGGACGGCCAGCAACCCGTTAACCCCTGGGCGCCAGTTTGTGAGCTTAATGAGCAATGAATCTCTCTCATTCGGGGAAGCTGGCATCAACCTCTCCTTTAGAAAATGTACGCGGACTCAGTGCTTACCATGGCTTTAAGCATACTAATGTCGGAGGCGCGCAGGAATCCCGCGACGCTCTTCCCCTTGGATTCTTGCTAGCCGGGGTAATGAGGTGAACTGGCAAAACTGCCAGTTCACCAATCTGGCGGCGGCATCCAGACTCCCGGGTAGTGCTGGCTGGCTCCCCTCACAGGAGATCCCATGGCCAACAACGACAAAAAATCGAGCCGTACAGTGGAGCAGGCAAGCAAGAAGCTCAAAGGGAAAGAATACCAGCGTGAATTACGTAAGCTTCAAACCAAGCTGGTCCAAATGCAGGAATGGGTCAAAGCCACCGGCGCCAAGGTCGTCGTCGTATTTGAGGGACGCGATGCTGCGGGCAAGGGAGGCGTGATTCACCGCATCATGGAACGCGTCAGTCCGCGCGTCTTCCACCATGTAGCCTTGCCGGCACCTACAGAACGCGAAAAAACGCAACTGTATGCCCAACGCTACATCGCCCATCTTCCGGCCGGCGGGGAGGTGATGCTCTTTGACCGAAGCTGGTACAACCGTGCTCTGGTGGAACATGTGATGGGCTTTTGCACGGCGAAAGAATACGAACAGTTCCTGCGCCTGTGTCCGCCGTTTGAAGCTTTACTGCAAAACAACGGCATCATCCTGATCAAGTACTGGTTCGAGGTAAGCGAGAAGGAGCAGCACAAGCGATTCCTCAAACGCATCGAGGATCCGATGCGCCAATGGAAGCTCAGCCCTATGGACCTGGAATCGCACCGTCGCTGGTATGACTACTCGCGCGCCAGGGATGCAATGTTAGCCGCTACGGACACCCCGCAGTGCCCATGGTACGTGGTGCAAACCGACGACAAGGAGCGGGCTCGACTGAACTGCATTTCTCACCTGCTCAGCGTGGTGCCGTGGAAGGAGATCCCGCGGGATAAGGTCAAGCTGCCAAAAAGACAGAAGCCGCACGGCTACAAGGCGCCTGACTGGAACTATCGCTGGATTCCCGAGAAATATTGAGGCTGATTCGCGAAGAGATCCAAAGCGGGAGGACAGCGTTCATGACGACCCCTGGGATAAATTCGACCACCAAAGTCTCAAGTCATACCTTGGAAAGGCATCTGCGCTGGATTCGACCGGTGGCCCGTTGGCCCCGGTCTTACCGCTAGCCGTTTCGATCTCGTTTTTTCTCATATCTGACACTGATAGCCCGCGCGGAGGCATCATTCGCGTGCTTCCCCACAATCTGATCAGCCTGTCTCAGTCTCTCCATGCACGCTAGGTCTTAGGGATGCAGATTGACCGGTGAGGCAATTCCGCTCAGATCTCCGCGCTGGCAGCAGTCGCACCCAGCCATGCGAGCAGCAGCTTGTATCCCACCGACAGAACAATCGGACCAATGAAAAGCCCGATAATGCCCATCGACACAAATCCGCCAATTGCGCCTAAGAACACCACCGCGATAGGGACTGCGACACCACGGCCCAGCAGGATTGGCTTTAGCACGTTGTCCATCAGGCCGACAACGACGCACCAAATCAGAAACAGTGTCGCCTTCGTAGTACTGGCAGTTGCGAACACATAAATCACTGCGGGTATGAGCAGGGGACCACCCATCTGAAGCACCGCAGCGACCAGGAAGATCAGGGCCCACAATCCTGCGCCAGGTAGTCCGACCGCCAAGAAACCAAGGCCCGCGAACACTGACTGAATGAGTGCGACTCCGATAATGCCGGTGGCGACGGCCCTGATCGTAGAGCTCACGACGTCGCCGAATTCACGACCCTTGCTGCCAAAAAGGCGGTCTGCCAATGAGCGGGCCACCCTAGTGCAACCCTCAGCGTTAGCCAGAAGGCCTCCGGCAACCAGGATCGAGAGAACGAACTGCAAGAGGGTAAGGCCAAGTCCGGCGGACACGGAAAGCAATCCTGGAATGATTGTCCTAATCTGTGGAGCGAACCTGCTGCGAACAGCGGTTAAGTTGGTGGACGCCAGAGTCCAAAGCTCTGTTATTGGACCTCCGATGACAGGCCAGCTTTCGACGCTCGCCGGCGGGTGAGGAATGGTCAGTGTTCCATCCTTAATTTGCGTGACCACTGTACGAACCCCTTCAACGAGGGTTCCTGCGAGCAGGACGGCTGGGAGCGCCAACGCGCCTAGCAGAAGAATGGTCAAAATACCGGCGGCCAGTCTTCCACGGCCACCTAAGAGAGACACCATCTTCCGATAGGCTGGATGAATAGCGATCGCCACGATAACACCCCAGGCAATCAGTGGGAGAAACGGGCGCAGAATATGGAAGCAGACAATCGCCAGCAGAATGAGCAGACCAATGCGGATCGAGATCTCAAGGGCTCGGTTCACATAGTCCTTGTCCGGCAAATGTACAGAGCCCACGACTAACTCCTCCGCCGATCCTAGCAATGGCCGGACCCGAGTCAGAAACAGATGCTGGGCTCAGACCGCCGATGGCCGGGATGCCTGGTCGTGAAGCGTGGCGCCTGAACCTGCAGGTGCTGTCCGTGTGCGACCCACCACGAGTTCGTCCAACTGTGCAAGGTAAGAAGCGTATTCCTTCGTTCTCACCGCAGTGTAGTTTCAGATTTTTAGCAGGGCCGTGAGTTTCGTGAGAAACTGGCGGGCCTCTTCTTTGTCAAGCCCGTTCATATCGAACTGCGAACTGGCTACATAGATCGCCGATGTATCCACGGTTGGACGGAAGCTGTTCCGTCGAGATTCCTATCTCCTTGGGGGACATCGGCCTATGGCTGCTGTGAGCCAAGCTCTGCGGGCAGAAATACTGTTCCAACGGAAGGAGGCTAGCGACCGCGCTTAAGTCTGTGAACTGACAGAAATGCCAGTTCACGGTTGGCGCCTGACGAACTAGTGTTGCATCTGGAAAATGAGCCCAACAAAGATCGAGTCCGTCGCGTTCCACCAGGCCCAGTTGCAGAGTGAGCGTCTTCGCATTCTTGGCGTTCTCAGCTTTGCCGCGGTTGTTGTGGTTGTAACGGTCTTGCGGGTCTTCGTGTTTCGTACGGTTTCGGAAGGCACTCCCTGGGTCTGGACCCTCGTCCTGGCGTGCGCAGTCGCGGTCTATGAATTCTGGATGCTGCGCCGGGTCGACCTGGCCGTGAAAGCGGGGCACAGCCTCCCCTCGTGGTTCTGGGGCCTCAGCACGATCTTGGAAACATCAATCCCTGCATTCGCAATCGCCTTCCTGGCCAATGCACGCATTCAGACCGTCTATCGACCGCTGGCCACACCCGGGGTGCTTATTTTCTTCATCTTTATCATCCTGTCCACGCTGCGGCTGAACCTGTGGATTTGTTGCTTGTCCGGCATAGTCGCAGCGCTTACCTACATCGCGGCTGCTTTGTACCTGGGCTGGCGACCTCCCGTGCTGGGTGTACCGAGTCCTGTTACACAAGCTTATGTGAGTCTGAATGCCATCACTCTCCTGGTTGGCGGAATAGTCGCGGGAGCAGTGGCTAGGCAGATCCGTAAGCATGTCGAGGCGGCGCTTCGGGAAGCAGAAACTCAACGGAAGCTCGAGGCCATCCAACACGATTTGCAGGTTGCACGCTCCATCCAGCAGTCACTCTTGCCGAAGGACCGGCCTCCAATCGCGGGATTCGACGTCGCGGGATGGAACAAACCCGCCGACGATACCGGCGGCGATTACTTCGACTGGATGACACTGGACGATGGCAAGTTCGTCGCCACTCTGGGCGATGTTACCGGTCACGGCATTGGCCCTGCGCTGCTTGCGGCAGTCTGTCGCGCCTATGCGCGCGCCAGCTTCGCCGCGGGACGCGACCTTTCAACGACCCTCGGGCACATTAACCAGGCTTTGCAAGGTGACCTCACGCCGGAACGATTTGTCACCTATGTAGCTGCCGTCTGCGCGCCGGGCGCTGCCGATGCCGAAATCTTGTCCGCCGGCCACGGCCCGCTGTTTATATATTCGCGATCGGCAGACCGCTTCACGGAATTGGAGGCGCAGGCGTTGCCTTTTGGCATACTGCCGTCCTTCAAGTCGGACCCGCCGAAGCGCCTTCAGCTGGACCCAGGCGACCTGTTATTGCTGATCACTGATGGGTTTTTTGAATGGCAAAATGATCAGGGCGAGGAGTTCGGCGCGCAGCGCGTGGAAAATGTGATTCGCGCCTCGCGAGACCTCCCGTCGTCGGAGATCATCGCAAGACTCTACGATGCTGTCGTCACTTTTGCGAATGGAACCAGCCAGAAAGACGACTTGACTGCCGTGCTCATTAAACGGCTCTAACGTGCCAAAATCGCGGCCCGATAACGCCGCGATGCGACGGAAGCGAGCCCTCTTCAAGGTCGTCAGTCTAATGATGCTTCGCCATCAGGGTTAGCTCTTCTCCTGCCCTTCTGCTACGTTGAGGCGGAAACAAGGCGCCTTGTAATCCTGCTGGAAGTATTGGTTTGGAATAGCCATTGCATTCCCGTCTCGCAACGAGAAGAAGTGCGGAGAGCAGATTTCCACACCGGCCTCGTTGAATTTGTCCTGGATGTTCTGATGCAACTCCGAATAAATGGTCCCCATTTGGACCGGACTCTGGGTGTAAGCGTTTAGCTCGTAGGAGACGTAGAAGTCGCTTAATGCTGTCTGTAGAACGAACGGCGGGGGTTGGTGCAGAATGTGCTTTGTCGCCAACGCTGCACTGACCAGCAACTCATGAACGACCCTCCACGGCGCGTCGTACCCGATCGTAACGGTAGTGTGAAAGATCACTCCCATTTCTCTCGCTTTCGCGGTGTAGTTCTGGACGGTGCCGCTCATCACCGTTGCATTGGGGATGGTGATGACCTCTTGCTTGGGGGTCAAAATACGTGTGACTAGAAGATTCTTCTCGATCACTTTTCCTGTCGTATTGCCGATACAGACCCAATCACCTATCAGGAATGACCGCATGTAGGTCAGAATAATTCCAGCGATTGCGTTTGCCACGGCTGAAGAAGAACCCAGCGACAGAAGTACGCCGACGAATATGGAGATTCCTTGGAATGCCGGGCTTTTTGCCCCGGGCAGATATGGGAATACAATAATTAGTGCGAGAATAAGCACCAACATCCGTACCAGTTTTTCTGTTGGTTGTACCCAGTCAGCGTAGAATCCCCGAATCTGCAACCTTCCATTCTCGATCTCGCCAAAAATCAGCCGAATCAGTCGAACCAGGTAGTACATGACCACGGCAATTACGGCGATGACCAGCAGGTTAGGGAGGTAGTCGAGCGCCGACTTGGCCAGAGTAGCCAACTGCGACAACAGCCAGTTGGTCGCTGCCAGCGATATGTGCCTGGTGTAAGAAAAGAAGCCCAGAGTAACCGTCAAATAGATTTCAAGAAGAGCGAGAATCAAGGCCCACCGTAGAAGAGCACCCAGCCCCAGCGCAACGGAGCCAAGGTACACGCTCATGATGCGCCAGGCGGACCTTTTTTCAACAGGCGCACCTTCATGAATCCATTTGTCAACGCGGCTTCGCAGTGCAAACCGTATCCGTCGGACAAGCCACAGCAGGAGCACGAGCCCTAGGGTGGTCAAGGCGGAGTAAAGGACACCTTCCAATATGAATTCCCAGCCGCGCTCCCTGCGGTAAGTCTGGATGGCTGCGTGAATGTTTTCAGCGTCTTCGCTTGCGAGCTGCTGCCGTGACTTCCCCGCCATCCTCGCGTCTGCGTCTGTGACCGCCATGATCGGTTCGTCGCCGATTAAGAGTTCCGTCCACGCATCACGTGGCTGCAGGCGAACTGATTCTGCAGGGGCATTCCTGTTTTTGGCGACGGAGACGATACGCTCTGCGATTCGATCGGCCCGCTGTTGAGGGGTGTAAGGTCCGACCGCTTCGTAAACAGTCACAATCGGCCGGCCGTCGATGACCACCTGGCCAGGCGTGCTGCTTTCTTCCTTGGAAAGTTCGGAGTCACTGCTAGCGGGTTGACTACGTGTCGTGGCTTGGGTTGGTGGCTTCTGTTGTGCTGCGCCCGGCAAGACGCCAGCGAACCCCAACAGCAGCCACACGATGCCGAAAAAAACGGCGCGCCTTTTCTTCATGGCGATTTGGATGCCTAGGACATCAAAACCCAACCGTTGCTGCCCGCGCGAAAGCCAAAAGCTACACTGGGGACGGGACGGCGCCTCCAACCAGGCTCTCTTATAGGGCGTTGGGAATCGCCTAGCGACTGGTAATATTGACAGAGTTGGCACTCGCGGCGGCGACGACTGCGGGCTTCCGCGCCGCGCGGTAAGCGGCTTCTAGTGCTTTTACCAGTAGTCTTCCTTCCAGGGACGAGCAAAGCTGGGCGTGCCTTCCAGAGGCCTCATCTTCGCAGCAATGGCTCAAAGTTACGAGGCAAACAAATCGGTGATCCATGCCTGAAGACTCAACCAAGCCGGCCAAACGCCTGCTCGAACCGATGGAGAGAATCTCAGAAGTCTTGTTCGGGCTGATCATGGTTCTCACCATCACTTGCTCCTTCAGCGTCGTCGAGGCCGGTCACGAAGAAGTCCGCACGATGCTCATTGCGGCGTTGGGCTGCAATTTGGCCTGGGGGGTCATTGATGCGGTTTTCTATCTCATGGGCTGTTTCAGCGCGCGGGGACGCGTCATCCTCACGCTTCGGGCCTTGCGCGAGGCTACGGAGCCGGCCAATGCATACGGCATCATTGCCGATGCGTTGCCGCCCGTGCTGGCATCCGTCTTAGCGCCGGCAGAATTCGAGGTAATGCGCCAGAAACTGAATCAACTGCCGGAGCCGCCCACCGGCCCACAACTTACCAAGACCGACTGGCTTGCAGCTGCAGGTGTGTTCTTGCTTGTTTTTTTGTCCACTTTGCCAGTGGTGCTTCCCTTTACTGTTATTCGCGACCCAAGGCTGGCGTTGCGTGTCTCCAACGGAGTTGCCATCGTGATGCTGTTCCTGACCGGTTATCGGTTCGGGCGCCACGCCGGTCACCGTCCATGGAAGATGGGTCTGGCGATGGTCGCCGTCGGCGGTGTTCTGGTTGGCCTTACCATTTCTCTTGGAGGATGACTTCCACGCCACATCTCCGGACGCTCGCCGCGGTCGCCCTGCTGACGGGTCACCTGCTTGCCCAGACGACAATGGAAAGCGCGTCGACCCATTCAGCTGATGCCGCTGCGCGTCCGTGGAAGTTCTCTCTCAGCACGTACGGTTATATCGTGCCGCACGACCAGTCGTACGTGTCGCCCACGTTCACTGCAGACCATCAGTGGCTTCACCTTGAAGCACGTTACAACTACGAGAATCAGGAGACCGGTTCATTGTGGGTTGGCTATAACCTGAGCGTCGGTCACGAACTGGTGCTGGAAGCTACACCGATGCTGGGTGGCGTTTTCGGGAACACGGCCGGGGTCGCGCCCGGCTATGAGGTCTCGCTCACTTACAAGCGGTTTGAACTCTCCACTCAAGGGGAATATGTGTTCGATACCAGGGACCGGACCGGCAGCTTCTTCTACAACTGGAACGAGCTGACGTACTCTCCGCTCGAATGGTTGCGCGCCGGACTGGTTTCGCAACGGACCAGGGCCTACCATACACCGCTTGACGTGCAGCGCGGGCTGCTCGTAGGGGTTTCTCACAAGAGGCTAGATTTCACAACTTACATATTCAACTTCGGCTGGACCGATCCAACCGTTGTGCTCGCTCTCGGTTTCAAGTTTTAACAAACTTAGCAGTGAAGGGACGCGGCTGCTGCACGGACCGGGGCGTGGGGCGTTCGGTCTGGCACGAATCCGTCGCACCATCAATTTTGCTAGTCCAACAACTCTAGGGTATTGTTTACCATTGCCGACTGAGATCTTGGTTCGACAAGTGAGACATGCGGCAGCGGGCGAAAAGCCTTACTAGCTTTATTGGAGAGTAGCGTATGCATGGCGGGTTGAGCGCGTGGATCATCGGAGCAATCGTGGCGGTTGCGGGACTTGCACTAGGACAGAGCGAACAGCTGAAACGCACGCTGGTTGTCAATGGGCAGAGCGGAGATGCGACCATCATCCAAATAAACGGCCGCTCCTATATTGACTTGGAAACCTTGGCGCGAATTGCTAACGGTTCCCTGACCTTCCAGGGGACTCAAATCGTTCTCACGATACCGTCATCTTCTGCTGAGGCCACACCGACCACGGCTGCCGACAGGCAAGCGGCAGATTCAGGATTATCCACTGATTTCATGAGGGCTGCCATTCAGGATCTGGCCACTATCAAGGAGTGGTACAGTACCCTGGCTTATGCCATCCAGCGCGGGGTCCCCGGAGACGGAAGCCGCCTATTTATCTTTCGCGACAAGGCCGCCCAGGGTCTCAAGTTGGCACGAGCGTCGGCGTTAAACGATACTGACAAAAGTGCGCTTCAATTGCTTACGGCTCACTTCAATGACGTTCAGAAGTGGACTGACATGCTTGTGGAATCTCGCAAATCGTTAGGCACTGCGAATTACTCGCTGTCCGCCAATGCGCTGAACGATGACGCGCTGTATCAGAGAATTAACCGGTGCTCGCAATTTCTCGGTACCATGCTTCCCGGTGGGAAGTTTGAGGACGACGGCTCGTCCTGCCACTGAACGACCACTTGCGACGACACACCTCCATGCCTGCAGCGCCCGTGCTTACGGGCAATCCTTGCCTTCCTTACTTCTTCCGGCGTCGTTGGCGCTAAGCATCTACACCGGACCTTCGCTCTGGTAATTGTGCCAGTACGCCCGAGGGACGGCTTCCAGTATAAGCGGAGTTGGCAGGACAAGAGGCCGACACGTTCGCGCCAGAGGAGAGCGGCGATGAAAATGATGCGTTTCGGGTTTGCAGTTCTTGCGGCTACATACCTCGTCAGTGTAGCAATGGCACAGTCTGTGAGCTACAACTATGACCAGAAGGCCAACTTCGCGCAGTACAAGACGTACAAGTGGGTGACCATCGAGGGAGTGGCCGCCCCAGACCAACTGATTGACAACGATATCAAGCAGGCCATCGACACGCAGCTGGCCAGCAAAGGACTCACTAAAGTGGAAGATGGTGCTCAGTTGTTTATCGCCTATCAGGTGAGCATCACCCAGGAAAAACAGATCACGACGTTTAACAGCGGCGGATATTGGGGTTATGGGCCCGGCTGGGGCTACGGTTGGGGTGCGCCGTCAATGTCGACGGCGACCAGTTCGACAATTAACATTGGGAACCTTGTTCTCGACATGTACGACGCTCAGGCCAAGGACCTGGTGTGGCGGGGCGAGGCTTCGAAGACTCTGAGCAACCCCAAGAACCCCGAGAAAAGGCGGCAGAACATCAACAAGGCAATGGCCAAGTTGCTCAAGAACTACCCGCCAAGTCCCAAGAAGTAGTCGGCACGGAAGGACGGCAAAGGCTCCGAAACGTGACGGTGCCAAGTCCTAAGTGCGGCAGAAGATCGGGCTATCGTTGCTCCGCTACCGGTTTCCGGTCCGGCCATTGGCTGGGGAATCGCCCCAGGTTTTGCATATAATTTTTTTTGCGTCAGGAAAATCTCGTTTTGTCACGTAACGCGTGGGCGGGCTTCATTTTGTGAAGTCATGTTACTGCGACCCCTTGCGGTTCCGTCTGTAGACGGCGACCGTCTTGTCAGGCAGGGTGTGAGTGAGAACATTCCCATCGCTCGATGCCGCCCAGCGGTCCGTGTAGCTAGGGACAGCGTCCCCATCGCGTCCTGGAATCCACGAGTGACAATCACCAGTTCGTCTCCCTTGATCCAGCGGGCCCTGTAATATACGCGATCGACCTTCGTCTTGTATCGTTCCCGCTCCTTTCCATCAGTAATCAGTGTGCCGCCGTATTTCAGAACGCCATTCGCAAAATACTCGTACCTGATTTGCGGTCCGGTCTGTTCAATTTTGATGACAGCATTGGAAGGTTGGTGGGGAGCAGTGGTTCTTGCGGGATCGAGCTCCCACGTTCCGGAGAGGTTCGGTATCGCCTGCTGGCCCAAGGACGTGGACGTGAGAATGCTCACAATCACAACCGGCAGGAAGTGCCGGAGCATCGCCATAGAACACCTCAGGATACTGGTTCTGGATGGCCCTGATCGGCGGTCATTGTCCGGTGTTGATCGGTACATAGGCAAGACTCCCCGCAACGTGATGGTAATGAGCAAGGTCTGCGTGTTGAAACTGTCAAGTCTCCCAGAGTAGGAACTGATGAGGCCTGTCACGCCACTGGCATTCTTGCCAGTAGCCCATTCTGGCTGCAAATACCAGTATTGCTAAAAGCCTCGGACGATAAAGCGTGCAGGGATTCTTGTCGCTCGCGGTGGGAAAGGGGCGGACATGACGAATTTCAGGGTTTTCTTGGCGGCCGTGGCCGCGATCGTCCTTTTTTTATACGGCCTGGAGGGCTTCAGCCGCGAAATTCAGACGGTAGGCGGAGAAACACTGCGGAAATGGCTCGGGCGGCTCACCGAGAGTCGCTGGCGGGGTATCTTGCTGGGGGCGCTGGCGACGGCGATTGTTCAGTCCAGCAGCGCCACCACATCATTGACAGTAGCGCTGGTGGATGCGGGAACGATGTCGTTTCGGTCGAGCCTGGGCATTCTGCTCGGTGCGAACACCGGAACAACGTCAACGGCATGGTTGGTATCACTGAAGCTGACATCGATTGGGCCGTTCTTCATCGTTTTTGGCGCCTTGCTGAGCGCCCTTCCGACTCGCTTCAAGATGCTGGGCAAAGCCGCTTTCTATTTTGGGTTCATCTTCTTCAGCCTTGACGTGGTGAGTTTTACCTTAAAGCCCTTGGCACAGAATCCAGTGTTTGCGGAAGTGTTGAGCCGATCGCGGACACCGTTGATGGGAGCGGTGGCAGGAATGCTGATCACGGCACTGGTCCAGTCGAGCAGCATCACGACGGGTCTCTCGATTCTGCTGGTGCAGCAGAACATCCTGGCTGGAACGGCAGCGATTCCCATTGTGATTGGAGCAAACATTGGAACAACCGCTACCGCCCTGGTGGCCAGCATCAAAATGCAGAAGACCGCGCAACACGTGGCGCTGGCGAATCTCTGCTTTAACACCTTTGGGGTTGTGCTGTTTTTGCCGTTCTTGGGGCGGTTCGCGGTGAAGGTGACGGAATTTGCTGGCGATCCTGGGATGGCGGTTGCATGGGCGCAATTGATCTTCAACCTGGTAATGACGCTGGTAGTGCTGGTTTTGCTGCGAATTTTCGAGTCAAAATTCTTCGGCCCGAAAAAGTGGAGGCTAACCTCTGCAGCAGACTCCGACTGATCTCTCGCCGAAGTCCCGGGCAGTCGTGCGCATCCGTGGCTGCCTTCGCACACTGGCTCGAGTCGGCTACTCGGGAATCATATGCTGCTTAATAGCATACTTGAGGAGCTCGGCATTGGTCTTGACGCCAAGCGCCGCCATGATGCGGTATTTGTGGAAAGCAACCGTGCCCGGCTTGAGTTTCAGAATATGGCCTACCTCCTTCATGGAGAGGCCCTCGGCCAGTAGTTGCAGCACCTCCCTCTGGCGTTTCGTGATGCGAGGCGGGACTGCATGAGATTTCTGCTTCCTGAGGAGAAAATCGACCGTATCTTTCGTGATCAGTGGCGACAGGTAGGACCCGCCCTTCAAGACTTCTCGAACCGCAGTGATCAGCTCCGAAGCCGCCGCATTCTTTGGTAGATAGCCAGAGGCGCCACGTCGGAACGCCTCGGCCGCAACCTCGGGATTCATGTTCACTGTCACGTAGATCACCTTCGTTTCCGGCAATGCATTCTTGGCTTGTTCGCCCGCATCGAGCCCGTTCAGCAGGGGCATGGCGATATCTACTATGAGGACGTCGGGCTTAAGCTCAAGAGCAGCCTGCATCAACGCCCGGCCATCGTTGACGATGCCAACTACATCGAACTCCGGTTCCAGAAGTTTCTTGCAGGCCTCTGCTACCAGATTGTGATCGTCTGCAAGTAGCACGCGAGTTTGTAGGTGATGTTCCACGGCTTGGTTAAGTCATTAACAACAGGCGAGGCAAACGCGAGTTCAATCCGCTCGTCCGGAGCAGACAGCAACGACCGTCGTCGGAATTGTCCGGGAGGCCCTCTGCGCTTGCAGCACGGTTCTTCTTCGCAACCACGAGTTGGAGCCTACCCGCCGAGTCCGCTCGGCGGAACTGCCACTTTTGCCAGTATGCCTGCTCAAATGCCTTCCTGGCAGCGATGGTCCAGCAGTTTGAGCTGCGGGGACGACGTAGTTCAGTTGGTTAGAACGCCGCTACCCTGTTCCTCACTCCCTTTAGTAACTTGCACTTAAGCGCAATGGTCGGTCTGCTGCACCTGGGTAGTTGCAGAACACCCTCTTGGCCAATCCCAGGCCGACATGGTCAGATCAGTGCCGTGAGCTTGTGCGGAAGTGGCGGTCAGATGTCCCGAATGTTGGCTTCAACCGTGTCCACCACCTCGTCAATATGTCCGGACAGCACAAGCTTCATCATTGCCACCCCAAAGCCCTGGACCTGATCGGCGCTGATATGGGAAGGCATCGAGAGCGCGTTCGCGTCAGTGACAACGTCAATCAAGGCGGGCCGCGGTACTGCAGGGCTTTGCGAAGCCCGGAGCGAATATCGGCGGGATCTTCGATCCTCACCCCCATCAAGCCGATCGCCTCGGCGACTTTGGCAAAGTTCGGGTTCGTGTTGTCGGTCTGCTAGTCGGGAATTCCCACGACCTCCATTTCGAGCTTCACCATTCCCAACGCGCTGTTGTTGAAGACAAGAATTTTTATGGGCAAATCGCAGATCCGTACACACCCCGCCGTCTCCCTGTCGCTCAAACCAGCATAAACATTGGTCAAAACCGCTATGACAGGCGTCTGACCCTTGTCAAATGCGGGTTCGGGCCATGGGTGTGTGTGCGGGCGCGCGGGCGAGGGCGCGGGTTCCGGCAGGGCGAACCAACTAACTTAGTTTTTCTGGAAGCCGCGCAATCCTCCGCGCGTGAAGGCTGATGCCTGGCAAAGCGGTCAGTCCATGAACAAAGATGCTCAGAAACACAGTTACCATCACAACCATACGGATCGTCGGCTCGCCCGGCAAATGCAATTCCTGCTCCAGGTAGACCAATCCCAAAACGATCGAGGCCAGGCCGCGCGGGCCAAACCATCCCATGAAAATCGTGCTTGCTGGGCCCAGGTGCGTGCCGAAAAGTGCGGCCGCCACGGGCAACATTCGCACCAACGTGAGGCTTATCACCGCATAGAGCCACGCCGAAGGCACAAACTGCTGCCAATTCTGAACCACAACCATGCCGAAGAGGAAGAAAACAGAAAGGTTGAGCAGTTGTCCCCACTCCTCGGCAAACTCGACGGCGTGCTTGCCAGCTTCCTCGAATTTGGTCTGCACCGCTAAGCCAGCAACAAATGATGCTATGAACATACTGGCGTCGAACTTTTCCGAGATCAGCATGCAGAGGAGAGGAAGTGCAACCAAGCCGATTTGCTGGAAAAATTCGGCCATCCAATCACGACGACGGGCGAGGTCCAACAAGAGTCCACCGAGGAGGCCGATAGCGAGACCGATCAGAATCCCCAATCCAAGTTGCTCAACGATGAATTGCATCAGGCTCGCAACCCCGCCTTCAATCTTTGCCGCCGCGATAGCCATAAAGAAAAGCAGGAACGGGACGGATATCCCATCGTTGAGCCCAGCTTCGACGTTGAGCGCCTGGCGGATGCGAATCGGCACGCGCGGGCTTTGGACGATTATTTGTCCCAGTCCTGCGTCGGTCGGGGCCAGAATCGCTCCCAAAATGCCCGCTTCCCACAGTGAAAGATGAGGGAAGACGAGGCGCGCCGCGACCGCGCCGAGCAGAACCGTCAGTACGAGGCCGATGCTCAGCAGGCGTGTGGGCAAGCTTTGAATACTGCGCAAGATCTTCAGGTCGGTCCGACTGGCGTCTGTGAACAAAAGCAAGACGAGCCCGACTTCCGCGAGACGGAAGAACACTTGCGAATTAACCCCAAGTCGCATGAATTCCGGCCTGAACGGGAACATCAACATTCCCGCAAGGGTGAAGACGATAGGGGCCGTCAAGACGGTGCGTTCCAAGCGATGCGAAACCAGGCAGTAGAGGAAGAGGATGGAAACGAAGATGACCAGAGCTATCATCGCGATGCTTAGGAATCTTCCTTTGGCTGATCGCGCAACGGACGCGGGCGGAAAAATAGCTGAGCCAACTTGCCCTCTCCCAATACTCGTTGCAGCTCACCGATTCCGAAAAAAGGGAGCAGCAAGACGAACAGGAGCAGCGTCAGAATAAGAATACTTTTCAAGGTACCTCCGCCCAGGTCGGACATGCTCTCTTGAAACGACTTCCCGTGAAAGTGACCCACCGCTGCATCTTCCAGAATCTTGCAGCCGGCCAGCAAAACAGTGAACAGTGCTGACTTGAAAACCATCGGGTAAATCAGCGGTGCATCATCGAATCTTTCGCCCAGGTGAAGCGCTCTGGCAATGAGCACGACCTTCGCGAACGCCAGTGCATTGATGAGCGCCAACCCATGAAATGCGAAGCTAATGTGTTGCTCGGCCAATATCACCGACTTGTAAACGATGAAAAGCCCAAAGACCAGCCAAAGATAGACTGCGATTAGGAGAAATTCTTTAAACTCGTCGTAGGCCTTTTGCTTGAGTGTCTGGCTTGATGTACCCACGTCATCTTCTCCTACTGTTCTAGGCCATTGAGGAATCGCGGACAATCCGTCCCGCGCACGGCTTATTTTGACAATCGATTGCGCTAATTCAGTCGCTCGCTGTTACCGCGACGTCCACGGCCGCCTGGTTCGGCGCAGGCTCTTCGCCCGCCTCCTGCATTCGCCAGTTGCGCCACACGATGCGTACGGCCGCCATCACCGGCACCGCCAGGAACATGCCCACTACGCCCGCCACTTCTCCGCCGACCAGGACCGCGAGGATCGCCGCCAGGGGATGTAGCTCCAGGCCCTCTCCCAGGACCCACGGCGCGGTCACGTAATCTTGGAGCAGCCTCCACAGCGCTACGAAGAGCAGCAAGACTAGCACGTGCTGATATCCGCTCAGGAAGCTGACGCCCACGATTAGCGCTGCGGTGATCGCAGGCCCCACCACGGGGATGAACTCCAGCACCCCGCCGACTGTCCCCAACGCGAAGGCATACGGGGCGCCCATGATGGCCAGGAACGCGGTGTAAGCGACCAGCGCCAGCGCGGCAATTATCAACTGCGCCCGGACGTACCTTGCCAGCATGACATCTACGTCGTTCAACATTCGCTGCAGGAGGTCCTGCTGCCGCTCGCTATGAACGGTGTGCACCAGGTCGGCGAGAAACGACCGCTTGTCCTTCAGGAAGAAGATAGCGAGGATCGGGATAGCGAGCAGCCAAAGCGCATTAGCCGCCACCTGTGCGGCGCGCCGTGCAAAACTCCGCGCGCCCGCGACGACCTGTTCGCGATGGCCGATCAGGAAGTGCTGTACGCGCATCTGGGTCTCGTAGCTCCAGCCGCGTTGTGCTCCGAAGGCCACGATAAACTTGCCCGTCCCGAAGTTTTCCGCCAGGTCGGGCACAGATTGCGCCAGCATCTGGCCCTCGCCCGCGATTTTTGGCCCCACGGTCACCAGGAACAACGCCACGATGATCCCCAGCAAAGCATAAATCACCGCAATCGCGCGTATCCTCGGGCCTTTCACGATCTTTTCCACTCGCGTGACGACAGGCTCGAGCACGTAAGCGAAGAAGATCGCTAACAAGAAGACGATGAACGTCTTCCGCGCCAGGTAGAGGACCGCAAGCACAGCGGCAAACAGCAGCACCGTCGCCAGGACGCGGGCCGTCGTTTTGTCGAATACACTGGGCACGGTTGGGCACCAGAATATATGCCGGCCGGTGTGGCCATTAGTTCTACAGCATGACGATGGATCGCCCAATCAATATCAGCGGGCCCTGCACCGAAGATTTCCGTGTTCTCAGTAGAAAATTCCGGCCAATAGCTCCAGAGAGAAGGCTGAAGACACTCAACGCCTCTAAAAGTGCTGATAGTTGCTGTTTTGAATAGCAATCGTTAGCTGTTTGCTGACGCCATTGATTGTCTCCGCCGAGACGTGATTCGGTCCGCCAGGTATACCAGCAAACTGGACCGAGACATTGGCCGCATCCTTCGGATCATCGAGGTACGTGGCGATCGATAAGCTCACAAGGTCCCTCTGTGCCCTGTCAATAACCAGGGTCATGTTGTCGCCTCGTTTGATGTAATTGGAAATCACCAAGCGGTACTCGCCCGGAGCGCCTGCTGCCGGCCCCATCATGATGTTTCCCTGCTGGTAGGCCTGCTGAAGCATGTCCCTCTCTGGCGGAACGTACTGCTGGATCAGACTCTTAATCTGGTCTGCGTACTCCTTGTACTCTTCCTTTTTCTTCTCAACCACATGCTCCTTCAGGCGGCCTCGACGGCCGCCGCCGCTGTCGGAAGATGAAGGCGGAGGTAGATCAAGCGAGGCTCTTTGCGGTTTACCATCAGGGCCGAGGCGCACCTGGAAGTGCTCCTGTTTTTTCTGCTCGCCCTTCACGCTGATCGTGACTTGCTCAACCCAGGTGTATCGCGCAAGGGCTTGCCTGTTTCTTGCCACAGCTTCTTTGATCTCGGCGAGCTTCTGCTGCATCTCAGGATTTTGCGCGGCGGCGAGACGAGTCAGTGCCGTGCTAGCAACGAAAAAACACAGGATCCGCAGGGAAATTCGCAGGCGCCGCTGTGATTCGGTTCTCATAAGAACTCCTTCCTCGACCCCTGGCAGACCGTCTCACTTCTACTTCTGCTTGGGCGGGTAATTCTTCAACAATTTCTGCACGGCCTTGTCCAGATTCTTCTGGTTCTTTTCCTGCTTTGAGCTCGGGTCAATCGTCTTGGTTGCGTTTCCGGTCCAGACTAGCTGTTTCGTCGTCGGATCATACATATCCAGAACGAGGGTCCCAATATTGATGGTCGAACTCGTAGCAGTCGCCATTCCACCCCAACGGAGGCCACCGCCCATGCCGTATCCGTTCCACTGCCTCTCTTGATCGACGGCGATTTGATAGCCGACATAAAGATCGGCCTGATCGCCGTCGACCTTGCTCAAGCCTTTCAACGCCAATTGCGAGTCAACAGACTGCTTGATCTGTGCGTCCACGATCTGGTTGGGGTGTGCCCCCCCCTCGATGGCGACCCACTTGTAGGTGTGATACTTCGTGAAGTCCGTTCCGGGCATGTAGTTGCTCCGCACTTCCTGCGCCAGCATCACCGTGGACGCAACGAATGCGATTACGAAAACAGTCAGAATGGTCCGAGTTTGCTGCCGCATTGCAACTCTCCTTTCGGACTTGAAATTCTTTGGCGGTAGAAGTCCCAAAGAGACGCATTATCTGAACATGTGGGGAATGTGAGAACTGGCATTTCTGCCAGTTCCCCTTTCCGTCAGGCATGGCTAGCGTGTAGCGTACGCGGGGCAGCTCCCAACCACACCGCCGTCGTTGACGATTGGAGAATCCGTATGCATCGCTGCGCTGGAATCAGGCCGGCTCCAGTCGAAAGAAAGCCTCAGGCAACCTTGGGCAGGCCCAGAGCTCGCCGGGAAGGTTGTCCGGTCTGTGAGGAGAACAAAATGATCAGGACCTTTGCGAAACAGCTTCTATCAGCCGCGCTATCTTTCCTGCTGGTCATCACAGCTGTGCCATATGAAGCTGGCGGTCAACAATCCCCAGGATCGAACGGATTTTCTGGACAAGGGGCGCCACTGTCTCCGGATGAGTTGCAACAATTGGTAGCACCCATCGCGTTGTACCCGGACGCTCTGGTTGCGCAGATACTTGGTGCCGCGACTTTTCCCGACCAAATTGCGTTCGCCGGCAATTGGCTTCAGCTGAACAAGAATCTGAGCGGGACGGCTCTGATGCAAGCAGTTGACGCCGAGCCGTGGGATCCCAGCGTAAAAGCGCTCACACAGTTTCCGTCGGTCCTCAGTAACCTTGCGAGTAATCTCAGTTGGACTTCCGCGTTGGGAGAGGCGTATCACACGCAGGCTGCTGATGTCATGTCGGCAGTCCAGGTGTTACGCGCCAAAGCGTACGCCGCGGGTAATCTGAAATCAGGCTCCCAGATTACGGTGGTGCAACAGTCGCCGCAAGTAATCGTCATTCAACCCACCAATCCGCAAGTGGTGTACGTCCCGACGTACAACCCTGCAGTTGTTTATGGCACTCCGTATGTGACACCAGGTTACAGTGCTGCAACCGTAGCAGCGACCGGACTGCTAGCTTTCGGAGCCGGCATTGCAGTTGGCGCGGCGATAAGCGGCGGCGGCGGTTGTTGTGGATGGGGCTATAGCTATTGGAATTGCAACTGGCACGGGGGGGCGGTCGTATATGGAAATAGTGCCTACTACGGAAATAACGCCTGGCACGGCGGTTATTACGGCTCCAGTGCTGCCGCGTATGGCGCGTACGGTTCGGCACATGCTGGCACTGCCTACAACCCTTCCACCGGGACTTACGCGCGCGGTGGGTCAGTCTCAACGCCTTACGGGAGCGCAGCCGCGGGCCAAGCATACAACCCAAGGACCGGGGCATATGGCTCCACGTATCAAAGTTCCAACGCCTACGGGAGTTACGGAAGCTCGGAGGTCTCAAAGAATGGCCAAACTGCGTATACCCAGCACCAAACCACTTCACAGGGGTCTGTAGGAACGTATCAAAGCACGACCGGAGCCAAAGGTGCTGCCGCGTCGGGCGCGTACGGTAATGCAGCGGTTGGCGAAACCGCGAGCGGCACCAAGTACGCTGCGGCGAATGGCGATGTTTACAAGAACACGGGCAGCGGCTGGCAGCAAACTCAGGGAAGTCAGAAGTCTGGATCAAGCTATTCGGGAGCCTCGGGATACAGCTCCGCGTCTTCCAGAGGGTGGGGAGAGCAGGGAAAAAGCGGCGGTTCATCCTCATCTGCCTTTAGCGGTTCCGGTTGGCAGTCTAGGGCGGAGAGTGCTCGAGGTTCGGAGAGCCGCGGGGGAGGAGGTGGCTGGGGCGGCGGCGGACGTGGTCGCAGGTGAAGCCACCAGTGAATCCTCGAAATGGTTGACGTTACCGTGAAGTCTTAGCGAGGAGTCTTGCAGCAAGAGTATTGGAGGTCGAAATGTGGTTCAGACGACGCAGAATTATTTTTTCCACCGGCTTACTACTCCTAGCTGGACTCGTGTTCCTCGCCGGTTGCACCAAATCCAGCAAGCCTTCGGTCAGTGTGTTTGCTACACCCGACGACGCAGGTAACGCACTCCTCTCAGCTGCAAGATCTGGAGATCGCACGTCGGCAGCCCTGGCAATTTTCGGCCCGGATTCGAAGGACCTCATCTCCTCCGGCGACCCTGTGCAGGACAAGGAAGCCATCGACGCATTCGTGGCCCGGTATGACGCGATGCACCGCTGGCGCAGGATGCCGGATGGCAGCCAAATCCTTCTGGTGGGTGCGGACAATTTCGCCTTCCCTATCCCGTTGAAGAGCAACGGTAGCGGCAAATGGTCCTTCGACACCGCTGCTGGAAGGGAGGAGATTCTGAATCGCCGTATTGGTCGGAATGAACTGGCAGTCATCAGGGTTTGCAGAGCAGTAGCGGAAGCTCAGGCTGAATACCACTCTCGGCTTCACGATCGTGCGACCACGAAGCAATACGCAATGAAATTCATCAGCGATCCGGGCAAGCAGAATGGCTTGTACTGGCAGGCAG
>Ga0187777_10000054_pt1 | contig 83925 bp, 84 predicted proteins | sample 1015_Q2_SP5_10_M_FD_132416 | JGI IMG/M metagenome (GOLD analysis project Ga0187777, IMG submission 132416) | Tropical peat soil microbial communities from peatlands in Department of Meta, Colombia - 1015_Q2_SP5_10_MG | ecosystem: Environmental > Terrestrial > Soil > Wetlands > Peat | place... | reverse complement strand
TCATCATAACCAACGACGTCGTGACCACCGAAGACGCAAAGCACGTTCAGCGGACGCTGAAAGGCGTGCTGATTCAGGAGCGCATTCTTGGGGTTGAGACCGGCGCATGCCCGCACACGGCAGTGCGCGAAGACCCGAGTATGAACCTCGCTGCGGTTGAAGAGATGGAAGCGCGTTTCCCCGACAGTGACGTCGTACTGATTGAAAGCGGTGGCGATAATCTTACGCTGACTTTCTCACCAGCACTGGTCGATTATTTTATCTACGTGATTGACGTTGCCGCGGGTGACAAAATCCCGCGCAAGAACGGACCGGGGATCACGCAATCGGACATCCTGGTAATCAACAAGACCGACCTTGCGCCGCACGTCGGTGCGAGCCTCGACGTTATGAAGCGTGATTCTCACCTCATGCGCGGCAGCAAGCCGTTCCTGTTCACCAATTGCAAGACTGGCGACGGAATCCCCGCGCTCGTCGATCTCATTGTGCAGGACTTGCTGTTCGACCTCGAAGTGCCGCGACAGAGGTCGGCATGACGCTGTCGGACACCGCGCCGTGGCATGCTGCCGAAGCTCTTGGCGCATCGGCTGCGGAATTTGCGCCATTTCACGACGAACCGGCGCAGATGAAAAGCGGCACCGTGGGCAAGACGGGCTTCCTGCGTCTTGGCTTCGAATTGCGCGGCAGGCAAACGATCCTCGCGGATCTTGACCGCCGCGCACCGTACATGGCCCAACGCGCGCTTTACTGTGACGACGGCATGCCGGGGCTTGCTCATGTATTCATGATCACCACAACCGGTTGTCTCCTGCAGGGCGACCGCCTTGCGCTCGAGATCACGCTCGGGCCGCGCGCGCAGGCGCACGTGACCACGCAATCTGCGACCAGGATTCACACGATGGATGCCAATTATGCAGTGCAGACGCAGACCATAACGCTTGGCGAGGAGTCCTATCTCGAACTGCTTCCTGATCCGTTGATTCCACACCGGCGCGCACGTTACCTGAGCGATACGCGGATCTGTGTTCCCACTTCGGCAACGCTGCTGTTTTCCGAGATCATTCAACCGGGGCGAAAGTATCATCATCCGGACGAATGCTTTGGCGCCACGTTATTGTCGATCGCCGCGTCCGCCACTCGCCCGGACGGTCAACTGCTATTCACCGAAAAACTGATCATCGAGCCGCAGCGATATTCAATGCGACAGACGGGCGTGATGGACTCGTTCGATGTATTCGGCAACGTGATCTTGTGCACGCCTAAAGACAGGGCCGAGCGCATTTATGCACGCGTAGAGGCCGATGTTGACCTTGAACGCGGTGTGGCCTGTGGCGCCTGCCGGCTGCCCAACGATGCCGGCCTCATCTTCAAGGTCGTTGGCAGGGAGTGCGCACAGGTCAAGACGAAGGTGCGCGAGTTTTGGGGTCTTGCTCGCAAGGAGGTGATTGGCGCCGACCTCCCGCAGCCATTTCTCTGGCGCTGAACGCCAAAACGAGCACGGACACAATAGCCAAACCATCGTTCACTGCTTTGTAGGAGACGGTAATGAAAGAGTTTTTGGCAAGCTGGGAAAAGCTGTGTGTGTCGTCTGCATTCCTGCGTTTCGTCGATATCAACCTGCGCGGCACAGGGCAGGTCATGCTTCAGGACAATCCACTAAGCGGCGCGCTGTTTCTCGCCGCCGTCGGCTGGGGCTCATTTGCCACCGGCGCGCCGCAGATTGCGATCGGTGGCCTCGTGGCACTCGTTGTAGCAACGCTTACGGCGCTTTGGGTTCGCGCCGACGAAAAATCGTTGGCCGAAGGTCTCTACGGCTTCAACGGCATTCTCGTGGGACTGGCGCTCCCGACATTTCTGGCGCCCGGTCCGTTACTTTGGGCCTATGTGATACTGGGCGGCGCTGTTTCGGTAATTGTCATGATTTGGACGGTCAAAATGGTGACGCCATGGGGCGCCGCGTTGACCGGTCCGTTTGTGATCACGACCTGGCTTCTTCTTCTAGCGACCTACGGATTCGCCGGGCTCACGGGTGCCGCGCTACCAACCGGCAAGGTCGTAGGGGCCTTCCAGGCTGTTGCCTCGGACCCTCTCCGGTTTAGCGATTTTGTGCAAGGTACGTTGCACAGCATTTCGCAAGTGTTTCTGAAAGGGAACGGCTTGTCTGCGCTGCTGTTGCTGGCCGGCTTGGCGGTCAATTCGCTTGCAGCCGCCGCGTTCGCACTTGCCGGCGCAATACTGACCGTAATTGTCGCGCACCTTCTCGGTGCCGAGAGCGACTTGATCACCGGCGGGCTGCTGGGCTTCAGTCCAGTGCTGACCGCCATCGCGCTCGGCACCGTCTTCTACCGGCCGAACTTTCGGGTCGCCTTGTTCACTGCGTTGGGTACGGCGATGACGGTCGTCGCGCAAGCGGCGCTGAATGTCGCATTAACGCCATTCGCCATTCCAGCACTGACCGCACCATTTGTACTGGTCACCTGGATGTTTATGGCGCCGCGTGAGAGTTTCGAACCGAGTCCTAAGCGACGAAGCCGCAAGGCGGCATAGGGAGGGCCGAGCCATGGGACTTTTGGGAATATTGCTAGCACTGGCTCTGCTGATGTGGCTGGCCTACAGAGGCTGGAGCATTTTGCTGGTTGCCCCCTTAGCTGCGGTTGTGGCTGCTGTGATATCGGGCGAGCCGCTTCTCGCCCATTGGACGCAGACTTTCATGCGTGGTGCCGCCCGCTTCTTTATCCAGTGGTTTCCGATGTTTCTGCTTGGCGGTTTGTTCGGCAAGCTCATGGATGACAGCGGATCAATCAGCTCGATCGCACGTTTTTTGACCGACCGATTGGGAACTCGCAACACGATGCTAGCAGTCGTGCTTGCCTCAGCCCTCGTTACCTATGGTGGCGTCAGCGTCTTCGTTGCCTTTTTCGTGTTGGTACCGATGGCGCAAACGATGTTTAAGTCCGCCGACCTTCCGCGGCGGCTATTGCCTGCCACGATCGGGCTCGGCGCATTTACGTTCACGATGTCTGCGCTTCCGGGCTCACCGTCGGTCAATAACGCCATTCCGATGCCGTACTTTGGAACAACAACGTTTGCAGCTCCCGGTATCGGGATCGTCGCGTCGGTCATCACCTTGGCGTTTGGTATGTGGTGGCTCCGCCGTGCCGAAACGGCCGCTCGCAAGGCGGGCGAGGGCTACGGCGGCGACGTGGACACTGCTCCCGTCATTGACGAGAAGGCCCGCGAGCATGCGACGGCGGCAGGCGAATTCGATCCTGCCGAGGCACAGCATGGCAAGCACGCCAGCAGCGAGCCATCCTTCGTTTTGGCTGTACTGCCGCTTTTTGTCGTCATCGTCGTAAATTTCCTGATGTCGTTGATCGTGTTTCCACGCCTCGATTTTGCATTTCTGGCGAAGGAAGTGTGGGGGGGAACCACGATTGGCGCGGTGGCGGGTCTGTGGTCGTTGCTCCTGGCGCTTGGGGCTGGGACCCTGACCATCGTCATCGTCAATTACAGTCGTCTGCCTTCTTTGCGCGAAAGCCTGGATGCCGGCGCCAACTCTTCGGCTTTGCCGATCCTGACGATCTCCAGTCTTGTCGGCTTCGGCGCCGTCGTTGCAGCCCTACCGGCGTTTTCTACGGTACGCGACGCGGTGTTATCGATTCCGGGGGGGCCACTGATCTCGCTCACCGTCTCCATGAACGTCCTCGCTGGACTGACTGGCACGGCTTCCGGCGGCATGGCGATTGCACTCAATGCACTCGGCGACACTTTTCTGCGTCTCGGCGCTGAACATGGCGTCGATCCCGCTTTAATGCATCGCATAACCACGATCAGCGCCGGCACGCTCGACGCTCTTCCTCACAATGGTACAGTCCTGATGTTGCTTCAAATCAGCAAGCTGACTCACAAAGAAAGCTATTTCGACATGGTGATGACCGTGATCGTAAGCGTGATTATCTCGCTTGTGGCGGTTATTGTACTAGGTTCGATGTTTGGGTCGTTTTGATCGCCAGCAGGGGATAGATGCGTGTCGCCAGCAAGACTAAAACCTTAGAAATGGACGTAGCCCAGCAGTTTAGAATGGTCCGTCTCGCTTGAAGCACCGTCGTGGCCCGTCACTTAAGCACCCGTTTGTAAGTAGCGAAGACTGCCGCAGGCCACGTACAAAACTAAAAAATAATAGAGAATGTACAAATTGTAGGTTTGACCATTGCCTGAGTAGATTACCCGAGTCCGTTCGGAGATTGTTACGGTAGCGGTGGCGAGTCCTCCCCAGAATGCGGTCGCCCACGGCGGCGTAAGCGTGACCAACATCGGCTTGTACGAATCATAGAAACCGGCAGGTGACGTGCCGTTTCTGATTTTTGTGCGTCCGCCGAGCCACGCGAACCAGTCGCTGCGCCGCAACAGCCAGAATAATCCGAACAACACAATCGAGGCAGCAACTGCGAACGCCATGACCGGCACGGGATTCCAATAGCCGTAGATCATCTCCAGTGACATGCCTTGCCACACCAGAGTGGATGCGAACTGGGGATCAATCGCACTGGAAATCGGATCGATCAGCAACTTAGGGAAGAACGACATCAACAAAATGCCGGCGACCAGCAAATACTGCGGGACGAGCAAGGGCAGCGGCGCCTCCGTAAGGCGCTTCTGCGTAGCCTTACGGCGCCCAAGAAAAATCGCCTTGATAAAGCGCGCCATGTAGAGGAAGCCGACAAAAGTCGCCAGAAGGGTCATTATGGCCGGCCCATACCAGCCCTTCTCCATCATCGCACTCAGCAATAGCCATTTTCCCCCAAAGCCGGCGAGTGGTGGCAGGCCCGACATCGCGACAATAGCAATTGTCGCCGACGCGAACGTGAAGGGCATCGATTTGCCGAGCCCGCCCAAGTCAACAAGCAGACGCTCGCCTGTCCGAGCAATAAGGCCCGCTGCAACAAGAAACAGGATTCCTTTCACCATCAGATGATTGGCGGCCAGGTATAGCGCAGTGACCCAGCCGAGATGGCTCATCAGCGCAACTGCGGCAATTATATAACCGAGCTGACTCATGCTCGAATAAGCCAGCATTCGCTTCATGTCGTCCTCGCGCACTGCCAAGATAGCCCCCACCAGTGTCGTCAGCATGCCAATCCAGCCGAGGACATGAGCGAGATTCAGGTTCACCTCGGAACGGATCGCGAAGTAGGTACCGACCACCAGTCCGAACACCGCGACTTTGCTGACGACCGCCGACAACATTGCCGATACATCGTCATCGGCCTCTGCGTACGTGCCCGGCAGCCAAATATGGACGCCGGCTACTCCCGCTTTGATCAGGAGACCAATCGCGAGCAACACAAACACCGGAATGCTGTTCAGATTTGGCAAGCGCAGTGCTGCAAGAGAATTGCTCCCAACGAGACCATGTAACAGTGCAAATCCCGCAAGCAGGAAAAATGCTGCGACAAGCGAGAACAGCAGATAACGCAAGGCATGGACCTCGGCCTCGCGCCTGCAAGAGATCAGGAAGAAGGAGGACAGGGTTATCAGCTCCCAGATGAAGAAGAATTCAAGACTCGTCGAGGCGCACGGCAGGGCCGCCAGCGAAAGCAGCATGACTGAGAGGAACGGATAGAAACCTGGTCTTTGGTCAGACCGATAGAGGCATCCGATCGATACGACCAGGCCGCCAGCGAGGAGAAGAACGGCAAACAAGTAGCTGATCCCGGTCAAGTCGCGAATGAGCCAAATGCCGCCAACGAGCGTGAGACCGAGAACAACAAGACATTTGGTGCGCCCGGATAGTCGGTCGAGCAGGTAGAGGACAAGACCCGCGATGAGCGGTATGGAGGTCCATAAGGTAAGACCCGCAAGGCTTGCCGCAACGCACCCGCTAATCGCGAGTAGCAGTGCCATTCCAAAAATCGGGAATAATGCGACCGGGTTGCGCGACAAGAGATTCACTTTGCCGGAACTCCGCAGGACTCGACCAAACCAGCGGAACAAATAAGCCGCCTCCAGCAGCGAGCCAAACAGTACGATCGCGATCCAGATATAGCGCTGGCCCGCTGCCAGATTCATGACAAGCTGCCATTTCGCCCAAAAGCCTGGAAACGGCGGAAAGCCACAGATCGCAGCCAGAAGAACGCCGAACAGAAAGATGGCTCCCGGACGGCCGACCAGCACTGACCAATCTTGCAGACGTTCCTTGCCAACGTATCCGGCCAGCCAGAAGAGCCCCACCTTGGCGAAAAGATGATTGACGAACAGGCCGACAATCACGAGCAATGCAACTGCGTCTGCACTGGACCGTTCCAGCAGCGCGGCAGCGAGCGTCAGGAGGCCCATCTGACCGATTGAAGAATAGCCTAGGAGGCGTCGTGCCTTTGTTTGCTGGAGGCCGATGAGATTCGAGAAAACAAATGTTGTCGCACCCAAAGCGGCGATCAGGTCTAACTGAGCCTTGAACAGAGGAAACAGCTTGATAAGAGCGAAAAAAACGCCAGCTGAGACGCCACCAGAAATCAGCGCTGCAACGCCACTGTGCGCAGTCTCATAAACATCGAGTCCCCATCCGTTCGCCGGAAAGGGTTTTAGTTCCAACAGCAGGCAAACCAGGAGAAACATCAGGCCGGTAAATCCGATCGGCCCGGCGATGAGCCCGCTCTTGGCAATCAGGCCGTCGATGTTGAGAACCCCAGTTATCCCGTAAAGCAGCACAGTGCCGATCAGGAAAAAGGTTGAGGCCAGAATCGTGGCCATGAGGTATTTGAATGTCGCCGACAGTGCTGCCCGCGTCTCTTGCAAGCTGAGCAGGCCATAAGTGGCAATCGAAACAATCTCAAGGAACACGAACAGATTGAAGAGGTCGCGGGTCATCACCATGCCCTGGATGCCCATGACAACCAGCAGGTAAAGCAACATCGTTCCGTATTTTTCACGCACGAAATAAGCACAGCCAAAAAGTGCGATCAGATTGACACCAAAGGCGAAGACAGCTTCAGCCAGGCCCAGTCGCAGATTAATCGAATAGGGCGGCATCGAGCCGCCGGTCAAAATGTCAATCGGTGACCCACCTTGCAGAAGATTGAGCAGGGAAAAGCCCGAGATCAGCGTCATTGCCGCGAGAGAGAGAACGAATGCAATCGCGATCCAGCTTTTTCCGAGCCGGTACAGCAGCGGGATAAGAAACCCGCCACCCAAGCCCACGATGAAAATATTCAACGGGTGAAGGAGACTGGTTACCATTTCGACTCCGTGAAGGCGTCGATCGAAAGCGTTTTTTTCGATTGGTAAAGCCGGATGGCATAAGCCAGCATGACCGCCGTGACGGCCAAGCCGATAACGATGGCGGTCACGACAAGAGCCGATGGTATCGGGTCGACCGACCGCGCGGGGGCCTCAGACAGATCCAGAGCGCGATCTATGATCGGTGCGGTTCCGTTCGTAACGTAGCCGGTCGCCACGATTATGATATGAGTGCCGGTACCCATCACCGAAAAGGCGATGATGATGCGCAGAATGTTGTGATGCGTGAGCAGGCCCCACATCCCGATCAAGATGAGAGCCAAGCCAGTAACCAGAACGACGCTCGAAGTCATCGCTCGACGCTCCCGCTCAGCCTCGGAACCGATCAATGATCACACTTAGCTCGCAGCCAACTTTGACACCCAGCAATACTGACAAAACAGGAATCGCGCCCGCGCTGATGAAGGCGCCGAACTGGCCGAGTGGAAGCAGGCGACTGTCCAGGAATCCGCCGGCAAATATCAGGCCTGCGATACCGACCAGTACGAAAAACACCCCTGCTGCCGACTCCGTCATGCTGAAAAATTCGAGATCGACCCGGTATCGGGGGCTAGCCAATACCAATAACAGGACGCCAGAGGCGATCACGGCTCCGCCCTGAAACCCGCCGCCCGCCGAACGATGACCGTTCATGATGATGTAGGCTGCGAAGATCGAGATCAGCGGAACTAGAATTTGAGCGCCGCTCTGCACGATCTCGCTGGACGGCCTGGCTCTGTCCGAAGCCTTCAGAGCGGAACGTCTGCGTCCCTGCCCACTTGTACCCAGCAGCAGGCCCACCGCGGCTGCGGCCATGAATAGGACCGCCACCTCTCCAAGAGTGTCGAAACCGCGGTAGGTCAGCAAAATTCCAGTAATAACATTCGGTGCACCAAGATCTTGCGGGACGAGCTTGACGTAGCTTTCCGCGAGTGGCCGCAGCGATTGCCGCTCTGTGTAATTGATCGCGAGGCTTGAGAAGACAAGCCCGAAAAATGCCACCGCCAAGGCAACAAAAATTTGCCGCATCACGTGGCACCCCGACGTCGCTTCCGGGCGCCACGAAGTACATCGACTTGTGTTTCCCGCGTCATCGGGATTCCGATAATGTGGGCAGCCCTCGCCAGAGCATGCGACGACACGGGATTTGTGATTAGCACGAAGCCGATAAGTATAAGAAGTTTCAGGCTCCAATCAGGATGAAAGAAGGCGAGCCCCAGGAGGACAAGCAGGTTGCCGAGAGTCGAAGCTTTGGTGCCGGCCTGCATACGGGTGTATGCGTCGGGCATTCGCAATATGCCGAGGCCGGCGGAAAAGTGAAAGATCGCGCCGAGCAAGATGATTATGCTCCCGATCATTTCCACCATGCCCTACTCCTTTGCAGTTGTGGTCCTGCGGATCGCATAAAGAAAAATAAGTGTTGAAAGGCCAGAGCCGATTGATGCTTCTGTCATCGCAACATCCGGAGCCCCCAGAAGGACATAACAGATAGCGGCGAAGAGGCTTGCCAGCCCGCCGCTTACCATCGCCGCCATGAGGCCGCCGAGACGAACAGCCAAAATCCCGCTTACGAGAATGCTGCCGCATAGCAGGTACACGAAAAGCTCAAGCATGCCGCTAAATACCTCGTTCGAGATAGCGGGCGACCGCCAGTACAGCCAAAAAACTCAGCACACCGTACACCAAGGCAACATCCAGATAGATGAAACGGCCCGCGACGTGGGCGTATAGAGCGATAAGAGAAATGGAGATGACGGTGAGCATGTCGACTGCCACAACGCGGTCAACGACCGTTTGACCCAGCATCAGGCGCAGCACACCGAACACAATGCCGCAAAAGATCAGAGCTGCGGCGGCGATCAGGATGCTTTCAGCCAAAAGCTTTCCCCAGATGTTCCTCGAATGGACCGGCAATCAGCCGGGTTGCTTCACGCGTATCGGTTGTCTTCACGTCAAGCCAGTGGACGAAAAGGCTGTCGCCCTCAATCTCAATCACAAGCGATCCGGGCGTTAGCGCGATTGAATTTGCAAGCGCCAATCGGCCGACGGGAGTTTTCAGCCTGGTCTTGATCCTGACTATACCGGGGTTGATGTTGATGCGAGGCGCGTAGACGTAACACATCATGTTGATATTGGCTCGCACAACCTCGACCATAAAAACACAGATGTACAAAAAGAACTCGTAGAGGCGCGAGGGAGTGAATCGAATATCCTTCCACACCCTGGATTTGCGCGTGAACATGTAGGCGAGAGCCGCGGAGATCAGTGTGCCAGTTGCAAGAAGCTCGACTGCAAAGGCCGAGTTTGCGGCGATCCAGATAACCGTCAGAAGAATCCAAAGCCAAAAAAAACCGCTTGGCTTTTTCGACCGAAGCCGATCCGGTGCCATGTCAGCGTTTCGACCTTAAAATATTAATTTTATTCTTGTGTGCACGAGCTAACTACGTCAATTGGACTACGGTCCAATAGTTGCTGCTTCGGCTGCTTGTCAGAAAGATCCGAACAGTGACCCAAGCACAATTACCGCGGCCAGCGCAAGAATGGCACTCACTATTCCAACCATCACAATATCGAAGTAGCTCTCGCGATGCGTCGATCCGCAGACGGCGAGTAGCGTCACAACAGCTCCGTTATGGGGCAAGCTGTCAAGTGTTCCCGATGCAATAACGGCAACCCGGTGGAGCAAGGCCGGATCCATATTGAGGTCCTTTGCAAGCGCCATGTACGTACTGCCCAGAGCATCAAGTGCAATCGTTAGTCCTCCCGAAGCTGATCCGGTCAACGCGGCCAGTACGTTCGTTGCCGCTGCAAGTGAGACAAGCGGGCCTCCTGAAATGCCGAGCACCCAATCGCGAACCGCTGCGAACGCGGGCATCTCGGCCACAACAGCACCGAAGCCGACAAGGCTTGCGACGCTCAGCGCAGGAAGCACAGAGGCGTTTGCACCAGCATCGACTGTTTCGCGCAACTTGGGCAGCCGTGCAAAATTTAGCGCCAACACCGCGACAACGGCGCAGGCGAGCGCGGTGACAACCGCCCAGACCCCGCCAACCGCAGCCAAGGTTATTCCACCCCAGCGAGATTCTGCAAGGAATGAGACATCAAGCCTTGGCAGAATAAATAACGACATTCCCATATTGACGGCAATTACGATGACAAGAGGAAGCGCGGCGACGACCGCTGATGGCGCAGAATCCGCCACCTGGCCACTGTCAAGTTCGGCAGGGTCGAACTCGTGCGCGGTCGTGGCCCGCTCGCGCGCCGCCTTGACGCGCGCGACGTGCTGCGGCTGCGTCGATTCAGAATTTTGGTCAAAGTTCTGGACGGTACGGCGCGCCTTTGCTTCAGCGTGGTTTAACCACCACATGCCGAAACCAAACATGATGATAGAGGCCACGATGCCCAGGCCCGGGGCAGCGAATGGCGTTGTTCCAAAAAATGGCATCGGGATGGCGTTCTGGATCGACGGTGTTCCGGGCAAAGCGGACATCGTAAAAGTCGAGGTCCCCAGCGCGATGGCGGCCGGCATCAGGCGGCGCGGGACGCTAGCAGCCCGAAACAATTCCTGCGCCATAGGGCCGATCACAAAGAACGCTACGAAGAGACTGACACCGCCGTAGGTAACAAGCGCGCTCGCAAGTACGACCGCGAGAACCGCGTGCCCATGCCCAAGCCTGCGTATGATGAGATCTGCGATAGCCGTCACCGACCCGCTGTCTTCCATCAACTTGCCAAAGAGCGCGCCGAGCAAAAACAGCGGAAAGAACTGCGCCAGGAACTGCGACGCGCTGGTCATGAACGTTTGAGTCCAGTGCGCGAGAAGCGGCTCGCCAGAAAACAGCGCAGCGATAAGCGCTGCAATTGGAGCAAGGAGCAGTACGGTCCAGCCACGGAAGGCAAATCCGACCAGAAGGCCGAGGCCAGCCAGAATGCCCAACAGACTCATGACTCAGCACTCCGACAGCAGCACATCAATGTCCGTGGTGGAACGATGACCCAGGTCATCGGCATGCGCGTCCAAAAATTCGCCCGCTGCACGACGACCTTCCGTCCGCAGCATGGTTAGAAATTCCCATTCGGCATTGAGCTTCGAAGAATAACCGAGGTCGATCATCATTTCCGTCATGATTCTGTGCGTTCGCATGTTGGCCCAACGGAAGCCCTCCCCCTTTCCTGGGTCGGCCACTTCTCGCAGGAGCGCGATCATGCGCAGCTCCTTCATAAGGGGCGAGTTAAAAGAAATTTCATTGAGCCGGTTGAGGATTTCGGCTGCTGACCGCGGCGTGGTCGGTCTTTCTCGTGGATTGATCTGCACCAGGATTGAATCGTGAGCTTCGGTTTCACGGACCAGCGGCGTGATGGTCGGATTGCCCGCAAAACCTCCGTCCCAATAAGGTTCGCTTTCGATCTCTATTGCCTGAAACATCGTTGGCAAGCACGCGGAAGCCAGCAACACGTCCGCCGTGACTTCCGAATTGCGAAAAATGCGCCCGCGGCCGGTTCGTACATTCGTTGCTGTTATGAACAGTTTGATCGGCGATCGAGCAAGCCGAGTAAAGTCAATGCTTTCCGCGAGAATATCGCGCAACGGATTGAACCCGCGCGGATTGAGGTCATAAGGGGAAAATATTCGACTCATCAGGTCCATCGTGATGAAAGCGGGGGACCAATCGAGTGTCCAGCGCCCTGCCAGACGGTCAAAGGGCGTACGTTGCAATGGACTGAAGGCGGCAGCTTGCGAAACGCGCTTCCAGTACGCATCGAGTGCGGTGCGTGCGCCCTCACGCCCGCCTTCGATCCACCCGTCGACCAGAATGGCGGCATTCATGGCGCCAGCTGAGGTGCCGGAAATTCCAGCGATCTGAAGCCAGGTTTCCTCAAGAAGGCGATCTAGAACGCCCCAAGTGAACGCTCCATGGGATCCACCGCCCTGCAGGGCGAGATCTATAGGTAATGGGCTACGCGTATCTTTCGACGGCATTCCTTTTTCCTAAACATACGTAGCGAGCATATCACCGGGAGCGGCAAGCGATACGTTGCGTTTCCCGGACGGCAACAACGCGAGCTGAACTTTTCGCTGCAACATGCGAACCTGGATCACAGCGATTGAGTAACGTGCAGCATAAATAGTTGCAGCACACGTTTGGGATTTACTCCGATTTGGCACTTGCTCGCGCGGCCAATTGATCGCCGGATGAATTTCCTGCCCTCCCAAACCAGGTCACATAGAGTGCTGGCAGGAAGATCAACGTAAGAACCGTTCCGGCCAGTAGTCCGCCCATAATGGAAAATGCCATCGGTCCCCAGAACACCGTGGGAGCGATCGGGATCATGCCAAGAACCGTCGAAACGGCTGTTAGCATGATCGGACGGAACCGAGTGCTGCTGGCATCGACGACTGCATCAAAGATGCTCTTGCCCTGCGCTCTCTCCGATTCAATCTGATCGATTAAAATCACGGCGTTTTTTGTGATCATTCCGATCAGGGCAAGGACGCCAAGAATTGCAACAAAGCCCAGGGGCTTCCCGGACACAAGCAGCGCTGCGACAACGCCGATCAACCCAAGAGGCGCCACACTTAGGATTATGAAAAAACGCTGAAAACTTTGCAGCTGAACCATCAGGACAGTAAACATTATCACCAGCATCACCGGTACAACGGCGATTACGGACGCCTGCGATTTTTCGCTCTCTTCAACCGTCCCACCGACAATGATTTTGTACGCGGGCGGCAGGCTCTCGCTCAATTTGTCTACAGCCGCCGAAAGTTCACTGACGACGGTCTCCGGCAGCACGCCCTGTTTAACGTCGGCTTGGACGGTGAGCGTAGGGATCCGGTCGCGCCGCCAAATCAGCGGGTAATCCTGCTCATACTCGAAAGCAGCAAATTGACTGAGCGGAACAGTGCGCCCGCTTGGCAACGGAACCTGTATGGTGCGAAGATTCGCGAGCGAGACTCGCTGCTCATCTGTCGCTCGCAAAATGACGTCGACGAGATAAATATCGTCGCGTACCTGCGTGACGCTGGTGCCCGATATCACCGTATTAATTACACCGGCCAAGGCTTGAGAACTCAGCCCCAGCAAGCGAGCTTCATCCTGGTCAACGCGAATACGAACCTGCCGGGTCGGCTCGATCCATTCGAAATTGGCGCTCGTGGCGCGCGGATTCGTAGAAATAATCTGGCCCAATTTTAGCGCGATTTCACGCACCCGCGCGACGTCCGGTCCGCTAACGCGGTACTGCACTGGCCAACCGACCGGCGGCCCGAGCTCTAAAGGTGAAATGCGGCTCACAAGGCCTGGAAAGTCATTCGTCAAAACTTTTTCTAACTTGGCGTGAAGCCGTTCGCGTGCGGGGACATTTTTGGCAACGACGACTGACTGAACAAAAAAATTGTTCGGCAATTGGACGTTAAGCGGCAAATAGAAACGGATGGCACCCCGGCCGACGTATGTGCTCCAGCGCTCAACGTCAGGGTCCCCTTTGAGCAGGGAATCGAACCGTTGAGCAATAGTTTCACTGGCATAAATCGAGGAGTTTTGCGGTAGCGTGAGGTCGACAAGGAGCTCAGGTCGGTCGGATGAGGGAAAAAATTGTCGCGGGATAAGGGATAGGCCAAGAACGGAGGCAATGAAGGCCGCTATTGTAAGCGGAATTGTCACCCATTTAGCCCGTATGGCAACGGTCAGCAGGGATCTGTAGATCCGGAAGACCCGGCCGGGCTCGGCGGTTTCCGCCTTCTCAGGCGGCTTGAGAATTGTGACGCCTATCAAGGGCGTAAAGATGACCGCCACGAACCACGAAACAATCAGCGCAATTGCGACAACAGCAAAAAGCGAAAATGTATATTCTCCTGCGGAACTGGCCGCAAAACCGACCGGGACGAACCCGGCGATCGTTACGAGCGTGCCCGCAAGCATAGCGAACGCGTAGGTACGAAACGCAAATGTCGCGGCCGCTTCCTTGGCGTCACCCTGCGCCAGGCGATTGATCATCGCGTCAGTCGTCGTCATCGCATCATCGACAAGCAAGGCGAGCGCAATGATGAGCGCACCCAGCGATATGCGTTGCATATCAATATGGGCCAGCTCCATGACCGAAAAAACCACGACGAGTGTCAACGGAATGGCAAGTGCGATTACCAGGCCCGGGCGGATCCCTAGGCTGATAAAACTCACTACCAGAATAATTCCCACCGCTTGCCACAGGGACGTTGTAAATTCCGTGATCGCGCTGTCGACCGTTACCGCCTGATCTGCCACAAGTTTCACATTGATCCCAAGCGGGAGCTGCGCGGTCGCTGTGGCCATGGCCTTTGTAATGTTCTTGCCTAGAGCGAGAATGTCGCCGCCCTCGCGCATAGCGATCGCGAGACCGATTGCCGGTTCGCCATTGACCCGAAAGAGCGGTTGCGGCGGATCGGAGAATCCGCGCCGAACTTGGGCAAGATCGCTAAGCCGCAGCATGCGTCCATTAAAGACAAAGTTGACATCGCGTACATCCTGCTCGGTCTGGAACGCACCCGATACGCGAAGTGAGAGGCTTTCATCCCCCGTCTGGATTGTGCCTGCGGGCCGCACCACATTTTGCGCCTGCAACGCGGCGATCAAGGCCGATCGATCAATGCCAAGACTCGCCAATTGCTTCATCGAAAATTCGACAAAAATCTTTTCGTCTTGAGCACCCAGAACTTCGATTTTTGAAACATCAGAAACATTAAGGAGCTTCGATCGAACGTCCTCAACGTAGTCACGCAGCTCTCGATGAGTAAAACCGTCAGCGGTAAATCCGTAAATAATGCCAAATGTATCGCCGAATTCGTCGTTGAAACCCGGCCCAACTACGCCTGCCGGAAGAGTATGCCGCATGTCACCGATGCTCTTACGAACGTGGTACCAAATGTCAGGCACTTCCCTGGCGGTCGTGCTGCCTTTCAGGTTGACAAAAATGGTGGTGACACCGGCGCGGGTAAAACTGCGCAAAAAATCGAGCTTGGGCGTTTCTTGAAGGGTGCGCTCAAGGCGTTCGGTAACTTGCTTAAGCGTATCTTCGATGGTGGCACCTGGCCATGCGGCCTGAACAACCATTGTCTTGATAATGAATGTTGGATCCTCTGCACGCCCAAGCCGAAAAAAGGATAGTACCCCGGCGATCACCACGACGATCATCAGGTAGATAGTGAGGGAACGGTGCTTGAGCGCCCATTCCGAGAGATTGAAGTTCATGGCTCCAACCCGATGAGGCGGACCTTCTGACCCGGATGCAGAGCCTGCACACCCGCCGTGACCACAATGTCGCCGGCATCCAGACCCTGAGAGACGGTGAAACTGGCCTGGTCAAAGCTCAAGACATCGACGTTTCGTATAGAAACTGTATGGTTGGACGGATCCACAACCCATACGGCCGGCCTTTGATTTATTTTTGTCAGTGCCGCCGCTGGAATTTCAATGATCGGACCCGAATTCACAGTGACGCTGCCGGTAACAGTCGCACCAAGTCGCATGTCATCCGGGGGATTAGTCAAGCCCACCTTGACTTCAAACGTCCGCGTCACAGGATCGGCCTGTGGCGCCACTGTACGAACCCTCCCGCGTGCCTTTACATTCGGATCGCTGGCCAAACTTACACGAACCTCGGGATCAGTCGGACCGGAGCGGATGAACTGCGCCGGCACATCAAAAACTGCGTCGCGGCCATCCCTTCGCGCCAATTTGAGAATCATTTGTCCGGCTTGCACGACCTCACCGGAGCCCGGCCCTACTTCGGTGATAACCCCAGGTGCATCTGCCTTGAGAACAGTGAATTCAACCAGGTCATGGGCGGCCTTTTGTTGCGCTTCTGCGGCGTCGACTTGAGCCTTGGCGGTTTGCAGTGCTTGCTTTGCCTGATCATGGTTTGCACGCGTCGTCCATCCTTGCCCGAGAAGCGTGTCCTGTCTTTCGAAGTGATTCTGCGCCTGAACAAGTTGTGCTTCGGACGCTACCAGGTTCGCTCGCGCCGCCCGCAGCGTGTTCATTTCGTTCTGCGATTCAAGCTGTGCAACAACCTGTCCGGCCTCGACCCGGTTTCCCACCTTCAGTTTGTTTTCAAGGATTCGACCGGCAATCCGGAATGCGAGAGCAACTTCGTCCTCGGCGTCAATACGACCGGTAAAGGTGATCGGCGCGCCGGCTTCGCGCTTGTCGATAGTTATGGTTCGAACTGGACGCGCTGTCGGGGCTGCAGTTTCACTGTCTGGCTGACAGGCCGCAAGGAACATTGGCAGCAATAACAAGCGCAATGTCTTTGCTAGCAGCGCGCAATGTGCGGGAGCATGAGGATTGCAAATGGACATTATGGACCTGCTATTCATCGACTTTGTTCGTGCTCGCCACAACCTTGGCGTGACACTATCAAATTTTGTGGATCTCGAGCCTATGACTTCCCAAATACGTCGGATGGAAATTCAACTTTAATCAGAGGCAGTTGTCGCGGCTATTGGGCCGTGGTCCAATTGACCAAATTTGGCTGAGTGGTCGAAACGGCGCGCATCGCCAAGGCACTATCAGGAGCCCGATCGTAGACGCCAAACGATACCGGCTACGATGGCAATACCAAGAATGATCCAGATGACCGTGTGAAACGGCCCATATCCGCCATAACCCCACGGGTCCATCAATCCCCACATGATTATTTCTCCTTCGACCCGATGCGGTTCGCTCACGGATGGCCCGGTCAATGCGGATTCACAAATCGTGACCTCTCCGCTTTCGGGGCAGAGCGGACATTGAATTTTTTATGTCCGCATTGACCGACCGCACCTAAAGGCAGACAGGCAAACAACATCTTCCCGAGGCAGAGCGTCTGCCCGCCAACGTCTTCGCCGTTTCGCCGCGAAACTCACCAGCAACGAACGCGGCCCCAACTGTCACGCCAGCAGCGGCGGCAATGCAAGCGTCCCCAGCGATCGCGCCAACAGTTGCGCCACCATACCTTCGTCACATTGCCTAAGTCGATCGTATAGCCTTGTGGCAGTGGTGCGATCGGCGCCGCTTGCGTAGGTCCGGACAGCGCCAAGCAGATCAAGCTTGCCACCACGATTGCAAACATTGGGCGCAACATCGCTGCTCTCCCGCTATGCTTCAGTCGCCACCCCAAGTCGGATCAAATCCTATTTGAAAAGCACAGTCCAAGCTATTGGCCCTCAGTCCAATCAGTATTGTTCCGTATTTTGCACGTGGCGCATGGGCCATCCTTTCACGATTGGTCTTGCCGCGATCAAGAGGCTGATCTGAACCGCGTCAGATCTTGTCTTCGAGCGCGCCCTTTTCCTTTTTCAAGCGAAGCAAGATATACCCGTATTTGAAACTGCGGGTATCGTCGCCGACCGCCTCGATCCTGAATCGCCCGATGGTCTGGAAGGCCTGCACGCTCGACCCCTTGATGATCGTTGTCTGCTCGCCGTCCTTCGATTTCCAGTAGATTTTCGCGTCTGTGTTGGATTCGAGGATCGTGAACACGATCGTGTGCCGTTCGCCATCATCGACAATGGTCTTCGGCGAAGCTCCGCCATGTTGCGTGCCGGAGCCGAGCGATTCAAATGCGTCGATCTGGCCGAAATCGAACACTTGGGCACTGGCGTTGCGGCCGTCAAAAAAAGCGCCCGCGCAGAGCAGCGCCACAGTTGCAACGACGCGCATGAGCAAACTGAGCTTCATGGCCCTTATCTCAAACGAGACCGGTACCTAATACAATCGCAATCCCGACGGTTAAGTTCCAGACCTTACAGGCCTACCTCAGCGATGCCGAGTTGGCCGCACACAGAACTTGACGATCCGTCAGAGCCTCCTGTGCGGTGCTCCTGTTCGGTTCCTATTTTTGGGCCACTCGGCCAGAACGCTTGCGAGCCACTTCACAGTGGTCGCTGCCCTGATCTCCGGCCACCTGATTTCTTCACGCGCCAAAATCAGAGGCCGCCCGTGGCAGGCGGCCTCTGTGGCAGTCATAGCGAGCCGGGGACGCTTTAGCTCTGGCTGCCGATACCGGACTCGTGGAAGTACTGGTAGTCGGGATCGATCTGCGCCGGCGCATAGCCCATCGAGTCAGTGGCGCGGTGTCCGCGGACGGGATGATTCATGCCTGCACGCGCGCGTTGGCCTGGGTTGGTGAGTTGGGTCTGCTGGTCCTCAAGGTAGGCGGCGAATGCCGGAGCGGCGACAGATAATGCCAGGGCGGATGTAAGCAGGATCCTGGGGAGGAATTTCATGGCTTAGCTCCACTTTTTTTGCGCAAGATGAATTTCTTGCTCGCGCTCATGTGGAGCAGCGCGCCCTCACTCTCAATCCACGTTTAAGTCACAATAGCCATCCTGATTTTCACGCAGATGTCAGGGAATAAGCACGAGATCGCCGCAGCGCGAATGCGGCGGGATTCGGGCGACAATCGCTTTACAGCGCCTGCACCGCCTTGCGGCATTTGGGTGGCAGACGGTTCACGTTCTGCTTGAGGCAATTGAATGCCTCAATGCCCTGATCCGGCACCTTGGAGCAGAAGCGCTTGTAGGCGCGGCCACAATATTTGCGCGCTGCATCCGCCGCATTGTACGGCTGCGGATCTTTCGCGAGCGCTGGCTCAACCGCCGCAATGGCGAGAGTGAGCACGAGCGCAGAGGCGGCGACTGCCGTCAGGCCTTTGAAAACGGTCATCGGACCTCCCTTATCATCCGATAGTTCGCTGCCCTGCCCTACGCCTTCTGCCGGTCGTTGTCGACCGGGATCACCTGTCCCGAAATCGATTTGGCCGCGTCCGAGGCTAGAAACACGGCGAGTTGTGCAATGTCCTTGGGGTCGACCATCGCCCTGATCGAGGCGGCGGCCAGCGCATCGGCCTTTACCTCTTCCAGCGAGCGCCCGCTGATCTGCGCACGCCCCTGAAAGACGCGCTCGATGCGGTCACCCTCGACCGCGCCGGGCGCGATCGCATTGGCGCGGATGCCCCATTCGCCGAGCTCCATCGCGAGCGTCTTGGTGAGCCCGATCACGCCCCATTTGGTGGCGGCGTAAGGGCTCCGGTTTGGAAAGCCATAGCGGCCCGCGATCGAGGACATGTTGATGATGCAACCCGCCTTCGATTTCTTCAGGTGTGGAATGGCAAGCCGCGATACGTCGAACATGGCGGTGAGATTGACCGCAATGACCTTGTCCCAATCGTCCGGCGGATACTCGGCAATGGGCAGGGTCAGTCCGGCAATGCCGGCGTTGTTGATGAGCACGTCGAGCCCGCCGAGCGTGCTGACAGCTTCCGGCACCATGCGCTCGATCTCGGCCCGGCTTGCCAGGTCGCAGCGACACGCGATGACACCCGGGATCTCCTTGCCGATCGCGGCAAGCGCCTTGTCGTCGATGTCGCAAACAAAGACCTTGGCGCAGTTCGCGGTGAACGCACGAGCAAACTCTCGGCCGATGCCGGAGGCGCCGGCCGTTATCAGGACGCGTTGCGACATGACGCGTCAATCAGAGCATGGGGCCCGGGCCCGGACAACGGTGCCGTGGATTCACCCATGGGGCAAGCGAATCAGCTAACCTCCCCCTCAGTGATTCGGCATTTGTTGATATTGCGCGCCGGGGCGAATCAAGTCCCGGGGCCGGTTTGTGTTGGATCGACTATTTTTCAATGAGGCGACGTTGAGGTGCAGTGCCGTGCGTTGGCCACACCATCGAGGGAGCTCCACGATATGGCAAAAAAGCGAAGGGCAGCCAGGAGACGCACGACGCGCCGGTCGGCACGCAGGCGGCGCAGCAATCCGGACGCCACCGTCAATACGCTGGTCATCCTGGTGCTGATCGTGCTGGTGCTCGGCGGGCTCTACTTCTATGCGCAAAACACCAAGAAACAGGCATTCCTGTTCCCGAGCCTCACACAGGCGATTACAGCGCTCTTTTCCGCCGCACCGGCGAGACTGACGCCCGCGCCCGATGTCACAGGAAGCATACCGGCGCTACCGGCGCCTAAACCAACACCGAGCCCTAACTCGCCCGCGGCCGGCGGCGACATAACGCTTCAACCCACATCAAGCCTTGAGGTTCTCCAGTCGGCGACAATGGCAGCGGCGCAGCCGGCACGAGACAAGTAACCCGCTACGCCGCGGAATCTGCAAACTGCAATACCTTGGCGGCTCACCGCCGGGGTTGGTGTGTACTATTGGCTGAGCTGCCTGATACGCCGCCGCAGCGCGGCATTTTCGGCCTCGCTGTCTCTCAGGCGTTGCATCAATTCGAGGGGGACCGGTACCTCATTGTCGTACTCGCCTACAAACTCGATGCCGGCTTCGTCGACGCCGCGCCACGCCATGCGCGCCCGGAACGAGCGCTCCTTGTGCGCAATCGTCAAATCAAACTGGCCGGGAATAGTCGCGGTGTTGGCGAACGTCACCTTCGCGCCGATGGGTGAGAAATTTCGCACGTGGCAATCCATGCTGGACTTGCGTTGATTGAACGCAATGACACCGCCGAGAAACGTGCGCGAGCGGGCAGCCCTTCGTCTTTCAGACATGGGCGGCTCCTTCCACATCCGGATTTCCAATTTCGCGGATAAGGATATCAGCGCCCGAACTGCCAACAAGCGATCGCAGCCCGCAACCGCGCGTTAGCCTTAAATTCAATGGTTACCGCGGACGGCGGCCGCCGCTGAGCCCTATCCTGCGGGCTTGAGACCGCTACGTGCGCGCCGATGCAATCAAACGCGCGAAAAAATCAAGCGTGTTCGACTGCCGGTTACAACTGCGTGTGTTTTGTCGCTCTAAACTAAATTACTGACGTTATTAGCAATATTAGATTCATCGCCGCGCTAAGCTACGTGTTACCCAACGACAATTTTTCATCTCCTGCCCGCGAATGAGGTGGATTGAGGCGACACGCACCAGGAAATCTCCTCCGAACGGATGACGCAAAACACTTCGTAATACGTCACATACGGCCAATGTGACGGAGGAGATATGCAATGAATGTTGGTCAATTCATTGTCGCCGTAGTCCTTGCTTGCGGCGTACTGCCCGCGTGGGCGGAGACGATCGAGGTCGTCTACGACAATGGTGGACGTCTAACCGATTACACCGCGCGTTGGGCGATGCATCGCCGCGAAGGCGCGTACGTGCGCGTTACCGGCCCGTGCTATTCGGAATGTACGATGCTGATCGGCCAAATTCCGCGCGACCACATCTGCGTCACGCCCAAGGCCAGTTTCGGCTTCCATCTCGCCGCCGCGCCGGGCACGACCACAGCGCTTTGGAAAGGCTACCCGACCGACATCAAGGCGTGGATCAGCGAGCATGGCGGGCTCACGGGCGAATTCCTTTTGCTGCAAGCGCCGGAGGTGCAGCGTTTTTTCCCGAGATGCTGACGCTCCTGTCGGCGATACACCGAAAAGAGAGAACTGCCATGACAAGGGAAAAGAAATCATTCCGGCGCGGCGATGCCCTCTTTCCGCTCGCGCTAGAGGGGGTCGAACGCTGTTTCGATCGTGAGGCGGAAGCCGCTTCGCCGGCTGCCGATTTGTTGGACAAGCTGGCGATGGTTATTGAGGCGGACGAACGTGATCGTCGGCCGGCCAAAACGCATCGCCGCACGAGGGACAGCTATTCTTCTTTCTCTGTGGTGAAATAAAGTGGGTATCCCTTGGCGCGGCCCATTTCGGTCGCTTCCTTCGCCTTGGTATCTGCAACATCCTTGGTATAGACCGCGATCACGCAGGCGCCGCGCTGGTGCGCTGTCATCATCACCTTGTAGGCGTGGCTCTCGTTCATCCGGAAGACCGCTTTGAGCACTACGACTACGAATTCGCGCGGCGTATAGTCGTCGTTCAGCAGGATCACCTTCCACAGCGGCGGCCGCTGCGTTTTAGTTCTTACCTTTATGCGCGGTTTCTCGAGGGTCTTCTGGCTCACGCGGGGAGCCTCCTGCGCCGCCTACCATCCCAGCCACCCTATTGTGACGCTGGCAATCTTTATTTCAATGGATCAGACGCGGACCCCGTGCCCGGATGTACAATCTCGGACGTTTTTCATCCTTGTCCGGCGCGACAGTCGTCTTTGGACCACCCTTCAGGCCCGACCTGTGCCGTAGCCCACGAAACCAGCAGCCAGGCAGGCAGCGTTGAGCGTCAATCGGCATGGTTGCCCCTCCTGTGACCATGTAGCGTAGTTGCTATCAAGCCACCGAGTTCCCTCCTCAATCGGAGCCACTCATGCTTTATCTAACCGTCAAAGCCGCCCTCTCTGGTGTCATCATCGCCATCGTTTCGGAAGTGGCGCGCCGGTCGCCGACCCTCGGCGCCCTCATCGTCTCGCTGCCGCTGGTGTCGATCCTCGGCATCCTCTGGCTGTGGCATGATACCAGCGACGCCGAGCGCATTGCTGCGCACCCACAATCGACCTTCTGGTACGTGCTTCCAACGCTGCCGATGTTCCTTGTGATGCCAGCGATGCTCCGCCATGACATTGATTTCTGGATAACACTCGCCGCCTGCTGCGCACTCACCCTTGCGCTTTATCTCGCTACCATCTGGCTGCTCGCGAGATTTGGTGTGACATTGTGATGCAGCGCAAAAAATTTTTGTGGAACAAACAAAATTTGTTGATGGCTCTAAAAATAAATTGACTCAGGCGCAATCCGTTCTGCCGCAAAAATTTCATGAGTCGCACGCATGGTATGTCAGCGGTACTGCTTTATTCGTGCTCGGCCCTCGCACTAGTGTGAAAAACACGGAGGGTACGGGGCCGCGTAGTTGGTCGGGAGGAAGGCCCATGGAACTGTCACCCGAGATCGCGAAATTTGCGCGCTCACGTCCAGTGATAGAATGCGCGCAATGTGGCGAGCGACTTTATATACCCGAATGGTCGGAATGCCTTGACGGAGCCCGCGTACGGCATCTGTGGCAATGTGACGTGTGCGGCACCTCGTTTGAGACGACGGTGCGATTCGCCGCAACTTGACGAGAGCGTCGCGGCGGCGCTGAAGACGAAAGCACTTTTTCACGTGATTTTGCGCAGCCGGCCGCGCGGCCGTGGGCTATAGTGCGGCCATGATCGACCGCCGATATGTCCTGTCCGTGGGGGCCGCATCGATTGTCGCCCTTGGTCCGCGACTAGCGCGCGCAGCCGCGATGAGCGGCGTCAACGCTTATAGCTTTACCTTCAAGGGCTTGGACGGAGGCGAGATCCTGCTCTCATCCTACGCAGGCCATCCCCTGCTGGTGGTCAATACAGCCTCGCTTTGCGGCTACACCCCGCAGTATACCGGCCTGCAGGCGTTGTGGACCCGCTACCGCGACAAGGGGCTGGCTGTCCTTGGCGTGCCATCCAACGATTTCGGCGGCCAGGAGCCGGGTGGCGCGCGCGACATCCATGCAACAGCGCAGGGTGAATATCACGTCACCTTCCCGCTCACCGAAAAAGTCGCGGTGAAAGGCAAGGACGCCCATCCTTTCTACCGTTGGGCGGCGCTGGAGCGTCCGCTGGAGGCACCGCGCTGGAATTTCCACAAATATCTGATCGGCCGTGACGGGTATCTGAGGGCGAGCTTCACGTCGGCGCTCGAACCGACCGACCCACGTATTATCGTCGTGATCGAGAGGGAATTGGCCGGGACCTGACCGCAATACCGAGGGCGTTGCGCACCAGCCACACGTCACACGCGCGTGTCACATTTTTGCAAAATTCCATTGACGAATCAGCACGCTCGTGACGGATTGGCTGCACGATACATGGTCACGTAGGCCGGCAATCTTGATCAGCCGACCCTATTACGAGGTTCCTCCCGCGTGGCGTTTTAACTGGGCGGCCGCAAGGCCGCCCCTTTTCATTTCGCCGCCATTCGCCCGCCTAGTAGCAGTACCGATTCGAAACGCGGTGATAGCTGCCGTCGCCATAACGCACCCAGCAACGGCCATCATACCAGTAGTAGCCGCCCGGGCGCGGCTCGAGTTGCGACCCAAGCATGGCTCCGGCCGCCGCACCTATGATGCCGCCCGCGACCGCGCCGCCGGCTCTACCGGTGGCTGCCCCGCCGATAATGGCACCAGCCGTACCCCCGATCAGGGCGCCGCCAAGAGTGTTGTTTTGTGCCGACGCCGGCGACGCCGGTACCAGCGCGATCAGTGCAAGCGCGATAGCGATCGTGGTTCGAGTCATGAGGTCCCTCCGGTTTCCCCGTCTGCCTGCTTTTTAGGCGAATTTCCCGCTCGGATCAAATTGGCCGATTGAATAACGTCTCAGCGAGCTCACGCGGATGCAGAGCGCAAACGCTCACTGGCCGATGCCGACTCCGCCGCAGGTTGCAGCGGATCGATTGCTTCGACCAGTTGCAGGAACGAACTTCCTGGCAGCGGCGGCGCAAAAGCATAGCCCTGCGCGGAGCGAACGCCGAGGGCGCGCAAATGCATCACCTGTTCGAAATTCTCCACGCCTTCCGCCACCACATCCATACGCATGTTGCGCGCGAGATCAACGAGCGTTTCAACGATAGTGGTGGAGTTGCGATCGGTGCCGATCGCGTCGACAAACATCTTGTCGATCTTGATGATGTCGACGCCGAGCTTGAGCATGTACGAAAGGCCGCTGTGACCGGTGCCGACGTCGTCGATCGCGATGCGCACGCCGAGGCCTTGCAAGGCGGCAATGATCTGCCGCGTTTCGGTGAAGTTCTCGATGGGGTCGCGCTCGGTCACCTCCAGCACAACCTGTGAAAACCTGATCGGCGAGTTGGCGAAGATATTGCGTACGTCTTTCACGATCGACGGTTCGCTGAACAGCTTGCCGGCGAAATTGAACGAAATTTTCATGTCTGGGCGACGGCTGATGGCCGGGCCGGCTTCAATGCAAACCGCACTCATCAGGCTGCGCGTCAGCTCACGGATGAGGCCGCCCGATTCCATGAGTGGAATGAATGCACCGGGTAAGACCAGTGTGCCATCCGGCTTGCGCCAGCGCGCCAGCACTTCGGCGCCGCGCAACTTGCCAGTGCTAATGTCTACGATGGGCTGATAATAAGGAACGAATTCGCCAGCCTTGAGAGCACGCTCGATCTCGATCACCGGATTGTGCGGAGAGCGCCGCGGGACCAAGACGACGTAGCCCGTAATCGCCAGCAAGATTATGAGGGCTCCCAACCATCCGAACCATTTGAGCTCGGCATGACGCGCGGCAATGCGCGCGCGTGGAGTCAAAATTTCCACGTCAAATCCAAATTTATCAGACTTGGTTTGCGCCACGAAATTCGCGCCGAGATCGCCGGTCGGGCGTCCGCCCACTTCCCCGATGACCGTACCTTGCCGCGTCATGATGCGCGCGTAACCGCTGAACGGATTGCCCTGCGTGGATACCTGAGGAAGGAACAGCGTCGATGGAACCAGAGCCGCGACACCATTAGGACCCGCGCCAACCTGCCGGCGCAGCCGCACCATCCGCTCGCCCGTTGCCAGCTTGACAATGTCGAGGGAATAGCCGGTGGCACCGACCAGCAGTTCGGAGGAAATCATGATGCGCTCGCCGAGCGGCAGTCCTAGATCCGTGCACAGCGTTTCCGCATCGGGACCCACGACCGCAATTTCCTTGACGGGGATCGTGTAGAAGCCGGCGTAGCGCATCGCTTCTATTTCGGCCGGCTCGCAGGACGCAACACCGTGCTTGACCAGATCATCGAGCGCGCCGATTGCATCCCTGACGCGCGTTTCGGCAAGCGCGATTGCGCGCTTCGCGGAAGTTCCAACTTCCGCTTCGCCCTGCTTTTCGATCAGGTCTTCAAGCCAGAAATTAAAAGCGATCAGCGGAATCCCAGCCAGCAACACGCCGACGGCGATCGCAAATATATTCCGGCGCGAAAATGCGCGCACAAAGAACCCCATCCTGACTCCTGCCAGGGTGCCCCCGTCCTGGAGCCCCGTGAGTGAGCCATGGCGCCGTAAAGACCACCTTAAGCTTAAGGCGCGGTAAGCCCAACCAGCGCGCGAAAATCCGCAGGGGCCTGGCTATGGTTAGCGATGAGTTAAAGTCACAAGCGGGCTGCCCACCGATCATGCCAAAATACACACGGCCGGGTGCTACCGGCGTCAAAGAATTGCTGGGAGGGCTGAAATGAAATTTCGTTTGGTGACGATCGCCATGGCCGCCGTGGGGATCGGTTTTTGCTGGGCACAAGCGCAGGAACGGATCGAAATCTTCGACGCTCACCTGCATTACAACCAGGAGCCAAAGCCGTTCTATTCGCTCGATCAGGTGCGCGATGTGTTTCGCCGTAACGGCATAACGGGCATCGTGGCAACCAGCCGTCCGAACAAAGGCACGCATGAGCTGGTGGATGCCAAATGGCCTGAGCTCAAAGTCGTGCCATTCATCAGGCCCTACCGCGTGCGCAACGACATGCAGACCTGGTTCAACGATCCGGAGATCTTCGAGCTGATCAAGAACGAATATGCGCGCGGCTACTATCGTGGCATTGGCGAATTCCATATTTACGGGAAATCGGCACAGTCCGATTGGGTGAAAAAGATGGTCGACTTCGCGGTCGATCGGAATCTCTATCTGCACGCCCATTGCGACGAAGAAGCATTGCTGACGCTCTTTGCGCACAATCCGAAAGTCCGGATCATCTGGGCGCATACCGGATTTTCGGTGCCGCCTGCGCGCGTGGCCGAGTTGCTGGATCAGCATAAGGACGCGCTGTGGGGCGAACTCTCCTATCGCAACGGCATCACCGGCAGCGACGGCAAGTTGACAAGCGACTGGCGTGACTTATTTGAACGCTATTCCGACCGCTTCCTGCTCGGCTCCGATACTTGGATCAATGAGCGCTGGTTTGGCTACGATACGATCTTTAAGGACTACCGTGGCTGGCTTGCTCAGCTTCCGGCCGAACAAGCACAACGCATTGCCAGCGGTAATGCGTTGCGACTGTTCGGGGCGCAAGCGCGGAACTGATACAGCAAGATAAAGGAACCGACCATGAGCTTCTTCCCCGGCAAGGACCCCGTCGCTGGCGATAGCTATCAATGCGACGCGATCGCGCAGGTGATTGTGCTGCGCACGGTCGATCTTGGGGATTTCGCAGTACGCCGAGCGCTGCCGTCAGTGCGCACGCGCATGGTCGGGCCTTTCATCTTTTTCGATCACTTCGGCCCGGCGGAATTCCGCGCCGGCAGCGGGCTCGACGTGCGGCCGCACCCGCATATCGGACTTGCCACCGTCACCTATCTCTTTGACGGCGAAATCATGCACCGGGACAGCCTTGGCACGGCAGTGGCGATCAAGCCGGGCGAAGTAAACTGGATGACCGCCGGACGCGGCATCGTGCATTCCGAACGCACGCGTCCGGAACGACGCGTCGATGGCGAACCGATTCACGGTCTCCAGATGTGGGTGGCGTTGCCAGCGCCGAAAGAGGAGGTGGAGGCCGCCTTCGCGCATCACGACACCGCGGAATTCCCGATTGTCGAAGGCAACGGCAAGTGTGTGCGCGTGGTGGTCGGCTCACTCTACGGCGCGTCCTCACCGGTCCCGACAGTACATGAAACGATATTCGGCGATATTCACCTAAAAGCCGGCTCAACGTTGCCGCTCGATGCTAGTCATGAGGAGCGCGCGATCTATCTGATCAATGGCGCGATCGACATCTCCGGGGATAAATTCGAAGGCGGGCAACTGCTTGTATTCAGGCCGGGCGACCCGGTTTCGGTCACTGCAGCAAGCGACACACGTTTCGTTATTCTCGGCGGCGCGCCGATGGATGGACCGCGTCATATCTGGTGGAATTTCGTTTCATCCCGCAAGGAACGCATCGAACAGGCGAAGGCGGAATGGAAAGCCGGCCACTTCGGCAAAGTGCCAGGGGATGAAATCGAATTCATTCCACTGCCGGACAAGTAGCATCCGTCATGGGACGAGCCCGGCCATGACGTCCTCACTATCCAGCAACTGTCCCCCACTTCGACAAGAGTTGCTCCGCACCGCGCTGTGACACCGCGAAGATCGTATAGGTCGGATTTGACGCGCCTTCGGTTGGAAACAAGCCGGGGCCGGCAATCCAGAGATTGCCGATCTCATGCGTTTGCCCATAGCTGTTCGTGATCGAATTCCCCGCCTCCGTTCCCATGATCGTTCCGCCGAACAGATGGATGGTCGGCTGATTGCCGCGCGCTGACCAGGACTCCTTGGCGCCGGCTGCTTTCGCGACCGTGAGGCCCTCTTCGAAATTTGCGTTCCAGAGAGCGACCGCGTCCTGATCGTAGCTGTGCACGATTTTCGCGAGCGGCATGCCGAATTCGTCCCTGGCGTCGGCAAGCTCGATACGGTTTTCGATATTCGGCATTTCCTCACCGAAAGCGGTCAGGCGCGTGATGCCACGTTTGGCGCGCTGCATGAAGTCGGCGAGCCGTTGGCCGAATAGGTCGATGCGCGCATTAGCGAAGCCGCCGAGATCCGACGTTTTTAACGCGCTGCCAGCGAGGATGTAGGTGCTGCCGAACGCACCCTTCTTGCTCGTTTTATCGTAGCGGTCGTACGACATGTATTGCCCGCCGATGGTGCCTTTGTGCGGCTCGATATCTTCGTCGAACAGTGCCCAAGTGCCGGAGGCAAAGTGCGCCATCATGTACTTGCCGAGCAGGCCGCTTGAGTTGGCGAGGCCCTTTGGATGCTTATCGGTCGCCGAATTAAGCATCAAGCGCGGGTTCTGCGCCGACCAGGCGGCGAGCACGACGACACTCGCCTCCTGCACCTGCTTTTCCTTCTTCGAGTCGAAGTACTCGACGCCAGTGATCTTATCGCCGGCCTCGTTGGCGAGCACGCGCGTGACGGTGGACAGCGCGCGCACTTCAGCACCGGCTTTGCGGGCGTCGGCGAGATAGGTGACTATCGGGTTTGCAAGCGCGCCGGTCGGACAGCCGACGTGGCACCAGCCGTCGTAGATGCATGCCGGGCGGCCCTTGAATTCGGTTGAGTTCATGCCGACTGGCTGCGGCACCATGCGAATACCGACTGATTCGAGACCCTTCAGCCAAACCTGGCCGTTGCGGAAGGTTTTCATCGGCGGCATGGGATAAGGTTCGCCCTTGGGCCGCCAGATCTCCTCGGCCTTGGCGTCGCCAGAGACGCCAATCTCGTGCGCAACCTTGTCGTAGTAGGGCGCAAGGTCCGCGTAGTTGATCGGCCAGTCGAGGCCGCGATTGTGCTCGCTTTTGACCTTGAAGTCGTTGGGCAGATAGCGCGGGAAATTCGCAAAATAGTGTAGCGCCGCGCCGCCGACACCCCATCCGGCCTGATAAGCGTAGCCGTATGGATTTTTTCCCTCGAACAAAAACGGGACGCCGGCAGGCTTGATGCGCCGGCCCCAGAAATCCGAACTGATTAAATCGGATGATTGCCAGTCGGGTCCCGATTCCAGCAGCACGACCTTCTTTCCGGCTTTCGCCAGAACCGAGGCAAACAGCGAACCGGACGCGCCGGCGCCGACGATGACCGCATCAACTTTTTCCAGCTGGGCCATGTCACCACCTCTTCGACGGAGCGATGTGGGGCATGTACGGAATGCCGAGCGCGGCGTAACCATCCATGGTGCCGTAGACAACGTCGACAGCATCGCTGCGCAGCACCAGATACACAAATGGTCCGGGCGGGCCCTGCCAGCCTTCAATCTTGTTCTGGCGCATCAAGTCAATAAAGTCGTTGCGCTCGCTCATGCTGAGCTGGGCAAAATCGCGATCGTTATTTTTAGCGCGGCTGGCACGATCGATCGCACCAAGCGCTGCGCGGTAAAAATTCGCATATGGCGGGCGAATGTTGAGGATGCGCGCTTCCAGCAGGGCTTGCTCGGGAGGGATTGAGAGTTGCTGGTCGACAAAATGAGAAACGCCCGCTGCTTGCGCGCCGGGCACGAGCGTCTCGCCGACCGCATCAAGCGTTCCAACCTGCTGGGGCGTCAATGTATGGAATGGGATATTTTGGGCATGTGCTTCACGTGGCGAGAGCAGAATTTCCGTTCCGCCGACGCTGAAAGCGAGCGCACTCAGCGCTGCGCCCTTCATGAGGGCGCGCCGCTCGATCTCCGACATTATTTCCTCCCCATCGCTGTTCTTGAATTGTCGTTCTCGCGGCGTTGCGTGCGCGGCCTGCCGTCTCTGGAACGAGGTTAAATCCAATCTTAAATCGATTCTTGAATCAAGCATGGATCCCCCGGCCCGGGGGCCCCGGGCAGCTATTTCTTCGGCAAATCCAGCCGGATGTGCAGCTCCTTGAGTTGTTTCGGCGTGGTCTCGGACGGCGCACCCATCATCAGATCTTCGGCGCGCTGGTTCATTGGGAACAGCACGACTTCGCGCAGGTTTTCCTCGCCGGCAAGCAGCATGACGATGCGATCAATCCCTGGTGCGATGCCGCCGTGCGGCGGTGCACCCAGCGAGAGCGCATGCAGCATCCCGCCGAACTTCTTCTCAAGCACGTCCACGGAGTAGCCCGCGATCGCGAACGCCTTCCTCATGATTTCGGGACGATGGTTGCGGATCGCACCGGAGGAGAGCTCCACGCCGTTGCAAACGATGTCATACTGGATGGCCTTGATCGACAATAGCTTGTCTGTGTCGTTCGGGTCGAGAGCAAGAAATTCATCGACCGATAGATTGGGCATCGAGAACGGGTTGTGAGAAAAATCAATTTTTTTCTCTTCCTCGTTCCATTCATACATCGGAAAATCGACGATCCAACAGAACTCGAAGTGGTTCTTGTTGATCAACTTAAGTTCATCGCCGATCTTGGCGCGCGCAGGACCGGCAAATTTGACGAAGTCCTTCGGCTTACCGGCAACGAAGAAGCAGGCATCGCCGACGCCGAGTTTCAATTGATCTGCAATCCGCTTGGTGCGCTCCGGTCCAATATTTTTTGCAAGCGGGCCAGCGCCGCCTTCCTCGCCCTCACGCCAGAAGATGTAGCCGAGCCCAGGTTGGCCTTCGCTTTGCGCCCATGAATTCATGCGGTCACAGAACGCGCGGTTGCCGCCCTTCGGTGCGGGAATCGCCCAAACCTGCGCGGCCGGGTCCTTATCGAGGATGCTGGCAAAGATCTTGAAGCCAGAGCCGCGAAACGCCTCGCTTACATCCTGCATCACGATGGGATTGCGCAGGTCCGGTTTGTCACTGCCGTATTTGCACAATGCGTCGCCATAAGGAATAAGCGGAAACTTCTGGGTTACCGGCTTACCGTTGGAAAACTCCTCAAACACGCCGCGGATCACCGGTTCGACTGCGTCGAAAACGTCTTGTTGCGTAACAAAACTCATCTCCAGATCGAACTGGTAGAACTCGCCAGGCGACCGGTCAGCGCGCGCATCTTCGTCGCGAAAGCAGGGTGCGATCTGAAAATAGCGATCGAAACCTGCAATCATGATCAATTGCTTGAACTGCTGAGGCGCCTGTGGCAGCGCGTAGAATTTTCCGGGATGCAGGCGCGAGGGCACGAGATAGTCGCGCGCACCTTCTGGCGATGACGCGGTGAGAATTGGCGTCTGAAATTCGAAAAACCCGCTTTCCTTCATGCGCCGGCGAATCGAATCTATCACCTTGCCGCGCAGCATAATGTTCGCGTGCAGATGATCACGGCGAAGATCAAGGAATCGGTACTTGAGTCTGATTTCCTCCGGATAGTCCTGCTCGCCGAACACCGGCATTGGTAATTCGGCGGCGGGGCCAAGCACCTCGATCTCGTCGATGTAGACCTCAACCTGACCGGTCGGCAGTCCGGGATTCGCGGTGTCGGCCGGACGCTTGCGGACCTTGCCGTCGACACGCACGACCCATTCAGAGCGCAGCGTCTCAGCGAGCTTGAACGCCTTGCTGTCCGGGTCAGCGACGACTTGGGTGAGCCCATAGTGGTCCCGCAGGTCTATGAATAGAACGCCGCCATGATCGCGGATGCGGTGGCACCAGCCCGAAAGCCGCACGGTCTTGCCGATATCGCTGTCGCGAAGTGCGCCGCAGGTATGTGAGCGATAGCGATGCATAAGGATTTCCGGGTGATTCAGGGTCTGGGTGCGAGGCGGCGAAAAGCGCATGAGGGGTCGGCTTTGTCAAGGCAACCGGCCGGCAAAGCAACCGGCTCGACACGCGTGCACGCCATCTGCACACTCGGTCTCTATAGTATTCAGACCCGCCTATGCCCAAACCCAAGGCCAAAAAGAAGATCGAACCGCCCGGCACTGACATGTCGACCGGTGAAGCGGCGGTTGCGACGCTCATTGCCCACGGTCTCGAAACTGTCTATGCGCTGCCAGGTGTCCACAACGATCACCTGTTCGACGCTTTTCAGAGGGCCGGCGAGCACCTTCGCGTCGTCCACACCCGGCATGAGCAGGGTGCGGCCTACATGGCGCTTGGAGCAGCGCTGGCGACCGGCAAGCTACAAGCTTATGCGGTGGTACCTGGACCCGGCCTGCTCAATTCCGGTGCGGCACTGCTGACCGCCTACGGAATGAATGCGCCGGTGCTAGCGCTGATTGGACAGATCCCGTTGGCGGCGATCGGACGCGGGCTTGGCCACCTGCATGAGATCCCCGACCAGGCCGGCATTGTCGCGCGGCTGGTCGATCATTGCGCCCACATCAACGAGCCCGCTGACGCATCGATAAAAATCGCCAAGGCGATCCGCGCCATGGCGACCGGCCGCCCCGGTCCCGCAGCAATTGAATGCGCTATCGATGTCTGGGGCAAACGCGCGTTGGTTCCGCCGATTACGGCGCCGTTGCCGCAACGCCTGCCGAAAATCGACGACGACAAAATGCGCGCAGCCGCAAAATTGCTCGGCAAGGCCAAGCGCGTGCTAATCGTTGCCGGAGGCGGCGCGCAGGACGCTTCGCCTGAAGTCACGCTGTTGTCTGACATGTTGCAGGCGCCTGTGCTTGGTTACAGGCGCGGCCGCGGCGTGCTCGATTCCCGTAATCCCCTCAGCGTTACGCTTCCGCTCGGCCGCGAGCTCTGGGGCGAAGCCGATGTCGTCCTGGCGATCGGTACCCGGCTGCTCAACCCAATGAACCAGTGGGGCATCGACAAGAAGCTGCAGATCGTGCGTGTCGACGCCAACCCTAAGGAGCCCGCGCGTCTGCATAAGCCGAAGGTAGCGTTGATTGGCGACGCGGCACCGATCCTCCGGCGCCTGATTGACGAACTCGCCAAATTCAACGCGCGTCGCGCACGGCGACATGACGAAATGCAGGAGCGCCAGGCCAGGCTTCGAAAACGGCTGGCCAAACTTTCGCCGCAGCTGGCGTTTCTCGAAGTGATCCGCGCCGAGCTGCCCGAGGAGGGCATCTATGTCGACGAGGTGACACAAGTCGGATTTGCCGCCCGGCTCGCCTTTCCGGTCTACAGGCCGCGTACGTTTTTGTCGCCCGGATATCAGGACAACCTCGGCTGGGGCTACGCCACTGCGCTCGGAGTGCAACACGCCAAGGGCAACGTGCCAGTGCTTTCGATCAATGGCGATGGTGGCTTTCTCTACACCGGCAACGAGCTCGCAACCGCCATACGCCATCACATTCCTCTGGTTGCAATCGTCTTTGTGGACGGTGCTTTTGGTAACGTGCGCCGCATCCAGCAGGAACAATTCGGCAATCGGCTTATCGCCTGCGACCTTGCCAATCCCGACTTCGTCAAATACGCCGAAAGCTTCGGCGCCGTCGGTCTGCGGGCGCATGGGCCCAATGAGCTGCGTGCAGCGCTACGCGAATCGCTTTCGCGACGAGAACCGACCCTGATAGAAGTTCCTGTTGCGGCCATGCCTAGTCCCTGGGAATTCATCCACATGCCGCGTGTTCGCGGCCCTTAGTTGGGCGCATGATCTTTTCCCAAGACGATACCGATCATCCGCGAGGCGGGGTTGCCATGACCGACCCGGATCGGGTTAGGTTTAGCCCCACAATGGACCTGGTCACGACCACGCAGGCGCTCGCCGCGGTTTGCGCACGCATGGCGAAGAATCCCTTCGTCACCGTCGATACCGAATTCCTTCGCGAGACCACCTACTACCCACTTCTGTGCGTCGCGCAGATGGCCTCGCCTGATGAGGCAGTGGTGATCGACGCGTTGGCCACGGGCATTGATCTGGCGCCCTTTTTCGCTCTGATGGCGAACGAAAAGGTGGTCAAGGTATTTCATGCCGCGCGCCAGGACATCGAAATCGTCTGGAACATGGCCGGGACGATTCCGCATCCGATCGTCGACACTCAGGTCGCCGCCATGGTGCTCGGGTACGGTGATTCAATTTCGTACGACCAACTGGTGCAACGGATTACAGGCGATGCGCTGGACAAGTCGCACCGTTTCACGGACTGGACCCGGCGACCACTTAGCGACGCGCAAATAGCCTATGCACTGTCCGATGTGACGCATCTGCGGGAGGTTTATTCGAAACTCGCCGCCGATCTCGACAAGCGTGGGCGTAACGAATGGGTCAAGGCCGAGATGGATGTGCTGACATCGCCTGAAACCTATCGAGCCGATCCGGAACGAGCATGGGAGCGGCTCAAAAGCCGCGTACGCAAGCCCAAGGAACTTGCCGTCCTGATCGAAGTCGCGGCATGGCGTGAGCGCGAAGCGCAGACCCGCGACGTCCCGCGCGGGCGCGTGCTCAAGGATGAAGTGATTGGCGACATCGCGGTGCAGGCTCCGACCACGATCGAGCGTCTGGGCCAATTGCGCTCCCTTCCGAAGGGTTTCGAACGCTCGCGTTGGGGCGAGCAGATCGTTGAGGCCGTCAAGCGCGGCCTGGAGCGCGACCCCAAGACGCTGCCGAGGCTGGAACGCTTTCGCCCCGCGACAAACGGTGCCGCGACTGTCGAGTTGCTAAAAGTCCTGCTGCGCATGACCGCGGAACGGCATGGCGTCGCCGCCAAGGTCATAGCAACGGTCGACGATCTCGATCGCATAGCCGCAGACGACGAGGCCGACATTCCAGCGATGAAAGGATGGCGGCGCGAGCTATTCGGCGAAAGAGCCCTGGCGCTTAAGCACGGCCGCCTCGCGCTTGCTGTCGACAAAGGAAAGGTCGTGGCCGTTGAAAAAAACTAGGCTTCGATCAACGGCTCGCGACCGATCAATCTCGCCAGCTGACGTAGCCTGCCGGCCAGACGATCGCTTGCGAGCTGGCTGTAGGATCCAGGAAGCTTGAGCATCAGCTTGCCGCGTTTGACCTGCATTGGTGTTTTCGGCAACACGCCGCTCTGCCCAGCCGTAAGGATATAGGCAACTCGCATTGCGGCGCCGAGCACCCTTGCACGATCGAGCATACGGGTGGTTGCGAGTTCACGCAGGCGCGGTGACAACTCCTCTTCACTCAGGCCCGCATGACGGAAATAGGCCGACAAGGCCAGATACGCGCGGCCTGGATGATCGATAGCGACGAAGGCACCGTGTGCGATGATATTCATCGACTGTTCGCCGCGATAATCCGGGTGAGCACGCCAGCCAATGTCTCCCAACAGGCAGGCAGCGTGGCGTAGCCGTCGTTCGTCGGCTGTCTCTTCCAACCCGGTCGACGCCATAAACCGGTCAGTCCAAGTGATCAATTCCTCGCCATGGCGCGGCGAGCGGGAACGCAGGACGTTGAGATCAGCCGCGGCCGAGATGAGCGGATCGCGTTCGCGTTCGCGGGAGTTGAGCAGCGAATACAGAAGGCCCTCGCGTACCCCAAGCACGGAAATGATGACTTGCCTGGGTTTGATTGTGTGCACCAGGTTTTCCATCACCAGCGCGGCGTAGGCGAGCAGCGGACGACGGGCCGCGTTGACCACTTCGATCTTCGACAACGTGTCGGTGTCGACGTGATGCACGAGCCGGGAGAATTCCTGCGCCTCTCGCGCGGATATGCGGTAGTTGTGCATGACATGAAATGGATAGCCGGTCTGCCACATGTGCAGGCGCGCAAGCGCCCGCCATGTACCGCCGACTGCATAAAAGGCGCGGTCTTCGCCGTCATGCAGCATGTCGAGATCTTCGAATGCTTCCTCAACGAATTTCTCCGCCTTTTTGAGCGATTTTCCCGTGATGTCCTGAAGCGCTAGGCCGCCAAGCGGTAACGTCACGCCGCCGCGCACGCGTGAGCCGTGCACGTCAACCAGTTCGAGCGAGCCGCCACCGAGATCGCCGACGATGCCGTCCGGCTTATAAATGCCTGAAACGATGCCAAGCGCAGTGAGATGCGCCTCGCGCTTTCCGGAGAGGATCATGATGCTGGTGCGGCAGATTCTTTCTGCCTCCGCGATGAAGACGCGGCCATTGCGTGCATCTCGGCAGGCAGCTGTTGCGATCGCCCAAATGCGCCGAACATGCAAAATGTCGCATAAGGCACGGAAGCGCCTGAGCGCGTCGAGAGCGGTCTCGATGGCGTCGGCCGGCAGTAGCCCGGTGGACTGCACCTGCCGTCCGAGGCCTGCCAGCACTTTTTCATTGAAAATAGGCGTCGGCGCACGGGTGAGGCCCTCGTAAACAACGAGGCGAATCGAGTTCGATCCGATATCGATGACAGCAATGGGCGGCCCGTGATCGAGCCGGCCCTTAACCGATGGGATGATTGTAGCGGAGCTTTTATGCGCTCTCGATGAGGCGGCGTATAAGGCTGCGCGGCGACGATTCCTTGAGCGATTTTCCACGGCCCGACAAGCTCGGATTGGTCATGAAATACTTGTGGGCGTTGAAGGGTTCTTCGCCCGGGGCGGCCTTTATGCGCGTTGAACTGCCGTCGGGCAAGAGCTTCCAGCTCTGCTCATTGTCTTTGAAATTCGCGACCATAATCTGGCCAAGAATCTGCTCGTGCACGGTGGCATTGAGAATCGGGCACAAGACCTCGACCCGGCGATCAAGATTGCGTGGCATCATGTCGGCCGAAGAAATATAAACCGCCGCTTTCGGATGCGGCAACGCATGCCCGGCGCCGAAGCAACAAATTCGACCGTGTTCGAGGAAACGACCGACAATGGATTTGACGCGGATATTCTCCGACAGTCCTTTCACGCCTGGGCGAAGGCAGCAAATGCCGCGAACGACAAGATCAATTGAGACGCCCGCAGCTGACGCCTCATAGAGCGCATCAATAATTCCGGGGTCGACCAACGCGTTCATCTTCATCCAGATTGATGCCGGCCGCCCCGCCCTAACGTGAGTAATCTCCTGCGCGATGTGATCGAGAATCCGCTTGCGCAGGTTTATTGGCGAGATCGCCATGCGTTCGAGTTCAGCCGGCTCGGCGTAGCCGGTGATGTAGTTAAAGATGCGTGCCACATCGCGACCGATAACTGCATCGGCCGTGAAAAACGAAAGATCCGTGTAGATGCGGGCGGTGACGGGATGATAGTTGCCGGTACCAACGTGCACGTAGGTCGCAAGCTCACCGGCTTCGCGGCGCACGACCAGCGACAGCTTGGCGTGCGTCTTCAATTCGATGAAACCGTAGACGACCTGCGCACCGGCACGCTCAAGGTCACGTGCCCAGCGGATATTGGCTTCCTCGTCGAAGCGCGCCTTAAGTTCGACCAGCGCGGTCACCGATTTGCCCGCCTCGGCCGCCTCTACCAACTGCTTCACGATCGGTGATTCAGCCGACGTGCGATAGAGCGTCTGCTTGATCGCGACCACGTTCGGATCGCGCGCGGCCTGCTGCAGGAACTGCACCACCACATCGAAGGATTCGTACGGGTGGTGAACGACGAGGTCTTTTTGGCGAATAGCCGCAAAACAATCGCCGCCGTGATCACGAATACGTTCCGGGTAACGCGGATTGTAGGGCGTGAATTCAAGATCAGGGCGCTCAAGCCTGGTGAGCTGGTTGAGATCGTTGAGCGCAAGCACGCCATCGACCTTGAACACCTCGTCATCGGCCACCGCGAGCGCACGCTGCACGAACCCGCATAATTCTCCGGGCATTGATGCGCTCAGCTCAAGCCGGATCACCGAGCCACGACGTCGTTGCTTAAGCGCAGTTTCGAACAACCGGACCAAATCTTCGGCCTCTTCTTCAATTTCCACTTCGGAATCGCGAATGGCCCGGAACGCACCCTGTCCTTTGACCGTGTATCCAGGAAACAGCCGGCCTATGAATAGTGCCGTCGTCTCCTCAAGTGTGATCAGCCGAATGCTCTGATCGCCGCTACTGGGAAGCCTGATGAACCGTTCGATCTTTTGCGGCATCCGAATAAGGGCGTTCATCGCTTTGCCGTCTTTGGTACGAGCAAGCTGCAACGCGATGGAAAACGCCAGATTGGGAATGAACGGAAACGGATGCGCAGGATCGATCGCCAGCGGGGTCAGTAGCGGAAAGACGTGTGTGAGAAAGCGCTCTTCCAGCCAACTGCGCTCGGCTTTCTTGAGATCGCTTCCATCGACCAGCATCACATTTGCGGCGGCAAGCGCGGGGCGTAGCTCGAGCCACCGGCGCTGCTGATCGCTGGCAAGCTGAGAAACGGCTTCGCTGATGCGGACAAGTTGCTCCGATGGCGTAAGTCCGTCCGGACTCTTTGTCAGAATTCCTTGTCGCAACTGGCCTTTGAGGCCAGCGACCCGCACCATGAAAAATTCGTCGAGGTTGTTGGCGGAAATCGACAGAAAGCGAACACGTTCGAGCAGCGGATGATGTTCGTTCGCCGCCTCTTCCAGCACGCGGCGATTGAAATGCAGCCACGACAGTTCGCGATTGATAAACCGTTCCGGGCTGGCTGCGATTGATACCGCCGGCTCTGCCGCCGCTAACGCTTTATCGGTGCGGCCCGAGACCGGAGCGATTTCATCAACTGATACAACAGCTTGTCCGCGATTTGGCATTGATAACAAAGCCTGAAAATCAGACGCTTACCCGTTAATAGTGGCCGCTGGATGACAGTTCGCACTCGAACGGCTCTTTCCGTCAAGCCTGCCACATCTGCGTTAAGGAACGCGAAACAACTCAGCGGCGAGTGCCCGGGTAGCCGGGCGGCGCTGGCGCATTGCTTCCTCATCCAACCGGCGGACTGCCGCATAAGTGGCCGCGAATGACCGTTCGATATGGTTGACGAGATAATTCACCAGCGCATCGTCGACCGTCATTTGGCGATCGACAGCAAGCTTGACGACCAGCGAACGCAACAGAGTGTCATCGGGCGGCGCCAGAGTAACCAGGGGTAACGCACGTAGACGCGACGCAAGGTCTTTCGTGGCGACCGAAAAGACTGCAGGGGTCGAACGCGCTGTAAAGAGGACGTAGGCGCTTTCTTCACGTGCGAGATTAATGAGATGAAATAGCGCGCGTTCATCAAGACCGTCGGGTTCCAGATCCTCGACCACCAGCGCGCCAGTCGCAAGCGCCGTTGGCAGGTCGGTCTTAGACAGCAATTTGGCGGACAAAATTCGCGCCCCGGTCGACTCCGCCCATATCGCAGCAAGATGGCTCTTGCCCGAGCCCTCTGGGCCGATCAAGGCAACAATGCGGTCCGGCCAGTCCGGCCAGCGCTCGATAAGCGTAAATGCCGCCGCGTTCGGCGGACCACGCAGAAAGTCATCGCGCGCGAAGCTGACGGAGTGATCAAGCGCCAGCGCAAGCTGACGCGGAGCTAACGAGCTTCCCATGCGGTCAACCCGATTCTTCGCCAGTGTAAAATGAGCTTTGCAGATAGCGGCGCAACGCGAAACGCGAGAGCACGCCGATCGTGGCCGCTAGAGGCACAGCCACCAGCAGTCCGACGAAGCCGAAGAGATAGCCGAAGGCAAGCAGCGCGAAGATCAACCAGACTGGATGCAGACCGGCGCTTTCGCCCACCAGTTTCGGTGCGAGAACATAGCCTTCGATAAATTGGCCGGCGAAGAAGATGCCGAGCACTATAAGGATCGAACCGTAATTCGGCCAGAACTGCGCGACCGCAACGCCGAGCGACAACACCAGCCCTGTCATCGACCCGACGTAGGGAATGAAGGTTATGAGACCGGAAATAAGCCCAATCAGCAGACCAAAATTGAGGCCGGTCAACGTCAGTGCCACAGCGTAGAACGAACCGAGGATCAGGCACACGCCGGTCTGTCCCCGGACAAAACCTGAAATCGCCATGTCGATTTCACGCGCCAGCATCCGCACTGTGTCGCGATGCGCAAGCGGAACCCAGCCGTCAACGGTATGAATCATACGATGCCAGTCGTAGAGGAGATAAAAAGCAACGACCGGCGTGATGACAATCAGCGAGAACAAGGACACCAGCGCCCGTCCGCCCGACCACAACGAGTGGAGAAACGAGGTGAGCCAGCCAACACCTTGCGTCACCAGATCGCTTATAGACTTGTCGGCGTTGAAGCCAGCACCTAATAGTTTTTGAATCCACGGGCGGCTCGGATCACTCAGCAGCGCCTGCAGTTTCGTCACGTAGGCAGGAACGGTTTCGATGAATGATGACAGTTGGCCACCGAGAATGGGCGCCACCAGCAGGATGAGATAGATCAGCGTAAGCACCACGATCGTTATTATGACCAGCGCGGCTGCCAGCCGGTTGACGCCGAGGCGTTCGAGGCGATCTGTGAGGGGCGTTAACAAATAGGCAATCGCGAGACCGGCGACAAACGGCAACAGAATTTCGCTGAGTAACCAGAGTGCCAGCACAAGGATTGCCAGCGCGACCAGCCAAAATGTGAGTTGGCGCTGGAACGTGCTGCCATTCATGGCGGCAATTCGGCGCAAGCGCGTTGCCGTCCGCGGGCTCACGGCTTAGCCACCGTAGAATTCATGTGGTGCACCCACTCGGCTACGTAGGCTGCGACGGACAACAGCGTCAGCGCAGCGACAATGCCCATGAGAACCAACGTAAGTGTCGGCAATTCGTAGCCGAAACCCAACGTGCCAAGGACCACGCATGCAAATACAATCTGCGCGACGGTATTGAGCTTGGACACGAGCAGTGGCTTGACTTTGACTGGCGAGCCAACAAGCCAGGACAGCATCACGGCACCGACAATCATGATATCCCGGGACACCACCAGAATGACCAGCCAGCCCGGAATCAGGCCGTTAATTCCCAAGGTGAGATAGATCGATACGATCAGCGCCTTATCGGCGAGCGGATCGAGATAGGCGCCAAGTTCGGTGGTCATATGAAAACGCTTGGCGAGATAGCCGTCGACGGCGTCGCTCACGCCCGCAACCAAGAACAAGACGAACGCAATCCACATATACCGCGGGCCAGAGGCGATCGCCCACACAACGACCGGCACGAGCAGAATTCGCCCCAACGTAATGAGATTTGGAATACTCAAGGCAATCCCGGCTAACGATGGCAGGCTGGCATTAGCTGCCGAAAACCCAACAATTTCGTCGGTAGAGTATAACGACGCTCGGACCATTGCGCGACTTTCGATTCCAACGTACGACCCCGGCGCGGAAGAGGATCCATCATGACAGAAAAACAGCGGGGTCTCACTTACGCGCAGGCCGGTGTTGATATTGATGCCGCCAACCGAATGGTGGAATTGATCAAGCCACTGGTGCGTGCCACCGCCCGCCCTGGCGCTGACGCCGAAATTGGCGGTTTTGGCGGGCTATTCGACCTCAAGCGGGCAGGCTACCGCGACCCTGTTCTGGTGGCGGCGACCGATGGTGTAGGCACCAAGCTCAAAGTCGCGATTGAAACCGGCCGGCACGACACGATCGGGATCGACTTGGTCGCAATGAGCGTTAATGACCTGATCGTGCAAGGGGCCGAACCATTGTTTTTCCTTGACTACTACGCGTGCGGTAAACTGGAGCCGGAGATCGCCGCGGCCGTTGTCGCTGGGATCAGCCTCGGCTGCCGAGAGGCTGGTTGTGCGCTGATCGGCGGAGAAACCGCGGAAATGCCGGGTGTCTATCAGGGCGATGACTACGATCTTGCTGGCTTCGCGGTCGGTGCAGTGGAGCGCGACGCAGTGCTGCCACGCGCCGATATCGGTGAAGGTGATGTTATTATTGGGTTGGCGTCATCCGGCGTGCACTCCAACGGTTATTCATTGGCACGCAAGGTGATCGAAAAAACTGGATTGACCTGGAATACACCAGCGCCATTCATGGCCGAAAAGAGTCTCGGTGAAGCGATTCTCACACCGACCCGTATTTATGTGAAGTCATGCCTTTCAGCGATCCGCGATACCAAGGCGGTAAAAGCGCTCGCGCATATCACCGGCGGCGGATTCCCGGACAATATCCCTCGCGTCTTGCCGAAAGGACTAGGCGCACGTGTCAATCTGACATCTGTGCGCGTGCCCCCGGTGTTTCAATGGCTCGCGAACGAGGGTCACATCGCGCAAAATGAAATGTTGCGGACATTCAACTGCGGCGTTGGAATGGTTGTTGTTACATCTGCGAAGGACGCCGACGGCGTCGTGCAAACTTTCAGGCGAGCGGGTGAGACGACGGCGGTCCTTGGCAGCGTGATCAAGACATCGAGCGACGCCCGTGTCGTCTATGACGGCAAACTCAATCTCGGTGAGGCATGAACCGCAAACGAGTTGCTGTTCTTATTTCGGGCCGTGGCTCAAACATGGCGGCTCTGATCGACGCTGCAAAGGATGAGAACTATCCCGCCGATATCGCGCTGGTTCTTTCCAATCGTCCGGACGCCGGTGGCATTTTGGTCGCGCGCGCCGCTGGTATTGTCACGGATATCGTTGATCATAGCATATTCGGTACTGACCGTGCAGCGTATGAGCGTGTGCTGCAAGCAGTGCTCGAAAAGCACAATATCGATCTGGTTTGTCTTGCCGGCTTTATGCGGTTGCTTACCGCGAACTTCGTCAAACGATGGCGAGGCCGCATGCTCAATATTCATCCGGCTCTCCTTCCCGCTTTCAAAGGGCTCGACACCCACAAACGCGCACTCGAGGCAGGCGCGAAGATACATGGTGCCACTGCACATTTCGTGGTGCCAGAAATGGATTCAGGGCCAATCATTGCGCAGGCGGCGGTCCCCGTGCAGCCCGATGATACCGAGGAGAAGCTTGCGGCACGCGTGCTCGCGGCTGAGCACCGCATTTATCCGTTGGCACTCAAGCTTGTTGCGGAAGGCCGAGTCCGGGTCGAAAACGGCCGCTGTCTGATCGACGGTGTGCCAGTGCCAGATCCCACCTCCCTGGCACCATCGTCATGAATTGTCCAACACCTGATCGTGAATGCACCCGACCATGCCGGTGTTGTACAGATCCGTAGGCCACAATCTGTTGGCCAAAATATAAAAACCGGGGGAAACGTCATGAGTAGAGAGACGGGCGGTGAGCCAAGACTACTATTTCCGGCGCTTACCGGATTTTACAACACTGTGTCCAATCTTTGGTATCCGATGGTCCGGATTACAGTTGGGGCATCGCTTTATACTCACGCTTGGCCCAAGTTCCAGAGCGGTCCCGCCGCAGTCGCGGCCTCAATGGCGAAGCTCGGATTCGTTCCAGGCACTTTTTTCGCCTATGCCGCGATGTTCCTCGAAACCGTAGGCGCAACTTGCATCATTGTTGGATTGTTCACGCGTTTCTTTGCAGCCGCGCTCGCCATTGAAATGGCTCTGATCTGCTTCGTCGTTATGCTACCGCAAGGCTATCAGCGCATGGAATTGCCCCTCATTTGGGGGATTGTGCTTTTTGGAATTGCCCTGCGTGGCGGCGGACCCTACTCGCTTGATCGCGTGATCGGCACAGAACTGTAGCCTTATGAACGGCGGCTTACCAAAGAGTTGACCAGCGCTCACGCGCCAAGCAACAATCGTACATAAAATTTAAACCCGGGGGGACCTATGCCAAAGGGATCGTCACATCCGCTGCTTTCTCATACCGACGGAGTTGCGACCGGCATGACCGACGCACTTCTTCTGATTGGGCGCGTACTAATCGCGGCGATGTTCCTAATGACCGTGTGGTTCGGTTCGCCGAACGTCGGCTATCTAACTTCTATCAATTACGTTTACCCGGAAATGATGAGCCTGCTGGCTCGTAGCGTTGAGTGGATTATTGTTATTTCGCTCGTGCTCGGTCTCGGCACGCGATACGGCGCGTTGCTTGGGCTCGTGTTCGTTATTGTCGCGTCGGTAACTGCCCATCGCTATTGGGGTTATCCGCAAGCGGCGCAGTTAGTGCAGTACACTTTCCTGGTAAAAAATATCGCCGCCGCGGGTGGGCTCATTATTTTATTTGTGACGGGCGGCGGCCGTTTCAGCGTCGACGAGAGATTAAAGGGCTAGCAACCAACACCCCCTACGGCGCGAGCCGCCTGATCCATACTTTGCTATCGTGGACAGGGGCTCCGCCATATGGGGCAATCGGGTCGGCACCAGTAAGCGTGTTGATGCCGCACCCATCAACGTAGGCCGAATTCGGCCAGATCGACTCGGCGATAAGAACCCCGCGCCTTACACCTGGAAACAGTTTTGCCTCCAGCCGCACTTCGCCACGCCGGTTTCCCAGCACAACCCGATCCCCGTGACCGATTCCACAGGCTTTTGCGTCCTCGGGGTGGATCATCACGGTCGGCCGCCGCTCCTGCGTAAGCGAGGTTGGCGTCTCATTGAAGGTTGAATTGAGGAAGCCGCGCGCTGGCGAAGTGGCCAGCCGGAATGGATGCTTCCCGTCGACCTGCTCAATCGAAACCCAATGGTCCGGCAATGGCGGCAAGCCATTGATTGGTCCGCTCTTGTAGGGGCTACGAAACGGAACATTCTGCCAGTCCGGCTTGAAACGAAACTTTCCATCCGGCCAGGGAAAACCGTCGAGATAGTGTGATTGCCGGAAGGGCGGCTGACAGTCGAGCCACCGGTTGGCCTCAAGCTCGGCGAGCGTTCCGCGCTTGGATACGCGTAACATCTGGTCGATCAGCTCGCGTGGGCTCATGGTGAAACCAGGATGCCTGGCGCTCAGACGGTGAGCGAGCGCGCAAATTACCTCATGATTGTTTCGACACTCACCAGGCGGCTCCACCAACTTGGGGCCGAAGATGAGATATTGATGCCCACCGCCGCGGTAAATGTCATCATGCTCTAGAAACGTTGTAGCCGGCAGCACCACATCCGCCATTTGCGCGGTCTCCGTCATGAACTGCTCATGGACGCAGACAAACAGGTCTTCGCGCGCGAATCCGCGTTTGACGAGCGTCTGGTCGGGACAGACCGAGACCGGATTTGTGTTCTGTATAATCAGTGCAGTGACGGGCGGCCCGCCAAACAAAACCTCTCGATCACCCGTGAGAATTGCACCAATGCGTGACTGATCGAGCATGCGGACCGACCGGTCCCAAACATCGAGCCCCTCAATCAGCGTTTTGTTGAGCTGGAATATATCAGCGCTGATGTGGAATGCGCCTCCGCCCTCATGCTGCCACGCGCCGATCACCGCCGGAATGCAACTCGCGGCGTGCATGTTGGCTGCGCCGTTGCGCGAACGCGAAAAACCATAGCCAAGCCGAAAGAACGCACGCTTGTTTGCGCCAATCAGTCGGGCGAATTCCTCGATAGTTTCGACGGGCGTACCTGTGATCGATGAAGCCCAGGTAGGATCACGTGTGCGCAGATGTGCCTCTAGTTCATGTGGAGCGTCAGTGTACTTCTCGAGATAGTCCCAATCGGCCTTGTTGTCGCGGAACAGGCAATGCATCACAGCACAGGCAAGCGCACCGTCGGTTCCGGGCTTTACCAACACCGGCAAATCGGCCTGCTCCATTGTACCGTTCATGTAGATGTCGACCACCGCGATCTTGGCGCCACGTTCCTTGCGTGCGCGCACCGCGTGGGTCATGACATTGACTTGCGTGTTTACGGCGTTGGTTCCCCAGATCACCACGAGATCCGATTTCGCCATTTCACGCGGGTCGACACCCGCAATACGCCCCACTCCGGCGGCAAAACCCGCATACGCCGGGTTCACACAAATGGTCGAATGAAAGCCGGAATATTTTTTCGCGTGACGCAGACGATTGATACCGTCGCGCATCACCAAGCCCATTGTGCCGGCATAATAATAGGGCCAGACGCATTGCGCGCCGTAATGCTGCTCGGCCTGAAGGAATTTTTCAGCTACGAGGTCGAGCGCGTCGTTCCATGATATTTGCTCGAACTCTCCGGATCCCTTCGTTCCCGTTCTTCTCAAAGGATGCAACAGCCGATGAGCATGATGCTCGCGCTCGGCATAGCGCGCGACTTTCGCGCAGATAACGCCAGCGGTGTAATCGTTGTCTTTAGCGCCGCGTACCCGTCCGATCGTGCGTTCATCGAGGAGCTCGACCTCGAGCGCACAAGTCGATGGGCAATCATGCGGACAGGCAGTTGCCCCGATGCGAACCGCCGAACCGACGCTTCGCACCGTCTTGTTCATCGCAATCGCCTTTCAGGCTCGGTGCGGCCGCCTATACCGTCTCTTCCCGCAGACGTCTTGATCGTACCAGGTACAAGCCGACAGTCACCACGATGATGGCACCGATGATGCCGCAGACAACCTCTAATGTCTCTGCCGTCGCTTCCGAAAAATGCTCTGCTATGATGGGGTCCTCCGGCAGCAAACCGCCGGCGATCCAACCAAGAAGCGCGCCGCCTCCCCACACGACTACCGGAAAGCGCTCGATGATCGCAAGAAACAGCGCGCTGCCCGCAATGACGACCGGGATACTGACCGCAAGGCCAAGACCGAGCAGTATGTAGTTGCTTTTGGCTGCCGCCGCGACGGCAATCACGTTGTCGAGACTCATTACGATATTGGCAACCACAACGACGCGAACTGCTCGCCATAAATCCTCGACCGCTTCCGGAGTGTCTTCGGCGTCATGCGACTGCGGCGATACGAGCTTGACAGCAACCCAGAACAGCGCGAGGCCACCCGCGAGCTTAAGATAAGGCAACTTCATCAGGGTTGCGACGATTCCGGTGAACACGATCAGTAATACTGCTGCTGCACCGGCACCAAGCACCATGCCCCAGAATCGTTCCCTCGGCGGAAGTGCGCGAACTGCAAGCGCGATCACCACGGCATTATCACCGGACAACAATATATTGATCCCCATGATCTGCAGCGCAGCCAGCCAAAAGGTCGGGCGCATCAGTTCGGATATCAAAGCATCCACAGCTCACTCCTCAGTTCCCTCGTCGAAACCCGTCTTTTTGGCGGTCCCAATTTGCCGGTTCGCCGTCAGTCTACAGGGCTCTACAGGAGGTACCAGTGGCAAAGGCGCAACGCAATGCGGCGCGCTGGCTACCCGACCATCTCGTTTTCAGAGAAAAACTGCGCGATTTCTCGCGCCGCAGTGTCAGGGCCATCCGATCCATGTACGGAATTTTCGCCAATCGACTTGGCATGGGTCTTCCGGATGGTGCCGGGCGCAGCCTTCGCCGGGTCAGTCGCTCCCATGACTTCGCGGTACTTCGCAATCGCATTATTGCCTTCCAGAACCTGCACCACCACTGGACCGGACGTCATGAAATCAACGAGTTCGCGGAAGAACGGCCGATCGCGATGCACCGCATAGAATTTTTCGGCTTCCGGCCGGGAAATGCGAACGCGTTTCTGGGCGACGATCCGCAGACCCGCCTTTTCGATGATGGCATTGATCGCGCCAGTCAGATTGCGTTGAGTCGCGTCTGGTTTAAGGATCGAAAAGGTGCGCTCGATCGCCATCGGATTTTCCTTCACTGAGAGTAATCAAAGACTTTAAGGAGTTTCATTGGAATGATTGAGCCGCGCGGCTTATACCGGGGAGCTTTTCAGGCGGCAAGATCGGTCGCTTGATGGTCGTGGTTTGGCCTGCAAGGAGGTAGCCATGCTCGCCCACTACCAGATGTTTGCTGGATACAATGCCTGGTGCAATGAGCGCCTTTATGCCGCGGCCGCGCAGCTCACGGACGCCGACTATCGAGTTGACCGTGGCGCTTTCTTCAAGTCAGTGCACGGAACCCTTAATCACCTTCTGGTTGGTGATCGCATCTGGATGCAGCGTTTGACCGGCCAAGGCGACGCGCCACCGAGACTTGATGCAATCCTTTACGACAATTTTGCCGAGCTCCGTGTGGCGCGTCGTGCTGAAGACAAACGGATCAGCAACTACATGGCCAGCTTGCGTGAGGACGATCTCGGTAAAACGATCCGTTATCGAACCGTTGTCAACCCGCAAGACCTGGAGCAGCCGCTCGCCCCTGCGCTCGCCCACATGTTCAATCACCAGACTCATCATCGTGGTCAAGCACACGCTTTGCTCAGCGCATTTATCGGCAATGATCGCACGCCAAGCTTTGATCTGATTATCTATCAGCGCGAGACAGGTGATGGGGGACTGCGAAATCTAACCTGACCTTGCTACTGCACATGAGTGCGCTCGAACTCGTGGCCGGCGGTCTTTGGAGTGGCAGGTTTTTTCTTGGGTGTCTTCTTGGGCGCCGGCTTGACCGGTTTCGGTTGATCGGGCGCGGCCTCGACAACATTCAAACGTCCACTGATAAATGTGTAGATGCCGGGCCAAGGCCCGCTCAAATACGTGAGGATGACTTTGCGCTCGCCTCTCTCATTTGCGCTGATGGCAACGTTACTGGGAACGCCGGCGCGCTGGATCGTCTGGCATTCGGTCATGCCCAGCGCGATGCCTCCCGTAACGAGAGGGGTGGAAGGCGCGTCGAGCTGTTGCAGACCAGAGTCGGGGGCAGCAGACGCCCGTGTAGCGGGCGGCGTGGGTGCGCGTGCGGAATCGCCGACGACCGAATCGACGGCATGGTCGGCAGGAGGCTGCGCTGCTGCTGGCTCGGCCGCCTGCGCGAGCGCGGCAGGCGGTCCGCAGCGGCCATCCGCGCTTATCAGATCTTCGGCAGAAACGGGCCCTTGCGGGCCCAAGTTGACGGTGCCGGTTGACGGTCTCGCCCAATCCGGCTTGCCAAGCAAATCAAAGGGCTTGGAAAACCAGCCGCCCTCGTTTTGGTCCTGAAACACTCCCGCCGGATTCCTACAGCCGGCAACGGCTAGTGCGGCGACGCACATGGCCGCGATGCTGAAACTGGCGCGATGACGCGGCAAAACGGTTATCCCCGGGTGGCTTATCTGTTTGTTCCTTAAAACGTATTTTGCGTCAGCACCATGGCGACCGGCAAGTCTTGGTCGTCCAAAGGGTTACCGACATCATCGGCCATTGGCTGGTCGGTCATTGGCTTACAAGACCCATCAAGATTTCTTCGCCCAACGACCCTCCCCGTCCACCTGCCAATACGTCACGTTTAGTCCCCTCTCGCGGACCGTAGACCAGTGCGCACGCGCTGCCGCCACCGCATCCGCATCCTCGCCATCGAACAAGAGCACGATACGTTGATAGCTTTCCGGATCGGCCGGCATCGGCGCGCCATCGATCAGGAAACGCACGTTGGCCGCGTTGGGGTTGCCATCATTCGGCGTAAGTAACACCGGCTGCTGAGCGGCTTCCGGCTCACGCCAGCAGCCGTGCGGTAGAAACCCATCATCGCGGTAAGTCCATAAATGCGCGTCGAGTGCCTCCATTCGTTCCTCGGACGATCCCTGCACAACCACCCTCCAGCCGCGCTCGAGCGATCTCTCCAGTAGCGAAGGCAGCACGTTTTCGAGCTTCTGCCCCTGCAGGTGATAGAAGAGAACTTCAGTCATGACGTATCTGGGCGCCCCAGTTACTTCTCGTAGAACTCCGCCACCAGCCGATCCAGCAACCGCACGCCCCAGCCTGAGCCCCAGCTCTTGTTGATATCGGTCTGACGCGAGTCAAATGCGGTCCCGGCGATGTCGAGATGAGCCCATGGCGTCTTCTCATCGACGAAGCGCTTGATGAACTGCGCCGCAGTGATCGCGCCACCCCAGCGACTGCCGCCAGTGTTTTTCATGTCGGCGAATTTGGAATCGACCATTTTGTCATACTCGGGCGCAAGGGGCATCCGCCAGACCAATTCACCGGTTTCAAGACCAACCTTGGTCAAGCGCTCGGCAAGCTTGTCGTTGTTCGAAAACATGCCGGCATACTCCTGCCCAAGCGCAACAACGATAGCACCGGTCAGCGTGGCAAGATCTACAATAAGTTTCGGCTTAAATCGCTGCGCGGCGTACCAAATTACGTCCGCAAGTACCAGGCGGCCTTCGGCATCGGTGTTTACGATTTCGATGGTCTGCCCCGACATCGATTTGACGATATCGCCGGGGCGCTGCGCATTACCGTCAGGCATATTCTCGACCAACCCGATGACACCGACGGTATTGACGCGCGCCTTGCGTGCGGCAAGTGCATGGATCAATCCGACCACACAGGCCGCGCCTGCCATGTCGCCCTTCATGTCTTCCATATTTGCGGCCGGCTTGATGGAAATTCCACCGGTGTCGAAACACACGCCCTTGCCAACGAAGGCGATTGGTGCTTCGCCAGCCTTGCCGCCATTCCACCGCATTACGACCACGCAGCTTTCTCGATTCGAACCCTGACCAACTCCAAGCAGAGCGTTCATGCCGAGCTTCTTCATCGCCTTGATGCCGAGTACCTCGACTGCAACGCGGAGTTTCTTCAGTGCGCCTGCTCGGCGTGCAAATTCCTCCGGGTAGAGAACATTGGCCGGCTCGTTGACCAGGTCTCGCGCGAGCAGGACGCCATGGGAAATCGCCGCGCGCGGTTCATAGGCCTTGCGCGCCGCTGCAACATCGCTCACCGCTACTGTCAAATTTCGCGTCCGCGGCGGCTTCTCGTCATCCTTGCGCTTGGTCTTGTAACGCTCGAATGCGTAAGCGCGAAGACGCGCGCCTTGCGCGAGGTCAGCCGCCTGATCGGCTTTCATGGCGCCACCCGGCATTTCTGCGAATACCGTGGCGTCGTTCGCAGAGTTCGGTAACTTGCCCACGGCGAGACCGCCGAGCTTTAGGAATTCCTTGGGTTCGAGTTCTGATGGCTTACCGACGCCAATCACCACGAGTCGGGACACCTTCAGGCCGGGAGGAATGGCCAGTTCCAAGGCCGAGCTTTTCTTGCCAGTAAACCGCTCGGCTTTGGCGGCTCTACTCACCACTTCAGCTGCTGAGCCCAAGGCCTTGCGGGTGGCAGGACCGAATTTCAACCCATCGTCGCAAAACACGACAAGCACGCCTTTTGCGGGCGTCGCAAAGCTGCCAAAGGCGAGCTTGAGGGCATCGGTCATGAACAGAAGTCCTTTTCCTATTCAACAGCGGCGGGAGGCTCATCGAGCCATATGGCGCGCACCCTAGGCCTCTGAAAAGCCCAATCGTGCGATTCCTAGCCTTTTTTCCAAGATTGGAGGCTCTTGTCCCCCAAAAGCCCGGATATCCCCTGGACAACCCATGGCAGGGAACAAAAAAGGCGATGCCGAGGCTGGCCGCGTTTATGGTTTGTTGTGCATGTTCAACGGCTTTGCCTTTGCCCGGCCATTTTGTCAGGCGATCAAGTTCAATCTGGATGGGGGCTGGGTTTTAAGCTGGAAGCGCTTCGCGTCCGGTGGGGGAAACCGCGCGCGGGGTCCGGCCTATGCCCGGATCAGGGGACGATGCTGCGGATGGGGTCTATCAACCGATATATCTTCCGCACCACCTTGGGTGCATTTCTGGTCGTGCTGGTCAGCCTGACCGCCGTGATTTGGGTCACGCAGGCACTGCGCGACATCGACATCATGACAAGTCAGGGTCAGAGCATCCTGGTCTTTATCGGCATTACCGGCCTGATCATACCACTGCTCGTGCTCGTGATCGCACCAATCGCATTGCTGATCGCCGTTGCCCACGTGCTCAACAAAATGTCCAACGATTCTGAGATCATCGTGATGAATGCAGCCGGGATGTCGCCCTGGATTTTGTTTCGCGCCTTCATGTACGCAGCAATCGTGGTGTCACTGCTGGTTGGCACGATTGGAGCCTATTTTGCGCCCAAAGGCTTGCGCATGTTGCGCGACTGGCTGACCGAAGTGCGCGCCAATGTGGTCAGCAGCATCGTGCAGCCGGGACGCTTCACGACAATCGAAAGCGGCGTCACGATTCATATCCGTGAGCGGCGGCCGAATGGACAGCTTGCAGGTATCTTGCTCGATGACCGGCGCAATCCAAACGAGCGGATCACTATTCTGGCGGAGATCGGCGAACTGCTGGATAACAGCAGTGGCACCTATCTGGTACTGCAAAAAGGCACCGTGCAACGGCACGAAGCCGACCAGCGCGATCCGGCAATGGTCGTATTCGACCGCTACGCTTTCGACCTCTCGCAATTCGCAGGAGCCGCGCAGGCGGTGAAGTATTCGATCCGCGAACGGTACCTCTGGCAGCTTCTGTTCCCTGATCCTAAGGATCAATTCTACATCGAACAGCCGGACCAATTCCGCGCCGAGCTGCACGATCGATTGACTGCGCCTTTTTATCCGCTCGGCTTCGTGGTGATCGCCTATGCCTATCTCGGCGTCCCACGCACCACCCGGCAGAGCCGCACCCTGTCGATGCTTGGTGCGATTGGAAGCGTCGCGCTAATTCGATTGATTGGTTTTGTATCGACCGTATTCGGCGCCGCAATTCCATGGATGCTGTCACTGCAATACCTGGTGATGGCAAGTGCCTTCGGCCTGGGCCTGTACGTCATTCGCCGCGGCCTGGTTTTGGAGCCGCCTGCTTTCATCTCCGACTGGCTTGCCTCGCTCACCGAGCGCATCAGTCGGCGTTTAGCTACGCCATGATGTGAGAACATGCCTATCTTTGTCGGAAAACTGGCCCGATATTTCGGTCTGCGTTTTTTAAGCGCGGTGCTGATTGTGTTCGGCGGCATTTTCGTGCTCGTAACGCTTATCGACTACATAGAGCTGATGCGGCGCGCCGGCGATATTCCGAATGTATCGGCGGCGCTGGTCGCAAAGACATCGCTTTACCGGGTGCCACAGGTTGTCGAGCGTATCCTGCCGTTCTGTGTCCTGATCGGCGCGATGTCATCCTTTCTCAACCTGTCGAGACGTCTGGAACTGGTGATTGCCCGTTCCGCAGGTATGTCGGCCTGGCAATTCATAACTCCTGCCCTGGTCGTCGCTTTCGTGCTCGGCATCGTGGCCACTGCCATCTACAATCCGATTTCCGCGATACTTCAGGAGCGCTCAAAACGCTTCGAAGCCGAATTGTTCGGACAGTCCGGAACGGCTGCGCTGAGCAGGAGCGGCGGCACTTCTTGGATCAGTCAGCGCACCGACGAAGGCCAGGCGATCATCAACGCGGTCGGCAGTCGCGGCCAGGGCACCAACCTCACCGGCGTGTCGATATTTACCTTCGACACGGAGGGTCACTTCAAGCAACGCATCGATGCGCGTACGGTGGCGCTTGAGCCCGGCATTTGGCTATTGCGCAACGCGCGTGTCTACGCGCTGGGCGTATTGCCAACCGATCAGGCCGAATATCGCCTCAAGACCAATCTTACCACCGAGCAAGTTCGCGAAAGTTTTGCCACACCGGAAACCGTCCCGTTCTGGGAACTTCCTCTGTATATCCAAATTGCTGAACACGCTGGCCTAGTCGCGGCAGGCTATAGATTGCAGTTTCAAAAGCTTTTGGCGCGCCCGTTTTTGCTTGCCGCTATGGTTCTGCTTGCCGCAGCCGTCAGTTTACGGTTCTTCCGCTTTGGCGGGGTCCAAAAAATGGTTTTAAGTGGTGTGGCGGCCGGCTTTCTGCTTTACGTCTTGTCGAAAGTAACTGAGGATTTGAGCAAAGCTGAGCTTATGCAGCCGGTTGCAGCAGCTTGGTTGCCTGTGCTCGTAGGCGGCGTAACGGGGTCGATAGCGTTGTTGTACCAGGAGGACGGGTGATGGCGAGGCTCGTTGGCACTCGTCCATCCGCACCGCGGCCGTATTGCCGGGGCGTCGCATCAGTTGCCGCCGTTCTCGGCCTGCTGGTTTGCGGCGGTTTGATCTTTTCTGCGCCAGCGCCTGCGCAGGAATTACAATTCCCGCAGCGGCCGCCGCCACTAAAAAAATCCCGGATCGCAATTGAACGCGAACGGTCCGGGCAAAAACAGATGCTCGTTCAAGCAACTGAGGTTGATTATGACTACGCCAACAATCGAGTCGCAGCTGTTGGCAACGTGCAGATTTACTTCAATGGCTCCACGCTGCAGGCCGATCGCGTCATCTACGATCAGAAAACCAAACGTCTGCATGCCGAGGGCAATGTCCGCCTGACCGAGGAGGATGGCAAGGTAACCTACGGCGAGATCATGGATCTGTCTGATGACTATCGCGACGGATTCGTGGATTCGTTGCGGCTCGACGCACCGGAGCAGACGCGCATGGCTGCCGCGCGCGCCGAACGCTCGAGTGGCAGTTTTACCGTCTTTCATAACGGCGTCTACACAGCTTGTGCCCCTTGCAAAGACGACCCGAAAAAACCGCCCCTCTGGCAGGTGAAGGCCGCGCGCATCATTCACGATCAGGGCGAGAAAATGATCTATTTCGAGGACGCGCGCATCGAGTTTTTCGGGCGGCCTATGGCTTGGTTCCCATATTTCTCGGCGCCTGATCCGACTGTCGTCCGCAAGACTGGCGTCCTGGTTCCAACGGTTAGAACGAGTTCCGTTTATGGCGGTGCGATCGAAGTGCCCTACTACTGGGCATTGGCTCCCGATTACGACGCCACCGTCGCACCGATGATCACCACCAAACAAGGTCTGCTGATGCAAGGCGAGTTCCGCCAGCGGTTAGCGAACGGCTTCTATTCAATCCGTGGCGCGGGTATTTATCAACTCGACAAGGATTATTTCCAACGTGCCGACGGCACACAGACCCCCGGATTCCGCGATTGGCGCGGCAGCTTGGAAAGTACTGGCCTTTTCGCGCTCAACAACAAGTGGGCAGTGGGCTGGGATGGCACGCTGCTGTCCGATCGAACGTTCCTGCAGGACTATAACCCGCGCCTTTCGAGATATTACGCGACTGATACGTTCCAGAATCCCGGCAGCGAGGCTGTGTCGCAGCTTTACATTACCGGCAAGGGTAACCGCAGCTATTTCGATGCGCGCAGCATCTATTATCTCGGCTTCTCGGAAGCGGATTCCCAGCCTCAAATTCCCGTCATCTATCCCGTGGTCGACTACAGCTATGTCTTTGATCGTCCGATCATGGGCGGCGAACTCGGCTACAAACTTAACCTCACCAGCCTGAGCCGCAATCAAGCCAACTTCGACCCAATTACACAGAGCGCATTGGATAACGGCACTTGCACGCAGACCGCAAACCCCGCTATCAAAACTTCGGCTAGCTGTCTGCTGCGTGGTGTGCCCGGTTTCTACAGCCGTTTCTCCGCCGACTTGGAATGGCGGCGCAGCATTACCGACCGGTTCGGTCAGATTTTCACGCCATTCGCATCGGTGCGCGCTGATGCCGGCGCCATGCACATTGATAATCAGCCTGGCGTGTCGAATTTCATTGAAACCGGCGATACCAGCCTGGTGCGCGGCATGCCCACGATCGGCCTGGAGTACCGTTATCCTTTCATCAATGTACAGTCGTGGGGCACGCAAACGGTCGAGCCGATTGCGCAAGTACTCCTACGTCCAAACGAAGCCCAGATCGGTCGCTGGCCCACAGAGGATGCGCAAAGTCTGACCTTCGACGACAGCAACTTGTTCCGCGTCGACAAGTTCTCCGGCTGGGACCGAGTCGAAGGTGGTGGCCGCGCCAATTACGGCCTCCAATACACAGCGCAGATAAACCAGGCTGGATTCTTTAACGCGCTGTTCGGCCAATCCTACAGTCTATTCGGACAAAACTCTTTCGCGTACGGTGGCACCACAAACACCGGTCTCAATTCCGGTCTCGATACGACGGCCTCTGACTACGTAGCGAGACTATCTTACCAGCCGAACAGCACGTACGTGTTCACATCGCGCTTCCGTTTCAACAACGACACTTTCGCTGCGCAGAGGGTCGAGCTCGAGGCGCGCGCCAACTTCGACCGGTGGGGTGCCAGCGTGCTCTATGGCGACTATGCGCCTCAACCGGCATTGGGCATTCTCGACCGTCAACAAGGCATTTTGGGAACCGGCCAGGTTAAACTTGACGCAAATTGGGTGATGCTGGGTGCGGCGCGCTACGATATCAATGCCGGGAAGTTCGATCAGACCCGCATCGGCCTGGGTTATGTCGACGACTGCCTCATCTTTGGCCTGAATTACATTACCAACTACACTTACAGCGGAAACGTTCAGGCCAACCATACAGTGATGCTGCAGCTGGCCTTGCGCACGCTCGGCGGCACGTCGGTCAACCAAGCGGTCGCCCGGCCGACGCCATACTAAACAGCGGCGGCTGGACCTTTTAGCGCTATGACTATTGCAATGCCAACGCTCAATCTGAAATGTCACCGCTTGCTGGCGGCCATCGTTGTTGCCCTGGCCTTGGCCGTCCCGGGAGTCGCACCTGCGCAAGTGGTGGTCATCGCCAACGGTTTACCGATTACCGAATATGACATCCAGCAACGCACAAAACTTATTGCCAGCTCGACCCAAAAAGCGCCGACCCGGCAGGAAGTCATCAACGAACTGATCGATGATCGGCTTAAGATCTCGCGAGCCAAGTACTATGGCTTTGAAATCGGAAACGATGAGGTTGAAAACGCGTTCAACGGAATGGCAACGCGGCAACACATCACCTCACAACAATTCGCTCAGGTCCTGGAGCGTGCGGGAATCTCTCCAAACACTGTCAAGGCGCGCGTTCGCGCCGAGCTGACATGGCAACAGCTTATCCGCGGCAAATACAATGCCACACTTCAGGTTGGCGATAGTGACATTGCCAATGCCCTGAAGGACCGCAAAGAAAACGAAAGTGCCGCCGTAGGCTATGTGTATACGCTCTACCCCGTGACGATTGTCATTCCACGAGGTTCGAGCGAGGGCATTATTGCCGCCAAGCGTAGCGAGGCAGAGAATCTGCGCGGCCGCTTCACTTCCTGCAACGAGGGGCTAGCCGTGGCTCGCACCTTACGTGACGTAGCGGTGCGTGAGCCTATCACCCGGAGCTCAGCCGATTTGACTCCCGAGCTGCGCGAGCTGCTCGGCAATATGCAAGTCGGCCACTTGACGACCCCTGAGGTCACGGCGCAGGGCCTGCAGATGTTTGCGGTATGCAACAAGAAGGAAAGCACGATGGATTCGCCGCTCAAACGCGAGATGCGCGAGCAGATCTTCACGAAGCGTTTCGAGTCTGAATCAAAAAAATATCTGGACGAAATCCGCAAATCGGCAATGATCGAATACAAGAACGAAAAAGATAAATGAGTGAATCCACCGCCCTTCCTCTTGCCTTGACGCTTGGCGAACCGGCAGGCATAGGCCCTGATTTGACTATCCAGCTGTGGCATCGGCGCGCCGAGTTAAGGCTTCCGGCTTTTTATCTCGTTGGTGATGCGGACTTTATCAAGCGCCGCGCTCGCCTGCTCGGTCTCGAAATTGCAGTCAAAAAAGTAACGCCCGCGCAGGCCTGCGAAACCTTCACAAAGGCCTTGCCGATCGTCCCCCTCGACGCACCACCCGTTACTGCCACGCCTGGCAGGCCCGATGCTTCGAGCGCGCCGGCCGCTATCGCTTCGATTCGCGGCGCGGTAGCCGACGTGCTGGCGGGGCATGCCGCCGCGATTGTCACCAATCCCGTGGCCAAGAACGTACTCTATCGATCCGGTTTTGCGGAGCCGGGTCATACTGAGTTTCTTGCAAAGCTCGCCCACGAAGTGACCGGCAAAGCCGCAAAACCGGTGATGATGCTGTGGTCGCCCGAACTTGCAGTAGTGCCAGTGACAGTCCACTTGCCGCTCAAGGACGTCGTCATACAGCTTACGTCTGAATTGGTGATCGAGACCGGGCGGATCGTGGCGCACGATCTCAATGCACGCTTCGGGATTTCGCATCCGCGTATCGCGGTCGCCGGCCTTAATCCGCACGCTGGCGAGGAAGGCGCACTGGGCGAGGAAGATCGCGTGATCCTTGCGCCGGCAATAAAACAACTTCAGGGTGACGGTATTGATGCGATCGGTCCGCTCCCGGCCGATACCCTGTTTCATGAACGGGCTCGCGCCACCTATGACGTGGCCATTTGCATGTATCACGATCAGGCATTGATCCCCATAAAGACATTGGCATTTGATCACGCAGTCAACGTGACGCTTGGCTTGCCGTTCGTGCGCACCTCACCGGATCACGGCACTGCGTTTGACATCGCAGGCAAAGGCACAGCTAATCCATCGAGCCTCGTAGCGGCGCTTGCGCTCGCTGCACGTTTATCTGCGACCGCACCGGCGCTGGTGCCCGCAAAATAATAATGGCCCAAATAGATGATCTTCCGCCGCTGCGCGAAGTCATCCGCCGGCATGGTCTCACGCCCAAAAAATCTCTGGGCCAGAATTTCCTTCACGACCTCAATTTGACCACGCGTATTGCGCGGGCAGCAGAGCCGCTTGAAAACGTCACTGTCGTGGAGATCGGTCCAGGCCCTGGAGGGCTTACGCGCGCGTTGCTATCGCTGGGAGCGCGCCGAGTCGTGGTGGTTGAACGCGACCGGCGTGCACTTAGTGCGCTTGAGGAAATTGCCGTGCGTTATCCCGGACGACTCGATATTATCGCCGGCGACGCTCTCGGCATCGATATACGCGAACAGCTCGGCCCCGAAAGGGCGCGCATCGTGGCAAATCTGCCGTATAACATTGCCACCGCCCTGCTTGTCGACTGGCTTGTCACGGAACCGTGGCCACCTTGGTATGACTCATTGCTGCTGATGTTTCAGCGCGAGGTAGCCGAGCGCATCGTCGCCATACCGGGCAACAAGACCTATGGGCGCCTGTCGGTGCTGGCCGGCTGGCGCACAGAGGCGAAGATTTTATTCGATGTTGCTCGCTCGGCTTTTGTGCCGCCGCCGAAAGTGACATCGTCGGTGGTAAGGCTTACACCAAGGCAAGTTCCGTTCGCCTGCGACGTGACGGCATTGCAACGCGTGACCGAGGCCGCCTTCGGACAGCGCCGCAAAATGCTTCGACAAAGTCTGAAAACGCTTGGCGTTGACGTCGCGACGCTGCTCTCCGGTGCCGGAATCGAACCGACGGCGCGAGCAGAACAAATCCCCGTCGAGGGTTTCGTTGCGTTGGCCCGCGTATTGTCCGGGCACAAATGAGGCTGTCATACCCCGCGAAGGCGGGGTATCCAGTAATTCTCTGGATCTGCGCACATTCTCGATGGTGGGGAACAAATGGGCCAAATGCACCGGCAGTCATTGACCGCCTATGGCGCACCCTTATGCGAAACCGTAGCCGAAGTCCCTCGTCCACAAGGCAGCGAAGTTCTGGTGCGTATTGCGCGCTGCGGTGTCTGCCATTCCGATTTACACATGCAGGACGGGTTTTTTCTGCTTGGTGGCGGCAAAAAACTTGACGTGCGCGCGGGCCGCACCCTTCCCTTCACGCTCGGGCACGAAATAGCCGGGGTTGTCGAAAGCGTCGGGCCGGATGCCGATGCAAAAGCCGGCGCCGCTGTAGCGATTTATCCATGGATCGGTTGCGGACAGTGCGCAGCATGCAAGGTCGGTGACGAGAATATCTGCACGGTGCCACGCCACATGGGCACCACGGTCGATGGTGGCTTTGCCACTCACGTACTGGTTCCGCATCCGCGCTACCTCATCGATCATACGCCGTTGCCGCCCGCTTATGCCGGAGCGCTAATGTGCTCGGGTCTGACCGCCTATGCCGCGCTCAAGAGGCTGTCGGATCGTGCTCACCGCGCGCCACTTTTGCTGGTCGGACTCGGCGGAGTTGGGCTGATGGGCTTAGCGCTTGCACGAGCGATGTACGGCGCCGCGCCCTATGTAGCCGATATCGATGCAAGGAAGCGGCAAACGGCGCTTGCCGCCGGAGCCACCGAGGCCTTCGATCCCTCCGACCCGAATGCGCGCAAGGCTTTGTTAAAAGCGAGCGGCGGCATCTATGCGGCCGTTGATTTTGCCGGTTCCGACGCCTCGTTGAACTTCGCGACCGGCGTTCTGGCCAAAGGCGGCAAGGTGGTTATTACCGGCCTGATCGGTGGTGCCTACTCGACCGCGGTCGCAATGTTTCCGCTCAAGGCTATGACGATCGAAGGCACGATGACCGGGACGCTGGCCGAAGCGCGCGAAGTAATCGACCTGGTCCGTGCTAAAAATATCGCCTCGCCACCGATTGCCGAGCGGCCACTCAATCAAGCGTCTGTGACGCTCGATGACCTGCGCGCTGGAAAGATAGTCGGACGTATAGTTCTGACCCCTTAAAGCTTCGCCTGCAGTCCGCGCACAAAATCCGAGAGCCCAACCTGGCGATCCCGTCTGACACGTTCGGCCGCAAGAATTGCAGCGACGTCGGCAAATGCCTGGTCGAGATTGTGATTGATCACAACGTAGTCGTACTCTTGCCAATGACTCATTTCGTTTGCGGCTTTCGCCATGCGGCGGTGAATGGTCTCGTAATCATCTTGCGCGCGTTTGTGCAACCGCCGCTCTAATTCGTGGATTGACGGGGGCAGTACAAATACGCTGACAAGATCATTGCGCGCCTTGTCACGGAGCTGTTGGGTACCTTGCCAGTCGACGTCGAATAGAACGTCGCGACCGGTTGCGAGTGCATCCATCACAGGCTTCACCGGCGTTCCATAATAGTTGTCGAACACCTCGGCCCATTCTAACAGTTCATTGTTGTCAACCATGGCGTCAAAGCGTTTGCGGTCGATGAAATAGTAATCGCGCCCGTCTTTTTCTCCCGGACGCATCTTGCGGGTGGTGACCGACACCGACAGCGTCACGCCCTTGTCTTCCTCGAGCAACTTGCGCGATAGCGTGGTCTTGCCGGCGCCTGAAGGCGACGAGAGCACCAGCATCAAGCCGCGCCTGCCGACGGCGATGTCCGGTTGTCGCCTCCGCATGATTTCGTCACTCCAGATTCTGCACCTGCTCACGGAATTGCTCGACCACGCTTTTGAGCTCGAGGCCGATCTTGGTCAATTCCAGGTCATTCGCCTTGGCTGTGAGGGTATTCGATTCGCGGTGCAGTTCCTGCGCCAGAAAATCAAGTTTGCGGCCGATCGCGCCGCCGTCCGCAAGAAGCTTTTTCGCCTGCGCCACGTGCGAGGCCAGCCGGTCAAGCTCCTCGCGGATATCGGCTTTGGCGGCGAGCAGGATTGCTTCCTGATGCAGGCGGTCGGAATCGAAACGTTCGGAGGACTCAAGGAGGGCCAACACCTGCTCCGCCAGCCGCGCCTTGATGGCGTCGGGTTTGCGCCCTGGGGCCTCTTCTGCACGCGCGGCCAGTGCCGCGATTTCATCGAGCCTGCCCGACAGCACGCGGCCGAGCGCATCGCCTTCCGACCGTCGCATCGCAGCAAGGGCGGCCAGCGCCTGCTCGAAGCCGGCCATGATTGCCGTCTCGGCAGCCCGGCGTTCCTCCTCGCGCTCATTGGCATCGCTGACCTCGATCACGCCTTTCAACGACAGGATGCCGTCAAGACTTGGCGGGTTGGCATCGACTTTGCCGGATAGGTCTTTGAGCGTCGACAATACTGCCGCGAGCACTGGCTCGTTGATTTTCACTGTCGGCTGAACGCCTTGGCGCGTTACAGTAAGGCTGGCGTAGACCGTACCGCGGGAAAGCTTTGCGGCAGCGCGCGCGCGCACCGACACCTCAACTGCGTCCCAGCCTGCCGGCGACCGGAAGCGCAGATCAAGCCCCTTGGCATTGACCGACTTGAGCTCCCAACTCCATGCATAAGTATCGGCGACCCCCTGACCACGAGCAAAGCCGGTCATGCTCGAGAGAGGCATGGAGTCGATCTCGCGTTGATGCACTGTCGAAAAAACGCGGCGACCTTAGCCGCGCGAGGTCAACGTCACAAGTCTACGGCTTCGCACCATTTGCGGGCAACGCGGGAGCAGCATTGCCGTTGCTGTGCTCGATTCCGCGCAGACGTGCAACATTCTTCTGGTGCTCCACGTAGTTGTCCGAAAACACGTGGCCGCCGCTCCCGTCGGCCACGAAATAGAGCTCCTTGGTGCGCGCAGGGTTGGCGGCGGCCTCGAGCGAGGCGCGGCCAGGATTGGCGATCGGCCCCGGCGGCAGGCCGTCAATCACATAGGTATTGTATGGCGTGGATTGCTCGATTTCGCTCTTCAGGATCGGGCGGCCAAGCGAACCCTTGCCGCCCGTGAGGCCATAGATGATTGTTGGATCCGACTGGAGCCGCATCTTGCTTTTGAGCCGGTTGACGAAGACGGCGGCCACACGTGTGCGCTCATCCGGCCGGCTGGTTTCCTTTTCCACGATCGATGCAAGCGTGACCAACTGCTCCGAGGTCTTTACGGGCAAATCCTGCATTCGGTGCTCCCACACCTCCTGCAACACACGCCGGTTTGCCTGCTGCATGCGCTGGATGATTTGCTCGCGCGTCATGCCGCGCGTGAATTTGTAGGTTTCGGGGAGCAATGTGCCCTCACGCGGGATTTCCTTGATCTGGCCACTTAGTGCGTCGTTCTCCAGCAGGCGCGCCACGATTTGCTCAGACGTTAGTCCTTCCGGGACAGTGATGGCGTGCTGCGTAACCTTACCTTCGATGATGGTATCGACCACATCGGCGAGGCTCGCCTGCTTGCTGAACTGATACTCGCCATACTTAAGTTCACCGCGCGCCTTGAGCGCGATAATCCCGCCCATGAACACATACGGCTGATCAATCACGCCCTCGCGCTTCAACAGATCGGCAATGTCGCGAATGCCAAGGCCGCGTGGAATGTTGACCACCTTGTCCTCCGCGAGCGGGCCGGGCGTTTCAAATCGTTGTTTGCCGAAGAACAACGCCGCGCCGACTGCGATCGAGACCAACACCAGCACGGTGAAGATAGCGTTTCCGATAACGACAAGCGGATGGCGAGCGCGCCGAGACCGGCGGCTTGGAATTGGCACGCGCTCCGGCTCAAGGGCTGCGCGTGGACTGCGCGGCAACGGCGGCTTTGCGGCCGATGCACTTTTATTATCGCCGCCTGGCAGTTGACTGGAATTCACTTAATTCGCTCCACCTGTCAGTATCGGCAGTTGCCCTAGTCGTATCATCTCGCCACGGCGGGCGAAAAAAGTCAGCCACTTTTGCACGTTAGAAAAAATTATGGCGAAAGGTTGGGATATTTGACCAGGCACGCTTTTAAGCCGCGTAGCGGCGGAAGATCAGCGAGGCGTTTGTTCCGCCAAAGCCAAAGGAATTCGATAGCGTGGTGTCGATATCCCGCTTACGGGCTTGATGGGGGACCAGATCGATTGGAGTGTCGACAGAGGGATTGTCCAGATTGATCGTCGGCGGAGCAACTTGGTCGCGGATTGCGAGGATGGAAAAGATCGCTTCGACCGCACCAGCAGCGCCCAACAGATGACCAATACACGATTTGGTCGAGGACATCGACATGCGGCCAGCAGAGTTGCCAACCAGTTTCTGCACTGCACAAAGCTCGATCTCGTCGCCGAGCGGCGTCGAGGTTCCATGTGCATTGATATAGTCGATGTCGGCGGCCGAAATGCCAGCTCTGCGAATGGCAGCATTCATGCAACGAAGGGCGCCGTCGCCGTCTGGCGCGGGCGCAGTAATGTGGTGCGCGTCGCCCGACAATCCATACCCGATCAACTCGGCGTAGATCTTAGCCCCTCGCGCCTTGGCATGCTCGAGCGCCTCCAGTACGACGACACCGGCGCCCTCGCCCATCACGAAACCGTCGCGATTCTTGTCGTATGGTCGCGAAGCACGTGCTGGTTCGTCATTGAAATTGGTGGAAAGCGCGCGCAACGCGGCGAAGCCGGTCAGTGAAATGCGATTCACGGGCGATTCCGCACCGCCTGCTACCATCACCTCAGCATCGCCAAGCGCTATCAAGCGAGCAGCATCGCCAATGGCATGGGCGCCGGTCGAGCAGGCCGTCACCACTGCATGATTGGGACCCTTGAGCCCGAACTCAATCGACACGTAGCCGGAAGCCAGATTGATGATGCGGCCAGGAATAAAAAATGGCGACACCCGGCGAGGCCCCTTTTCCTTCAGCGCCACTGCGGTTTCGGCAATGCCTTCGATGCCGCCAATACCTGACCCGATCAACACTCCGGTGGTGGTCTGCTCCTCATAGCTTTGCGGATGCCAACCGGCATCATCGAGCGCCTGGCGTGCCGCGCACATCGCAAAGGAGATGAATTCATCGACCTTGCGTTGTTCCTTCGGCTCCATCCATTGGTCTGGATTGTAGGTAGCATTCGAACCATCACCGCGCGGAATTGTGCACGCAATCTTGCAGGCGATGTCGGATACGTCGAACTTTTCGATCTTCCTGGCACCGCTTTCGCCTTTGATCAGGCGTTCCCAAGTCGGTTCTACTCCGCAGGCGAGCGGCGTAACCATCCCCAAGCCAGTAATGACGACACGTCTCATGGCCGGCTCCGAGCGAATCCATTCGCCCCGCTGTACCGCGCACAACTTATAAGTTTATGACGAATGAAGCGAATGAGTAGCAGCGTGCCCGCTCAACTTTTGGCGTTTTTTTCGAGGAACTTGACTGCATCGCCGACGGTGAGAATGGTTTCGGCAGCATCATCGGGAATCTCGCAGCCGAACTCCTCTTCGAAGGCCATCACGAGCTCGACAGTGTCGAGACTGTCGGCGCCAAGATCGTCGATGAAACTTGCTTGATCGGTCACCTTTTCCGGCTCTACGCCCAGGTGCTCCACGACGATCTTTTTCACCCGCTCGCCAATGTCACTCATCGTTCCAACCTCGTGCTTTTTAGATTGGGCCGCGACCCGACCTCAGATCGCAACCATCGCCTTTCGGCCTCTCGGTGATTGACGGTGATGAGACGATACCCAATTGCGGAACATTGCTTGCAATGTCCACGATTAGCCGCCCCAGCCGGGCCAAAGCTCGGTTACCATACTTCAATTGCGTTGACTAGCGCGTGAAGACGCAGCGAGCAAGCCCCGAAAATCCGGTATTTCCACCTCCCGCTTGCAGATAGTTTCTTGCAAAAAGTGGTCCCTGCTTTTCGGTACCATGCACTAGATCATGGCCATTCCGCCATTGACGTGGATAGTTTGGCCATTGACGTAACCGGCTTCATTCGAAGCTAGGAATATTGCGGCGGCCGCGACGTCTTCCGGAGTACCGAGCTTGGCCGCGGGGATGCGGGCGAGAATTGTCTCCCGCTGTTTCTCGTTGAGTTTCTCAGTCATAGCTGACGCGATCAGTCCGGGTGCAATGCAATTGGCGGTGATATTGCGCTTGGCGTACTCGGCAGCCACCGACTTGATCATGCCTACCATGCCGGCCTTGGAAGCGGTATAATTTCCCTGCCCTGGATTTCCTGTAAATCCAACCACCGATGAGATGCCAATCACGCGTCCCCAACGCCGCCGCATCATGCGCGATACCGCTGCGCGTGTGAGACGGAATGTCGCGGTGAGATTTACGGCGATCACTTTATCCCAATCCTCATCACGCAATTGAACAAACAAGGCATCGCGATTGACGCCGGCATTCGCCACGAGGATGTCGAGCTTCTCCATTTTCTCTTCAGCGCCAGGCACTAGTGCTTCGATCGCGTTCATGTCCGAGAGGTCGCATGGCAGCACGTGCACACGGCCGCCAAGCGCGGCAGCTACAGTCTCGAGCGCTTCCTTGCGTGTTCCGGAAATCGCAACGGTTGCGCCTTGCGAATGCAGCGCGCGCGCGATTGCCCCGCCGATCGCCCCGCTTGCACCAGTCACCAGGGCAGTCTTGCCGCTTAAGTCGAACATCATGGAGTCCTCCCCGCCTTGAAAGCGGCGACATCGTCCGGGGTGCCGATTGCAACGGCGCTCGCGCCATCGGCGAGCCTTTTGATGAGCCCGCTAAGTACCTTGCCAGCGCCGATTTCATAGAAATTCGTAACGCCAGCCTCCGCCATGAACACAACCGATTCACGCCAGCGCACAGTGCCGGTGACCTGGGCAATCAGAGCACGCACGATTTCGTCGGGCTCGCGAATTGCCTTGGCCAGCACATTGGCGACCACTGGTACTGCCGGTTGTTTGACTGACACTTTTGCCAACGCTTCCGCCATCGCCTCTGCTGCGGGCTGCATCAGCGCACAATGGAATGGCGCGGATACGGGCAGAAGCATAGCGCGTTTGGCACCCTTCGCCTTGGCAATATCAACCGCACGTTCGACCGCCGCTTTATTGCCGGAAACCACAACCTGGCCGGCGCCGTTATCGTTGGCAGCTTGGCAAACCTCGCCCTGTGCCGCTTCGGCCGCGACGGCTGCCGCTGCGTCGAATTCGAGACCTATAAGCGCCGCCATGGCACCAGCGCCGACCGGAACCGCCTTTTGCATTGCTTGCCCGCGCGTACGCAAAAGTCTCGCTGCATCCGCCACCGTAAATGCGCCAGCGGCGGCAAGTGCCGAATATTCACCGAGCGAGTGGCCGGCAACGAATTGTGCATCACGTGCAAGTGCAACCCCCGCCTCCACTTCCAACACACGGAGTGCGGCGAGGGAAACAGCCATCAGTGCAGGCTGCGCATTTTCAGTAAGCGTGAGAGTGTCGGCTGGTCCTTCAAAAATAATGCTGCTGAGCTTGCTGGCGAGAGCAGCATCGACGTCATCGAAGACTTGCCGTGCAGCTATGAAGTTTGCCGCCAGTGTCTTGCCCATCCCCACGGACTGGCTGCCTTGCCCCGGGAACACGAAAGCGACCGCCATGTTTGGTCCGCTAATGATTGCCCATAATCGAAATCGGGCCGAAAGACACCTCGGTATCGCTTCTGTCAAGTTTCACTGCCAGCGGTAACCTCGCGACAATACTCTTTCCGGTAGGATTCACGTTGATCTTTCAAAGGCCAAGGGAATGAGTAACCTGGTCACCGAGGATGATCTCGCGCGGGCGCGCATTGATCCGGCTTTCCGGCAGCAATTCTTGGCACAAAACCTCGACCGGCTGCTTGAAGCGCTCAAAAGGTTGCGCCAGGCCGGCGATCAGACCGTCGATTCCGCCCGTCAGCTGCGCGAGGGTGCCGATCTCGCGGTTAAACTCGCGGACCGCCTTCAAGGCGGTGGCCTCGGACCCGAGGCTGCGTAATTTTCGCGGCTTTGTTTTGTCTTGCCTTTTTGCAAAAACCCCCTATAAACCGCGCGCTCCATCGATCCTGGTTGGGAGCTGAACGGACGGCCGGCTGATTGCTTCTGAGCCGGTAGGGTCCTGTGGCCCGGCGTCCCGTGCTTCCGCCTTCAGAGCATTCGAGCCTTTCCCGAAGGGCTCGAGGGGCTAGGCGCCGGAATCGAGGGACGGACGAACTTGAGATCAAGGGAAGGGCATTTCATGCCTCTATATGAACACGTATTTCTCGCGCGTCAGGACCTGAGCGCGCAGCAGGTCGAAGAATTGACCACGCAGTTGTCCGGCGTCATAGGGCAAATGGGCGGCAAGGTCACCAAGAACGAATATTGGGGCTTGAAGTCCCTCACTTACCGAATTCGCAAGAACCGAAAGGCGCACATGACGCTGCTTAACGTCGATGCGCCGCCAGCGGCCCTCAATGAGATCGAGCGCCAGGAACGTCTAAATGAAGATGTGCTGCGCTATCTCACGATTCGCGTCGAAGCACACGAGGAAGGGCCCTCGGCAATGATGCGGAAATCTGATCGCGACCGCGACGAGCGCGGCGGACGCCGCTCACGGCGTGATGAAGGCGAAGAGCTGGAAGGTGTCGATACTGGAGGGGAGGAATAGGACATGGCACTTGCACCGCAAGGCGGCGCTCGCCGTCCGTTCTTTCGCCGCCGAAAGACCTGCCCGTTCTCGGGCGCCAATGCGCCGAAGATCGATTACAAAGACGTCAAGCTTTTACAACGCTACGTGTCGGAGCGGGGCAAAATCGTACCAAGTCGTATCACCGCCGTGTCGGCAAAAAAGCAGCGCGAGTTAGCCCAGGCAATCAAACGCGCTCGCTTTCTTGGCTTGCTGCCTTATGTGATACAGTAAATTGACAACGAGGTTTCCGGCGGCGGCCGGGAGCCGATGGTTGGGGCGGCTTCGCTTCCGTCTCTAACCGCTCGATAAGGGAGCGGGACAGCTCGTGATGATGCAGTTGTTATCTGTAGGGATCAGCGCCGGAGCGGCAGCAGCTTTGCTGTTCGCCTCGGTGACGTCAGGCGCGTTGTTGTCGGTCCCGTTGTTCTATCTCGCGCCACTTCCGATCATGATTGCTGGACTTGGCTGGAGCCATTGGGTGGCCCTCGTGGCGGCCCTTACCGGTGCAATCGCGCTAGGTATCATATTCGGCACCGTCTTCCTTTTCGCTTTCCTTACCGGCGCCGGCGTTCCAGCCTGGTGGCTAACCTATCTCGGCATGCTTGCGCGGCCCGCAAGTGCCAATAGTCACGATCGGACACTCGAATGGTACCCAATCGGACGGCTCGTAGTGTGGGCGGCAATCCTTGGGGCGCTTGTTGTCATCTTGGCAATACCGAATTTCGGGACGGACGCGGAAACTTTCCGCGCCGAATTGCGTGAAGCTCTCAGTTCGATCCTGCGCATACAAAGCGGTGCAACGGTCGAGGCACCGCTAAACCTGCCGGGCTTGAGCAAAATCGATCGGCTGGTCAATTTTCTGGTTAATGTGATACCGCCCGCCGCCGCGGTGCTCGCGACCATCACCAACCTGTTCAACCTTTGGCTTGCCGCGCGTGTCGTAAGGTTTTCCGGCCGGCTCGCCCGGCCGTGGCCAGAGGTTTCGGCAATGCGTTTCCCGCCATGGCTGACAGCGGCGCTCGCTCTTGCCATCACCTTAAGTTTTGTGGATGGCATCATTGGCATCGTTTCCGGAGTGGTGTCCGCCAGCCTGCTAATGGCCTATGGCATCCTCGGCTTCGCCGTACTGCATGCGATCACGCAAGGCACGAGTGCACGGCCATTCGTGCTGGGCGGGACCTATATCGCCGTCCTGATGATCGGTTGGCTGATTCTCGCTGTTTGCTTGCTCGGCGTGCTTGACACCGTAATCGACCTCCGGACTCGGGTCGCGCGCAAGCGCGGACCCCCCGCCCTTTCATGAAATCTATGCAGGTACGGACAAACCAAATTCAAATTGAGGAGAAACAACAATGGAAGTGATCCTGCTTGAGCGCATTGGCAAGCTCGGCCAGATGGGCGACGTGGTGCGCGTTAAGGACGGCTTCGCCCGCAATTTTCTGTTGCCGCGCGGCAAGGCACTGCGTGCCACTACCGACAACAAGAAACGGTTCGAGGAAATGAAAGCGGAGCTTCAAGCCAAAAATCTCGCCATGAAGGGCGAAGCCGGTAAGCTTGCAGGGAAACTCGATGGCAAGACCTATGTCGTGCTTCGTCAGGCGAGCGAGGCCGGGCAATTGTTCGGTTCGGTGTCGAGCCGCGACATCGCCGCATTACTCAAAACGAGCGGCGCTGAGGTCGGCAGGTCACAAATCGTGCTTAACGCTCCAATCAAGACCATCGGCCAATACAAGATACCGTTGGCGCTTCATCCCGAAGTCGAGGTCTCGATCACCGTCACGGTTGCGCGCAGCGCCGACGAAGCGGAGCGCATCGCGCGCGGTGAGGACGTGACCGTGCAGCGGACGGATGCCGAAGAAGAGGCGGCTGCGGCAATGGCTGCTGCTGAAGCTATGTTCGAACCGGAAGCGAAAGCTCGACGCGATCGTGCAAAGCCGGAAGGCGAAGCGCCAGTGCAGCCAGCAGAAGCGGCGGCAGGCGCCGAGGCGCCAGTGAAAGCCGCCAAGCGCAACCGGAAGAAGACCGAAGAATCGTAACCGCTGCACGTCCGCTATTCTGACTTCTCGGATTTGCCGCTCTCGGCGGGCTTTGCCTCGTTGGCCGGGGGCGGTAACTTTGGCTCTGGGGCTAAAATTTCGCTAGGCTTTGGTTCAGGAAGCTTCGGCTCGGACATCTTGGGCCCCGCAGCCTTTGCCTCCGGTTTGTCTTCGGTTCCTGGTCTCTTCTTTTCACCTGCCTTGGCTTTGTCGTCACTTTTTGCAGTGTGCTTGCTTGCACGACCGGGTACAGCCGGCCCGGTATCCATCGACTTGAGATATTTGGCAATGGCGGCAGCCGTTTCCCGGCTCGCCGCGTAGTGTTCGCGAAGGAAACTATCGAGCCCAAATGCTCCGCCCCCCCGCGCCAGACCTTGCGGAGATTTGTGACAGATTACGCAATCCGACGCGAACATTTGCGCCGGGCTCTTGCCCTGATCCAGGCTCTCCTGCGCCCCTGCCGTGCCCGGCAGGCATAACGTAAACAGGCCAGTGGCGGCCCAGATGCCACAACCCCGCGCCTTCATGATCGTCAACCTTCTGCTTTGCGGCCGTCGCCCACCCGCGCCCAAGTTCAACGTCTTGATAGCGTATTATTTCGAAATTGTGACCCTCACCTGAACGGATGGCCGAGTTGCGCGTGGCAAGGATTGCTGGCCCAGCGGAACTTTGATTAAATACCTAAGTCCGAACGTTTTGTGCGTCTGCGGCGTTCTTTTCAGGGATACGGCCGGCAGAAACACGGATTGTGAGTGATGGAGGCGGCCGATGGACCGGTTGCTTCGAATTTTTCTTGGGGCGTTTATTCGGCGGGGCACGTTCGACCTTACGACCTCGCGCGGGAAAACCTACACATTCGGCGATGGTACGGGCACGCCAGTGGCGGTGCGCTTCACAACGCGCGCCTCTGAACTTGGCATCCTGCTCGACCCTGAACTCAAGTTCGGCGAAGCCTACATGGACGGTACATTGGTGGTCGAGCAGGGCACGATCGCCGATGTGCTTGCTGTCGCGCTCGGCCAGAGCGCGGAAGTCCCCAAATGGGCGCGTTTGCAATGGCTGCTGCGCTACATTGGCCGCCGTCTTGCGCAGTTTAACCCACGCAAACGCGCGCGCCGCAATGTGGCGCATCACTATGATCTCGACGCACGTCTCTATTCGCTCTTCCTTGACGCCGACAGGCAATACAGCTGCGGTTACTTCGGAACGCCTGACACCTCGCTCGACGATGCGCAGCTCGCCAAGAAACGGCATCTTGCGTCAAAACTCAGGCTCGGCGGCGGGCAGCGCGTGCTCGATATCGGCTGCGGTTGGGGCGGCCTCGGTTTATATCTTGCTGAATATTGCGGTGTTGATGTCACCGGCGTGACCTTGTCGCACGAGCAGCACGCCATCGCCAACGAGCGTGCGGCTGAGAGAGGCCTGAGCGAGCGCGTTCGGTTTCTGTTGCAGGATTATCGTGACGTCCGCGGACCTTTCGACCGCATTGTTTCGGTCGGCATGTTCGAGCATGTGGGCGTCGGGCATTACGACACCTTTTTCCAAAAATGCGCACGGCTGCTCAGCGATGACGGCGTGATGCTGCTCCATTCGATCGGCCGTTCAGAAGGACCCGGCGTCACCAATCCCTGGATCGCGAAATACATTTTTCCCGGCGGCTACATTCCGGCTTTATCCGAGGTGCTGCCCGTGATCGAGCGCACAGGATTGCTCGTCACTGATATCGAGATTCTGCGTCTCCACTATGCTGAAACGCTAAAGGCCTGGCGTGAGCGTTTCCTCGCCCATCGCGAAGACGCCGAACGGATCTATGAACAGCGGTTCGTTCGCATGTGGGAGTTCTATCTGGCAGCGTCCGAAATGTCGTTCCGCGAGCAGAACATGATGGTGATGCAAATACAGCTCGCCAAGCGCCAGGGCGTGGTGCCATTTACGCGCGACTACATTGGGCGCGAAGAGCAGCGCCTTGCCGCCGCGGAACGGAACCGGCGGCCGCCACTACGGCTCGCCGGCGAGTAGAGCGCGGCATCCCGGTCAAGAAAAAACCGGGCTTTCCCACCGCTCATTGGCGTCATGTGATTCAGTGTGAATTGCGGGATAACCGCATGCAGAACGCGTTTCGATCACAATCCGCGTGCTATGCCACAATTTCCGGGTAAGCACCGATTTCCATGGCCCTCGCTGATTCGACAGCCCGCAAGCAGGTCGAAGAACCTGCCCCGCTCTACCGCTCGGCCCCGCATAATATCGAGGCAGAACAGGCGCTGTTGGGAGCGATCCTGGTCAACAACGAGGCCTTTTACCGCGTCTCTGATTTTCTGGAGCCGGTGCATTTTTTTGAGCCGATTCATCAGAAAATCTACCAGCTGGCGCGCGACTTGATCCGCGCCGGTAAATTGGCCACTCCGGTCACGCTCAAGACCTTCCTCGATGCCAATGTCGACATTGGCGGCCTCACCGTCAGCCAGTACTTGGCCCGCCTTGCTGCAGAGGCCACGACGATCATCAATGCCGAGGATTACGGGCACACCGTCTATGACTTGTCGATCCGACGCTCGCTGATCCAGGTCGGCGAAGACATGGTCAATGTCGCCTACGATGCCCCTGTCGATTTCTCGCCGCGAAACCAGATCGAGGATGCCGAGCGACGGCTCTATGAACTGGCGGAGACCGGCCGATACGATGGCGGCTTTCAGCGTTTCGCCCAAGCACTCACCACCGCCATCGACATGGCGGCGCACGCCTTCCAGCGTGACGGCAAACTATCCGGTATCGCCACCGCGTTAGACGACCTCGATCGTATGATGGGCGGGTTGCAGCAGTCGGATCTCATCATCCTCGCCGGCCGTCCAGGTATGGGGAAGACCGCGCTTGCTACCAATATCGGCTACAACATCGCCAAGGCTTGGCGCGGCGAAGTTAAACCCGATGGCCACACCATTACCGTCAATGGCGGCATCGTCGGCTTCTTCTCGCTAGAAATGTCGGCTGAGCAACTCGCCACCCGTATCATTGCCGAGCAAACCGGAATTCCGTCGAATCAAATCAGGCGCGGCGGTATCACCGAAAGCGACTTTGAAAAGATCAAGGATTACTCGATCGAGTTGCAGCACATTCCACTGTATGTGGACGAGACTGGCGGCCTATCGGTTGCCCAGCTCGCCGCACGTGCGCGCAGGCTTAAACGCCAGCGTGGCCTTGACCTGCTGATCATCGACTATCTGCAATTGCTACAAGGCTCGACGCGGCGATCTGCGGAAAATCGCGTACAGGAAATCACCGAGATTACAACCAAGCTTAAAGCGTTAGCAAAAGAGCTCAACGTGCCAATCCTGGCGCTGTCGCAATTGTCGCGCCAAGTTGAAAGTCGTGACGACAAGCGCCCGCAGCTCTCGGACTTGCGCGAATCCGGATCGATCGAACAGGACGCTGACGTCGTTTTGTTCGTTTATCGCGAGGAATACTACCATCAGATGCGTAAGCCGCTGGAATCCAACCGCGAGAAATTCGCAGAATGGCTGGCGGAGGCCGACAAGGTACACGGCAAAGCGGAAGTCATTATCGGCAAGCAGCGCCACGGACCCACGGGCACCGTCGAGCTGCAGTTCGACGCGGCGGTGACCCGTTTCTCCTCGCTGGCCCGGGAAAACCGGATGCCGGAGCGCATGTAGGAGCCAGCCAGCTCCCCTCGTAGACTGATGCCGCCCAGGCAGCTAAACCCGACCCCATGTCCGAGGCCGAAACCACACTGCAACCTGGCTTGTCCCCCGAAGTCGCTGGGCAGGTTTTGGAGTCGGGCCCAGCTGCCGCCGAGGCGGGAGCCATACTGAAGCTCAACTTGTCGGCCATTGAGGCCAATTGGGACAGCCTCAGCCGCCGTGCCATGCCGGCCGAATGCGCAGCGGTGATCAAGGCCGACGGTTATGGTTGTGGCATTGAGCCGGTCGCCCGCAGTCTCACCAGAGCCGGCTGCAAAACTTTCTTTGTCGCCGATCTCGCCGAGGCACGGCGCGTGCGCAATATCGCGCCTGACCCTACGGTCTACGTGCTCAACGGCCTGCTGCCTGGGGCCGCCTCGGTATTCGCCGAAATTCGCGCCAGGCCCGTGATCGGCAGCCTCGTAGAACTCGCTGAATGGGACGCGTTCTGCTCCGCCAATCGATGGCATGGTGGCGCTGCCCTGCACGTCGACACTGGCATGAACAGACTCGGTATTTCTGTTGACGACGCGGCAGCACTAGCTCCGCGCATCCGCGCAGAAAATCATGGCATCACGCTGCTGATGAGCCATCTCGCCTGTGCCGAGCAGCCAGGCCACCCGCTCAACGAGCGGCAGATTCAGCTCTTCCGTGAAGTACGCCTGCTCTACCGCGGTATTCCCGGCTCACTCTCGAATTCATCCGGTATTTTTCTCGGCAATGCAGTCCACTGTGACATGGTGCGTCCGGGCGCAGCGCTTTTCGGCATCAATCCGACGCCGGGCCACAGCAACCCGATGCGTCCTGTGCTCGAACTGCAGGCGCGCGTGGTGCAGGTGCGTACTGTGCCGAAAGGCGAGTCAATCGGCTATAACGCAATCTGGACCGCCAAGCACACGGCCCACATTGCTGTGGTGGCGGCCGGCTACGCTGACGGTTATCCCCGCGCGGCAAGCGCCTCGGACGACGCACCGGGTGCCGACGCGATCGTCGCTGGCCAACGCTGCCCTCTGGCCGGGCGAGTGTCGATGGACCTGCTGGCTATCGATATATCAGCGCTGCCTGAGCGCTCAGTGCGACGGGGCGACCTGGTTACGCTGATCGGCGGCGACATCAGTGTTGACGCTCTGGCCGCAGCGTCCGGCACCATCGGCTACGAGGTGCTGGTAAAGTTGGGGCAGCGCTATCACCGGCGCTACTTGCGGGACCCCGGCTGAACGAGCCGCGCCTAATCTACTGAAACTTAGCAACTTTTTAAAAAATGTTCTTGTATTGTTCTCATAACCGTCTTATAGTTTTAAGGTTCCAAACTGCTGCCGCGAGCGATTCGAGCCATGTCCCGCCGTAATCTCACTTTTGTCTGCCAAAACTGCGGTGCCGCCTTCAGCCGTTGGCAAGGCAAGTGTGAAGCCTGTGGTGAATGGAACACGCTGAGCGAGGAAGGCACCGCGCGGCCCGTGGGCTTGGGCCGCCAGCATCGCAAAGGCCGGATGTTCGCTCTCGAGCCGCTCGCTGGCGAGGCGCATGACGCCCCGCGGCTCCCTTGCGGCATTGCTGAATTCGATCGCGTTACCGGCGGGGGTTTTGTACGAGGCTCGGTACTGCTTGTTGGCGGCGACCCGGGCATCGGCAAATCGACATTGCTGATTCAGGCCACCGCTGCGCTCGCCCGCGCCGGCCACCGCGCTGTCTACATCTCGGGTGAGGAAGCTGTTGCGCAGGTACGGTTACGAGCCGAGCGGTTGGGCTTGCGGGATGCCGCCGTCGAGCTCGCCGCGGAGACCGCTGTTGAGGACGTCATCGCCACCCTTTCAGAGTGCAATACCCCACGCCTGATTGTCATCGACTCGATCCAGACCATGTGGACAGAAATGGTCGAGTCTGCACCTGGAACGGTGACTCAGGTACGCGGCAGCACGCAGGCATTGATCCGTTTTGCCAAGAAGTCTGGAGCGGCCATCATTCTCGTTGGCCATGTCACCAAGGACGGCCAGATTGCCGGCCCCCGCGTGGTCGAGCATATGGTCGACGCAGTGCTATCCTTCGAAGGTGAGGGCTCACATCAATTCCGCATCTTGCGGGCTGTGAAAAACCGGTTCGGTCCGACCGACGAGATCGGCGTGTTCGAGATGACCGGCGCTGGCTTGTGCGAAATCTCCAATCCGTCCGAGCTGTTTTTATCAGAGCGCGACCTTGGCCAGCCGGGCACTGCCGTGTTTGCCGGTATCGAAGGCACACGCCCGCTACTGGTCGAAATTCAGGCACTGGTGGCGCCGACATCGCTTGGCACTCCTAGGCGTGCAGTCGTCGGCTGGGACCCAAGCCGGTTGTCGATGGTTCTGGCGGTCTTGGAGGCGCACTGCGGAGTGCGGCTCGGGGGCCATGATGTATATCTCAACGTCGCCGGCGGTATGCGTATCCAGGAGCCGGCCGGCGACCTCGCTGCAGCAGCTGCGCTTGTTTCTTCGCTCACCAATGCGCCGCTGCCGGCAGATGCTGTCTATTTCGGCGAGGTGTCGCTCTCGGGCGCCGTACGACCGGTCGCGCAGAACACCGCGCGTCTCAAGGAGGCGGCAAAGCTCCGGTTTAACCGCGCTATCGTACCGGAAGCCGCCCGGGCTGAAGCTACCGAGCACGGGTTAAAGGCCGTTGATGTTGCCACTCTTGCGGAACTGGTTGCCAACATCGCCGCCGTAGGAAAAACGCGCGCGCCGGGCAAATTCAGTGGACAAGGCCGGTGACGGCACCTGGATGCATCGCTATATACGGGGCGCGTTGAACCGCCTTCAGCTGCCTCCTCTAGCGCCCCAGCGCGAGCGCAGAAATGGGCCTAAAATTAGGCACTTAGGGGCAACATTGCCCTGCCGGTCTGAAGCCGCTATGGCTGGCCCGAATTCGCCGCACTGGCGGCGCGGACCCTTAAGGAGTGCTTGAGCCCCGATGCCGATCACGTTGCTCGACATCATTCTTTTGGCGGTCATGCTGATTTCGGGGCTGCTCGCCATGATCCGCGGCTTTATGCGGGAGATCCTGTCGATAGGCGCGTGGGGCGTTGCGGCCCTTGTCACGCTCTACTCGTATGGGCGTGTGCTGCCGATGGCGAAACAGTACTTCAGCAGTGACATGGTCGCCGCTGGCGTTACAGCCGGCGGTGTGTTTCTCGCCACCCTGCTGATCGTATCGATTATCACCGCGCGCATTTCCGACATGGTTCTCGACAGCCGGGTTGGCGCGCTTGATCGTACGCTCGGCTTTCTTTTCGGGCTCGGTCGTGGATTGGTGATTGTCGTAGTTGCTTTTCTGTTTTTCGCCTGGCTAGTGCCTGATCGAAGCCAGCCGGACTGGGTTCGCAGCGCCAAATCGAAGCTCGTGCTACAGAACACCGGCCAATGGTTGATGTCGATGTTGCCCGACGACCCCGAAAGCACCATCTTAAAGAGGCTGAAGAAGACGAAGCCCGACGACCAGGATGCACCAGACACCCCCGACCGGCGGTCGGAATTGACGCAACCCATGGCAAGCGTAACGCGATAGCAATGCACCAACGCCCGCAGGACCTTGTGCCCATGGCTGAGACGGACTTTGATCCAAATGCCGACCGTCTGCGCGAGGAGTGCGGGGTGTTTGGCATTTTCGGTCATCCTGACGCCGCCGCCATTACCGCACTTGGTCTGCACGCGCTTCAGCATCGCGGTCAGGAAGCCGCCGGTATAGTTTCCTTCGACGGCAAGCGCTTTCATTCCGAACGCCGGTTGGGTCTTGTTGGCGATGCCTTCGCCCGGCGCGAGGTTATCGACCGGCTGCCTGGTACCTCCGCTATAGGTCATGTCCGTTATTCGACGACCGGCGAAACGATTATTCGCAACGTGCAGCCGCTGTTCGCGGAGCTGGAAGGTGGCGGCTTCGCTATCGGTCACAACGGCAACCTCACCAACGGGATCAAGTTGCGGCGAGACCTCGTGCATGAAGGCGCCATGATGCAGTCGACCACTGATACCGAGGTGATTCTGCACCTGGTTGCGCGCGCACGGCGTAACCGCTTCGTTGATCGTTTCATCGAAGGCCTGCGCCAGCTCGAAGGCGCCTACGCTTTCGTTGGCCTCACCAACAAGAAGCTGGTGGGTGCGCGCGATCCTTTCGGCATCCGTCCGCTGGTGATCGGCAAGCTCGACGGCTGCCCGATTCTTGCTTCCGAGACCTGCGCCCTCGACATTATCGGAGCTCAATATGTGCGTGACGTAGAAAATGGCGAGGTCGTGATCTTCGACGAGGAGGGAGCGCAATCGCACAAACCGTTCCCGCCGATGCCGGCGCGGCCATGTATCTTTGAATACATCTATTTCTCTCGGCCTGACTCCATAGTCGGTGGCCGCCACGTTTACGATGTACGCAAGACCATGGGCGCACAGCTTGCACGCGAAGCGCCGACCAAGGCCGACGTTATCGTGCCTGTGCCGGACTCGGGTGTGCCGGCTGCAATCGGGTTTGCGCAGGAGGCCGGCATCCCCTACGAGCTCGGTATCATCCGTAATCACTATGTCGGCCGTACTTTTATCCAACCGACGCAGGCGATCCGGGACCAGGGCGTGCGCCTCAAACATTCCGCCAACCGCACGGTCGTTGCCGGCAAACGCATCGTGTTAGTGGATGATTCGATCGTACGCGGAACAACTTCGCGGAAGATCGTGCAAATGATGCGCGACGCAGGCGCCAAGGAAGTTCATTTCCGCATCGCTTCACCACCGATTACGCACGCCGACTACTACGGCATCGACACACCCGAGCGCGACAAGCTGCTTGCTGCTACCTACGATCTTGACGGCATGCGCAAGTTTATCGGTGCTGACTCTCTGGCCTTCCTTTCGGTTGATGGCATCTATCGTGCCATGGGTTTCGAGGGACGGGACCCGGTGCGACCGCAATTTACAGATCATTGTTTCACCGGCGACTATCCGACGCCGCTCACAGACCTCGCTGCGCAAGAGGCGAGCCCGCGACAATTGTCACTGCTGGCGGAAGCGATTTAATCGGCCAACCACCTGCGTTCGCCTATGGCCAAGCCCCTCTTCGACCGTATCGCGCTGGTCACTGGCGCCTCGCGCGGCATTGGCGCTGCGCTGGCGCTTGAGCTCGCACACGCTGGCGCACATGTGATCGCGCTAGCGCGCACGGTCGGCGGACTGGAAGAGCTCGATGACAAAATCAAAGCTGCCGGTTCCTCCGCCACGCTGGTGCCGCTCGACGTCAAGGATACCGATGGCATCGCGCGCCTCGCCCTTGCGCTCAATGAACGCTACCAACGGCTTGATGTATTGGTCGGCAACGCCGGCATTCTCGGACCGCTTTCCCCCCTTGCCCATATCGAGCCGAAGGATTGGGACAACCTGATTGCGGTCAACATCAGCGCCAATTGGCAGCTGATCCGCTGTATGGATGCTTTGCTCAAGCGCTCGCAGGCTGGCAGGGCCGTATTTCTCACGTCCGGTGTTGCACATATGGGCCGGGCCTATTGGGGTCCCTATGCGGCCTCGAAGGCGGCACTGGAAGTCCTGGTGCGCACTTACGCCGCGGAGTGCGCGACCACAGCCGTGCGCGCCAATTTGTTTGCCCCCGGTCCCACCCGAACCCGCATGTATGCGACCGCCTTTCCCGGTATCGATCAGTTGGCGGTGCCGGCGCCGGAAGAAGTCGCCAAGGCTATCCTTCCGCTTTGCCTGTCGAACTGCACTGAGAATGGAAAAATCTACAGTTTTCGTGAAAAAAAGTTTCTGGACTTCAGGCTGCCTGCTTAATCTTGCTCCGCATCATCTCTTTTTCTTTGCCCGACCCTTGAAGGGGTTGTCTTTCTCACGCAGCGTCAGGCGGATCGGCGTGCCAGGCAGGCGGAATGTTTCACGTAGCGAATTCAGCAAATATCTTTTGTAGGCGCCCGGCACCGCGTCCGCGCGCGTGCAGAATAGGATAAAGCTTGGGGGTCTATTCTTGGCTTGGGTTATGTAGTTCAGGCGTAGTGAGCGTCCGGAAACCGCCGGAGGCGGATGCGCGCTGACCGCGTGTCCAAACCAGCGATTGAGCGAGCTGGTTGGGACGCGTTTGTTCCAGATCTCGTAGGCATCAATGATCGCCTGCATCAAACGATCGAGTCCTTCTCCGGTAAGCCCCGAAACTGCCACGAGTGGCACTCCCTTCAGTTGCGTGAACTTCTCCTCCGCTTGCTCGCGCAGCTTGCCGATGGCGCCTGTAGCCTTCTCCTTCAAATCCCATTTGTTGACTGCTATTACAACGGCGCGACCTTCCTGCTCGACTAGATCGACGATTCGTTGATCCTGTTCCTCAAACGCATTTTCCACTTCGAGCAGTACGACTACCACTTCGGCGAAACGCACCGCGTTGAGTGCGTCGGCTACCGAAAGTTTCTCCAGCTTCTCCGCGACACGCGAGCGTCGCCGCAAGCCGGCCGTGTCAAAGATTCGAAATTTGTGGCCCTGCCAATCGTGCTCGACCGCGATCGCATCGCGCGTGATGCCGGCCTCAGGGCCGGTGAGTAATCGTTCTTCCCCGATGAGCCGGTTGATCAGCGTGGATTTTCCGGCATTGGGTCGCCCGACAATTGCGACGCGGATCGAGCGCTCTTTGTCGGGGACGATCTCCGGCGCATGCCGCTCAGTTTGATTCGGCAATACAGCACGAATCGCATCGTAGAGATCCGGCATGCCCTCCTCATGTTCCGCCGAGATAGGCACCGGCTCCCCCAGCCCAAGAGCATACGCCTCGAGGCGTCCTGCTTCGCCCGCAGTCCCCTCGCTCTTGTTAGCGACGAGCACAATCGGCTTGCCGGACTTGCGGGCGACGTCGGCAAACGCGTGATCAACCGGCGTCGGTCCCGTACGCGCGTCAAACATGAAAAAAATTGCATCGGCTTGATCAATAGCCGCTTCAGTCTGTGCCCACATGCGGCCCGAGAGACTTTCAGGTGTCGACTGCTCAAGGCCCGCCGTATCGATCACGGTAAAGGACAAATCTCCTAGGCGGCCTTCGCCCTCACGCCGGTCACGTGTTACCCCGGGACGGTCGTCGACCAAGGCCAGGCGGCGCCCAACCAGCCGGTTAAACAAGGTCGATTTGCCGACGTTAGGCCGGCCGACAATGGCAATCGTAAAGCTCATCTGCTGTCATGTTTGCTGCGCAGTTTATCCTTGGGTCAAGCCTGAGGGAGAGTGAACGCGCAGGCGCGCCAAATCAGCGCGAGAAAGTGCCGGGATTAGGTGTGGCGTTCGTCTGCCCTTGCGTTGGCCAAGGCGACTGGCTCGGCTGCGGCGCGGGCTGTTGCTGCGACACAGGTTGCTGCTGATCTTGCTGAGGCCACGGCGTTTGCTGCTGCTGTCCACCGCCTTGGGGTCCACCCACCGTGATTTTGGTCGATGGCGGTGCAGGCGTGCGCGGCTTCGGCTTGCGCGCCGGCTTAGGCTTCGGCTCCTCTTCGGCTGACGCGGTTTTCTTGCCTGGCTCGGTTGCCGGCGTTTGCGCCGTTTCCGGCGGTGGCTGATAACCTTTCATGTATTCGGGCGGAATCCCCTGCGAGACACCGGGCACCCCGCCTGGAAACAGCTCCTTGCGCTCGCCCGGCAATTTTTTCTTTTCATTCAGGCCAAAGACATCAAGCTTGTCGATGTCGAAATCCGTACAGCCGGCGAGAACCGGCACGATCAGGATGAACCCCGCCAAGGTAGCAATGTGCCGAGTACGACGCATCAACGTTTCCTCAACTCTTGCCGTCGGCCGCAATCAGCGCCGACAGTACTTCTGCACGCGCTCTTGTGCCTGGCGGAGTTTCAGCGTCGGTCGCTATCATATCCAAATAGCGTCTGGCTGCGGCAGGATCGTGATTGCGCCAGGCCGACATCGCCAGGAGTTCGCGCGCTGTGTGGCGGAAACTGCGCGTTGGTTCGGCGAGCGGATCGAGCCGCCGGCGCATGTCTGCCAGCGATGTTGTGTCAACCAGCAGCATGCCTGCACGCACAGCAGCGAGATCCTGCCAGGTCGCGCCAAGCGAGGCATCGGCGGCAAGCTCGTCAAAGGCTTTGACCGCATCCCCCGGTTTGATCTGCGCCAACGCGCCGGCCGCACGCATGCGCGCCAGCGTGCGATATCCGCCCGGCGCTTCGGTCGCCACTTTGGCGAAGGCAGCCTCCGCTTCGGCGTGCTTGCCTTCCTCACTGAGAGCCATCGCCGCTTCGAAATCGGCGCCGGCAGCCGCTGCTTGCTTGGCGAGCCAATATTCATACCCGCGCCAAGCACCGATTCCGACAACGATTAGGACGGCCGCCGCAATCAGATGAACGCTGTAGCGGTCCCACAGCTTCTTGAGCTTTTCGCGCCGGACTTCCTCGTCGACTTCTTGAAAAATATCCGCCAAGAGTGGCTCCAGACCCACCTGTCGGCCCACCCCCGGGCCTAAATTGCGCCGTAACCTAACGATGTGGCGCGCCTAAGGCAAAGCCAAACGTTAATATTTGTGGGCGTCAGCCCTTCTTGCTTTTCATCGAATAAACGTGTTCCGGCCCAGGAAATGCACGTGAACGGACTTCGGCGGCGTAGGCGGCAACCGCCTTGGCAATGCCCGGGCCGAGTTCGCCATAACGTTTGACGAATTTCGGAACGCGTGGCGAGAGACCAAGCATATCCTCAAGCACCAGAATTTGCCCATCGCAAGTAACGCTCGCGCCAATACCTATGGTGGGGATCGGTACGGCGGCTGTGAGCTTACGTGCTAAAGGCTCCGCGACCGCCTCGATCACGACCGAGAAGGCGCCGGCTTGCGATACAGCGACCGTGTCCTCTTCAATGCGTACCCAGTCTGTTTCGTCGCGGCCCTGCGCCCGGAAAGACCCGATCGTATTGATGGCCTGCGGCGTTAGCCCTACATGGGCCATCACAGGCACTCCGCGTTCAACAAGAAAGTGGATGGTTTCGGCCATCCGTTTACCGCCCTCGACTTTGATCGCGCCGCAGCCGGTCTCCTTGAGTACGCGCGCTGCATTCATGAAGGCTTGCTCTCTCGACGCCTCGTAGGATCCAAACGGCATATCCACGACAACCAGTGCGCGCTTTGACCCCCGCATTACCGCGTGGCCCTGCAAGATCATCATATCGAGCGTGACCGGCACGGTCGTCTCAAGCCCGTGCATCACCATGCCAAGCGAATCGCCGACGAGGATCACATCGCAATGCGCGTCGACGATCCGCGCGGTATGGGCGTGATAGGATGTCAAAGCGACAATCGGCTCGCCGCCCTTGCGTGCTCGGATATCGGGAGCGGAAAGCCGCCGGATTTCGTCTTGGACCGACATCGTTACGTCCCGAATACATGCACGCCAATCACGACCGGATGGAAGGCATAACCGAGCGCAAAATAGACGACAATCCCAACCGCCACGACGATCGCATCGTTGATCCAGCCCGCGGGAGCAGTTTGCGGACCAAAATCGCCACGGCGCTTGGTGGCGATGCGAGCGTAGACGCCCCACGCCAGGATGGTGCCAAACAGAAGGATCGAACCGAGGTCGCCATTCGATAGCAGGTGCGCGAACGCCCAGGTTTTGATGCTTGCCAACATCGGATGCCTGAGTTTGGTTTTGATGTGACTAGGAATAAACGCGGCAACGATGAAGATTGTCGCAAACAACATTAACCCTATGGTGATGTGCCGCATGAAAGCCGGTGGCGACCACACCTCAATCCATTCGTGCGCACGATATTGCCCGTAGCCCCAGATGATCAGTAAGAGGCCGACAGTCGAAACCAGCGCAAAGACCGCGCGATAGGTGTTAAGACCCACGCGCGCGATGACATCTGTGCGCGCATCGCGGAAGGAAACAAATATATGCGCGCCAAGGAATACCAGCAGGCCGAGAACGAGAATACTTAAACCCATGCTACACTCACGTCGGTTTGCCGCCGCAGTAGAGGATCGCAGCAATCAATGCAAGCTGTCCTCCGAATTGCGCATATCCAGGATGACCATAGCCGCGACATTTCGACTGCTGAAATGGGCCAAGGTGGCGATTTTGCTGCTGTTGCTTGGCACCCTGCCTGTATCCGCACAAGTCTGGCCTGCGAAAACCGTG
>Ga0187777_10000053_pt1 | contig 85652 bp, 73 predicted proteins | sample 1015_Q2_SP5_10_M_FD_132416 | JGI IMG/M metagenome (GOLD analysis project Ga0187777, IMG submission 132416) | Tropical peat soil microbial communities from peatlands in Department of Meta, Colombia - 1015_Q2_SP5_10_MG | ecosystem: Environmental > Terrestrial > Soil > Wetlands > Peat | place... | reverse complement strand
GGCTGTGGGTTTTTTAGGCCCCGTCTACCTGGGACTGTGTCCTCGTACCGGAGTGGGACGTCGGGCAGAATGTCTGCAGCCAGTTCTGCCAAGTTTCTCCCAATGAAGAGGAGAAAATTGGTGCTTCTCCCCTTAAGTTTAGAATATCAACTCCATAGGGGTAACTATGAAAGGCGAGGCGGAAGAAAATTCTGTGTGTTTTCAACAGGTTGCAGACGAAATTACTGTTCAGTTATCTTGACAAGGCGATTGGCGGATAGTTGACGAGCATATCTTCAGTTCTAGTCCATAAGAAATATTTACTGAGTAGTTATGCTGAGGGCTTCATGCAGAAATCAATTCGCTTCCGAGCACATGGCGCGAATGACGTCACGCTGGGCGGGGCTCAAGCCGACGAACTCCAAGCCGTGGTGGAAGCCGGTGCGGTACTTGACGATGGCACGAGCCTCGAGCTTCATTCCGCCGTCACCCGATCTCATGAGGACGCCGACGGTCTCGCCGGGCTCGAGAGAGTCGGCGATGAGCGCACCCAAGCCGCCTTCAGAAATAGTGCGGGCATGGCCGTGGAAGGTCTGTTCCTGGCCGGGGCGAAAGGTCTTGAGGGTGAGGCGACGATCGACCTCGAAGCGCGGATAGGCGCGCTCGGGAGTCCAGTGGGTCTGCTGGGGCATGATCGCTAGGCTAATAGTAACGTCAGACTGGCGGTTTTCATACAGAAACCAGCGGGAGCGGTTCGGGACGTCCCTCGCTGCTCTCCACCCGAAGACCTTTGCGCTCACGCGGGAGGGCGGAGCATGATGATACGAGCGATGGTGAAATAGATCACCAGGCCGGTCACATCCACCAAAGTGGCCACGAAGGGGGCCGAGGCGCTGGCTGGATTCAAGCGAAGCGAGCGCAAGACAAAGGGCAGCATGGAGCCGGCAATGGTGCCGAAGGTCACGACGCCAACCAGACTGCAGGCGATGGTGACAGCGAGAATCGGGGTGTGCTCCCCGTAGGTGTGAAACAGGGTCTGCCAGGCGAAGATGCGGAGCAGGCCGATGGCGCCGAGGATGGCGCCGAGAGCGACGCCGGCAAAGAGCTCGCGGCGCACCACCCGGAACCAGTCGCGCAGTCTGACATCGCCGAGGGCCATGGCCTGGATGATCAAGGTGGTGGCCTGCGAGCCGGAATTGCCCCCGCTGCTGATGATGAGCGGCAGGAAAAGGGCCAGGACTACGGCCTGGGCAATCTCATTCTCAAAGAAGCCCATGGCGGTGGCGGTGAACATCTCGCCGATGAAGAGGATGGCGAGCCAGCCAGCACGCTTCCTTACCAGCTCAACAAGGGATGTGTGCAGGTAAGGACCATCGAGGGCCTCGGCGCCGCCGATCTTCTGAATGTCGCGGGCGGCCTCTTCTTCCACCACGTCCACGACGTCGTCAACGGTGACGATACCCACCATGCGCCTTTCAGAGTCAACGACAGGAACAGCGAGCAGGCGGCTGTCACGCACGACATGAGCGACCTCTTTCTGATCGGCCTGGTCAGACACAGAAATCACCTCGGAGTGCATCAACTCGTGCACCAGCTTCTTAGGATCGGCTGAAAAAAGCTCGCGCAGCGAGAGAACGCCGAGCAGATGCTGCTCTTTATCGAGCACATAGGCGTAATAGATGGTCTCGACGGAGCCCGCCTGCTGGCGGAGATAGGAGATGGCTTCGTCCACGGTGGCTTCCGGGCGCAGGCGAGCAAAGCGGGGATTCATCAGGCCGCCGGCCTTGTCCTCCTTGTAAGCCATCAGAGCGCAGACCTCTCTGCGGGTGGGATCGTCAATCAGGTACAGCAGGTGGTCTCGCTCTGCTTCCTCGCATTCCTGGATCAAGTCGGCGGCGTCATCGGGGGGGAGAAAGCGAATCCAGACATGGCGCTGATCTTCAGGCAGGCTCAGCAGCAAGTCGCGCTGGTCATGGGAATTGAGGGTGAGGAAAAAATCGGCCCGTTGGCCGGTATGGAGCTCGCGAAATGCCTTAGCACGCTCCTGGTGGGAGAGCGTGGGCCAGCGATCGCTGAGCTCCGCGGGTCGTCGGAGTGCTTTTTTGGTCGGCATGGCCCAGCTAAATTAGCAGCCGGGAAGAGAACCTGTCCAGACAAAGGCAACGCTAAGCCGAGGAAGAGAAAAAATTGACCAAGTCTTAACAAATATCGCGAATCGTGCAGAGGTAGGATGCCGTGCCCATTTTCAAGACATACCCGCGATACGATGCGGCTGGCTACTTAGCGATCAAGGTTGACTGGCTGGCCACGCAACGCCAGGTCCCGTTCTCGCTGATCCAGGTGTCGGTGAAGCGGCCGCGCCGCAGATAGGGCTTGCCCCGGTTGGTGCCTTTCTCGCGATAGAGGCCGGTGACTACGGCAGCAGTGCCGTAGATGCTGACCTCCATGGTCTCGTTCACGATCTGCTCGGCCTGGAAAGGCGAGTTCTTCACGCTGGCGAGAAATTGCGAGCGGTTCATGAAGCTGCCATCCACATCGGTATATGAAAAGGTGGCGGCGAGCAGACCGTCGAGGGCCTTCACATCCTGACGCTGCTCGGCCTGATTCCATGCATTCTCAAGCGCAAGAATCGTGCCGCGGCCGGTATCGCTCTGGCCAAAGGAGAGAGCGATGGAGAGCAGGATGACGAGGACGAGGAATCTGTTCATAGAGAGCTCCTTCGGGAAAGATCATGACGTGTAATGGACAATAAACTCATCGAGTTTGTTGAAAAGCGCAGAGTTGCCGCTTCGAGGATAGCCCGATAGCTCGCGCTGGTACGACGGGAGGTTGAACAAGAACGACTCGATGCGCTCTTTGTTGAGTTCATCCCAATAGGCGCCGGATCCCATCTTCTGCAGGTGGTAGGCGTTGAAGATCTGCTCGAACTGGTGCTGCACCGGCACCGCAAGGTACGGCTTGCGCAGATACAGAGCCTCGCTGAGGAGCGCGAATCCGGAGTTGGCCAGGACTGCTTTGCAGCGGGCGAGGTCGCGAAGGAAGGTCTCCTGACTGGGAGGTTTGAAGGTCAGGTTGGCGTCGGCGCCCTGACGGCCGAATCCGTAACAGAGGAATGGCATTCGGACACTCTTGAGCAGTCGTGCGAGCCTTTCATTGGGCGACGTGACGTAAACCAGCACACAGGAGCCAGGGCGAGTCTGAGTTTTCAGAACCTCACGACGGAGGATGGGCGGAAAGATGAATGTGCGTGGATCGCGGGGCTGGGCCTCAAAGAAAGAGGTGACCAGGTAAGCATCGCAGCGCGGAGTCATCAGGCGGGTAAGCATCTTTGCCGCAAGGGCGTCTCTGCGGTAGCGGCGGGGAAGCTCGATGGCCGCGTTAGTGAGGAGGTGCTGGTTGTCAATGGAGATGACCGGCAGATGGAGGTGATGGGCCAGGCGGCAAGAAAGCGGCTCGAAATCGGTGATAACAAGCTGGATCTTCCAGCTGACAGCCAGGCGGCGAAGGCGGGCGAAGCTGCGCGCGACCCTGGGCGCAGAGAGGAGATTGCGGGCAATGGTCTTGCGATAACGCACTCGATTTTCGACGTAAGCGAAGCGCAAGCCGTGAATCTCGGTCACGTCGAACTCGGAGCGCAGATTCTGCAAGCCGCGGTCAAAGGTCACGACGCGGACGCGGTGTCCGCGAGATTGCAAATGGCGCAGCACTTCGCGGGCGCGGGCAGAATGGCCGGAGCCTTCACCGTTCACGCCGTAAAGAATATCGGCCATGGCCGATATTCTACCGGCCAGAAGCGAGGGCCGGGTCATTGCCGCTGCTACAATCCACTGGACGATCGGACCATGCTTATGACCCGCATTTCGTTCAAAAACCTCTTACTGCTGGTCTGCGTTTTGCTTTGCGTGATCCCGCTTGCAGGGGATGACACGGCGCGCAGCATTTATCTCGTTCGCCACGCGGAAAAGCTTTCGGATGAGCCTGACGCGCTATTGAGCGCGAAGGGCAAGAAAAGAGCTGAATGCCTGGCGAGGGAGTTGAAGCCGAAGGGGATCGAGGGGATTTACACGACAGAGGTCGAGCGGACGCAGCAAACAGCGGCCCCGCTGGCCAAAGAAAGCAAGCTCACGGCAACTGTCATTCCGGCGAAGGACATCGACGGCCTAGTGCAGGCGCTCCGCTCCAGCAAAGCACGTGCGGTCCTGGTGGTGGGGCACTCGAACACTATCCCGACGATCATCAAGAAGCTGGGCGCCGGCGAGGTGAGCATTGATGCGGACGAGTACGACCAATTGTTCATGGTTCAGCTCGGCAGAGATGGAAAAGCCAGCCTGACAGTCAAGAAATACTGCGATTCAAGGTGAAGTCACTCGCTCTCGGAGGCGTTCCAGTCGGCAGTTTTTTCGCTACGGGGCTCGGTCGGAGGGGGCTGGCTGGAGGGCAGCAAGGGCGCCGTGTAAGAACCGGTGCCGCTGAGCGACTCGTTCGGCGGATTGGGACCAAAGCGGGCTTCATCGCGGCTCTTGCGCAGCGCCTTGTAGATCTCCACGGGTTCGCGGGCGAAATCGCGCGCCAAGCGGGTGAGAGCGACGGTGACGATATCGGCGTGATGAAGTTCCTTGTCATATAACGGAGAACCAGGGCGCTTCATCTGCAGCCAGAGCTTGTGGACGAGAACGATGTCTTCTGTGCGCATGGAAGGCGTGTGCGGGCCGAGGCGGAAAGTCTCTACCTGCAGGTCGGGCCGGACGATCTGGAAGACCACCTGGCGTTTGGGCTCGGGCATCGCCTCCCAGGCACGACCCAGATTGAAGGCCTGCTCCTGCGCCGTCATCTTGGTGGAGAGCCCGGCCACGATGGTGGAACTCTCGAGGGCATTGGCTGTCTGCACGATGGCAGACCAGACATCGCGCGCAGGCACGACCATCAGGGAAATCGTCTTGCCGAAGCGCTCCGCGATGGCCACCGCCTTGGTGAACAGCGTCTGCTCAAAATCGCTGAAAATCTGCTCCATGCTCACGTCATACTCGGCGCTGCCCGGCCCGGTAAGGCGAGCGGAAAGAACGACCACATCGGTCTCGACCGTATCCGTGCGCGCCAGCACCCACATGAGCTGCTCCAGGGTGTTGTAGTCGCGCACGGTCACCAGCGTGTTGTTGGGGCGGATGCCGACTTTTTCACGGGCGATGGTCTCTTCGTGCTCCAGCTGGAAGTGCTCCTGCATCTGCTTTTCGACGTGAGCGAACTTCCTGCGATTGATGCGTTCGGAAACAGTGAACAATGAGAAAAAAGCAATAGTGAAAACAATGCCAGCTTTAGTGGCTGTCGACTTGGTGAACAGATTGACGATGGCGGTGGAAAGGAGCACCAGGTGCACAGAAAGCAGACCGAGCGGAATCTCGACTCCCCGTATGGTGATGTTGGGCGGCACCTTCCAGCCGCGCTCACCCTTGTACTTGAAGCGCAACACCAGCATGGAGAGGCTGTTAAAGACAAAACTCCACATCACGCCGAAGGCGTAGGCTTCGCCGAGGACATAGACATCGCCCCGGCTGAGCAGAATGGTGATCAGCTGCAGCCCGACCACCAGGTTGATGACGCGGTAGCTGGTCCCGTAACGGGTATGAGGCTTGCGAAACCAGTCGGTGAGGACCCCATCTTCAGAGACGCGGTTCAAGACGCCGTTGGAGCCGACAATGGCGGTATTGATGGCGCCGGAGAGCATGAGGAAGCCAACCAGCACTACAAAGGCGCGAAAGGCGAGCCGCAGGATCTGGGGGCCGGAAAAGTACATCACCATCACGCCGAGGACATTGCTGATGGCATCCGGCCGGGCACGGACGTCATCGGGCACCAGCATCACGGCGAACAGAGAAGAGAGTCCGGTGAACAGGAAGCTGTAGACCGCGATGGTGAGAGCGGCCTTTTTCAGGTTTTTCAGCTTGGGATGGCCAATCTCGCGATACACCTGGGCCAATGATTCCTCGCCGGACATGGCCAGCACAGAGTGTCCGAAGGCCATGATGATCCCGAAGATGCCGAACAGGCGTGGCAGGTCGCTATGCACCAGGAAGCCAAGCGAGGTGTCGTTGAACTGCAGGTTGCCCGGTACCGGGAGTGGAGGAAGAGATGGACGACGCTGAAGCACGGTCACGATAGCCCAGGCCAGCAAGATCACCACCATGATGGTCGTGACTTGCATGACCTTGAGCGCCTTGTCGCTTGATTCTTCAATACCCTTGACGTTCTCCCACCAGAAGTAGAGGGTGACCACGATGGCCAGCAAGACTGCGGTGCCGTTGTCAGGGATATGTGGAGTGCCGCTGAAGAGCACGTGCACGGCGCTGGGAATCCAGCCGTGGTGGTCGGCGGCGCTGAGAACTTCATTCACCAGGCCGGCAATGTACTGTCCAGCGGAAACGCCGGAAATAGGGCCGGTCAGAATGTAATCAAACATCAGGGCAGAAACCCCGATCTTTGCCAGAGTGCCGCCCAGGGCCTCTTTCACGATGCGGTACACGCCGCCACGGACAAACATGGAGCAGCTCTCCACATAGACCGCACGCACTGCGAAGGAGAAGAGCATGACGCCCAGGATGAACCAGGGCGCCGCCTTACCGATGGCCTGCTCCGCCGTTGCCCCCGCATAAAACGCGGAGGAACCCAGATCATTGAGAACGATGGCAGCAGCGCGGACCCAGGTGATGAAGGTGAGCATCACCGAACTGGCGACAACAATACGAACGCGGTTCGATGAAGGTAGAACCTGGGCTGAAGAAGCCATTGAGAAGATTCTGTCTGCCGAAGCCTGCTTGCCGCGAAAAGTTTACGCCGGAGACCTGGTTGCGGGCAATCTCATGGCTCTTTCTGGTGCACGACTACAGCGGGTTCTTTCTCAATGGCCGTTTCGAAATCCTCGATGCCGCTCCACAAGATGACAATGATTGAGCCCAGCATACCGAAGACAAAGAGGGCGTCGAGGATGGTGACCAGAAGATCCCGGAGAAGGTGCATTAACGCTCATTGTAGTCCTTTCGCGCAGCGATGGTTGCTGGCCGGGCAATCAAGTAGACTCAGAGCGTGTTCGGCGTTCGCAAAGAGCAATGGCTGCTGGCGGCATTTTCCGGTCTATTGCAGGTGCTCATATTCCCTTCGCCTTCGCTCTACCTATTCAGTTGGGTTGCACTGGTGCCGCTGCTGGGTGCAGTCTTGCTGGTCGATAAGAGATTGAAGGAAAAGAGGTTCTCCGGGCCGTCTCTTTTCCAAGGATTCGTGCTGGGCTACCTGAGCGGCATCTTCTGGTACGTGGGCTCGTGTTATTGGGTCTTTCATGCGATGCACAGCTACGGCGGGTTGAGCTTCGGGGCTGCTGTCGGGGTTCTGATACTTTTTTGCCTTTACCTTGCCCTTTATCACGGACTCTTTGGGATCCTCCTCGTCGTGACAGGCAGACGCAGCCTGCGGGCCGCTCTTTTATTGTCGCCCTTCCTATGGGTAGCAGTGGAACTGGCGCGCACGCGAGTGACCGGATTCCCGTGGAATCTGCTGGGCACGGCGCAGGTGGATAACATTCCACTGACCCGCGTCGCCGAATTCACCGGTGTTTATGGCCTTTCGTTCGTGATCGTGCTGGTAAACGGAAGCTTTGTTGCTGCTCTAATGACTGCGGGGCCGCGAAGGTGGCGGCTGTTTGGCATATCGCTGGTGATGGCCGGACTCTTGCAGGCCGGCGTGTTGGAGCGTTTGCTTGCCTTGCCGGCCGAGCATACCGCCCTTCTGGTGCAACACAATCTGCCGCTGGCCGGGAGTTGGACGCAATCCTCGCTCTACGGTGCAGTGGCCGAGCTGGCACAAATGAGCTCCATTCCTGCGAGCGAGGCAAAGGCAAACCCGAGGCTTATCATCTGGCCGGAGTCACCCGCGCCTTTTTTTGAGAGCGATCCAGGCTTCAGGCAGGCTGTCAGTGTTCTGGCCCGGGAGCAGAATGCATATGTTTTGGCGGCACTGGTGGGAGAGGTGATGCCTGCGCAAGGCGGTGCCACGCCCGCGCTGACAAACCGGGCAGCCTTGATAACGCCTGATGGCTCCTGGCCCGGCCACTACGACAAGATCCATTTGGTTCCATTTGGAGAATATGTTCCCTTTCAACCGCTCTTCTCCTTTGCTGGAGGATTGACTCGCGAGGTAGGGAACTATACGCCGGGGAAAGTGCGAACGCTTTTTGACGTAGAGGGAGGGAAGTTCGGCGCGTTCATCTGCTATGAATCTGTCTTTCCCGATGAAGTTCGGCAGTTTGCCGCCACGGGCGCCCAGGTCCTGGTGAACGTCTCTGATGACGGATGGTACGGCCACTACGGAGCACCGGGCCAGCACCTGAACATGGCGCGCATGCGGGCCATCGAAAACCGACGATGGCTGCTGCGTGCCACCAACAACGGCATCACCGCGAGCATCGACCCGCTCGGACGAGTCGTCGCGCAAGCCCCCGCGGACCAGCGTACAACGCTCACCGCGCCTTACGGCTTCATTTCTGCCACCACCTTCTACACCCGGCATGGCGATCTCTTCGCCTGGGCGTGTGTGATAATTGCAAGTAGTGGCTTACTCCTGCAGTTTCTGCCGAAGTAAGCTTTCCAGCGAGCGGAACCATGATTGAAGAGCTTGAACGCGAATACTCAACGGTTGCGGGCAAAGCCCGCGACTTGCTGGAGTATCTTTGACGCTCCCCGCCTGCGCTCGCAGCTGGCCGACGTAGAAAAGAAAGCCTCTGATCCGGGTCTTTGGGCGAATCCCGAGGAATCACAGCAGGTCATGCGGCAGCGCAAGCGCCTGGAGCAGCTCCTGGCGACCGTGCAGGATCTTGCTCGGCGGAACGCCGATCTCTCTGCCTACTTTGAATTGGCCCGCGAGGGCGAAGACGTATCGGCCGATATCCAGCGCGAGCTGGTTTCGCTGCGCGAGCTGGTGGAGAAGGTGGAAACGGAGACACTGCTTTCGGGCGAACACGACGCACGCAATGCGATCGTTACCATTCATCCCGGGGCCGGTGGAACTGAGTCGCAGGATTGGGCGGAGATGCTGTTGCGCATGTATCTGCGATGGGCTGAGCGGCAGGGGTTTGAAGCTGCGCTCAACGACTATCAGCCCGGCGAAGAGGCAGGCCTGAAATCTGGCACCTTCACGGTTACGGGAGACTACGCTTACGGCCTGTTGACGAGCGAAATCGGCGTGCACCGGCTGGTGCGAATCTCGCCTTTCGATCAGGCCAAGCGCCGCCACACCTCGTTCGCCAGCGTTTTTGTTGCGCCGGAGATCGACGAGTCCATTCATGTGGATATCAAACCCGAAGACCTGCGAGTAGATACCTACCGCTCGGGCGGGCGCGGTGGCCAGCACGTGAATACCACCGACTCAGCTGTGCGCATCACTCATCTACCGACCGGGATCGTAGCCAGTTGCCAGAACGAGCGCTCGCAGCACAAGAACCGCGATCGGGCTATGAAGATGCTGCGCTCCAAACTTTACGAATTTGAGCTGGAGAAAAAACGCGAGGCCAGCAGGCAGCTGGAAGATTCCAAACTGGATATAGACTTTGGTTCGCAGACCCGCTCGTATGTTCTGCATCCCTACCGCCTGATCAAGGACCACAGGACGAAACTCGAGGTCGGCGACGTAGACCGGGTTCTGGATGGCGATCTGAGTCCGTTTATCCGTGCCTATCTCCTGATGCGCCGAGGTGGAGGCACAACAGCAACGTAGCGTGGACAGACTTAGCCCACGACTTGTGATTTTTCTGCTCGCACATTTAAGCTAAAAATCTGGAATTTTTTGGTACTATCGGCGACAGCCATCCCCAGCTGAAAACGAAATGCCACGAATGATCGATCTCATCCGGCAGTCGGCTGTGCCGGCCAATGTGATGCGCACTGCAGCCCGTGGCGCCCTTAATCTTCCGGCGTCGGAGATGATCGAAATCCTGGTGTATCTGTCCACTAGCTCAATTTTTGGCGAGCAGGCCAAGATGACCCTGGCTGGCTGGGACGAGATGGCCGCATTCGAGGTAGCAGCCAATCCCGCTACACCCTGGGAAGTGCTCAATTACATGGTTTCGCCGCAAAACCTGCGGCCCAAGCTGCTGCCAGCCCTGCTGGAGAATGCCTCTGTGCGGGAGACGGTGCTGGTGGAGCTGGCTCAGAAAGCCTCACGCGAGCAGATTGAAATGATGATGGAAAGCGAGCGGGTCAACCACTCTGCGCACCTGCTGCACGCGCTGATGAGCAATCCGGCATTGAAAGAGGAAGAGACTGCTCGGATTCACGAAGCCCTCAACTCGCTGGGCGAGGAGACTTCGCGCATCCAGGCGTATCAGGAAGCTGACGGGCAAATCATGACTCAGTATGAAATCGACCACGCCGCGGAGATCGCCGCCGAAGAGGCTGAGGGTAAGCCTTTCGTCCTGGTTGGGCACGACGAGGAAGAAGGTTTGGAAGATCTGGAGCAACTGGAGCCTGTCGCGCCAATCGAGGAGGGCGCCGATCCCGCAACGGAGGTCGAAGCAAAGCCGCCCGAGCAGGCAGCGGCAGCTCAAGCCCCGGTTCCTGAGACTCGGCAATCACCGGAGCCTGCGGCAGGAAAAGCGCCGGTGGCCGATGCGAAGATCAAAGAGCGTTTGTCTTCTCTGCAGAAAATCGCCCGCATGAGCGTTGGCCAGCGCATTCAGTTGGCCATGAAAGGGAATAAAGAAGAGCGCTTCATTCTGGTGCGTGACGGTTCGAAGCTGGTTTCCCAGGCCGTGCTGCAGTCGCCCAAGATCACCGATTCGGAGATCGAGACCTTTGCCGGCATGAAGAACGTGCAGGAGGGTGTGCTGCGCGAGATCGCGCGCAATCATAAGTTCCTGAAGAACTATGCGGTGGTCAGGACACTGGTCAATAACCCGCGGTTTCCTCTTGACCTTTCCCTGAGCCTGATGCAGCACCTGATGGTCAACGATCTGAAGAACCTCTCGATGAACAAGAATGTGCCTGAAACCCTGCGCAAGATGGCCCTGAAACGCTTCAAAGACAAGACGGAGAAGAAAGGCGGGTGAGGCAGGTAAGGGCATGGCTCCTCAAACCATTGCAGAGGTGCTAAGGAGCGCCAAAAACATTGCTGTGGTTGGGCTGTCACCGAGCCCGCTTCGCCCCAGCCACGGTGTCGCTGCCTATCTGCAATCTCACGGATACCGGATCATCCCGGTAAATCCCAAGATCAGCAACGCGCTTGGGGAAACTGCCTATAAATCACTGAGCGAGGTGCCGGATAAGATCGACGTTGTAGAAGTCTTCCGCCGCTCCGAACTGGTGCCTGCCGTCGTGGATGAGGCTATCAGGCTCAAAGTCCCGGTCATTTGGATGCAAGAGGGGGTGGTTAACGACGCGGCAGCCGAAAAGGCGCGCAAGGCCGGCATCTTTGTGGTGATGGACCGCTGCATGCTCAAAGAGCATCACAAGCTCACCTGATATCTTTACTGCTCCCCTCTTTTTCGAACCCGCCTGATCTGTTCGAGCCGCTCGGCAATCCTTTTTTCCTCACCCTGATCCGTAGGCCGGTAGTATTCGCGATCGCGCAGATTGTCAGGCAGGCATTGCATGTCGGCGACCTTCGATTCCAGGTCATGAGCATATTGATATCCCCTGCCATAGCCCTCAGCCTTCATGAGAGCGGTAGGGGCATTGCGAAGGTGCAGTGGAACCGGTTGGGCAGACGTGCGCTCCACATCCTCAAGCACGGCACCATAGGCTGTGTACAGCGCATTTGATTTGGGCGCCAGCGCAAGATGCACGGCGGCCTCAGCCAGCGCCAGGTTTGCCTCGGGCATGCCGATAAACTCCACCGCGTCGCGCGCAGCCATGGTCAGCACCAGGGCCTGCGGCTCGGCCAGGCCTATATCTTCCACGGCCATGCGCACCAGCCGTCGGGCGATGTACAGCGGATCCTCTCCTGCCTCCAGCATGCGAGCCAACCAATAGAGGGAGGCATCCACGTCGCTGTTGCGGACTGACTTGTGCAGTGCGGAGATGAGGTTGTAATGTTGCTCTCCCGTCTTGTCATAGAGCAGCACTCGTTTCTGCAGAGCATCTGTGACAATGCTCTCGGTCAGGATGTGGTCCGATCCTGAACTTACGATCTGCGCCGCGATTTCAAGTACGTTATAAGCCGACCGGGCATCGCCGCTGGCGTATGCGGCGATCTTTTGCAACACATCGTCCTCGGCCTTCAGGCCGAGTTTGCCCAGGCCGCGGTCCTGGTCGCTCAAAGCCCGTCGCAATAGCAAGACGATCTGTTCTGCGGTCAGAGGTTTAAGCGTGTAGACGCGGCAGCGCGAGAGCAGCGCCCCGATGATCTCGAAGGACGGATTCTCGGTGGTGGCGCCGATGAGCCTGATATTGCCTTTTTCCACATGTGGCAGAAATGCATCCTGCTGTGCTTTGTTGAAACGATGGATCTCATCGACAAACACGATAGTGCGACTACCGTACTGGCGGGCTTTGGCGGCATCGGCCATGACCTCCTTGATCTCCTTGATGCCGGAGAGCACAGCAGAGAACTCCACAAAGCTGGCGCGCGTAATGCGAGCGATGATCTGCGCCAGCGTGGTCTTGCCCACCCCCGGGGGGCCCCAGAAAATGATGGAGCCAGGGTCATCACGCTCGATCTGCATGCGAAGGGCTTTGCCCGGCGCGAGAATATGCTCCTGGCCGACAAACTCGTCGAGCGTGCGCGGACGCATGCGGTCTGCCAATGGGCGGGTAAGATCAGCGGAATCCGGTGGCTGGGGAACGGGTTGAAACAGGCTCATGAGAAGCGTCTCTGACGCGCGGCCTCGTAGAGCAGCAGGGAAGCGGCCACCCCCGCATTCAGCGAATCCACTGTCGCCGCGTGCGGGATCACAATGCTTTCATCTGCTTCCTGCAGGATGGCGCGCGGCACGCCAGCTCCCTCGTTGCCTACCACGATGCACAGTGTTCCAGTGAGATTTGCCTGATCGATGGGCGTCCCTTTGTGTGAACCCGTCGTCACCAGCCGGAACCCACGCCGGCGCAGCTCAGGCAAGAGGTCGCTGAACTTCGCGGTCACAACCGGGAGTCGAAAGACCGAACCGGCCGACGCCCGCACAACCTTCGGGTTCGAGACACTCACACTGCCCTGGAGCACTACAGCTCCGCTCGCGCCGAAAGCCTCGGCGGAACGTAAAAGCGTGCCCAGGTTGCCCGGATCCTGAACCCCAGCGCTGGCCATGACCATGGGAGAGGCGTCGCCAAACATTTCGTCAAGACGCGATTTTCTTGGGGAAATGAGGGCCGCGACACCCTGCGGACTCTCGGTAGGCACGGCTCCGTCAAAAATCGCCTCCGGCAACAAGATCGCCTGCGCCTTCGGGCTCACCTGCTTAAGCAATCTGCCGGCATGTTCAGCCGAAGTTTCACGGAAGAATATCGCATGTAAGCGAAGTCCACTGCGCAATGCCTCTTCCACCATGCGAATGCCTTCCACGGCGATCAGGTCAGATGGGCCGACGCCATTGCGGGTGAAGCCGTGGCGCAGGGCTTTCACCAAAGCATTGCTGCGGCTGGTGATCCGCTGCAGGCGTTCATGTTCGAGGATCCGCATCTTCGCGATATTTTGCCGGACTGGCAAGCTTAGCGCCATCATACGCCACGAATCTCGGTTTCTTCTTGCCGCGCTTCGCTGTGATGTGTTACGGTTGCGCCGGTTCGCAGGTCTTTCGATTTGCAGGAGCGGGTCGAGCGTGTCAGCCGAAATCCTAAGAATCAACAGCGATGCCCCAGAAAGCTCGCTCATTCGTTATGTGGCGGAGCGAATTCAGGCCGGGCACGTAGTCGGCATGCCTACGGACACCTTTTATGGGCTGGCGGCCGATCCTTACAACTTGCGGGCGGTGGAGCTGATCTATCTGGTGAAGTCGCGCTTCAGGAACAAGCCGCTTTCGCTGCTGGTGGAGAGTGTGGATCAAGCGGAGGAGCTTGCAGATGTCGCTGACAACAACCACTTTCAGATACTGGCTGAAAAATACTGGCCGGGCCCGCTGACGATCATCGTGAAGGCGACACCGCGTTTGCCGCTCAAAGTGACGGCGAACACCGGGAATGTGGCGATCCGTGTGCCTGCTGCGAGCATTCCCATGGAAGTCATCCGTGCCGCTGGCGTTCCCATCACCGCCACCTCGGCCAACGTCAGCGGAGCCAGCGAGTGCACGACTGCGGCCTGCGTGAGAAACCAGCTGGGCGAGCGCATCCCTCTGATCGTGGATGGCGGTCCCTCTCCGCGCAGCGTACCTTCCACCATCGTAGACCTCACCGATCCCACCGGCCGTTGGCGTTTGCAACGGGAAGGCGCCATTCCTGCGCAGGAGCTCGTCGAGTTACTGGGGGAATGACGTCTCCACTCCCAAAATCTGGAACGGCCGCTAGGCCGGCCCTCGGCACCACCAGAGCCAAACTCATTTTGCTGCTGGCATTCCTGGCTTTCGCGGCCTATGTCATCGTCATTTTCTTTCGCATCAGCGCTCAGGCCGGCCTCGATGAAACACGCAGAACCGATGTTATCGTCATTTTCGGCGCTGCCGAATACTCGGGTAAGCCCTCGCCGGTCTATCGCGCCCGGCTGGATCACGGTGCTGAGCTGTTTATCGAAGGTGTTGCGCCGGTCCTGATTACCACGGGCGGCGCCGGGGGCGAAGCGCACTTCAGTGAAGGTCAGGTCGGACGCGACTATCTCATCTCGCGTGGAGTTCCGGACGCGCAGGTCATTGCCGAAACGCAGAGCGACGACACGCTGGAATCGGCCAAACGCGTGGCGACCATTATGCGCGAGAATCACATGCTGAGCTGCGTGGTGGTCAGCGACGGCTACCACATGTATCGAATCAAGCAGATGATGGAAGCCCAGGGCGTGAAGGCATTCGCTTCGCCGCGCAGTGACCCGCATAAACATCCTATGGCTGCCATGGAGGAGGTGTTCAAGTACCTGGCCTGGAAAGTGAAGCTGGAGATTTGAGCTAACGCAGCAGGGCGAAGATTCGCGCCGGCCCGCCTGAACCACCCTCCAGCTTGGCGGGCGCTGCCAGAAGGATGGCGCCGCTGGCCGGGACTTTATCCAGGTTGGCGATGTTCTCGAGATGGTAGATATTGTGGGCGCCCGTGTATTGATGGTTGGGGTGATCCTCAGACGGGCCATAATCTACGCCCATCGTATCGATGCCGATCCCGTAGATTCCCCGGGCTTCAACCAGAAACTTCACTGCATCCGGCGCGTAGCCGGGATAGTGCTTCGCGCCGCGCGCGTCCGCGTTGCGGTAGGCCTGCATGGAATTCCAGCGTACTGCCCACCCAGTATTCGCCAGCACAATCGCGCCGGGGGGAATCTGGCCGTGGGCCCTCTCCCAGTCTGCGATATCGGAAAACGTGATCTGATAATCCGCGTTGGCAGAACACTTGGTGCGGACATCCAACAGTGCAAGGGGGCCGATGAGGCGCTGCGGCGGAATCTGGTCGACTGTCCAGCCGCCCGCTGCAAAGTGGGCCGGCGCATCAATATGTGTGCCAAAATGCTCGGGGAGCGTGATCACCCGCGAGAAATAGCCATCGCGCTGCAGATCCCCCAGTTGCCTGGCTTCAAACGGAGAGCGTTCGCTGCCCTCCCAGTTGGGCCCACGCTCACTGAGCGAGTGCGTAAGGTCAACCATGTCTGTGAAAGAAGATTGCATCGGCTGCGGAGCGCGGCGCGAGGCAAAAAGGAACATGGCCAGCGCCAGCGTGCATGCCATTGTAAATGTTTGTAGCTTCATCGCCTTTTATCGCGTTTCCCATTAGACGAGTGAAGCCGGGAGCGGGTTGCAGCGTTTGATTACTTTCTCACTGCCTTTGTTGCAGGGTTCCTGGCCACTTTTCCATTCCGCTGCAAGACAAAGCTGAACCATAGCGAGTTTGCTCCGTTGTAATCAAAGGTATGGCTGGCGGGCGCGAAACCCATGCGCTCTACTCTTAGGATGCAACCCCAGCAACGCAAGGAATAAGGTATGGCGTAGCGACCATCGTACCGAGTCTGCATCTTGCCCAGCTCTTTTCCAGCCCCATCCTGCAAGGTGACCCAGGTGCGCCCGATGGGGTAGCCTTGGTCGTCTGTGATCACACCCCGTACTTCGCCGGGAAGCGGCAACCCTTCGGGATTTGTGTTGCGCGCATAGTAACCGGGTCCGCGCAACGGCCGGCCGCCCAACTGTCCCGTGACCTTGCCGTGCTCGAGCGAAAGCACACCGTTCACAAGAACGTACTCGATTCCCACTGACGTGCGATTCGGATCTTCAAAGGTCGCAACATCTCGAATCGTTTTGGGATCAAAAATCGTTATATCTGCAAAATAATTTGTTCGCAGCAAGCCGCGCTCGTGGAGCCCCTCACGCTGCGCTGGCAGAGAAGTGAACTTGCGGATCGCTTCCTCCAGGGTGAGAACATGCTCATCGCGCACATACTTGCCCAGGATGCGGGGGAAAGAGCCATAAGCCCGCGGATGCGACTTGGAATCGCCCAGCGGTCCTTCCGGGTTGATGGCGCTGTAATCGTTATCCACGCTCACCCAGGGCTGCTGCATTGCTAGCCTTACATCCGGTTCGCTCATTTCGAAGTAGACAGCGCCAGTGTTGTCATGGTCGGCAATGACGAAATCGAGCATGGCGTCGAACGGATCTTTGTTCTGAGCGGCCGCGATCTGCGCCAGATTCTTGCCTTCAAACCTCTTCAAGTCCGGGTTCAGCACGCTGACGATAAGAATCCCCTGCGGATCTCCGATACCGCGCCACATGTTTTCCAGCGAGCCCTGCGGCGGAGACCCCAACTCTTTGCGGATCTGCGCCCTGACCGCTGGATCTTTCAGCCGGGCCACGAATGCATCTTCGCCGCCGGCGTGATAAGCCGGCGGGATCACCGCGCCCAGCGAAGTGGCAGAAGCAATATAGGGATACTGGTCTGCATTCACGTCCACGCCGCTCGCACGGGCGTTTTCAATCGCGTGGATCACATCGGAGATCTTTCCCCAGTTCGCCTTGCCTGCTATTTTCAGATGGAAGATTTCGACCGGCAAATTGCCTTCTCTGCCAATGCGAAAGGCTTCCTCCAGCGCCTGCATTTCGCTGTCGCCTTCGTTCCGAATGTGGGAAGCGTAGATTCCGCCACTGCGCCCAGCGACCTTCGCGAGCTCGATCAATTCCTCGGTGGAGGCATAGCTGCCGGGTGCATAAATAAGGGCTGAAGAGACTCCGAAGGCGCCATCATTCATGGCGTCTTCGACCATCTCCTCCATTTGTTTCAACTCTTGCGGAGTAGCGGGCCGATTGTCTGTCCCTACCGCGATCCGCCGGAGTTGTGCCGCACCCACGTAGGTCCCGAGGTTGATTCCGGAACCCTGCTTCTCCAGGCGAGCGAAATACTCGCCCAGCGATTGCCAGTCGATACGCAAATGGTAGTGCTCGAGAAAATCCTTTTGTTCCGCGATAGTGGCATCATTCTGCGGAGCGATAGACTCGCCCTCACCCGTGAACTCGGTGGTGATGCCCTGAGTGAGCTTGCTGACCGCCTGCTTGTCGATCAGTAGAGTCATTTCTGACTGGCCTAACATGTCGATAAAGCCGGGAGCAACGATAAGCCCCGCAGCATCGATCGTATGTTTGGCCCTTGTCTCAGGTCCGGCATGGCCGATGAAGGCTATGCGATCACCCTTTATTCCCAAATCGGCATAAATCCAAGGGTTACCCGAGCCGTCTACCACCCGGCCATTGCGAATCAGAGTGTCGTATTCCTGAGCACCAGCAAACGCAACTGATTGAAGCAGCAGAAGAAAGAAGAGGATTCGCTGGATCATGGAGGTTTATAAGTTCCAACCAAAGGTACAGCAAGGCACGCCAAAGCCCAAGTCTTATCCCAAAACGGGAAAAGCTAGGCGCTTGTTCGATTTCCAGAACAAGAATCCGATATAGCAGCTTGGGTAGCTCTACCTGATAGGATTCGCTCCCCAATTGAGCAAACTCACTTGCGCGAGGTCCTGTATGGCAGAAAGTGAAGTACGCATCGTTGTCGCCAAGGCTTTTCACGGCGGCTGGGCAGAGCGCGAAGACCAGGAACTGATCCAGGGCATTCTTCAGAATTCGTCAGAGTTGTTTGATGGAGCCAACTGGCGGATATACCGCCAAGAGCCAAGTCCTCTGCTCGAGCTTCTGCTTCAGGGAAGGCCGGGCAGAGGGGAAGTGCATGTACTTGTCTACTCGGCCTTGATCCAGCCCGGCCTCGTGCCTGAACGCCAGTTGTGTGGCGCTTTCGTTCTTGGCGAAGAGGAATGGCGACTTCTGCGCGACAACACTTGTAAGTTGGAGTCTGACAGCATCCGAATTCTGTTTGAGGTGCAATCGGGCACAACGGCCGCGCAGCAGTTCGCCTCCGATTGAAGGAAGCAGGCACTTATATGAGACGCGTTTCGGCGCTGGCCGAGCCAGTCGGTCGAACAGAGCATACAGGTGAGTTCGAACCGAATCTCTGGGATTCAATGTGGCGGGGTTTTCTTGTTCGATTCCGCTGGCGAGGATATCTTCTTTGTCCCAACTGCGGCAGTCTCGATGTGCTTCGCTCACATCGCAAGCCATGGGAGCGAGTCCTGCGCATACTCTGGCTTAGACCCTTTGTTTGCATGGCCTGCAACAAGCGATTTATAGCCATCATTAACTTGGCCCGAAACCCGCTCGCACCGTGGATCAGAGAGGAAGACTCGCCGGCCTCTCGGCACAGACGAAGAAAAGTTTCCGGCGTTCACCGACCCAACCTTGGTTTGCGCGGGAAACGCCCAGCGTGAAGGATGAGGGCGAAGAAAATCGTCGCACAAATTAGAAACGGCCCGCCGCTCAGCATATGAGTCACGCGGGCCGCCGGTAGTCTGCTGGGATTGGCTGAGGGCGCGGAGGAGCTACCGTGCACCGCTCCTTCGACTCACCCAATTCGGCAATCCTGTTGCCTTAGAGCGTCACGCCCTAAGCCTCAGCCACCTCACTGAGATTTCTACAACCAGAACTTTTTTTCATCGGATCCCCTCCTTTCCAGTGTAGTTAGAGAGTAGGGCCAACTCAGAGCCGCCGTCAATCATCTAATTGTGCTGGAATGTCGCGCGGGATCTGCCTGCCCGACCTGATACAATGAGCAATTCCGCTGTGAGACCTGCGATTACAGGAAAGACCGCGAAAACGCACCTGTGAACAAGCCAAGATCTCTACTTCTTACACTTTCTGGGGTGCTGCTGCTCGCGCTCGCAGCCTTGTTGGCTGGATGTGGAGAAACCTTTCGGCCGGTAGCCATTCCGCTGCCCCAGCCGGGTGGTGATCCTACAGCCGTAAGAAATGCGCTGGTCTTGGCAGCAAACGGAAGCTCGCAGGGAACCATCACGCAGATCAATGTATCGGGTGACACATTATCGGCGGTGCACACAGTTGGGGTAAACCCAGTGGCAGCGACCCTGGCCAGCGGCAGTTTGCGGGTCATCACAGCCAACCGCGATGACAGCTCTTTGACGAGCTACGTGATCTTCCAGGGTTCCACCGCGCCCACAACCACCATCAGCCTGCCGCCAAATTCCTGTCCGGTTTCCATTACCAGCACTGACAGCACGCATGCCTACGTTGCCAACAGTTTGTGTGGCGCGGGCGGGCCGGGAAATGTCGGCGTGATTTCATTGACTAACCTGGCATTGAGCCAGAGCGTCCAGACCGGGGTCAACCCGGTAAGCGTAGTTCAACTTCCGAGCGGAGCAAAGGTGTACGTCGCCAATCAGGGAGACAACAGCGTCACAGGAATCAACTCCTCCGACGGTTCGTCATTCACCATCACAGCGGGCATTGGTTCTTCGCCGAGTTACGTCACGGCCAGTAGTGACAGCGCTTGCGTTTACGTCGCCAATCAGGGGGATGGCACGGTCTCTGTCATCAGCACCGAAGCGGGAGATACAGTTCAAACCCCGGCCATCAGCGTGGGAGCGGGTCCTTCATTCCTGTACTTCGACCCCAAGCTCAACCGCGTTTATGTGGTGAATACGGCCGGTAACTCGCTTTCCGTGATCTCCCATAGCGTGGATCCCACGAACATTTGCCGGCCTACGCTATTGAATGCGAGTCCCATTCCGGTCGGTTCCCAGCCTCGTTCGGTCGTAGCTCTGGCGGATGGAACTCGTGCCTACGTCGCCAACAGCGCGAGTAACAGTGTGACTGTGGTTGATGCCGGAAGCCTGACGGTGCGCAAGACGATAGATCTGACCACTGTTCCCGCGGGCAGCACGCCCGGCTTGAATCCTGTTTCCATTGCGGCTGCTTCCGACAGCAGTCGCGTCTACACTGCCAATCATGATTCGGGCAATGTTTCTGTGCTGAACACCGGAAATGACACGGTGTTCCTGACCCTCAAGTCTGCGTCGCCCAGCCCGAACGTTGTCTTGGTAACGCCTTGATCGTGTAGGGAGTGATTGCAAAGCGCCGCCTGCGGCTCAGAGTGCCCCGATCCGCTCGCTACGTCGGCGGCGGTTGTAGCGCATGGCGATATTCATAAAAACGCTGCCGTTGGGAGTATCGAAGCACATCACCAGTGCTTCCGTGTCTTCGCTGCCCGAGACGCCTTTTTCCTCCGTATGCAGGCTGGGCGGCGAGATCTTGAAGCGCACGCCCTGATCATTGAGGGTCGTGACCGCGTTCCCGACCACCTGATTCGCCAGCTCGTATACCGTCTCGCGGACAAGGTCATCGCTTGCATCTACCGGCCCGCCGGCGAAATGACTGGCGATCTTTGTGGCAGTGGGCGGGTCGAGGTCGAAGATGACCCGTCCTTCGATGTCGCCGACGATGGTGATCATGGCGGCAACCCCGCGGCGGCGGTAAGCTTCTTCCTCCATGCTGACATCGCCGATCTTCGCGCTCGATTGCAGCGTCTCTGAAAGCACCGCATCTGCGGCGTTAATGAACGGTTGGATCAACTCCATGCGCATTTTGGCCAATCCCCCTTAAGTGGTTGTAGCTGCCGGTGCGCTGGGGGCGACTTCATCGCCCATCACGTATTTCACAACCTCGTACAGGACCTCAGGCTTCACTGGCTTCTGCACGAAATGGCGTGCGCCCTTCTGCAGCGCCGCAACGATGTTTTCCTGATAGCCGACCGAAGAGACCATGATGATGCGCGCATCCGGGTGCGAGCGCACGATTCGCTCTGCTGCTTCAATTCCCTCCATCTGCGGCATGGTGATATCCATCAACACCACATCCGGCGTCACCCGGTCATATTCCGTGATGGCCGTCAACCCATCGCCGGCCTCGCCCGCTACCTTCCCCCCAAACCCCTCGATGATCTTCGCCAGATTCTTGCGGGCAAAAACGGAGTCGTCCACAATCAGATACTTCACCGGCTGCTTGTCTTTGGTGCGCAGCAGCACCGCAAATTGATCCATAACAGTCTCCTCTACGCCCCGGTTCGAAATCCTCAGCCAACTTCTGGTTCTAAACCCGCGCTACACTGGCGCGCTCCGCGGTTCCGCTCTGTGCCTGCAACGTATTGGCCAGCGCGTCGAGCGACACTACCCGCAAAGCATAGCCTCGGTCAATGGCAGCTTTGGGCATACCAAAGACGACGCAGGAGTCTTCGCTCTGCGCGATGGTCATTCCCCCGGCCATCTTCACTGCACCCATGGCTTCGGCGCCATCATCACCCATGCCGGTCATCAGCAAGGCCATGCCGCTGCTGCCGAACTCCTGGGCCAAAGAACGGAACAATACATCCACGCTCGGCCTGTGTCCATTCACGCGCTGGTCATCCGAGAGCACCACGATGTCGCCCAGAGGCATCCGTTTGACGCGGATGTGGCGGTTGCCCGGGCAGATCAGCGCGCGGCCTGCCAGCAGCATGTCGCCCGACCGTGCCTCCTTTACTTCGATAGCGCAACATTCATCGAGCCGCCGCGCGAACATATCGGTGAAGCCCTCGGGCATATGCTGCACCACTACGATAGAACCGGGAAACTCAGCCGGCAGTTGCGACAGCAGGTATTGCAATGCGTTCGGGCCGCCGGTAGAGATGCCGATGGCGATCACCCGGGTGGCTGCATGCCGGGTCCGCATGGCCGACTTAGGCGGCCGCTTTTGCTCCCCGGCCAGCGCAAATTCCGCATGTCCCCGGCTCACGCCGGTCTGGGCAGCAACCTTGATCTTGCTGATGAGCTCTTGCGCGATCTCTTCCATCTGCGACTGCGCCGCATCCCGCGGTTTGGCCACAAAATCAAATGCTCCAAGCGCCAAAGCCTTGAAGGTAGCGGATGCCCCGGCGGTAGAGTGCGAGCTAACGATGATGACCGGCAGCTTGTAGTTGCGTGTGATCTGGCGGAGCGTCTCCATCCCATCCATGCGCGGCATATCCAGATCAAGCGTCACTACGTGAGGATGGAGCTCTTCGATTTTCTTGAGCCCGAATGTGCCATCCATGGCGGTGCCGACCACTTCGATGCCCTCATCACGCTGCAGGATCTGCGGAATCAGCTTCCGCATGAGCGCCGAGTCATCCACCACCAGGACTTTCACGCGGTCGCTCATGCTGTGGCTCCCTTGGCTCCGGGGAGCATGCTTGTCGGCTGTGCCTTGCTAAGCTTGTTCACCACGGCCGAGATGTTCAGAATGAGTACCACCGTGCCATCGCCCAGGATCGAGGCCCCGCTCACCAACTCTGTCGCTACCAGCTGGTCGTCGAGCGCTTTGATGACCAACTCTTCTTCGCCGACCAGCCTGTCGACCACCAGACCGAAGCGATGATCGCCGACCGCGATCACAATGATGAACAGCCGTTTGCTGCTCCGCTCGGCAGGCGAATTATGGAGCCGGCCCAGACGAACCAGGGTGAGGATCTTATCGCGCAGTTTGAAGACCTCGCGATTGTCTACGCGATGGAACTCGTCCTCATAGCCGCGCGTGATTTCGACCACCGCTGCCAGCGGCACGGCATACAGCTTTTCGCCCACACGGAAGAGCAGCGCCTGGATGATCGCAAGCGTGAGCGGAACTTTGAGATAGAAAGTCGTTCCCACTCCGACCTTGGTCTCGATCTGGACCGAGCCCTTCAGCCGCTCCAGCACCGTCTTTACAACGTCCATGCCCACGCCACGCCCGGAGATGGCGGTCACCTGCTCGGCAGTGCTCAGACCGGGATGGAAGATGAGGTTCAGTGCCTCGCTCTCGCTCAGGCGCATGGCTTCTTCGTGGGAGATGACCCGCGAATCGATGGCCTTTGCAATGACCTTGTTGCGGTCGATGCCCCGGCCATCGTCAGTGACTTCGATCACCACCTGGTTTCCCTGGTGGTAAGCCTTGAGCTGCAACCGCCCCTGCGCCGGCTTGCCGGCTGCAGTGCGCTCGGCCGGAGACTCCAATCCGTGATCCACTGCGTTGCGGATCAGATGTGTGAGCGGCTCGGCTAGCACATCGAGGATGCTCTTATCCAGGTCTGTGTCCTCGCCGCTGACTTCCAGATTCACCTCGCGGCCACGCGCCTTGGCCACGTCTCGCACCAGCCGGGGGAAGCGCCGGAACAGCTGCTCCACCGGTACCATACGGATCTTCATCACCGATTTCTGCAGGTCTGAAAGCACGCGCGCCTGAAAGGCCATGGCGTCTGCAAACCTGCTGCGAAGCGGATCTTTGGGGAACTTCTTCTCGAACTCGCTCATCGTCTGGTGCATCATCGACTTGCCGATGATGAGTTCGCCCACCAGGTTCAGGACAGTGTCGATGCGCTCCGCATCGACTCGAAGCACGGATTCAGCAGCACCCGGCGCGGCTCCACCAGCTTGCACTGGGTGTGGCTCGTGCGCGACTGGTTTCGTCTCCGGTACCAGTCCATCGGCTGAGATACCGACATGCGCCCACGCGCTCGCCGAGCCAGCTTCTTTCTCTTTTGCTGCAGCCGACTTGGCGGCGCTATCAGAAGGCGGTTCAGCAGCGATCCCGGGCAGCTTACCGGTAGCCGCGTTCGCTTGTTCCTGTGGCTTAATGACCGACTTGGGGTCGTCGGGTGGAGCTGGCTGATAAGGGCGGACCAGGATGTCGCTCACCACTGCTGGAATCTGACACTTGCGGACGATCCAGTCGTGGTCAAAATCCGTGGCCAGCGCCGCTTCGATGACATTCACATTCTCTGCAGCCGAAGGCTCGGGATGCATCGCTAGGATGTCGCCTGCCTCCTCCAGAACGTTGCGCACTAACTGCAGTGCCGCAGCCCGCAGCGGGCAGTTTTCGTCAATGCCGACAGCCACCAGAAGCACCTTCTTGCCGTTAGCCACCGCATCCGTGATCACCATCTGCTCGTACTCTGACCAGGCGAAGCCTGCCGCCAACTGCATGGACGCGGTCTTGTACTTGGTGACCGGCGCCTTGTGCTCGGTGACCACGGGGTGCGTTATCAGGCGGATGTAAGCTCTCAAAGCGTCGCCGCTGGGAACAGGAGTGTCATTGCGGTAGGCCTTGAGCATGGCATCGAAGGTGTCGGCAGCGCTGAGCACCAGTTCAGCCAGAGAGCTGTCAGCGGTCTTACCCAGCTCCGGCGTCAACACGTCTTCCAGTTCATGCGCCAACTGGCTCAACTCGCGATAGCCGCAGGCGGCAGAGTCGCCTTTGAGCGTGTGCACCGTCCGCCGTACGCTGCGGATGATCTCCGCATCGCCCGCGTGCTGCTCAAGCTGCAAGCCCTCTTCGTTCAGTGCCTGCAGCAGCTCCTTCGCGCTCTCGAAGAAGAGGTCTTTTAGCTCTGCGCCTTGCTCCTCAGGAAAGAAGCTCATTGTGACGTCTCGATTCGCTGATACACCGTGCCGTTGTTCTGGTGGATCATCTTGAACTTGTCGGTCAGCCCAAAGAGGCTCTCGGCATGGCCGATGAGCAAGTATCCCTCAGGATTGAGGCAGCGGTAGAACTTTTCGATCAGGCGCTTCTGCTCAGCCTCATCAAAGTAAATCATCACGTTGCGGCAGAAGATCACGTCGTTGCGCAGCGGCAGAAATTCGGTCTTGAGATTGTGGAAGTCAAAGTGGACCAATTCCTTCACTGCCTTCTTGATGGCGTAGCGGTCGCCCACTTTGTCGAAATATCGCAGCCGGAAGCTGTAATCCACCGGCTCCATGTGGTTTTCGGGATACGTTCCCTCCTGCGCCACCCGCAATACTGAATAGCTGATGTCCGAGGCCAGGATCTCCACCTTCCACGGCGGAGGGATCAACGGCTTGGGAGACGGCATCTCAAAGGGCAGTGGATTGCGCAGGTAGTAATACGCCAACGCATCGCAGATCTGCATCGCCATCGTGTAAGGCTCTTGCCCCGTGGAGCAGCCCGCACTCCAGCAGCGGAGCGTGAAGTCGCGGCGGTGTTGCTTCCGCTGCAACAGCTCCTCCAGGATCACCTTGTGGAAAAGGTCCAGTTGCGGCTTGTTGCGGAAAAAGCTGGTCTCATTGACCGTCAGGTTCTCCACGAGCGCGGCCAGCTCAGTCTTGCCTTCTCGGCTGGTGAGCAGGCGGTAATAGGTATAGAAGGAGTCGATGCCGGTGGCCTTCAGCCGCCGCTGCAGGCGGTCCTGCAGAAAATGCACCCGGCGCTCGTCGAAGAACATGCCGCATTCCTGATACACCAGGGTTTGCAGCAGCTTGAGCTCAGGCTCGGAGATTTGAATTTGCAGCGTGGAAGTGGCCATGAGTCTTGAGTGTTTGGTAGCTCACACCCCGGTCATAATGCCGCCGAGGTGCTGTTCAGAGTCTGGGAGTCGGCGAATTCGCCCAGCCGGCGCAGCTCGCCATGCTGCAGGATCTTGGTCAGATCCACCAGGATCACCAGCCGGTCTTTCAGCTTGCCCACGCCCGTCACGTAGTTTAACTCGCCTTCTTCAAAAACATTGGGTGGCTGCTCGATCTCTGAGGGCGGCACCTTGAGCACCTCCGAGGCCGAATCCACGATCAGGCCGACCATCTTACCCTCTACCTCCGCCACCAGGATGCGGTTTTTCTTGCCGCTGCGGATCTCCTTTTCACCAAAGCGTTTGCGCAGGTCGACGACCGAAACGATCTTGCCGCGCAGGTTGATGACCCCTTCGATGCATTCCGGCGCTTCCGGCACCGCGGTGATATCTGGTACGCGTACGATCTCGTGCACTAGCGAGATCGGCACCCCGAAGGTCTCACGCCCGATTCGAAAGCCGACGATGTGCAGGTCCTTCGACATAGAGACTTCTTCTTAGTTTCTGGCTCCTGCCATCCGCGGTGCGCTTTCTTCATGCCGTGACCAGCTTTGGCCGCTGCGCCCATTGTGCGATTCCAGCACGAAGCGGTCCATCGCCTCCATCAGCGAGCGTGACATCTTGGACATCTGCTCCGCTGAAGCGGCCAGTTCGGTCGAGCCTGAAGTCGTTTGCCCGATGAGTTCGCGCATCTTCTCCATGGCTCGTACTACTGCCTGCGCGCCCGAAGCCTGCTCCTCCACCGAAGAATTGATCTCGTGGGTGATCTCGTTGAGCCGGCTGGTCGCTTTCGCGATCTGCGTGGAACCGTGCGACTGCTCGCTGGTCGCCGCCCCGATCTCCTGCGCGAACTTGTAGACTTCGGTGACCACGTTGGAGATCTTCTTCAGCGCGCCCTGCAGCTCGCTGCCCAGCGTCAACCCTTCGTTCACGATGCCGGTGGAACGCTCCATATTCTCCACTGCCTTGCGAGCTTCTTTCTGGATACTGGAGATGAGGTCGCCGATCTCTTTGGTGGAAGCCGCCGACTTCTCTGCCAGCTTGCGGACTTCATCGGCTACCACCGCAAAACCCAACCCATGTTCGCCCGCGCGCGCCGCTTCAATGGCTGCGTTGAGCGCCAGCAGGTTGGTCTGCTCCGCCAGATCGTCGATCACCTCGATGATCTTGCCGATATCATCTGCCCGCTGCCCCAGAGCGCTGATGATCTCGCCGGAAGACTGAATAGCCACATTGATGCGGCTCAAGCCGTCCGTGGTCTTGTCCATGGTTGCGATCCCGCTTTGCACTTCCTCGCGTGAGCGGTGGGAAATATCCAGCAGCACCTTGGAGGTATCTGCGACCCTCTGGATGGAGGTGACCATCTGGTCGATGGAAGCCGAGGTCTCGCTCACGCTCGACGCTTGCGTCTGCGTGTTCTTCACCATGTTCTGCACGTTGATGCTCATCTCGTGCATGGTGCTGGTCACTTCATCGATCGCTGAAGAAGCCTGCACGCTGACCTTGGCCGATTCCTCCGACGCATCCGCAACTTGATTCGAGCCGCTCGCCACCTGTGAGGCCCCGTCGCGCACTGTCTTCACCATGCTGCGCAGGCCTTCCGTCATTCGCCCGAAGGCATGCATCAAGGTGTCACGCTTGGAGCGCGGCTCGATCGCCACCGTGAGATCGCCGCCCGCGATGGCTTCAGAGACTGCTGCCATCTCCTTCAGGTACACGATCATGTTGTTGAAATTCTTGGCCAGCTCGCCGATCTCGTCGCTTCGCTCTATGTCGATGGTTTGGTCAAGGTCGCCCGATTCGCTGATGTCTTTGGATACCACCATCAGCTTGAACAGAGGCTCCACAATAGCTCGGCCGGTCATACGGGCGATGAAGAAACCTCCCACAAGCGCCACAAGGGTGATGAAGATGACCGTGAGATAGGTGACCGTTGCCGCAGTCTCAGCTGCATCCTTCTGCTGTTCGTAAAGCTCGGTGCTGGCCTTGGCCGCCTGATCCAGGTTCTGGTTCGCCTCTTTGATCCACCGTGGCGGATCGAGATTCAGATACAGGATCTGTAGTTCCGCCACCGTCGCATTGCCTGCATCCACTTGCTTGCGCTTCTCGATGAGCTGCGATGCGAATTTGTCGAACCACTCCTGTTCGCCAGCCTGCGCCTCGTTGAAAGCCGTTTTCAGTTGATCGCTCTGTAAGAGCTGTGCGCGTTCCGCTGCAGTACGCGTCAGTTCCGCCATCTTTTCCACGCCCGCTTTGGGCTTGTCGCGGTCGTCCGTGCTGCCGCTCAAGAGATAGCCATCCAGCAGTTCCCGGTCCCGCATCATCTGGAAGCGGATCGCCTCGGTATCCCGCGCCGACTGGAAGGCGAGCATCATCTTTTTCTGGGTGCTTTGCTCATGGTAGAGGGCCACGAGCGTGATGACCATGAGCACTGCCAGCAATGCCAGCACTACTCCAAACCCGTAATGAAGTCGCTTATTGATTGTCAGTTCCACAGTCAACCTCCACACCGCGGTGCTTCGACTCTGGGAGCAAAACCGCGGTTCCGCTTTTGCTCTTTACTCGCTGCCCTTGAATGCGAATTCGACCGACTCCGTCGTTTCCTCCGGTCCCGGTTCGTACTTCCATTTCTTCGCCGCGTCTACGGCCGCATCCACCAGCAGCGGATGGCCGCCCAGAACCTTCCAACTCTTTACCACACCACTGGGCGCGACCGTTAGCTCCAACTTCACCACGCCGCTAACCGACATTCTCCTTGCCAGCTCTGGATAGACAGCCTGCACTTTCACTTTGACCCTGCGCTCCGTCGCAGCTGCCGAGGGCGCGAGCAGGGAAATGCCCACTACCACCACCAGCAAGGGAAGCATGGCGCGCCTGAGCATTCTTCGGTCGAGAGACACATCTCCTCCTTACGTATCCGAGGAATAGATGTATGCAACGACGATGCCATGGCTTTGCCTTCAGGCATTGGCCCGGTGGTTGCTGGTAACATCTTTTATAACAATAGCTTACGAATACACCCGTACTTTATGGCATCTCCCAGATGGTTTGAAACAGTCTCAGGGCAAGCCCGTCCGGCACCACTTCATCTCAATATGAGACGTGCATTGTCGGTACCGAGTTTGCCAACTGGCCTACCTTAGACAAACAGGTTGACTCAAAGTGAGACGCCACTGTAAAGTTGGCAACTGTCCCCCGAACAGAAGATTGTTTTGAGACGGGTATATATGACCCGCTCCGGACTGCGATTCGGAATGCCTCGCACGCCTCCAAACTCTCAACCGCCCGCCAGGCCCCATCAAGAACCTGTTCGCCCATCCTTTGAGGCCTTGCTCCAGGCCTCAGACCAACATCGCAAGCGGGCCGACGACCTTATGGCGCTGGCGCTGGAATTGGGCTCGTCTCTACGCCTTCCAGATCTGGTTCGCACCTTCACCGCGCACGCCTGCAACATCCTCGACGCTAGCGCATCCGTGCTGGCTCTTGCTCAGGGAGATCAACTCGAAGTGGTCGCAGTCCACGATCCTGCCGTTGAGCCAGACCGCGCCGCTATTCGCGCTCTGAACCGTTCCCTCACAACCTGTGCAACGGCGCATCCAGGCTCAGCCGGCCGCCCGGCTGCCGAGTTCCTGGGAAATGAGGTTTCCGTCCAACTTGGCTGGAAGCAGATGACGATCGCGCGCCTGTGCAGCGCCAACGGCGACTTGCTGGGGCTGCTGTGTCTTGTCGATGCTAGATCGCCGATCGATGAGCATCTCTTACACGCGGTAGTTGGCCAGGCTTCCGTGGCCTTGGACAATTGCCGCTTGTTTTCGCGCATTGCTCAGGCGAACCAGCACTGGATGGAGATCTTCGACGCCATGGATGACCTCATCGTTGTCCATGATGAGAGCAACCGGGTCTTGCGGGTGAACCGCTCGCTTGCGGAATCGATCGGGACGCGGCCGGCCGAACTGATCGGCATCAGTATGCGTGCCCTTATTTCGATTCCTCACGCGCGTGAAGGCAGCGCCTGTCCCTTCTGCCGCCGCGCCATCGATGAAGGTGCGGATTACACGCACCCTCTCCTGGGCAGGCACTATCTTGTCTCCACTTCCCGTATTCACGGCGCGCTCGATGAGGGCCTGCAAACCATTCACGTGCTCAAAGACATCACGGAACGCCGCGAGGTGGAGCGCCGCTATCGCGAACTCTTCGACAATATCCAGGAAGGCCTGTTTTTTTCCACTCCTGAAGGCCGCTTCGTGGAAGTGAATGATGCTTTTGTTCGCATGCTCGGCTACAACTCAGCTGAAGAGCTTCTTCAGGCCGATATTGAGCGCGATGTCTATGCCGATTCCACTCACCGCCGCCGCTTTCAGGCCGCGTTGGAGCACGAGGGCGTTATCCGCAACTTCGAAGAGACGCTGCGGCGCAAGGATGGCAGCCTGGTCCATACCTTGCAGAATACCTTTGCCGTTAAAGATGCCGAGGGCAAGATCATTCAGTACCGCGGATTGATTCTCGATATCACGGAGCTCAAACGCTTTCAGGCGCAGCTTCTGCGCGAGCGTGATTTCAACGGCAAAGTGCTCAACAACACTCAGAGTCTGATTCTGGTTGCTGACACCGCCGGCCTGGTCAGTTTTGCCAACCGTCGTTGCTTTGAAGCCGGTGGCTACCAGGCAACTGATCTGCTGGGCCACCACCTGCGCCAGTTCGTTCATCCCTCCGGGGCTGAGGTATTGGAGGCCGCCTTCGAAGCCACTCTGCAGGGCCAGCAGGTTGATAACCTCGAATTGTCATTGCTTCGCTCCGATGGCACGCTGGGCCAGTTCTCCGCCAACCTTAGCCCCATGCGCGACGAACAGGGCAACGTGAACAGCGTGGTCGTGGTGATGACTGACATCACTGAATCGGTCACGCTGCAGAGCAAGCTTCGGCATACGGAAAAGATGGCTGCGATCGGCCAGCTCGTCTCCGGTGTCGCTCACGAGGTGAACAATCCACTCACAGCCATCCTGGGTTTCGCGGATTTGCTCGCCGACAATCCGCAGATTCCCGAGTCCGCGCGCGCCGATCTCGATGTGATCGTGCAGGAAGCGCAGCGCACCAAGCTCATCGTGCAGAATCTCTTGAGCTTTGCGCGCAAGATGCCGCCGCGCCGCGAGCCCGTGCAGCTCAACACGCTCATCCGCAAGACGCTGCAGCTTCGCGCCTACGATTTCGCGAACCATAATGTAAAGGCAGTGGAGCACCTGCAGCAGAATTTGCCCGAGATCATCGGCGATCCACACCAGCTGCAGCAGGTGGTGCTCAACATTCTCAACAACGCCTATGACGCCGTGCGCGCCAGCGTTCTCGCCGGCCGCATTGAGATCAGCACCCACCAGAGCGACCGGTTCAACGAAGTTGTTTTCACTGACAACGGTCCCGGCATCAGCCATCCCGACCGCGTCTTCGATCCTTTCTTCACCACCAAAGAGGTGGGCAAGGGCACCGGGCTGGGATTGAGCATCTGCTATGGAATTCTGCGCGAGCATGGGGGTGATGTTTCTTGTCATAACAATGAAGGCGGAGGAGCGACTTTCGTTGTCCGCCTTCCGTTGGCGCCTTCGGTGGAGGATGCCGACCGCGCCTTTGCTACTGAAGGAGATCCATCGTGACTGGCTCCGACGCTGCCTCGGCAGTGTTGCCCTTGCTGGTAATAGAGGATGAGCCTTCAGTGATGGCCTTCATCCGCACTGCGCTCGAGCGCCATGGATACAGCGTCGTTCCGGCGAGTTCTGGGGTGGAAGGCCTCGACCGCCTGGCTGCAGATCGCTATATGGGCATCATCTCTGATATGCGGACTCCCGGAGGAGTCAGCGGCGCTGATGTCCACGCCTGGATCGTTCAGCATCGTCCCGAGCTGATTTCAAGGATGCTGTTCACGACCGGCGATACCGCCAACGAAGAGACCGCCGCCGTACTTCGCAGCACCGGAGTGCCTTACATTGAGAAGCCTTTTCGCGCCCGCCAGCTCATCATGCTGGTGGAGTCCATCATCGGAAAGGCAGGCGCCCGGCCGTGACCGACGACCTGCGCATTCGCTTCCTCATCGTGGATGACGAGCAGAGCATCCGCAAGCTCTGCACCACCATCGGTGCCTCACTCGGCTTTGCCTGCAGCGAGGCTGAGAGCGCCGAGGCCGCCCTGGTCCAGCTTGAGACTCAGGTCCCCGACATCGTTCTTACCGACCTCATGCTGCCCAACATGACCGGTGTGGAGCTGCTGCGCCGCATCAAAGCGCAATTGCCGCGCACCGAAGTGGCCATCATGACCGCGCACGGCTCGATTGAAAGCGCCGTGCAGGCCATGAAGCTGGGGGCTTACGACTATGTCGGCAAGCCCTTCCGTGTGGAAGAGCTCAAGCTCACCCTGCAGCGCATGGCAGAAAAAGTCCGCCTTGTGGCTGAGAACCAGGCCCTCCGCGAACACGTGAGCACAGAGATGCAGCTCAACGCAATGGTCGGTTCCTCGGCCAAGATCCAGGACGTGCTTCGGCTGGTCGCGCGCCTCAAGGACACGCGCACACCCGTGCTCATCACCGGCGAGAGCGGCACGGGAAAGGAACTTGTTGCCCGCGCCATTCACTTCCGCGGCGCCTTGGCTGGCCGTCCCTTCGTGGCAGTGGATTGCGGGGCGCTCGTGCCCACCCTCATCGAAAGTGAGCTCTTCGGGTACGAGAAAGGGGCCTTTACCGGGGCCGTGAAGGCGAACAAGGGGCTCTTCCAGGCTGCGGACGGCGGTACCATCTTTCTCGATGAGATCGGTGAACTGCCGCTTGAGATGCAGGCCAAGTTGCTCCGCGTGCTGCAGGAAAAAGAGATTCGCCGTGTTGGCAGCAACGAACGCGTCAAGATCGACGTCCGCGTGATCGCCGCCACCAACCGTGACCTCGAGGCCGCTTACCGCAACGGCACCTTTCGCAAGGATCTTTTCTTCCGCCTCAATGTTGTCAGCATTCATCTGCCTGCGCTGCGCGAGCGCAAGAGCGATATCCCTGCTCTGGTCGAGTGGTTTCTCGACAAATTCGCTCTTGAGCAGTCGCTGCATATTTCTGCCGCCGCCATGAAATGTCTGCTGCAATACGACTGGCCCGGCAACGTGCGTGAGCTGGAAAATTGCATCGAGCGGGCGGTCACGCTGCGCAATCACGACGTGATCGACGTCTTCGATCTGCCGCCGGCGATCCGCGCAGCCCAGCCGTCGCCGGTGGCTGTCGACGAGGATGTAGCTGTTCCGATTTCGCCCGCTTCATCTTCCACCTCGGATCTCGAGGACATCGAGCGCATCACCATCCAGCGTGTCTTTGAGCAGGTACATGGCGATAAGGCCCTGGCTGGAAAGATGCTCGGTATCAGCCGCGCCACTCTCTACCGCAAACTCAAGCGCTACAATCTGTTGAAAGAGAAATCGCTCAGCGCCTGATGGCTCCCAAACGGATTTGCGTCTATTGCGCTTCCAGTGAACGTGTCGCGGAGGAGTACCTGCAGGCAGCTTATCGTTTGGGCTCGATTCTGGCCGAACACTCAGTCCAGATCGTCTTCGGTGGCGGCCGCCTGGGATTGATGGGCAAGCTGGCCGAAGGCGCCCTCGCCAATCGCGGAAAGATCATCGGCATACTTCCTCGCTTCATGCAGGATCTGGAATGGGGCCATCCCAATCTCACCGAGCTGCAGCTCGTAGACGATATGCGCGAGCGCAAGCGCCGCCTGCTGCTCGACTCCGATGCAGTCGTGGCTTTGCCTGGCGGCTGCGGAACGCTCGAAGAGTTGCTGGAGGCCATCACTCTCAAACGCCTTGGCCTTTATTTCAATCCGGTCATTATCGTGAATATCGCCAGCTTCTTTGATCCGCTGCTAGCCATGCTAGACCGCACCATCAAGCAAGGTTTTATGGCCCCGCAACATGCGGATATGTGGGTTGCTGTCCCCAACCCCGAAGATGTGCTGCCCGCTATCTCAAACTGCCATACCTGGCCGGACCACGCACGGGATTTTGCGGTCTTGACCCGCGAATAAAGCTCCGTCCGCTGGCTGCCATCGGTGAGACGCTGTTTCATCCTGAGACAGCAGCTTGCCACAGGCCCTGACATGCATTTGCCAGCGTAAGAAACTAAAGGACTTAGGTGGGCGTCACGTCAGTCCCGATTTGGCCACACGCTTGCACTTTGCTCGCCCGTCGAGCTTCGCCCCTCGCAGCGTCTCAGTCCGGGTGAACCAACCTGGAACGAAGACGGTGGTGAAGAATCGTCAATCTGCTTCGCGTGTGGGCCGAGCCCCTTGCGCGAAAGGATTTGAGGTCAAGGTGGCCCACGAAACAGCGGTCTCTGCGAGGGAGTCCTCGGTCGGAAAGCTGGCGCAGTTCTTTCCTGATGCCATTGCTGTGCGCATCCCAGTTCGTGTTACCGAGCTGTCCGGCGGAGATATGCCTGCCGCTGATGCTCTGCATGAGAACACGGTGATCGAATTTGGGACGCCCGATGAGGTGCTGTTTGCCTCCTCGTTGCCGTTGGGGTTTGAAGATAAGGTTCGCCTGGAGAGCCCCGATGGATCTCTGCAGGCCGAAGCCTCAGTAGTGGCGGTGCAGTATCAGGAAGGACGCACCGCGGTAGCAGCGCGTTTTGTGCGCGCCATTGCCAACTGGATCATCAAGCGATGAGCACGACCTCCAAGCCGCCACTTTCTGAAATCGCTGCCCAGTGGCGTGAAGCCCGCAAGCTGTATGTTGTCTACGGCGCTCTCATGGAGCGCTTTGCTCTTGGTGGGTCGCCCTGTCCCGAGCTTGAGTCGCCCATCGATCGCGGCGAACCTGAGACCCTTCAGCGCGTCTCTCAGTGGTTCTCGCGCATGGATGACCGCGTCCACGTCCACCAATTGCGCCAGCTTCTGCAGACTTCCAGACTCGGCACAGAAGAGAATTTGCGCGCTCTGGTCAGCCATCATCTAGAGAAAGAGAACAAGGGCGAAGTAGACCGCGACAAGATCGACTTCCTGTTGGTGCAGTATCTCTCTTCCTGTGCTCCTCCGGGATTTTACGAGCGCAATGTTGAGTTCGATGAGATCGCGCAGGTGCTCGAGCCGCTGTTGGGAGAAGTCGGCGCTCACCCGCCGCAATGGTTGCAGCCTCTGGAGCAGGCCACGGCCCAGTTGGAAGCCCTTCGCAGCCTGCGCGATTTGCTGGAGCAGGGAACGCTCGACCAGATGCGCAAACTCAAGTCCGGCGCCGGTGAAATGTACTTCGGTCCTACGGCTCTCGCAGCCATCACGCGTTTCAATTTCTTCGTGCGCCGCACATTCGTGCGGCTGATCGCCGCTGACCTCCACGCTATTCGTTTTTCCCTTCACGAGCTCGAACGCCGGGGCGTGACCACGGTAGATTGCACTCGCGCCGAACTTGGGCCGGCCGAGACGCTCGAAGCCCTTCGCGACATCTGTCACGAATGGAAGAAGCCTTTTCGCGCCGCCTATGCTGCTGGGCAAAACTTTAAGCAGCTGATTGAAATCCGCAGCGCGGTGGAAGATGCGCTTGCGCGCGCGCCTGAAGCCGGCTCGGCCCCGGCTCCATCTCCAGTAGCGGTTCGTGATGTTGCGCCGCCGGCCGCAGCCCCGGGTGGCAATGGCATATCGGAACCTGAGGCGGCAGCTGCAGCTGCGCCTCCTCCCCAGCCTACGGCTCCTGTGCTGGGCGGTCCCATTCCGCTTGAGGTGCGTCAGAGTGAGCCTCTGCCTAAATCCGATGCTGCTCCCAGCCTGATCAGCACATTGCATGTGGAACATCCCTCTGAGCGCACAGCTGCTTCCGCCGAGGCCGCTCCGGGACCTGAGACTGCTGCGGTTCTTTCTGAACTGCAATCCTCGGTCGAGCACATCAAGCGCGATCTCGGCAAAGCTGCGGTCAAACCGGGTGCGGTCGCCAACGTGGTTCTGAACGGCATCAAGCTGATGCTCTCCTCGTGGGAAGTGGCTTCATTCCTCCAGGGCAGCGATGAGACTGCGGAACGTCTGCAGCGCGCCGTAGCGGCCCGCGCCTTGTTGATGGCTCCGCTCGAGCGCCGCAAGAAAGGTGAGACCGTTGACCTGCGTGCAGCCATAAAGACTGCTCAGCTTGAATCGGCAAAGATCCAGGCGCGCATTGCTGTGGCCAAAGAGGCAAAGGACATCGATTCGGCCGTCAACCTCGCAGCTACCAGCAAGCGGTTGTCTGCTTTGCTGGAAGAAGCTGATAAAGCCGGCAAGTGAATCTCTGTGAGAGAAAGGAAGCTTTGAGCGAGCGATCCAGAAACGCAGCCGACGCAGGTAACGAGAAGCGCTCTCGCCCGCACAACGGCCACCCCGTGCGCATCCAGGAGTCACGCACCGAGGAGTCTGTGCTCATTCTCAGCGATGATGCTGATTTTGCCCGCATCGTGGTCGGCCGCTGGCAGACCGAGCGCACCGTGCCTGCCTTCACCTTGATGGGCAGCGACCTTTTCACCAACGCCATCACACTGGCTCACAACGTGACCATCCTCGGTCCGCGCGTCAATCATCTCGCGGCCGTGTTGAAGAGCCTGGAAAGTATTGGCGATGCCGTGATATGCGTCGTTCCTGAATCTGGCAGCGTGCCCGTGCGCGATCTGGGAACGAAAGCGTTGGTGGTTCGGCAAAACGATGGGTGGGTAGATGGCGTGATTCAACTTTCCGCCGAGATTCTGCGGCGTTCGCATGCTATGCGCAAGCTGCAGCAGGCCGAGCAGAACCTGGCGGCAAATCATCGGCACGCCACGCTCGGCCGTTACATGCTCGAGATGCGTCACAGTCTGAACAACTGCCTCACCTCGGTGCTGGGCAATGCCGAGCTTCTGCTCATGGAGCCCGGCCGCCTCACCGCCGATACCCGCGAGCAGATCGAGACCATCCACACCATGGCGCTGCGCATGCACGAAGTCTTGCAGCGCTTCTCCTCGCTCGAAAGCGAGATGCAGTTTGCTGAGAAGGAGTCTCATTCTGAGACAGCTGTGCGCTCCCACATCCCTTCCACCTCGCAATAGCCCGTCTCCCATAGCTATAAGATATTGATTTTAATGATCTTAGGTAATATCTTACTTTGCAGCAGCCCTGCTGCCATATGGCTGGCCAATTGCACATCCTTAACTGGATAACCGTCGGGAGAGGTTTGCCTCTTGAAGAAGATATTGATCGTTGATGATTCTCAGGCGGAAACGAGCCTGATGAAATCGGTGCTCGACCGCGCCGGCTACTGGTCGGTCTCCATCCCTGACGCCGTCCGCCTCGAGCAGACCGTTGAAGTGGAGCGGCCGCACCTCATATTGATGGATGTCGTTATGCCCGGCCGCAACGGCTTCCAGGCCTGCCGCGAACTGAAGAGCCACCAGGAATTTGGCCGCATTCCCGTTGTGCTCGTGACCTCTAAGAACTCGCAGAGCGATAAGTTCTGGGCTGAAGCGCAAGGCGCGGATGGTTATGTGGTCAAGCCGTTTACTCCGGAGCAGTTGTTGGGAACGGTGCAGCGGTTGGTGCGATAAGAATGCCAGAGGAGCAACAACTCGATCAGCAGAACGGAGCGCAGCCCGCGCCTGATTCGGCCGGCCTGCAGCCGCAGCCTGCCGAGGTGGCTGCGGAAACGGAAGAGCGAGTGCCCGAGCGGCAATATTGCGTCTTCCGCACCGGACGAGAGCGGTTTTGCCTCTCAGTCCTCGACGTGGAAGAGGTCGTCGAGTGGCCGGGACTGACGCGCCTGCCGCTGGCGCCGCCGTTCCTAATGGGCATCTTCAACCTGCGTGGCTCCATCGTGCCTATCATCGATATCGCCTTCACCGAGGGCCGTCGCGCCGATCTGCCGCCCAAGCATGTCGTCGTTGCCTCCATGCGCCACGCCGATGATGAGATCTTGCGCCTGGGTATCGCCAGTGATGAAGTGATTGGCACTTTCACCACTTCAGACCCGTTGCTGGTGGAGGAAGCTCCGCACGATGTGCCTCATTGTTGCGGCATGCTGCGCCATGAAGACCGGCTGGCGCTGGCTTTGGATCTGAAGCGGCTCACCGAGACATTTCCGGTGAGCCTGATTTAGCAGTTCGTTTCGGCAGTTTTCCTGGGAGGACCTTATGAAAGGTCGCTTGAGTTCAACAGTCTGGATGCTGGTGGTGGCGATGTTCGTCATCCTGGCTCTGGCATTTTTTACCGGCTTCGCAGCCGGAGCGAATTCGCCCGGCCTGTCATTCATTGACGGTTTCAGCGGGCCTGCCGGCTTCCGCATGCTCATCGGATGCCTGCTGATCATCGTCGGCGCCGGTCTCGTGCTTTACGTGCTCGACGTGAAAGTCGTGCGCCCATTGCACGAGCTCACCGAATTCAGCGAGCGTCTCGGCAACGGCGAGTTTCGCGCCCGCGTGCAGATCGATTCCGCCGACGACTTCGGTTACATCGGCGAGAATCTCAACCGCGCCGCTGATAAAGTGTCACGCACCGTCTTCAACCAGGAAGCCCAGGACTCCCTGCAGAAGAGCGTGACCGAGTTCCTCACCATCACCAGCCAGATCGCCCGTGGCGATCTCACACTGCGCGGTAAAGTCACCAACGACGCGCTGGGCAACGTGGTGGATTCCGTCAACTACATGCTCGATAACTTTGCCAAGGTGCTGGAGCGCGTCCGCAAGGCCGCCATCGATGTCTCCACCAGCGCCAACGAGATTCTGGTCTCCTCCGAGCAGATGTCCAGTGGTGCCACGCAGCAGGATCAGGAGATCACCAACACCTCCTCCGCCGTGGAAGAGCTCACCGTCTCCATGAAGCAGGTCTCCAACAACGCCGAAGCCAGCGCAGAGGCCGCGCGCCGCGCTCTCGACGCCGCTGAGCAGGGTAACCGCTCGGTGCGCGACACGCTCGAAGGCATGCAGCGCATCCGCGCCTCGGTGCAGGCCACGGCCAAGAAGATCAAATCCCTCGGCGACCGCTCGCTGGAGATTTCCGAGATCATCAACGTCATCAACGACATCACCGAGCAGACGAACCTGCTGGCGCTGAACGCCGCTATCGAGGCCGCGCGCGCCGGCGATGCCGGCCGCGGCTTTGCCGTGGTTGCCGACGAGGTCCGCAAGCTGGCTGAGCACTCGCGCACCGCTACCAAAGATATCGCCGCGCTCATCAAAGCCATCCAGGCTGAAACCAACGAAGCCGTGGTGGTGATGGAAGAAGGCACGAAGGAAGTGGAAGTCGGCGCCCGCCTCGCCGATCAGGCCGGCAAAGCGCTGGAAGCCATCTCTTCCGTGGTGCGGCAATCGGCGGAACTGGTGCAGGAGATCTCGCTCGCCTCCAAGCAACAGGTGCGCGGCACCGAAGGTGTCGCCAATGCCATGCAGATCATCTCCAACATCACGCGCCAGACCTCGCAGGGAGCGCGGCAGACGGCGCGGACCGTAGAGAACATGGTGAAGCTCTCGGAACAGCTGAATGAGGCGCTCTCTCAGTTCCGCATCGCCTCCGGCGGCGCTCCTGGAGCAGGCACGCAGGTCTTGGAGATGGCATCGGCTCTGCGCCGCTAGCGCAGAGCGTGAGCGCAGCCCGTGCTGCGCTCCGCTGATCATGGGGCAGCATGACTGAGAAGATCACCAGCGCCAGACTCACCGAGCATGAACTCTCGGAGATTCGCGCGCTCATCGAACAACGCTCGGGCATTCTCTTCGATGAATCTCGCGAGCGCTTTTTTTCTCAGCGCGTCCGCGAGCACCTGGAGGAGAAACGTTTGCCCCATGGCGCCGATCTGCTGCGCCTGATGCGCAACTCCAACGTGGAGTACGACTCGCTGCTCGAGCGCCTGCTTACCCAGGAGACCTCGTTTTTCCGCTACCCCTCCGTTTTTGAAGCGCTGGAGAGGAAAGTGCTGCGCGAGATGCACACCAAGAAATTCTGGGAGAATCCCCGCAGCCTGCGCGTTTGGAGCGCGGGCTGCGCCACCGGCGAAGAGCCCTACACCATCGCCATGACCATCTGCGATTCGCTCGAATTCGCCGAGGCCTGGAACATCCACATTCTCGCTACCGATGTCAGCCGTCAGGCCCTGCAAGTTGCCGAGCGCGGCGTCTATCCCGCGCGTGAGCTCTCGGCGCTCAACCCGCGCCAGAAAGAAGCGTATTTCACGAAGGTGGGCACTGAGTTCATGGTGCGGCCCAAGCTGCGCAACTTAGTGTCGTTCGCGCAGATGAATCTGGCGCAATCAGTCTACATGGGCCGCTTCGACATCATCTTCTGCATGAACGTGATGATCTACTTCAGCGAAGACCGGCGGGCCAGCCTCATCCAGCGCTTCTACGAGTATCTGGAACCAGGCGGGTATCTCTTCGTCGGCCATGCCGAATCGGTCGCCAAGGCAGGAGTCAGATTCGAGAGCAGCGTGTACGGCGACTGCATCCTTTATCACAAGCCCATCGTGCCGCAAGCGCGCAAGGAAGCGGCTGCGGTGGCGACCGGCAGTACTGCTGCCAGCGGAGGAGAAAAAGCATGAGCGACCTCTCTGCTCCTCTGCCGCCGAACAGCGAATTCATCGAACTCTTCCTGCAGGAGGCTTCTGAGCACCTGCAGTTTCTGCGCGAATACTCCGCCATCCTGCAGGACCCATACCCTGTCGCCGATGACCTGGAACGGCTCTACATTTCTGCCCACACCCTCGGCGGGACTTCCGCTTCTTATGGATTCCCGCTTTTTTCCGAGGTCGCCGGCAAGCTCGCCCACATCTTTCAGTACGCCATCAATGCCGGCATCGGCGCCGATGCCTCCGGGCCCATCGTCGAATTCATCTCTGAAGCGGTTTCAGTCCTCGAATCTGACCTGCTCATGATCAGCGCCAATGCGGTCGAGGCATTGGAAGAGATCAACGCCTTCAAGCAGAAGTATCCTTTCGCCTTCCAGCAGCCGGTCGTGGAAGAGGCTCCGGCCCCAGCGCCGGCAGCGGAGGCCGCAGCGCTCGGCTCGCCTCCGCCTGGCCAGGTGCTCGCTCCCGATGGGACCTGGCAAGAAGCTGGAGCAGCAATGCCCGCGGCGCTCGCGCCGGTCGTGATTCCGGATTTGCCGCCAGAAGCTGAGATTCCGCAGGAGATCTTGGAATTCTTCGTTCCTGAGGCTGAAGAACATCTGCAGGTCGTGACCGACTGCCTGCTGGCGCTCGAAGCCAATCCCAACGCTGGCGAGAACATTCACCGCCTCTTCCGCGCCATGCATACGGTAAAGGGTTCAGCCGCGCAGGTCGGGTGGCAGCGCATCGCCCGGGTCGCGCACCGTGCCGAGGATCTTGTGGGCCGTCTGCGCGATGGCGCGCTCAAACCCAGCGCTGAGATCGTCGACATTTGCCTGGAATCGGTCGATTCGCTCAAGAAGTTTCTTTATCACCAGTGGCCCGATGAAGCCACCATGCAGGCATCCGTCAAGTCACTGCTGGCGCGCATCGCAAGACTGGCTCCTGAAGAGGTTGAAGGCGAGGCACCGGCCGCTGAAGCCGTTGCCCCGGTAACGGTCGCTCCCCTGCTGCAGGCGCAGGGGCCAGCGGCGCACGCCGAAGTCGCGGAGCCTTCCGCGGTTGAAACGAAGAAACACGAAGAGAAAGAGGACGAGCTGGTTCTGCCGCCTCGCAAAGGCGAGCCCGCCGCGCTGCCGCAGTCCAAGTCAGTCCGCATCGCTCTCGAGCGTCTGGATCAGATGATGAACGCCGTCGGCGAGCTGGTGATCAACCGTACCCGCATGCTGGGCCGCGTCGCCGAACTGGAAAAGCTCGCCGACGTGCTGAATTTCTCCAAAGCTCGCATGTCTGACAAAGTGGCGGAGTTTCAGCAGAAGTACGAGTTCAGCCGCTTGAACAGCAGCCAGCCCGAGCGCCCGGCCGACCGCTCCCGACGCTCCGAACTTCGCGGCATCGCCAATGGCGGTGATTGGAGCATGGGGGCCTATCCCTTCCGTGGCGGCTTCTCCAGCTACTCGCGCTCCTTCGATCCTTCGCTGGCCGAGTTCAGCGAGCTGGAGATGGATCGCTACGACGACTTCAGCATCCTTTCGCGCTCGCTGACCGAAATCTCTGCCGATATCACCGAAGTCCTCACCCAGCTCGATGGCTTCGTCCGTCGCGTGGATGCCGACATCGATGAGTTCACCAAGCTCGCCCACCGCTTGCAGGATGAGATCACCCAGGCGCGCATGGTGCCCATCGGCAACCTCTACACGCGCCTGTCACGGACCGTGCGCGATGCCGCCAAGGCCAGCAACAAGCAGGTTGAGCTCGCGCTCGCCGGCGCAGAGACTGAACTGGACAACAACATCATCCAGCAGATCTCCGATCCGCTGATCCATCTGGTGCGCAACGCTGTCGCCCACGGTCTGGAGCGCGGCGAAGACCGCTACCATGCCGGCAAGTCGGAGGTGGGAAACGTCGCCGTCCGCGCCTACCATCGTGGCAACCATATCTATATCGAAGTAGAGGATGACGGCCGCGGCATCGACTACGAACGCGTCCGCTCGACGGCTATTGAAGCCGGGCTGGTCACCGCTGAAGACGCTGCCTCACTCGATGAGCGCGCGCTGCTCGAGTTCCTCTTCCATCCCGGCTTTTCCACCGCGCCGCGCAAGACCGAGCTCGCCGGCCGCGGCGTCGGCCTCGATGTCGTCCGCTCCAACCTCGAGCAGCTCAACGGTGAGATCGAGATCGAGACCCAGAAGGGCCTGGGCACGCGCTTCACGCTCAAGGTTCCACTCACCCTCATCATCTCGCAGGCGCTCTTTGTGCGCTGCGGAACCAGCCTGTTCGCCTTTCCCCTGGCTTTTGTGGAAGAGATCCGCCGCCTCAAAGCTGCGGAGCTTGAGGAAGTGGGCGGCAAGCTGCTCACGCGCGTGCGCGATGTCGTCACCGAAGTCGTCCGCCTCGATGCGCAGCTCGGCCTCGACCATGTCGAGCCAGTGAACGGCTATTACCGGCTGGTCATCGTGAATGTCGGCGGCCGCCAGGTCGGCGTCATCGTCGAAGACGTTGTGCGCAAAGACGAGATCGTCATCAAGAACCTCGGCGAGTACCTGCGCAACGTCAAAATGTTTCCCGGCGCCACCATCGCACCCGATGGCAGCCTCATCCTGCTGGTGGATTTGAATCGCCTCATCGTGGGCGAATCCATCGAGCGCCGTCCGCTCATGACCAGCACCAGCGCCGCCCGCATCTTTTCACCCGGCGCAACCGCCGTCGCTCACGGCTCGATTCCCGCCGCCGCCATCGATGTTGTGCCAGAAGAAAAAGTCATTGTTCTGGCAGACGATTCCATCAGTGTTCGCAAGTTTGTCGGACGCATGCTTGAAAAAGCAGGCTACCGCGTGAAACTTGCGTCCGATGGACTGGAGGCTCTCGAGATCGCCACCCAGAGTCGCTGCGACCTGGTCGTGACCGATCTCGAGATGCCTCGTACGAACGGCTATGAGCTGATGGCCCACCTGCGCCAGCAGCCGGAGACGCGTGACTTACCGGTGATGGTCGTGACCTCGCGCGCCGGCGCCAAGCACCGCGACCGCGCCATGAAAGAGGGCGCAGCCGCCTTCATGGTGAAGCCCGTGCAGGAAGACCAGTTGATCGCCACCGTGAACGACCTGATCGGATGGCGCAGCAGCAAGAAACCTGCTGCGTCGGCAGCAACCGCGGCCAACAGCGCCGCCGAAGGATAGAGCTTTCGCAATGGCAGAGCCAGGCAAACGGATCCGCGTCCTCATCGTCGACGACTCCGCCTTCATGCGCAAGGTGCTGCAGAGCATCATCAGCAGCGACCCGCAGATGGAGGTCATCGGCGAAGCCCGCGACGGCCGCGAGGCCGTGTCGCAGGCCGAGGCCCTGCGCCCCGATGTCATCACCATGGATATCAACATGCCGCACATGGATGGCCTGCAAGCCACCGAGCTCATCATGTCGTCGCATCCCCGGCCCATCCTGATCGTCAGCTCGGAGTCACGCGAAGGCGCTGACATCACGCTGAAGGCTCTGGAGCTGGGCGCGATCGATTTTGTCGCCAAGCCTTCCAGCGGCATCGATCTCGATATGAACAGCGTGCGCGAAGAGCTCAGCCGCAAGCTGAAGATGGCGGCCAAGGTCCGCGTCATCCGCACCGCGGTTCGCTCCCGCCTGCAGCAGGAGATCGCCGCCTCGGCTCCGCGCACCGAGCCTGCGCCCAAAGAGTCCGCCGCCGGTGCACCTCTCGGCGCCGCTGCCCTGCATTACAAGCCCGCCATCCCGGCTTCAGCCATGGTGGTGCCCACGCCCGCCTTCGCCCGCGGCAATGGAAGATTTCCGCTGGTAGTGGTTGCATCTTCGACCGGCGGCCCGGCCACGCTGATGCGCTTTGTGCCTATGTTCAGCCGCGATTTCCCCGGCGCCGTCATCATCGCCCAGCATATGCCCGGCAACTTTACCGGCCAATTCAGCAAGCAGCTCGCCGATGTCTGCAAGATCAAAGTCAAAGAGGCCGAGAACGGCGAGGTGGTGACTCCGGCCACGGTCTACGTTTGCCCCGGGTCGCATCATGTCCGCGTCACCGGTAGCGGCCGGCTTACGCTCGATGACGGCCCGCGCATCGCGGGCTACCGTCCCTGCGCCGATGTCGCCATGGAAACCGCCGCTTCCTTCGCCGGCCCGATGAGCATCGCCGTGGTTCTCACCGGCATGGGTAACGATGGCGCGCGCGGCGTGCAGGGCATAAAGAGCGCCGGCGGCTTTGTGATCGCGCAGGATGAAGCCAGCTCCATCATCTTCGGCATGGCCGCCGAAGCCATCAAGACCGGCGCCGTCGACCAGGTGCTGCCCATCGAGAGCATCTACGCCGCCATCGAAAAGCGCGTGCTCTACGTTCATGGCGCCGCCAAAGTAGGTGCGCTATGAAGCTGGGACGCATCGAAAAGAAAAAGCCGCGCACGCGCCGCAGCGAAGCGGTGATCCTGTTCGCCGTCGCCTCAGCCAGGTTCGCCATCGCCGCGCAGGCGGTGGAAGAGATTCGCAACCTGGAAGGTTTGCGCCCCTTCGGCTCCGGCTTCGCCCGCGGCAGCAAAGTGCGCTGCCTCTTCGAACGCGGCGAGCGCGTTTATTTCGTGGTGGATGCCAACCTGCACCTGCGCATGCTCAGCTCGCACGCTACCCGGCTGCTGCTGCTGCGTGATTCGGCCGTGGCCCTCAGCGTAGATTCCATCGACCGCATGGCCGAGATCACTGCGCTCAATCCGCTGCCCCGCGCCTTTCAGGGCGAGGAGCGCAACTGGTACCGCGGGCTGGCGCTCATCGGCGATGACGTTGTGCCCGTGCTCGAACCGGCGGCTCTGCTGGGCAAGAGCGAGCTGGCCACTCTGCAATCGGCGCTGCCCAAGCCGGAGCCGCTGGCCCGCGCCGCTGGAGGCAGATAGAAAAACTTTTATGGCGGAAGCGAAGCCCAACTCAGGACCGACGCAGCCCGGCGCGCAGGCTTTCGTGCTCTTCCCGCTGGGCAAGAAGCGCTTTGCGCTGCCCGCGGACCGAGTCACCGAGCTGGCGCGGCCCGACCGGCTGCAGTCGTTTCCCCACACCACGCCGCTGCTTAGCGGAGTGCTGGTGCGCCGCGGCCGCATCGTGCCTGTGCTCGACGTGGCCCAGGTGCTCATCGGCCCGGATCCGCCGGCGAGAAAGTTCTATCTCATCGCCACCCGCAAGTTCGATGGCGCCGCCGAGTGGACCGCCATCCCTGTGACCGGCGAGTGCGAACTGACGAATGCCGCTGCAGTCGCGCCCGGCGAGCGCCTGCCCGGCTACGTCACCGGATTGCTGCCGCTCTCCGGCGAGATCGTTGAGGTCGTTGACCTGGAAAGACTTGCGGCCGGGGAGGCGCGCGTATGAGCACCGCTCCCGCGGCCACGCCGCCCAAGATCCTTATCATCGATAGCAACGTATTTTTTGCCAAGCGCCTCACCGATGCGCTCAAGCAGGAGGGCTTCGAGGTCATCCACAGCACCCAGACCGCCTACGCCATGACCATGCTGGAGTGGGATGCACCCGTCGCCATCGTCTGCGCCACCAATCTGCGCGAGATGGGGGCGCACGAGATCCCCAAGATCCTGCACGCCGATATCAAGACCGCGCACATCCCCATCATCGCCATGGGCGATGGCGGCGACCAGGCGCTGATGGAGGCCTTTCGCTCCGGTTGCGACGATTACGTGGACCGCCGCGCCGGCCCCGCCCAGGTCGCCTCGCACGTGCGCGCCTTTCTGCGCAGCCATCAGGAGGGTTTTCAGCCCACGCAGATGCTGGGCTCGACCGAGGCCGTGCTCAGCGGCAGCCTCTCGCACATGGACCTGCCCGGCGTGGTGCAGATGCTCACCCATTCGCGCCAGACCGGCGCGTTGCACGTCAACGCCGATGAGCTCGATGGCATCATGTTCTTCGATGGCGGCGAGATTACTCATGCCGAGAGCGGCGATTTGATCGGCGAAGATGCCGTCGTGCACATCGTCAAGAACTGCAACGGCAAGGAGTCCGGAGTCTACAAATTTGTCCCCGGCGCCACCGCCGCCACCCGCACCGTGCTGCGCTCCGCCACCGAGCTCATGCTCGACGCGCTGCGCGAGCTCGATGAGGGCGACCGCGAGCTGGCCGAGGGAGGAGTGCAATGAGTTCCGCCCCCACCGTCTATTTCATCGATGACAGCGCCACCATGCGCGAGGTCATCAAGATCGCCTTCCGCCGCGAGAACATCAACGTCATCGCCTGCCACGATGCCGCCTCCGCCTTCGCCGAGATCGAGCAGAACAAGCCCGATGTCGTCATCACCGACGTCATCATGCCGGAAAAAGACGGCTACGAGGTCTGCCAGTACATCAAGCAGCATCCCAGGTTCTCCGCCACGCCCGTCATCCTGATGTCCGGCGTGGTCAACCGCTCGGTGGCGGAAAAGGCTTTTTCCGTGAAGGCCGATGAGCTCATCCGCAAGCCCTTCCAGCCCCAGGACCTCATCGCCCGCGTGCGCCACCTGCTGCGCGGGCCGGTTCCCGCTGCCCCTGCGCCGGAAGCTGCCGCCGCCCTCAGCAGCATCTTTGCCGGAGCGGCGCCGGCCCCTGCCGGCAACGGCGGACAGGTGCGCCGTCCCGCTTCGCCGCCCGTGGCTTCTATACCAACACCGCCGCAGGCGCCCGCTGCTTCTACCTCGCCGCTGGTCGCGGCATTCTCCCAGCCGCTCCCGCCCGCCCAGCCCACGGTGCAGCGCGTGGCTTCGCCTCCGCCGCCCGCGGCTTCGCTTCAAACCCCGCCGCAGGCGCCCGTTCCGCAAGCGCCGATGCAAGCCGCCCCGCCTGCTCCCGCTCCGCCGCGTCCTTCCGCTGCTGCCGGCAGCATGGACGCGCACAAGCTCAAGTTCGAGATTCTGCGCCTGGAAGCGCTGGTGAAAAAACTGCAGTCCGAACTCGAATCCGAACGGCAATACTCTCGCGCTCTGGAAGAGCACGTGAAGACGCTGCAGGAAACGGAGTAAATCGGTACCTGGCGTCTGGTTGCTGGTTCAAGCAAAACTCACCACGGATCTGCGTGGATGTTACGGATAGGTCGTTCGGTATCCGAGAGTCAGGTTCGTGTCAGGGCAGGGCTTGGTAGGTCACGGCTTCAGCCGCGACTCGCGAAGCGACAAGTGCCGAGACAGCGCCCCTGAAAAATTGTCATCCCGAGCGGAGCGCGACCGAGCGTATGCGAAAGAAGCACGTAGCCGAGGGACCTCGGTTTGATTCTCAAAGAGCATTTCTTCAAGCGCTGCGCTGACGCTGCGCGCGGGCCTTCGGCAGCAGGGAAGCTCACGCCGCGAAATTGTCATCCTGAGCGAGGGCGTATGCCCGAGTCGAAGGACCCCGACGATGCCTCTGGACCCATGGTGCCGAAAAGCATTTTCACGGCGGTGCCCCAGGTTCGCGCCCTCTTTTGGCGCTAACCTGGGAGAGGGCCGAGCGGAAATGATCTCCGCACCGTGTGCGAATCCCAACGGGACGTGTGAATGTAGCCCGGCATGAAATGCCGTCAAATCTTTAGACTTTTAAGAATGCTCACACGCTTTTCTTCGGCGATCGCCTTCTCCTTCAACTCGCGACGCATTCTTTCCAAGCCCTGAGCGTGCTCAGTCAAAACATCTTCCTTGTATGCAATATTCGCTGCCTCGATGTAAGACTTGAAGTTGTCCACAACTGTCTGCAGGTTGTAGCCGGAATGGGTTTGCACTGCCGCGGTATCCCCAGTAAAGCCAAAATTCACGGGAGATGTGTTTCCAATATAGGTGTACGACCGCTTAGGGTTCCTAAATCGGTTGATCCAAGCTCCTGGCGGTACAGCACTAACCTTGAGAAATAGCTGGTCACCGCGATAGTCCACACTCAAAAGCCTGATCGGATTCCTAATTACCGGATCGTCAACCTCGGTTTCAGGTATAACCTCCGTCTTGAGCTGGTTGAGGCGCTGCAGGCTAACAGATTCATTCCCCTTTGATATCAACATCTGCTTGACCTGCTGCACGCTTGGCCTTTGCCCAGCATCGTAAAGAATCATGAGATTAACGACTTCGTCTAGGTAGGAGAACTCTGGAGCTACATCCGAGACTTTTCGGAATCCCGTGCCCTGCGGGACGATTCCCGTGAACATCTCGTGCAGAATCAAGCCAAGGGCAAAGATGTCAGCGGACGAACTTACCCTTTCCCCTCGAATCCTCTGTTCCGGCGCTGAGTACCGAAAGCTAGCGAGACGCTCGTCGCTCCGAGTCTCAACCGCCGTGAACAGCTCTTCCTCCTCAAAATGCGCCACACCAAAATCTGCGACAAGATACGCATCCGCGTTCGCATCGAACAGAACGTTTTCCGGCTTGAGATCCCTATGCCACACTCCCCTCAAATGCGCGGCCTCAACTGCGTCCAAGATCTGAGTCCAACCCGGCAATACCTGATTTGGCTGAAATCCTTGCTTCAACCGAGAACGAAGGGTCCCGGATAACAGCGGCATAACATAGAAACTCTCGCCATGGTCAGTTGTTCCATATTCGAGCACGGGAACGATGCTCCTGTGCGGCGCAGACATACAAAATTGGATCTCATGCTTAAAGCGCTCTAGCCTTGTAGGGCCCGCGGTAGCCGATGCAAGTACCTTCGCCGCATAGGAAGCCCTATTGCCGAGCGAAACCTTATAGACGGTGCCCGCTCCACCCTGGCCAATCTGGGCTTCGACGACATATTGACGAAACGCCGTCCTGAGATTGTCACCCTTCTTTAGAGCCATAGCAAAGATTATGCAACACTCGAGGCGTCGTTCCGCTGCCCGACTAATTCCAATTACCACGTGAGACAGAAGATTTCCCTTGACATTCGCCAACCATTCGTGCCATCATTTCATCAAATCTAAAGCGAAACAAGGATTATCCCTCCAAAGCCTTTGTTTCCAGGATTTTACCCGCAACTCTCTGATTCCAAGGATTTTGCCAGCCAGATCTGGCCTAAGTCGCTGATTCCATTAGACCACCAGGGGGAAGGGGGGAGGGGGCTGCGAACCACTCGCAGCGCACTCAACCTCCATCCGCTGCTTCGGCTAAGAGCCAAAAGCTTTCGGCCTTCCAATGATTCACTGACTCAATGACCCGATGACTCAATTCTCAAGAGAAAGAAGAATACCAATGAAACGCATCCCGCAATGTGAACACATCAAGACCAACGGCACCCGTTGCGGCTCTCCCGCCCTGCGCAGCCGTAAGTTCTGCTACTTCCACCATGTCGCCCACGATCTGCGGTATCTGCGCCGCTCGCGTCCGCAGGCCCGCTTCGAGCTGCCCTTGCTCGAGGACGCCAACGCCGTCCAAATGGCCATCCAACAGGTTGCAGAAGCAGTCTTGGATGAGCGCATCGACAACAAGCGCGCCGGCCTGCTGCTCTTTGCCCTGCAGACCGCCGCTTGCAACCTGAAGAACGTGGATTTCGAACCCAAGCGCCTGCAAGACCCCATCCAGCTCTCGGCCGTCAACCCGCTGATCGAGATTCTGCTGAAAGAGATGAACCTGCTCCCCGACGATTCACCGAGAGTAGATGAGATGAAAAAGCCTCCGATTTCCGTCGAATCGGCAGCAGGGCCCACAGCCAGTCAGATTCCAGCTCTCTAAACCAGGAGCTAAAGGCATCAGGATGGCTGGCCGCCATCCTGATGTGTGGAATTTCCGGTCGGGCACGTGTTCAAGCAGCCTTGACGGGTATGGATTTCGCCGTTCATTCAGAATGAACGCGCACTGCGGACATCGACGACTCCCCAGAGCATCGCGCGCTCGGCCGCGGCCTGGTTGGTTGCCAGGCCAGCCGGCGGCTCGGCAAAGCTTCGCAGAACGACGACAGCCTCTTTGGAGGCAGCGCGGCGGAGGGCGCGCGTGAGCCGCTCGCGATAAGGCGGCTCGGCGCCATCCAGGATGTTGGAGAGAGAAAACGCGTCGAAAGAAGCGGCAGGGCACGACTCCAGGTAAGAAGCGGCGTCTGCCAGCACGAACTGAATGCGATTTGCCTTCGGCTGATGGTCGCTGCCGTTCTCACCCGACAGAAGGGCGCGGGCGTAAGGATTGGTGATGTTCGGATGCGCAGCGAAGGCCCTCTCCATCCGGCCGCGCAGGACCGCGCCGAATCTCGGGGGCAGGAAAGACAGGAAGCGAGGCGCGTAGATGCCGCGCAAGACCACGGGCCACATGAGCGCGTCGAAGGCCGTGCGAAACCGGCGCGTATCAAGGTGCTCGTGCCAGAAGGCGACCTGTTCATTGAGGTCAGAGAGGGCAAGAAATGCGCGGAGCGTGCCGGCATTCCAACCAACCAGCGGCATCAGAAAGCGGGCACATGCCAGGGCGCGCTCCACGTCGCCGAGCTGCGCGGGGGCGCCGCGGATACGACTCTCAGCGTAAGCAAGCTGCACTGGATTGATGTCACAGGCGACCACTGCATGCTGTTCGGAGAGCCGCGCCGCGGTGCATCCGGCAGAAGCGATGCAGAAGACCCGGTCTTTACCCTGGAAGGCCCGGGATTCAATCTCGGCATCTTCATACATGCGACCGAAGAGCAGCCGGTGCGGGCCGCGCGACGAATCGAGACGGCCCGATCGCCAGGCTGTCTCAGAGGTCACGGCTGTGCTGCCGCCAGGGCGCCGCAGACCCAAGCCAGCAGGAGGAAGGCGATGTTCTTGACCACCATTCCGGCCGGTTCATGGATAATGCGCCGGGCCCAGAGGAGTCCGTTGACGTTGAGCGCAATGAGCAAGGCTGTCTGAGCGATAGCGCAGATGCCGGGCGCGATTCCGGAGATCACCCAGAGGGCGAGCAAGACTTCTGCGATGCCGAGCAACTTGAGGAATGGCGAGCCAAAGCGCGTGCCCAGGCGCGGCACCGCCGTGACTACCTCCATTTGCAACGGCACACGGCCGAGCAGCTTGCACCACAAGCCCTCATACAGCCAAACCGCGGCAACCGATGCGCGCATGATGCCTAAAGGCGGCAGCGGGATCGTGAAAGTGTGCACAAGGCCTCCAGGGAGGTTACGCGCGGCGCGATTCCAGAGCGGCCAGCGTGGTGTTTGCCAGCTTCGAAGGTGCATCAGCACGGATGCCGCGAAGGACATGCCGGTGGAGCTGACGCAGCAGGAAGGCTTCAAGAGGTCGCCACAGCGCGCGCGGACGCAGAGAGGCCTGGTAGTTTGTGGCCAGCACAACGTCGGTCCCTTCACCAGAGGCACGGGTGCTGTACGAACCACCGAGCGCGAGAATGCAGCTCTCGATCCCCAGACGCTGCTGGATGACGTCGAAGCGCAGAGAATGAGGCGCCTCGACTACGGTTATGCGCTTGAGCAAATCACCGGGCTGGTAGACACAGCGCACGGTTGCGCCCACGCGATGCTTGCGGCCTTCACTCCGGATGGGGCTGGGCAGCAGCAGACGCAGAAGGAGCGGCGGGCGCCCGGGAACGTCCTCATAGAACATGAGGCGATCCCAAATCTCTTCGGGAGTTGAGTTGAGATGAAGGGTGGTGACGGCAGTTTCCAGCACAGGTCTGCCGGCAAAGAGGCGACTCGCAAGCCGATACCAGGGGGCGGCCAAGGGTTCTTGTCCCAATGCGGCGGGATTCGGCTCTGAAGCGGGAGCGCGGGCCACAGTTCGCTTAGAGCTATTCTTCTCCGTCATCGCATCGCAGCTTCAGTTCGCGGAGCAATGGTAGGCGGTTATCAGGCATGCGGTCAATCGCTACGCCCGAACAGGTGGGAAAATGGGGCCAAGTGTGTTAACTTACGACCACTTTCCACACTGGGACGAATACCATTTAATATAGGAGCGGTCGGGAGTCCAAGGTTCCTATGGCGCTGGGGTTTGGTTTCAACAAGACAAAGGTGATGGCTGCGGCCGAGAAGGCCGTGCAGACCGGCAAGCTGCAGAATGCCATCACCGAGTATGAAAAAGTAGTCAAGGAAGACCCCAAGGACCTGACCGTCCTGAACACCATCGGCGATCTCTACGCGCGGGTGGGAAACAACGACAGAGCCACAGCGTACTTCAAGACCGTGGGCGATATCTATGCCACGGAAGGCTTCACGGTCAAAGCCATCGCCGTCTACAAGAAGATCGCGAAACTGAATCCAGGGGCCACGGATTGCATCGTGAAGCTGGCCGAGTTGTACACGCAGCAAGGCCTGTACAACGATGCCCGCTCGCAATACGTCGCCGTGGCCGAAACCTACATGAAGGCGAACGATCTGGAGGATGCAGCGCGCATCTTCCAGAAGATCCTGGAGCTGGACTCGGAGAACACCGCCATGCAGTCGAAGCTGGCGGACCTGTACATGAAGCTGGGCCGGCGAGACGATGCCCGCAACATCTTCCTGAAGGCGGCGCAGGCGCTCTATCAGCGGGCGGCGCTGGATGCGGCGGATGAGGCGCTGCGCAAGGTAGTCAATATCGATCCGGGAAACGTGGACGCGTTGCTGCTGCGCGGCAAGATCGCGGCGGACTCGGGCGATGGCGCAGGCGCTTTAGGGTATCTGGAAAAGATTCCGGGAGTGGAGTCCAAGCCCGATGCGATGCGGGCGATGATCGCCGGATACCTGCAGACCAACCGGCTGGATAAGGCGGAAGGACTGGCGGACGCGCTGCTCTCGAAGCACAACGACCCCAGCGGCATGAACGCCTATGCGGAGGCGCTGGTGGTGAGCGGACAGGTAGAGCCGGCGCTGAAGGTCTACGACAAGTACTACGAGAAACTGCTGGCGGTGAGTCCGGCGAGCACCATCCAGGCGCTGCTGGGATCGATGAACAAGATCGCCGAGAGCGTGGAGGCCCTGGAATTGCTGCGGGGAATCTTCGTCAAGGCGGGAGAGCACTCGCGGATCAACGAGGTGAATGAGGCGCTGGCACACGCCTGTGTGCAAGCCGGGCAATTGCAAAAAGCGGCCGCGCTGTACAAAGAACTGGCCGATCTGGAACCGGAGAACCCGCTGCATCTGCAGAACTACAAGCAGGTGCAAGCCAAGCTGGGCAAAGACCCGACAGTGCGGGAGATCAGCGCCGAGGCGGGCGGACAGGCGCTGATGGTGGATGAGCTGGAGCACAGGACCGCGGCGATCGAACAGGACTATCCGGGGCCGATCCGCGAGGCCATCAAGGCGGCGCTCACTGAAGCTGAGCTGTTTGAAAGCTACAGCATGCCGATGAAGGCGATTGCGCCGCTGGAAGCAGTGCTGCCGAAGGCGCCGAACAACATCCAGATCAATCAGCGGCTGGCTTCGCTGTATGCGCGCTCGGGCCGGATCCAGGATGCGATCCAGTGCTGCAAGGTCATCGAAAAAGCATACCTCGATAGCGGTCATCCGGAAGAGTCGGCGAAGTACAACGACATGGCGCAGAGGTATCAGGAGCGCATCGACTCGGCGGCGAAGGTGGCGTCGGTGGAATACGATGCGTCATTCATGCCGGCACAGGAGATCGCAGAGCCGGGGGTGAGTAAGCTGCGCGAGCCGGTCGCGGGATTCCGCGATGAAGCGGACAAGGCCCCGATGACGGCTGGCGCACCCGCCCCGGCACAGCCGGCGGCGGAGTTCGAGGTTGCCGCGCAGCCCGTGGCCGCGCCGGTGCAAGAGCGCGGGGATGCGCCTGCAACCATGGCGGAGTTTGACATCCAGATGACAGCGCATCCGGGCGAAGTTCCGGCGCCTGGGGTCTCAGCTGCGCACGAAATCGACCTGAGCGAGTGGGAGCAGATGACCTCAGTGGAGTCTGCGACTCCACCAGCAGCCGCGGCCCAGCCGGCGCCGGCAGTCGCGGGCACGGCGGAGCTGGTGCAGGAGATCGAGTTCTATCTTTCGCAATCGATGTGGAAGGAAGCGGGCACAAGTCTGCAGAAGATGCAGCAACTGGTGCCCAACGCGGCAGAGTTGCCGGGATTGCAACGGCGCCTGCAGGCCGGATTGGCGAGCATCGCACCGCCACCGGTAGTGGAAGAGATTCCAGTCCCGCCGCAGCCGGCTGAAGAGATGGGAACGGTTGCGGAGTTCAGCATCGACGCGCTGCAACCAGCGGTACCGACACCTGCGCCAACTCCGGCTCCAGTAGTGGAAGAGAAGCCGGCGCCGCCTCCGCCAGCGAAACCAGTCGCTCCCGCGCCGCCGGCAGCGGCGAAGCCAGCGGCGGCTGCGAAGAAAGAGAGCCTGGACGAATTCGTCCTCGAGCTGGATGAGTCGCTGGGCGAAGATTTTTCGCTGGCTACGCCGGCAAAGCCGATACCAGCGCCGGGCAAGCCAGCAGCTGCGCCCCCGCCTCCGGCACCTGCAGCAGCGCATGCAGCGGCGAAGGGCGCCCCGGCCAAGGCCGCGCCTCCACCGCCGGCTCCGGCTGTGCCTGCTCCGGCACCGGTACCGATGTCTGCCTCAGCTGACGCCAGCGCTACGCTCTCAGACATGTTTGCTGAGTTCAAAGAAGGCGTGGAGGAGAGCACAGACCAGGCCGAGGATCCCGACACGCACTATAACCTGGGCGTGGCCTTCAAAGAGATGGGCCTCCTCGATGAGGCCATCGGAGAGCTGCAGAAGGTGTGCCACGCGATCGACAAAGGACATCCCTTCAATCAAGTGATGCAGGCCTACACCTGGCTGGCACACTGCTTCCTGGAAAAGGGAGTGCCTGAGGCTTCTGTGAAGTGGTACGAGAAGGCGCTGCATGTACCCTCGATCGACGAAGAGAGCCGACTGGCGGTGTACTACGAGCTGGGCTCGGCGCACGAAGCAGCGGGCAACAAGAAGGCCGCGCTGCAGAACTTCAACGAGGTCTACAGCAACAACATTGACTACCGCGATGTGGCGGAGCGCATCAAAGCGTTGAGGTCGTAGGGGCCGGAAACGAGCCCTGCGATGCCAACTCCCTTACCACAGCCGGGTGAGCAAGCGCATCGCCAATCTGCGAAGCCCGTGGTGGAATCCGCATCAGTCGGCGAAGAGACTGCCCCAGCCGAGAGCGCGCATCAACTCACAGGTTGGCGGCTCTGGCGGAGACGGCTGGCACTGGTGCTTTATGTTTCCATCTCACTGTGGACCGGAGTGCTCCTGCTGGTGCTCCCATGGACGAACCTATGGTCCGGCAACCGCTACCTGGTGCGAGATTTCACGCTGCGGTTAATCCTGCTGAACGGCTTTGTGCGCGGAGCGGTGAGCGGCCTGGGACTGGTGAACCTGGCGCTGGGGTTGAGAGAAGGATTCAGATATCACGAGAGAAAGTAACTGAAGTCATTGAACCTCTATGGCTGATTCACAGGCACAAGGTGCCGGTTCCGCAAGAGAGACCGGCACCCGTAGGCGAAGCTGGCCATTGACCTAGGTTGTTCGCAGTCCTAGCTGCTATCCTCAGAAGCCATGGATGAACCTGAAGTCTTAGACGCAGCACCGCTGGCATATGAGAATCCGGACTTCATGAGCAGTCCGGATGGGCGCATTCTGCGCATAGTGGCGGAATATTCGGAGCCACTGAGCCGATTCCGTCGCGAGAAGATACAGGACACGGTGGTTTTTTTTGGCTCGGCGCGGTTTGCCAGCGGATCGAGCGCAAAGAACTCGCTGGAGCTATTGGAAAAACCGGGTTCGGCGAAAGCTGCCGACTTCCATGAACAGCTCACGCGGGCGCGAGCGGCGGTGGAGATGGGCCGTTACTACGACGAGGCGCAAAGGCTGGCGCATATGCTGACCACGTGGTCGATCTCGCTGCCATTCAAGCGGCATCGCTTTGTGGTGACCTCCGGAGGCGGACCGGGGATCATGGAGGCTGCGAATCGAGGCGCCTTCGAGGCTGGCGGGAAGAGCATCGGACTGAATATCCGGCTGCCGTATGAGCAATATCCCAATCGCTATATCACGCCGGAGTTGAACTTCGAGTTCCACTACTTTTTCATGCGCAAGTATTGGTTTGCGTATCTGGCAAAGGCGCTGGTGGTGTTCCCCGGAGGCTTTGGCACGATGGACGAGCTGTTCGAGCTGCTGACCCTGGCGCAGACACAAAAGCTGGCGAAGAAGATCCTGGTGCTGATCTACGGCAAGGAATACTGGAACAAGATCCTGAACCTCCGGGCGCTGGTGGATGCAGGGGCGATCGGCGAAGAGGACCTGCAATTGTTCCGGGTCGTTGATTCGCCAGAAGAGGGGTTCGACATGCTGCGGACCGGACTGACCAAGTATCACCTGCAGCAGACGCCGCCGGTGCGCAAAGAAAAGGATGAAGATCCTGACATCGCGGCTACGCGAAACAAACCGGCGCCGTCACCGACCTAGAAACCGCGCCCTTCACTCCGCATCGATGCTGCTCTACTACATCACTGACCGTTCTCAGCTCCCAGGAAGAAACGAAACTGAACGCCGGGAAAGATTGCTGGCGAAGATCGCAGAGGCGGGCACTGTGGGAGTGCACTACATCCAACTGCGCGAGAAAGACCTGAGTGCACGCGAGCTGGAGCAGCTTGCGAAGCAGGCGCTGGCCCGTCTGGAGCAGCACAAGAGCACGAGGTTGCTGGTCAATTCGCGGCTCGATGTAGCTCTGGCAGCGGGGGCGCATGGAGTTCACCTGCGGGCCGAAGATTATTCGCCGGCTGAAGCGCGGAAGGTCGCCGCGCTTGCCGGAAGAGACATCCTGGTGGGCGTTTCTTGCCATTCGGTGAAGGAGGTCGCGACCGCCGAGAGTGAGCGCGCGGACCTTGTAGTCTTGGGCCCGATCTTCAGCAAGGCAGGGGCCGCACAAAGTTCACTGGGGCTGGAGGAACTGCGAAGAGCCTGCAAATCGGCAAAGGTCCCGGTGATGGCCCTGGGCGGCGTGACTTTGACAAATGCGTGTGAGTGCATAAGGGCTGGGGCCAATGGGATTGCGGGCATCCGGCTTTTTCAGGAGTCGGACATATCTGCGCTGGTGCCCGCGCTCCAGGCACTTGGCTGATCTGTGGCGATTCAAATCTTCCTCTGGCGGACGGCGCGGATGAAGTCGGTATAAGCGGGCTCACAACCAGCGGCGCGTACCAGGCTGGCGATCTGGCCGCGATGATAGGCGCCGTGCAGCACGACGTGCGTAAGGATATCCGCGACTTGGCTGCTCCACTCTTCGCCGATGCTGTTGGTGTAGCGGACCGTAGCTGTGAGTGCAAGCGAGCGGGAAGCGAGAAAGTCGCGCCATGCCGCTGCAAGCTTGATGAGCTGGGCGTCACATTCTGGCGAGGAGAGGTCCGGCCACACTGGCATCGCAAGCGGCTTTTGCAGCATACGATTCATCCAAAGCCATTGCACGCCGATGACATGCGCCAGCAGCTTGCGAGGGCGATCTGCCTCTAAGCCAGAAGAAGGGAGGCAGGCCAACGATTCGCAGTTGGCCCAGGCGTCATAATCGAAAAGGCGGCGGCAATCTTTGAGGTCCATCTGCGTCCCCCTATCGTGCGTTGGCTGATGTATAACAATAGCGTGAAGCTGAGGATAACGTTGTTAGGGATCGCGCTGGTAACCGGAGTGACCGCGAGAGCGGGAGAAAAGAGCACCGTCACGGGTTGGGTGATCGACTCCGCCTGCACGTACACCAAGAATCTAACCAAACCGATTGGGGCGGAGTGCGCAAAGAAGTGCGCCACGGCCGGTTCTCCGCTGGTGATCCTCGCTGACGATGGCATTATTTATCTGCCGATCGATAAGGTCCTTCCGGCTTCCTCGCAGAATCGCAAACTCATCAAATTTGCAGGGGAGCGGGTGACAGTGAGAGGGGAAGTGTTTACGCACGGCGGCAGCAAGGCGATTGCCATCGAGGAGATCCAAGCGCCGAAGTAATTCCTGCGAAGACCGCCGACGCGCACAAGTGCGACCAAAGCAAGTCCAGAGAAGCGGACTCACCTATTCTCGACCAACGCCCAGGGCATCTGCGACACGGTTGATGTAGTTAAACCAGGAGGCGATGAGAGTAATCTGCAGGATTCCCTGGTCGTCAAAGCCAACAGCGCGCAGGCTAGCATGGTCCTCGCGGGAGACTTTGGTCGCATCCCTCGTTAGCTTGACTACGTAATCGAGCATGGCGCGCTCCTGTTCGGAGATGGGTGCGGTGGTGTAGTCGCGCTTCAAGGCGGCGATGAGCGCATCATCCAGAGTCACACGACGCAGAAACTCTGCGTGAGACTCGATTCAATAATGGCAGCGGTTAGTGACAGAGACAAGCGTGGTGATCATCTCGTGCTGGCGACGGGTGAGAGGGAGCTGGGGAGACATGAGTGCGCCAAAGGTGCTGAACGCATGACGCAGGGCTTCCGGAATGAGGCTGTGCGAAGCCACGATCTCGGATGAGCCATCGCCGGTGGGATGCACCGGGGTAGCGTACTCGCCGGGGTAAAGCTTCTTTTGAGCCTCGACGGCCTTTAGCAAGGCTGCATCCGCTTCCGATAAAGCTACGGTCTTGATCCAGGTCATTGTGTCAGGGCTGAAGGCCCGTTTGTGCCACGCCGACAAGGTGATTTAGCATCAAGACAAATATAAATAATGCCTAGCGCAACCGCCACCGTAGAAGAGATGAAGCGCCACGTCCCGCCCGGGGCGGAGATTCGCGAAATCATAGAACTGGTCTTCGATTCGTTTCTGCAGAACAAGCTGCGCTTTGCCCTAACTGGACTGGGCATGGTAGTGGGAACGGCTTCGCTCATCCTGGTAGTTACAATCGGCCTCACAGGAAAACAGTATGTTCTTGAGCAGATAGGGAAGGTTGGATCGAATCTGGTGCAGGCGGAGTATCTGGGCGCGGGGCAGCGGGCAACGCCTACCGCGCCTGATTATTTGACGCTGGAGGATATGACTGCTGTGCAGCAGCAAGTCCCGGGCATACAAGCTGCTTCGCCGGTGGTGGCGCTGAACGAGCGGCTGCCTCTGGGCCAGGGGCGCGAGGGCGACGTGCTCATTCTGGGAGTGGCGCCAGAGTATGTATCCGTGCGCAATCTGGAGGTGCTGACGGGCCGCTTTTTCGATGCTGACGATGCGCGCAACAAAGTCGCCCTGATCACGGAGAAGCTGGCTGCTAAGACCTTTGGGCGGCAAGACACTGCCATCGGGCAAACGCTCAAGATCAGCGGGCTGCCATTCACTGTGATCGGGACCTTCCGTGAACGCGTCGAGACTTTTGGCGATTCGGAGATCGAGGGCGACACGGTGCTTATCCCATTCACCATCATGCGCTATTTCACCGGCACCAACCGGGTGAAGCTGATCTACTTTTCCATGAGCGATGCTTCGCTGGTGGTGCCGGGAACAGAGATGATCCGGAAAGTCATTGAGTCGCGTCACAAACCGGATTCGAGTTACAACATCTACAACCTTACCCAGCTGATCGCGGCGGCAAATCGCTCGGCCGACGCACTGACGCTGGTGCTCACGCTGGTGGCGACGGTGGTGCTGCTGGTGAGCGGCATCGGCATCATGAACATCATGCTGGTGACGGTGAAGTCGCACACGCGCGAGATTGGAATACGCAAGGCAGTAGGAGCGACTAACCGCGAGATCAAGGTGCAGTTCCTGTCGGAGGCGTTGTTTATTTCGCTGGCCGGTGGCCTGGCAGGAATCGCAATCGGTCTGGCGATCCCATTGAGTGTGCGTCTCCTGCTGCAATGGTATGTGCCGGTTTCGGCGATTTCGGTGGTCATAGCTCTGGCGGTATCTACGCTGGTGGGCGTGGTTTTCGGGACCATGCCGGCATCCAGAGCCGCCGAAGTGGATCCGGTGGAAAGCTTGCGCTACGAGTAGCTGAGCCGCGCTCAATCATTTTGCAGTTTTCTTTTGCAATGGATTCCATTTACACTGCAGCGTTCCCGGGTAACTTTCAATCATGATGCTTGCAATGATGTTCTGGTTCTTCCAGGAAATGGCCGGCATGGACCACATGCACATGGAACACATGAACATGGGTCCGGACGAGCTTTCGCTGTTCAACCACCACTTCGCGGGCACACTTCTTATCCTGACGGCAGTATTCGGATTCATAGAAGAATCGCCGCTCAGGAAGTACCGCTGGGCACGCTACCTCTGGCCTTTGCCGCTGATGGTGCTGGCGATTTACCTGCTGCTGCGAAGCGACAGCGAACACGTGAGCGGGCTGGCGCTCTCGCACATTCTGGCCGACCCGGAAGCCGTGCAGCACAAACTGTTCGCTCTGCTGGCCATGGGGATTGCTCTGCTGGAACTACTGCGCCGCACCGGCCATCTCAAACACCTGGCCTGGTCCTACATTCTCTATACCGGGATGGTTGCCGGCGGGATCTTCCTGCTCCTGCATGGAGGCCACCACTCCATGGCCGTGCACGAACAGCATCGCATCATGGGGATCACGGCCATCTCAATAGGCGTCGTGAAGGCGCTGGGCGATATTCTTAAGAACCAGATCTGGCTGCGCTCAATCGCCTTGCCCATGGCCATGCTGGCGCTAGGAATCGAGCTCGTGCGCTACTACGAACCCTAATTGGCGAAGGTAGTAGGGGAATCGAGTGCTTCACGGACCTTCATTTCGATCGAGGTCGGGGTGAACGGCTTTTGCAAGAATGCATAACTCCGGTCGGCAGCCTCGATATGGGAGAGGGCGTCCCCAGTGTAGCCGGACATATAGAGCACCTTAAGGCTCGGCATCATTGCCGCCAGACGCATAGCCAGTTCGCGTCCATTGCCGCCGGGCATAATCATGTCAGTGAGCAGCAGGTGGATCTGGCTGTTTTCTTTCACCAGTGTCTCGGCTTCCATCGGGCTGCGCGCTGTCAGAACAGTGTAACCCCGCCCGCGCAGAATAGAACAGGCCAGATCGCGGACAGAAGCATCATCTTCTACCAGGAGAATCGTCTCAGTGCCGGGCTGCACAAGCGTGGGTTTTCTTTCGCGAGCGGTGATGCCGGTGGCCTGCGCTCGCGGCAAATAGACTCTGAAATTGCTGCCTGCGCCAGGCTCACTTGTCGCAAAGATGTGGCCATCACTCTGCTTGACGATGCCGTAGACGGTGGAAAGGCCGAGACCGGTGCCCTTGCCAGGCTCCTTGGTGGTGAAGAATGGCTGGAAGATGTTTGCCAGAGTAGCCTGATCCATGCCCGTGCCGTTGTCAGAGACCGACAGCAGAACATACGAGCCCGGTTCCATGCCAGAGCGGTGCTCTGGGCTGCTCGCTCGCACATCCTCGTTCCTGGTCTCGATGATGATGCGGCCTCCTTGGGGCATGGCGTCGCGGGCATTGACCACTAGATTCATTATGATCTGCTCCATCTGACCGCGGTCTGCGCGGACCAGCCACAGGTCAGGTGAGGTCGTGGTTCTAATCTCAATGTTTTCGCCTATGAGTCTTTCCAGCATCCGGTTCAGGTCGTTGACTACAGAGTGCAAGTTCAGGATGCTGAGCTCTTGCACCTGACGCCGGCTGAAAGCGAGCAGCTGGCGGGTTAGCATGGCTGCGCGCTCGGCCGCTTTGACGACCTCTCCGACCGGGTGCGCCAGCTCAGCGTCGTGCTGGACACGGTCGGAGATCAGCGTGCCGTAGCCGCTGATGACGGTGAGCAGGTTGTTGAAATCATGGGCGACACCGCCGGCGAGCGTGCCGACAGATTCAAGCTTTTGCACCTGCAGAAGTTGCTGTTCGAGCTGGCGGCGCTCAGTGATATCCTGCGTGCTGCCTTCATAGAAGAGGAGCTTGCCCCCGGCGTCACGCACGGCGCGGGCGTTCACCGACACCCAGATCTTACTGCCATCCTTACGGTAGTGCTCGGTTTCATAGTCCTGCACCACGCCCAGTGCTTCCAGGCGCTGCCTGAAGGCAGCTTGGGCCTGAGCATCGACATAGACCTGCTTACCGAGGTAGTTGCAGGCATGCAGAAAATCGTCGGAGAAGTCATAGCCCAGCATGCGAGCCATGGCGGGATTGGCCGAGAGATAACGGCCTTCGGGGGTGATCTGATAGATGCCTTCCACAGCGTTTTCAAAGATGCTGCGATATTTTTCCTCGGCCTGGCGAAGCGATTGCGCCATGGCCCGCTGAGCGGTGAGGATTCTGTTGGTCTCAAGCTGGCTGAGAAGAAGGCGCGCTCCGGAGCAGGCAAACGAAGCACAAACCGCCACGGCTGCGATGGCGAATTGCGAGGCTGCAGCTGTACGAGCCATTGCCAGGACGAGCAAGGGGAACACAACGTGCACGATCTGCGCGACCAGAAATGCATGCCGGGTGGCCCCGGCATCAGCGATCGAATCACCCGCCGGCCTCGGGCTCGGCGACCAGGTGGCCGTGAACACCACTGCGAAGGCAAATGGCAGGCTGAAACCCAGCTCGTACCAGCTGCCGGTCTGCATGTTGTACAGGGCCTGCTGCCGCAGGTAGATGTATTCACCGATGGAGAAGAGCACCAGAAAGACAGACATGCGGCCAAATAACGAGCGCAGGTGACGCGAATCGGTAAAGTAGGTGCGGATCAGAAATGCGGCGGCAAGAACAAAATCACGGATACTGTAGACCTGCCAGTTGATGATCGCCAGGGTCGCACTGCCTGGGTGCTCCTTCAGAGGAACGTAAAAGAAGAATAGATAGGTAGCGAAGGTCACAATCCCAATCTGAAGGAAATCGAGCAGTTGTGGAACAGTCACGCGCGATGTGGAGCGGCTGTCGAGAAACAGCGTCATCGCCAGCGGAGCCAGGAAGTAAAGAAATGGAATGTCGCTGGGCCAGTACACATTCAGCGAGGCATGAAGGATATTGTCGTAGTAGATGAGAATGACCTGGGCCAGGCTGAAGATCACGAATCCGCCTGCGCTCAAAGTCCAGAATTTTTTTTCGAAGTACTGCGAACGTCGGGCAGCATCGAAACTGACCCTTGCGGCAAGCAGCGCCAAGAATAACTCGACCACGTTGTTGAGCATGGGCCAGTGCAGCGCTAGTGAAGCGACATGCGCTGCCATCAGAAAAACCGCGCTCGAAATGGCTTTGCGAGAGCTCATTCAACAGGAAGATTCTGGTGGAACTTTCAGTCTACAGGAAGAAGGAAGGCGTGCAAAATCGCGTCTTATAAGGACTTGAGCAATGCCTGGAAGCGCGGATGACTGCGCAGGGAATCCAGATCGCTGTCATGTTCAGCCCAGGCCTTGTACCACTCTCCCGCCGCAGCCGCCTTCTCCAGGCAGTCCAGGGCCGGTTCGCTCATGCCAAGGCGAGCATAGTTTCCCGCCACGTTGTAGAGGACGGCAGGATCCTCGGGGTCTATGGCCAATGCTCTCTCGGTCCAGTCCTTGGCGCGCTCGGGCTGTTTCGCCTCCACCAGTGCGCTTCCGCCGAAATACAGAGCGCGAGCGTCTTCCGGGTGCAGCGAGATGTGTTTTTCAATGATGGCCAGTGCGCGTTGGCTGGCTGCTTCGCCTTCAAGCCGCCTGCCCAATCCCGCATAAGTCAGGGCAAGCAGGCTTGGAGCCTGATAGTCCTCAGGGTTTACTGCGCACGCCTGCTCAAACAGATAGGCGGCTTTCTCCAGGTTGCCCTGCTGAAAGCAGGCGCGAGCGTAGAAATAGTAGGCTTCAAAGAGCTTTGGGTTCAGCTTGATGGCAGTCTCGAACTCCTCAACCGTCTGCTGGTACTTCTTGGTCATTTGCAAAGCGAGTCCACGGGAGACGTGAGCCTCGGCCAGCTCGGGATCCAGCTCCACCGCTTTACGGCTTGCCGCTTCGGCCTCTTTAAGGTCATCAGTCTTCGCTCCCCAGTACATATAGAGGAACGAGCAGCAATCAGCCACGCCGGCATAGGCGCGCGCGTATCCCGGGTCAATGACGATGGCACGGGCAAACATCTGCCGGGCGTGCTCGAAGCTTTTTACCCGGAAGTGATGAAAGTACTGCCGGCCGCGCAAGTAGTAATCGTAGGCCTGAACATCGGCGGTTGGTGCTTTCGCGATGGCGCGCTTTTCCTGCTCGCTGAGCATCACCTTCAACGCGCGGGCGATGTTCTGAGCAATCTCGTCTTGGATCGCGAATACATCCTCCAGCTTGCGGTCGTATCGCTCGGCCCAGACGGAGCGGGCAGTGGCGGTTTCAACCAGGCGCGCAGTGATGCGAAGCTGGTCGCCCGAACGGCGCAGACTGCCCTCCAAGACGTAGGCGGCATTGAGCTGCTTGCCTACCTCCGAGGCGCTTGCAGCCTTGTCGCGATAGGCCAGGACGGAAGAGCGGGTGAGCACCCAAACATCCTTGATCCGGGAAAGTTCGGTAATGATGTCTTCCGTAATGCCATCGCGAAAATACTCATCTTCCTTAGCGCCGCCGGGGTTTTCGAAATAAAGCACTGCGAGCGAACGCTCAGGCGCAGGCTTGACGGAGGAAGCTTCACCAGCTCTTTTGATGCTGGTGCCCGACTCCAGTTGTCGCTTGAGGCGCATCAGGTCAATCTTTAGCTCGGCAGCGGTCTGGTATCGCAGAGTGCGTTCTTTCTCCAGAGCTTTGTTGATGACGCGATCCAGTTCGGCCGGGATGCGTGGATTCAGCTCTATGGCAGAGCGCGGCGTCTGGTGCAGGATAGCGTCGAAGATGAGGGCTGATGAGTTGCCATTGAATGCCATTCGTCCCGTTGCCATTTCGTACAAGACAGCCCCATAGGAGAAGAGATCACTGCGCGCATCCAGCGTTTCGCCCCGGGCCTGTTCGGGCGACATATAAGCGACGGTGCCGAGCGTCGAGCCCGGGCTGGTGAGATTTTCAGCGCCTGAAGCGGTTTCTTCGTTTACCTTCTCCGCGGCGATCTGCATTTTTGCCAGGCCGAAATCGAGCACCTTGGCCTGATTGCGGCCGGTGACAAAGATGTTGGCGGGCTTGATATCCCGATGCACGATGCCTTTGCTATGCGCAGCCTCAAGAGCATCGGCGATCTGGATGGCCAGCTCCAGCAATGGCTCAAGCTCCATGGCGCGGCCATTGATGGCATGCTTCAGGGTGCAGCCCTCGAGCAACTGCATCACAATGAAGGCCCGGCCACCCACTTCATTGATCTCATAGATGGTGCAGATGTTGGCGTGGTCGAGCGCGCTGGCGGTTCGCGCCTCGCGGCGGAAGCGCTCCAGCGCCTGGGTATCACGCGCCATTTCTTCCGGGAGAAACTTCAAGGCCACTCGCCGGCCAAGCTGCAGGTCTTCAGCGCTATATACAACGCCCATGCCGCCGCCCCCGAGCCTTTCAAGGATCCTATAGTGGGAGATGGTCTCGCCGATCATGAAAAGTGGGCCTGGCTTCGCAAAGCAAACATACTACGGGGCCTCCCGTAGGGGCGTCAACGCAGCATTTTCCAGCTAGATACCGGACTTGCGCCGGCGCGGGATTGCGCTATACTGTGCTCAGTTTGAGGCCTTTCGCTGTGGCTACTTGCCCGCAATTCTCGCCGCCGCACCCAAACCTGAGCGACCGGGTGAACCACAACATCATTCAATCTGAGGTCGAGGGCGGCGTCTTCCTGCGCGACCTGCCGCCCGACAGCGTTCTGCGTGTACAAACGCAGCACCGCGAATATACCGTTGTGCCTTGCGGCCAGGGGCAGGCGTTTATTTCTGGGCATCCCGAGTTTTGCCCACAGCCTGTTCTGGTCGTAATCGAAGGATCGAGCTGGGGCGGCCCAATGCTGAAGCGACGCTTCATCGGACGCGGCATGCACCTGGAGTTTCGCCATCCGGAATACAGGACGCCGATCGTGACCTCACTGATCCGGGAGATTTCTACTGTTGACGGCGAGTCCGCGACGCTGGAAAAGATGATGGTCGCCGGCAGGCTGGATGCGTAGCCGCAGCTAGCGTTTTTCCAAGAAGAGTCCATTCACCACCCGCCACACCAGTTCCGGCAAGACCTCGAACGAGTAAGCAACGTTTACCCGCTCTGTCGACTGATGATAATCGCGCCCCCAGGGACCGATGTTGACCACCGGAAGGCCAGGAATCGCTTCCTGATCGAATCCCAGCAAGGACCAGGTGGGAGTGTTATCAGCCACAAATTGCAAGTCGTTCTTATCAACCAGGCCCAGGAAGCTCATATCCGAAATGCCTGAGAAGAAGCTGCGAAAGCGAATTCCTGTGCAGTAAGCTGCGCTCACTCGCTCCGCCTCACGTTCGAGCACTCGGCGAACGGTCATCCCTGGTTCATCCCCCGACAAAAAAACGCTCGGGTAGGGGACTGAGGCGAAGCCCACCACGGCAGCTGGCCCGGTGAGTCCGCTGGCGTTCCACAGGAGCTCGGTCAGCCTCTTGCTCGCGGCGGGGAGGTCGGCGTTTTCTTCCTTCAGTTCGGTTTCCAGCCTTTTCAGGCGGGCGGTGGCGGAAGCGCCGCCGCTTTCAAGCGCCAGCGCACGCAACTGATGGAAGGTGAGCACTCGCGGCACGAACTGGGTCAGCCGTTTGTGCCCGCTCCACTCTTGAGCCTGCTCCCGCAAGTACGCGAGTGCTGAGGTGAGCGCTTCATCTACCAGCTTGCAGGCTGATTCCATCACCTCTCTCGCCGGCATGCGGTGGGTGAGGATGTTGATGCAGCACCAGGTCTTGCCGGGCGTAGTGACATCGTATTGCTGCTTGAGGTCTTCGAGCTTGAGCACGGTCGGCGGTGGCGCCTTTTCGCCCTCGGCAAGATCAGCGAACCCGGCGTTGCATTCCAAGCGCTGGATGACCCCCGCCGCGAACAGCGCAGAGTTCACGCCATCAAAGGGGTAGCCCGCGTGCGTGTCACGTCCTATGAGCAAGACGCTCAGTAACAGCTTGCCAACAGAACCAAGATAGATGGCTTGGCCGTCGGTCCCGTCGCCGTCGTCGCCGGTAGCATCGAGATTGATTGCGGCAGCGACCTCGAGATTCCATTTCTTCATTACGGTTGCCAGATGAGAGACGACGGAACGTATTCCAGCTGATCGGTTTTCCTCGTCCGGCGAGGCGATGAAAAGCAGATTGCCGGCGCGCTCCGGCGACCGCGAATAGCGCAGCAAGACGGCAAGGCCGGCGGCGAGTCCGCTCTTCATGTCGAGTATGCCGCGGCCGGGCAGGAACCGGCCTGATCGCAGATCATCTAACGCGCGCTTGTCAGGTGCGCTCTGCGCATTCCTTTCCAGGTGCTTAACCAGGCGCGGGAGCAGCGCCTCTGGGTCAAACGCCCAGGGCGCGAGTTCCCCATAATTCTCAGCGCTCACGACATCGAAGTGACCGGTGAGGAGAACCGTCCGCTCGCTATCTCCGCGAACCAGGACAAACACATTGCTCCTGCCCACCGGGTCGCCGGCGATTGGTTCAACCCACAGATGCGTCGGATTCCGAACGAAGTACGGCTCTTGCCGGAGCAAGCCGGCAAGAAATGACGAAAAAGTCGCCTCTCCGGCCGTACCGTTAACGCTGGCATGGCCGACCAGCTGCAAAGTGAGTGTGCGAACCCTTTCCAGCCAGTCATGCGGATCGCGAAACATACCCCTCGTGTGTGGCAGTTGATTCTACCCGTTGCCTGGTCGCTTCCAGAGCTGCAAGCATACCTATCCGCGAAGCAACGGCCGAGTCAGGCAAGTGGGGCCCCCGCTGCCGTTGATGCACAACTCACTGCCAGAAAAAGTCCGCACATCAAAGCCGGCCTCGCGCAAGCGCCGGTTCGTCTTGGGGTTCTCGGCCAGAGCCAGCAGGCGCTTGCCGCCGAGCGCAAGGACATTGCAGGCCAGGGAGTCGCGCTCCGAATAGTCGATCTCGATCAGGAGAAAGCCGCGCGACTTCAGCATCTCCACGGTTTCAACCGCGAGCCACGGCAGGTCTACGATCGCAGTCTTTTCATCGAGCAGACTGATTAGGGACATCAGGTGCAGGCAGGCTGAGGGGCCGGGGCCGCACGGAAGCGGGGCGGAAAGCACTTCAATGCTGTGCGGAGCCAGCAGTCTCCTCAGTTGCTCGATCCCTGCCGCGTTGGTGCGATATCCGTGGCCGACCAGCAGCGTTTGAGCGTCGAGCCAGATCATGTCTCCGGTCTCAGTGGCGCCGGGGCTAGAGACTTCGCCAAGAACCTTGACGCCCAGACTGCGCAAAAAATAGCCATGGCACTTTGCTTCAGGGATGCGATTCGGTTTGCCGGGGCGCATCAGCACGACTCCGAAGTCAGTTGAAAGAGAGGAGTCGTGCGTGTATACAGCGTCGAGCGACAGGCTGGGAGATGGAGGCAAAAAAATCACCTCCGCGCCTGCCATCTCCAACTCATGGCATAGAGCGTTGTGTTGCTGCTCTGCGGAATCCGCTAGCGGTGCATGAAAATAACCCAGGTCGCGCCAGTTGGCTGAGCGCCCGGGAGAATTCCAGCCAGCAGCGCCCGGCGGGCACACCATGACTCGAAGAAGCATCCCCACTGAGGAGTGGCCGTTGAATGCCCGAGTCAAAGTTCCTGAAGAGTTCATGAATGAAGCCGTAGATGTTATGTGGCAGCCGACTGGCCGTCAACGTCTCACTCCCTATAGTAAACTTTTGCGCCTATGACCAACCGGCTTATCAAGCGTCTGAACATTTTGATGTACTCAGGTCTTTTCCAGTTCCTCAAGTGTCTGGCATTAGTCTGCGCGGTGATCGCCGCGGTTGCACCGTTCACAGTTGCGCAAGGCAGCACAAAGGCTGGAACTCTGCCGAGCGTGGAGAGCCGGACAAGAAAGCTGCAAGCACTATTGGAAGAGGAGTGGCAGTATGAGCTGCGCACCAACCCCGAAAACGCAACCCAGCTCGGCGACAACCGTTACAACGACCGGTTGAGCGACTACTCGCCGGCCTTTTTCAACTCGAATACAGAGCAGCAGCGCCGATTCCTTGCTCAGTTTGAAGCTCTCGATCCCGCCGGCTTGACTCGGGAGGATGTACTGAGCCGCGAGTTGATGATGGGCAAATTGCGCACGGACATCGAAGGAGCCCAGTTCAAGCCCTGGGAGATGCCGGTCGACCAGATGCACGGCCCGCACCTTGAATTGCCCGATCTGGTCGCCTTAACGCCGTTCAACAACGTCTCAGACTATGAAAATTACCTGGCCCGCTTGCGCGAGATTCCGCGGGTCTTCAGCCAGATCACCGCGAACATGCAGCAGGGCATGCGCGACAAGTTGATGCCTCCGCGGTACTTGCTGGAAAAGGTCACAGCCGAGATCGCCGAATTGGCCGGACGCGGGGGCGAGGCAAGCCCATTCGCTGCTCCGCTAAAGTCATTCCCGGCAGGCATCTCTCCGGCGGAGCAGAAGCGGCTGCGCCAGGCGATTCTTGCCGCCATCGACACGCAGGTAGTGCCTGCCTATCAGGGTCTGGCCAGTTTCTTCCGCGAAGGCTACGCGCCCCATGGCCGAAGCGAACCCGGCGTCTGGGCTCTGCCCGATGGCGAAGCCCGCTACCGCTATGACATCCGCTACATGACCACAACCGATATGACGCCGCAGCAGATCCACGAGCTAGGCCTCAAACAGGTGGCGGAAATCGAAGCCCAGATGCTGGAGCTGGCTCACAAGCTTGGGTTCAACGACATAGCAAGCCTCAATCAGCACATCAAGAAGGACCGCAAATTCTACGCGAGCTCCGGTCAGCAGTTGCTTGAGCTGTACAGCGGCTACGCCAAAGGGATGGAAGCAGAGTTGCCAAAGCTCTTCGGTCGCCTGCCCAAGAACAAGCTGACCGTGATCCCCATGGAAGAGTCACGCGCAAAGAACGAAGTTCCAGCCGATTACACCGGCGGGGCCGCTGATGGATCGCGTCCGGGCCATATCAATGTCAATGAGTGGGATCCGCAGAGCCGCCTGCTGCTCAACGTAGAAGCAGTCGCCTACCACGAGGGTATTCCGGGCCACCACCTGCAGATCTCGATTGCTCAGGAGCTAGCAGGATTGCCGGCCTTCCGCCGCAACGCGGACTATAACGCCTTTGTCGAAGGATGGGCGCTGTACTCAGAGCAGCTCGGAAAAGACGTCGGAAAATATCAAGACCCCTACAGCGACTATGGACGCCTGGAAAATGAAATGTGGCGCGCCATAAGGCTTGTGGTGGATACCGGCGTGCATGAGATGCATTGGCCACGAGAGAGAATGGTGGAATATTTCCATCGCTACACCGCCATGGATGAGCCCAACTTGCAAACCGAGGTGGATCGGTACATCGCCTGGCCCGGGCAGGCGCTGGCCTACAAGCTGGGGCAACTGGAATTCCTGAAGCTACGCGAAGAGGCAAGACAGAAGCTCGGCAAGAACTTCGACATCCGCAGGTTCCACGATCAAGTGCTGGGCAACGGAGCCCTGCCGCTGGACGTGCTTGATGCTCAAGGTCGGGCCTGGATCGAAAGCGAAGCCACGAGGTAGCTCTTGTCACTTTTCGGTCTGGCGTAGAAACTCCGACAGATATTGCTGGTACACCGCCGGCAGGCTGTGCGTGCCATGGCCGCGCGTGGCGTCACTGGCGGGAATCACGACCGCCCGGCCGCGCGGAACGTTCTTGATCTCTTTTTCGAGGATACCCAGCTCCGGTGGATTGATGAGATCGTCGGCAAAGTTGATGGCAAGAACCGGCAAAGTGATGCTGGAGAGCCTGGGCTCGGGATTGTAATCCCAAGAAGCGTCTATGGCATAGGCCACGTCGTTAGCGTCGCTCTCTTTCAAACGGGCCGCCAGATATTGATTCACTCCCTCGTCGGTTTTCTGGCGAGTCGGCGTCTCTTTCTGGCGAACAGCGGGGCTGCTGGAGACGAGCCACAGCAGGTCTACCGCGAACCCGAGTCCATAGGGTTGCCGGGTGTAGTCGCCACCCTGGAAGTCCGGGCTGTTGCGTATGGCATCCACCGCCACCTTGCGCCAGGCGCGGTTCCTGCCTGCTATCTCGATCGGCAGGCAGGCCAGCGGCACCATCGCATCCATGAAAGCGGGGTAGGTCTCTCCCCAGACCCAGGCGTGCATGCATCCCATGGACGTGCCCAGGATGAGCCGCAAGTGATTTACTCCCAGGTGTTCAGTCAGAAGCCGGTATTGGGCTGTCACCATGTCGTTGTAGCCATATCGGGGAAAATGCGCGTGCAGTCCATCGCTCGGCTTGCTGGAATTCCCGTGGCCGATATTGTCAGGAAGAATGATGAAGTATTTCTCCGCGTCCAGAAGGCCCCCAGGGGCAAAAAGGACGCCGGCAAAATTTGCGTTGAGGAACTGCTGGCCGCTGCCAGTGGTTCCGTGCAGGATGAGGACTGCGTTCGTCACCTTGCCCTGCCCGTCTTCTTGAGCCTTTCCCAGAGTGCGGTAATGAATGCGCAATTCCGCTAAGCGCTCGCCCGATTCGAAGTGAAAGTCCCTTATGACAAAGTCGCCTGAAGTCGGCTGGGTATAGTCCGCCGCCGGCAGCATCGTTGCGAATGAGAAAAGCAAGGCTATTGTTGAGAAAACGTGCATTTTCATGCCCAGCATTGTACGACCGAAAGCCGGATTTGCTCCCAGCCGTCCCTTCCGTGAGAGAGTGCGACCTAGTCGCCTGCCTCTGCGGTAGCAGGATGCCCCAGCACGAGCCGGCGTCGCCTCTCCATGCGGAGCCGAATGCGGTCCATGTAGAGATAGATAACCGGCGTGGTGAAGAGCGTGAGCATTTGACTCACGATGAGGCCGCCGACGATGGAGATTCCCAGCGGCCGGTAAAGTTCCGAGCCGGTGCCGCGGCCCAGGGCCAACGGCAAACCGCCAAGCAGCGCTGCCATGGTGGTCATCATGATGGGCCGAAAGCGCAGCAGGCAGGCTTCGTGGATCGCCTCTTCCGGAGATTTGCCGTGCTTGCGCTCGGTCTCGAGCGCAAAATCGATCATCATGATGGCGTTTTTCTTCACGATCCCGATCAACAGCAGCACACCGATGATGGCGATCACGCTCAGGTCATTTCCCGTAAGCATAAGCGCCAGCAAGGCACCCACGCCTGCTGACGGCAGCGTGGAAAGTATGGTGATGGGATGGATGGTGCTCTCATAAAGCACGCCCAGCACGATGTAAACGGTGATCAAAGCCGCCAGGATCAGGAGCGGCTCTGCGGAGAGCGAGTCCTGAAATGCCAGCGCGGTTCCCTGGAAGCCAGCGTGCACAGTCGACGGAACTCCAATCTCGCGCAGTGCCCGCTCAATAGCTTTCGTGGCATCTCCCAAAGAAACGCCCAGCGTAAGGTTGAAGGTGATGGTCACGGAAGGGAACTGGCCCTGATGGTTGACCGCCAGCGCTGCATTGGCAGGTTCATAGTGAGTGAAAGCCGATAGCGGGACCTCACTGCCATTAGAAGAGCGCACATAGATGTTCTGCAGCGCCTCGGGATTCTGCTGAAATTTCGGGTCGACCTCCATCACGACGTGATACTGATTGAGCGGCATGTACATGGTGGAGACCTGGCGCTGCCCAAAGGCGTCGTAGAGTGCGTTATCGATGGCTGCGGGCTGCAGCCCCAGCCGCGCCGCCGTGTCACGATCGATCACCAGCCTCGCTTCCAGCCCGTGTTCTTGCTGGTCGGTATTCACGTCTTTAAGCTCTTTGAGTGTCCGCAGTTTGGCGAGGATCTTCGGCGCCCAGCTGCGCAGTTCGGGCAAAGTCTCCGCCTGGATCGTGTACTGAAATTGCGAATTGCCCATGCGTCCGCCGATGGTGAGTTCCTGCACTGCCTGCAGGTATAGGGTTGCTCCCGGGACGACCGCGAGCTGGCCGCGCAGGCGATTGATCACCTGGTCGGCGCTCAGTTTGCGCTCGCGGAGCGGCTTGAGCGTAATGAACATTCGGCCCGTATTGGCTGAAGTATTGCCGCCAGCGAAGCCTGCGACCGTGTTCACGGCCGGGTCCTTCATGACAATGTTCACGTAGCTCGTCAGCTTGTCGCGCAATGCCGGGAACGAAATGTCCTGGGCTGCTTGAATAGCGCCGCTCAGCCGTCCGGCATCTTGCTGCGGGAAGAACCCTTTGGGCACGATCACATACAGGCCGACGCTCAGCGCGATGGTGGCGAGGGTAAGCACCAGCATAGGCCATTGGTGGCGTAGCACCCAGCTCAAACCCCGGTCGTAATGCTCCAGGATCCAGCCGAAGCATCGCTCGCTTGCTCGGTAAAGACGGCCCTGCTTCAGCTGATTCGTCGGCCGCAGAAACTTCGCGCACATCATGGGAGTCAGGCTGATGGAGATGACAAGCGACATCGCAATCGCGATGCTCAGCGTCATGGCGAACTCGCGGAAAAGCCTGCCCACCAGTCCCGGCATCAGAAGGATGGGGATGAAGACCGCGACCAGAGAAGTGCTCATGGAAAGCACCGTGAAACCGATCTCACGCGCACCCAGGTAAGCAGCCTGCATCGGGCTCATGCCCGCTTCGAGGTGGCGATTGATGTTCTCCAGCACGACGATGGCATCATCGACCACAAATCCGGTCGAGATGGCAAGCGCCATTAGCGAAAGATTGTTAAGACTGTAGCCCAGGAGATACATCACGCCGAAGGTGCCGATCAACGAAAGCGGAACAGCCACGCTGGGAATCAGCGTAGACCGTGTGTTGCGCAGAAAAACAAAGACGACCAGTACCACCAGGATGACGGAGACGATGAGGGTGAACTCAATGTTGGCTACCGAGGCGCGGATGGTCGCCGTGCGGTCGAGCAAGACTGCCAGGCGGATGGAGGGTGTTATGGAAGCTTGCAATTGCGGCAGCAGCGCCAGAACCCTATCTACCGTAGCTATGATGTTGGCGCCGGGCTGGCGGAAGATGATCATCAGCACCGCCGGCTTGCCGTCGGCCATGCCCACATTACGGATGTCGACCACGGAATCCTGCACCGTCGCCACATCTCCTAGTCTCACCGTCCCGCCGCTCTTGCTCGTGGCAACGATCAGGCCGCGGTACTGGTCAGCCTTAAAGATCTGGTCCGTGTCATTGACCGCCCAGGTGTTGACCGCGTTGGAAAGCGCGCCCTTGGGACGGTTGGCATTGGCCGAGTTTAGAGCATTGCGCACCTGCTCGGTGCCGACGCCCATCTGGTTGAGCAGCATGGGGTTCAGCTCCGCGCGCACCGCCGGTTGCGCGCCGCCGCCGACGAACACCTGGCCTACGCCCTCAACCTGCGCCAGTTTCTGCGCCAGTATCGAATCGGCTGAATCATAGATTCGCGGCAGCGGAATATTGTCGGAAGTGAGCGAAAGAATCAGGATGGGCGCGTCTGCAGGATTTGCCTTGCGGTAGTTGGGATTGCTAGGCAGGTTTGCAGGTAATTGGCTGCGCGCAGCGTTGATCGCCGCCTGCACGTCGCGCGCCGCTGCGTCAATGTTGCGGTTCAGGTCGAATTGCAGGGCGATCGATGTGGAGCCATACTGGCTGCTCGAAGTCATCTGGTTCACGCCTGCAATGCGGCCGAACTGACGCTCGAGCGGGGTCGCCACCGAAGATGCCATGGTCTCTGGATCAGCGCCCGGCAGGCTCGCCGAAACCTGGATCACCGGAAACTCCACCTGCGGCAGCGGCGCGACAGGAAGCAGGCGGAAGGCAAGCGCTCCCGAGAGCAGCAGCGCCACAGCCAGCAAAGATGTTCCGATTGGCCGTCGGATGAATGGCGCCGATATGTTCATGCCTGCTCCGCTGCCACCGGCTCTTCGATGGGATTGCCGATGCGGAAGCGCGCGTATTTCCTGCCCAATCGCTCAAACGCCAGGTAAATGACAGGAGTGGTGTAAAGAGTGAGCAGCTGGCTGAGCAGCAGCCCGCCGACGATCGTAATGCCCAAAGGATTACGCAGTTCAGAACCTGTGCCCGAAGTCACAGCCAGGGGCAATCCGCCCAGTAGTGCAGCCATCGTCGTCATCATGATGGGCCGAAAGCGCAGCAGGCATGCCTGATAGATCGCCTCCCGCGGCGCCTTGCCCTCCTTGCGCTCTGCGTCCAGAGCGAAGTCGATCATCATGATGGCGTTCTTCTTCACGATTCCGATGAGCAGGATGATGCCTATAAGCGCGATAACGTCGAGGTCCTTGCGGAAAAGCATAAGCGCCAGAATGGCCCCCACGCCCGCAGAGGGTAGCGTGGAAAGAATGGTGACGGGATGAATGTAGCTCTCGTACAAGACACCCAGCACAATGTACACAGTGATCAGCGCAGCCAGAATCAGCAGAGGTTCGGAAGAGAGCGAGTTTTGGAACGCGGCCGCAGTGCCTTGAAAGCTGGCGTGGATGCTGGGCGGCAATTGGATCTCTGCCTGGGCCTGCTGGATCGCTTTCGTCGCCGTTCCCAGCGAGACTCCAGGAGCTAGGTTGAAGGAGAGCGTTACCACCGGGAACTGCCCCTGGTGGTTCACCGCCAGCGGAGCGTTGGACGTATCCACGCGGGTGAAGGCTGAAAGCGGTACTTGCGAGCCGTCGGCTGACCGGACATAGATGTTCTTCAGGGAATCAGGATTCCGCTGGAACTGCGGATCAGCTTCCAGCACCACGTGGTATTGGTTCAGCTGAGTGAAGATGGTCGAGACCTGCCGCTGACCGAAGGCGTCATAAAGCGTGTCATCGATCGCTTGCGGCAGGATCCCCAGCCGCGAGGCAGTATCGCGGTCGATTGTGAGCGTCACACGCAAACCAGAGGTCTGCTGGTCGCTGGCGACATCACGCAGCTGGGGCAACGCCCGCAGCTTGTGCAGCAGTTGCGGGACCCAGATGTTCAATTCGTTGCCGTCGGCATCCTCGAGTGAATATTGGAACTGCGTGCGGCTCACCCGGTCTTCCACCGTCAAGTCCTGTACCGGCTGCATGTACAAAGCAATGCCTTCGACTTGCTCCAGCGCTGGCTGCAATCGGCGGATGATCTCAGATGCAGTCGCCTTCCGCTGGCTCTGCGGTTTCAGGTTGATCTGGATACGTCCGCTGTTAGGTGTGGTGTTTATGCCGTCCACGCCGATGAACGAGGAAAGACTCTGCACCGCAGGATCTTTCAGAATCACCTGTGCCAGCGCCTGTTGACGCGCAGCCATGGCGGAAAACGATGTGCTCCCCGGCACCTCAGAGATTCCGAGGATCACGCCCGTATCCTGCACGGGGAAGAAGCCCTTGGGCACAATGATGTACAGAAAGACCGTGAAGACCAGAGTGCCCAGCGTGACCAGCAGCGTTGCCATCTGGTGCTTCAAGACCCACTCCAGGGTCTTGCCATAGCGGGCGAGCACCCGCTCATAGACTCGTTCCGACCACTGGAAGAAGCGGCCGTGGTGCGATTCGTCGCGGCGCTTCAGGATCTTGGCGCACATCATTGGCGTCAACGTGAGGGAGACCACCGCCGAAACCAGGATCGTCACCGCAAGCGTCACGGCGAACTCGCGGAACAAACGCCCCACCACCTCTCGCATGAACAGCAGGGGAATGAGCACTGCGATGAGCGAGACGGTAAGAGAAACGATGGTAAAGCCGATTTGTCCCGCGCCCTTGAGCGCAGCCTGCAGCGGAGAATCGCCCTCCTCCAGGTAGCGATCGATGTTTTCAATCATCACAATGGCGTCATCGACCACAAAGCCGGTCGAGATGGTGAGCGCCATCAACGTGAGATTGTTCAGGCTGTAGCCCAGCAGATACATTGCGCCGAACGTCCCCACCAGCGAGAGCGGCACCGCGACGCTGGGAATCACCGTGGCCGAGAGGTTGCGCAGGAAGAGAAAGATGACCATGACGACCAGCGCGACCGTAAGCGCCATCTCGAACTGTACGTCGTTGACCGATGCGCGAATGGTTTGAGTACGGTCGGTCAGAACGCTGACTTTGACCGAAGATGGCAATGACGACTGTAACCGTGGCAGCAACCTCTTGATCCGGTCGACCACGCTGATGATGTTGGCGCCCGGCTGTCGCTGGATATTCACGATGACGGCCGGCGAAGTGTTCATCCACGCCGCCTGCTGGGCATTCTCCGCGCCGTCGATCGCTGTTGCCACGTCGCTGAGCCGTACCGGTGAGCCATTCTTGTACGCGATGATCACCGAGTTGTAACCCGCTGCTGAGAGCAGTTGGTCATTGGTGCCAATGGTGTAGGACTGCCGTGGCCCATCCAGCACTCCCTTGGCCTGGTCCACATTGGCTTGGCCCAAAACGGTACGCAGATCTTCCAGACTCAATCCGTAAGAAGCTAGCGCGGTGGGGTTGGCTCGAATTCGCACCGCCGGCTTTTGCCCTCCGCTGATGGAAACTAAACCTACCCCTGAAAGCTGAGAGATTTTTTGCGCCAGCGTTGTGTCAGCCAGGTCTTCAACCTGCGTCAGTGGCAGCGTTTGCGATGTCAGGGCCAGCGTCAGCACCGGAGCATCGGCTGGGTTCACCTTGTTGTAGATCGGAGGATTCGGCAGGTCCTTGGGCAGGAAAGTAGTTCCGGCGTTGATGGAGGCCTGTACCTCCTGCTCAGCGATGTCGATGTTCTGGTCCAGATTGAATTGCAGCGTGATGATCGAACTGCCAAACGAGCTTGTCGAAGTCATCTGGCTCAGCCCGGGCACCTGGCCGAATTGCCGCTCCAGCGGTGCCGTGACAGATGAGGCCATGACATCCGGATCGGCGCCCGGATAAAACGTCACTACCTGGATAGTCGGGTAATCAACCTCTGGCAGGGCTGAAACCGGCAACTGCAGATAAGCGGCCAGACCCACCAGCAGCAGCCCAATCATCAGCAGCGAGGTTGCGACCGGCCGAAGTATGAAAAGACGCGACGGATTCACTGCCCACCAGCTTCCGCCTTGTTGCTGCCGTTTTGCTGGCTCTGACCGCCGCGACGCCCGCCGCCATTGCTATTGCCTCCCCCCGCCGCTCCCGTGCGCGGCTCCACACGGCTGCCGCTTTGCAGTTTGTCTTGGCCATCGGTTACTACTACCTCGCCGGGAGTCAGACCGCTTTCGATCACCGAAAGGTTCGACTGGTTGAGCGCTACCATCACACTGCGAATGTCCACGGACTTGTCCGGCTTTACTACATAGACATATGTGCCATTCGGCCCGCGTTGTATGGCGGCGGAAGGAATTACTGTGCTGTCCTTGCGCACCTCAAGCTGCAGCCGCGCATTCACGAACTGGTTCGGCCACAGACTGTTGTCCTGGTTGTCGAAGATCGCCTTCAGCCTGCCGGTTCCGGTCGTCTGATCGATTTGATTGTCGAGGCTTTGCAACTTGCCGGTCGCCAGTTTGGTCTGGTCGTCGCGGCTGTAGGCGTCTACTTCCAGCTCGCCGCTCTGCATGTGCTTAGAAACAGTCTGAAGATTGTCCTCCGGCAGAGTGAAAACAACTGAAATCGGCTGAAGCTGTGTGATCACCACCAGCGGATTTGAATCCGAAGCATGCACGATGTTGCCGATATCCACCAGCCTTAACCCCACACGTCCGCTGATCGGCGCGGTTATTCGGCTGTAGGTCAGCTGCAGCTTCGCGTTATCGATCTGCGCCTGGTCGCTCTTGATGGTGCCCTCAAGCTGGCCCGCCTGCGCTCGCTGCAGATCCAACTGCTGCTGCGCCAAAACACCTGATGCGACCAGCTCCGTGTCGCGCGCCAGATCGATATTCGCGTCTTTCAACTGTGCCTGGTCTTTGGCCAGCTGTCCCTCCGCCTGCTCGAGTTGTACCTGGTAAGGACGGGGATCGATCTGGATGAGCAGGTCCCCCTGCTTCACCTGCTGGCCCTCCTTGAAATTCACCTGCGTGATGGCGCCATCCACCCGGCTCTTGACGTTGACAGTGTTGAACGCGGTCACGTTGCCCAGCCCGCTCAGGTAAACCGGCACATCGCGCTTCTCCGCTGTAAAGACGCTTACAGGCACCGCCGGGGGTGTGTTCGTCCCCTTCGCACGCACAGTGCCGCCGCTGCAGCCGAGCAGGCTGGCCGCTGCCGCTGCCAGCACTCCCAGCGTCGCGGCGCGCAGCCAGTCGGCAAGTGTCTTCATCATCGGTCCAAAATCAGTCTTGAGTTTGTTCGTCATAGGATGTGGCGCGCTGTCTACTATTATCCGCTCAACCGGCATGTGAAAACAGCGTTCGTCGGACCAAAACAGCGAATCCAGAGCAAAACATAGCCAGGTGAGCGCGCCTATTAGGATAGACGCAGAGCTCTCTGCAGAGACGGGCCTCTTTTGTAATGTTTTGTAGTTGAACCTTGGGCCATCTGTAATCAGACGGCCATCGAGCGGGAACTTCTCCATAGTCTTGTGCGAACCGGAGGCCTCGCGCCTCTTCAAGAAACGCCGATGGGCCGGAATAATCGCTTCTGACGCGATTGTTGATTTCTTGTTATCCTCCCGGTGGAGTCCACCATGGCCCCTGAGAACCCGCAGGTTGTCATCAGACAGATGACTCTCGATGACGTGCAGGCAGTCGTGGATCTGCAGGCTCGGGTTTTTCCGGATCATCTCAGTTGGTCGGATGAGGAGCTAAGAGAGCACCTAGCCATTTTTCCAGAGGGCCAACTCGTCGCTGCGGACCCCAGTGGGCACATTCTTGGCTCCGCAAGCTCCCTGATCATCGATTGGGATGACTACGCAGAATCAGCCAAGTGGTCGGCCATCACGGGTCACGGGACCTTCAAGTCCCACAACCCTCTGGGCATGACACTTTACGGTGCTGATATGTGTGTCGATCCTTTCGCCCGCCGCCACGGTATTGGCTCCCTCTTCTACCAGGCACGCAAAAAGATGATCCGTGAGCGCGGTCTGAAGCGTCTTCTCACCGGCGGACGAATCCCGGGATATTCGGAAGCGGCTCGCCAGATCACTCCCCGCGACTACGTAGAGGAGGTGATCAAAGGCAAACGCAAAGACCCGACACTCAGCTTTCAGCTCGCCAACGGATTGGTCGTCCTCGACGTCATCCCCGAGTACCTTGACGACGCCGACTCTCGCGGCTACGCCACGCTGCTCGAGTGGCTGAACCCGGAATACGTTTCAACCCTGAGCCTGGCGGCCAGCGAACCCGCCGCCATGGCAGAGCCCTTCGCGGATGCGCGGGACCGCAAGACCGGCCCCACGCGCGTGCGCATCGCCGCCATCCAATATCTGCTGCGTCCGATTGCCAGCTTCCTGGAGTTTGCCACCCAGGTTGAATTCTTCGTCCACGCCGCCCGCGAATATGGCTGCCACTTCGTGGTTTTTCCTGAGTACTTCACCATGCAGCTTCTCAGCTATCTGCGCGAGTCGGCCCCCGCCAAAGCGGTGCGCCGCCTGGCCCAGCTCACGCCGGAGTATGAGGCGCTCTTCCAGCGCCTGGCGCGCGAAACCGGACTCTATGTCATCGCTGGTACCCATCCCGTGATTCAGCAGGGCGAACTGTTCAACGCCGCGCACCTTTTCACTCCCCACGGCCGGGTCTTTCGCCAGAAAAAAGTCCACCTGACGCCGACCGAAAAGAACCTGTACCAGATGAGCCGCGGCCATGGTTTCTACGTCTACCACACCGACCACGGCTGGATCGCGCTGCTCGTCTGCTATGACGTCGAATTTCCCGAGGCCGCTCGCGTGCTCGCCCAGGGCGGCGCCCAGCTTCTCTTCGTTCCGTTCTGTACCGACGAGCGTCAGGCTTACTGCCGCGTTCGCTACTGCGCCCAGGCGCGTGCCATCGAGAACCAGATCTACGTCGCCATGGCTGGTACCGTCGGCAACCTGCCTGAGGTGCCCTGCATGGCGACCCACTATGGCCAGTCAGCCATCCTGACGCCTTCCGATTATTTCTTCGCTCGCGATGGCATCGCCGCCGAAGGCGTAGTCAACCAGGAGCAAATGGTTGTCTCCGATGTCGACCTTAGTCTTCTGGAGGAGCAGCAAGTCAGCGGCACGGTCATTCCACTTCACGACCTGATCCGCGATGCTTACGACCGCGTCATCCATTACGCGGACCAACCCGATCACAGCGATTCAGCGCAACCGGCTGCTTTGCTCCCTCAAAGAAAAGACAAATGACCAGTCGCTCAGTGGTGCGGTATTAGAGGCTTGGCTCTTGCGTGAACAGCTGCGGGTACAAGCTTGGTAGCGCTACCGGGAATCGAACCCGGGTTTGAAGATTGAGAATCTTCCGTCCTAACCCCTAGACGATAGCGCCATTATTACCGCAGAAAGGATACTGAAATTATAACAAAGCGATGCGCTGCATCTGCGCACGAGGCCCGCGCTCAGCTCACCGTTCATCCAGCCCCGGCAGCAGCTCCACGCCCCAGATATTTGTCTCCGGATCGATGCACAGCAGCCCCACCTGCCCGAATGTTCCTTGCTCTTTGCTTCCCACCCACATTACCTGGAAGTAATTCCTGTTCATGCCGCGTTCTACGCACAAAACATCGCCCGGCACGACTGGAACCGTGACTCCTGAAAGCCGCGCGCCGCTGGGCGTCAGGTCCATCGTGCACGCCATCGCGCTCACAGGCCGATTCTCGCCGTCACGCGTGTGCACCTTCACTGGAATAGCGATTCGCGTGCGCTGTTCGCGGCGTTTGCCCATGGTTGGTTAGAAAGATTTACGCCGCATCGGAGGCCGGCAGAGCATGGTATTAGCCTGTCCGCGCGTCCGTCAATCTCCAAAGATCCGGGCGCCAAGAGCGCCGTGCTCTGCAACTCATGAGCGGGTTCGCGCCAGCACCAGCGTTACGTCATCTGGCTGCTCCGCCGCCCCCGTCCAATCTTGCACGGCAGAGGTGACGATCTCAGAGATGCGCGCCAGCGGCAGCTGCCGGTTCTCGCGCAGCATCTGCACCAGCCTCTCTTCGCCGAACTCTCCAAAATCATTCTCTGGCTCGGTGATGCCGTCGCTGTAAGCCACCAGCAGCTCTCCCGGCCGCAGCTCGACCGCGCTCTCTTCATAACTGACCTTTTCGAAGAGCCCGATCACCATTCCCCCGGTATCGAGCTTTCGCACGTGCCCATCCGCACCGATGAGCAGGGGCGGAAGATGGCCGGCATTGCTGTAGGTGAGTTTCCGTGCCTCTCCGTCGTATAAGCCGAGGAAGAGGGTCGCATATTTTTCTGCTGGAGTGCTATGGAACAGATGCCGGTTCAGCAGCCACAACACCTGGCTCGGCGATTGAATTCCGTTCCTGGAGTCAGCCAGAGAACCCATGCTGACGTCCTGCTGCATGCCCTTCGCCGCCGCAGCCGCCGCTTTCAGCGCTCCGCCGTTCGGCATGCCACCGAACTCGTACACGCGCACGGCAGAGTGGATCGTCGCCATCAGCAGCGCCGCGGAGATTCCTTTTCCGCTTATGTCGCCCACCGCCAGCGCCATGCGCTCGTGGCCCATGGGCAGAAAGTCATAGTAGTCGCCGCTCACCGTGCGCGCTGGTTTGCACACCCCGTGCAACTCGAGTGAGTGCAGTTGCAGGTCCTGCCGCGGAAACAGCTGCGCCTGCACCTCCTGCGCGATGGCGAGCTCGTTTTGCAGTCGCTGCTTTTCTTTTTGTTCCTCGATCAGCTTCTCCAGCGACTCCGTCATGGAATTGAAAGATGTCTCCAGCGCCGCCAGCTGGTCCTGCGACTTCACCTTGATCCGATACTGAAAATCGCCCCGATTCACATGCTGCGTGCCGTCATACAGCTCCGCCACCGATCGCGTGATGGTTCTCGTAAGCCCCAGCCCGATCATCAGGGCCACAAGTTCAATGATTCCCAGCACGATGGCCAGCGCGGCGATCACGATCTGGATGGCACCGGCCAGCTTGCTGAAAGTGCTGAACAAGCGCTCGTAGAGGACCGAGAAGCGCGTGCTCACCTGCAGGAAAACAGAATATTGCTTGCCGCTCAGCCAGTCGCTTACCGGCAGCAGCGTCCCGAACGCCACCACGCGGTCGAAGCTGCCCACTGCCGGTGGCACCGTGCCGCTCGTGATCGCGGCGTTCTTCTCGGTCGCTACCACAGGCTTCTCCTGGCTGGTCTTCACTTCCTCGTCATTGATGCCCACTTGCACCAGGTTATTTCCCGCCTCGATCGTTCCCGCCTGCCGGAACAGCGTTACTTCGCCCAGATTTCCCGTGCTGCGCCCCAGGTCATCCGCATTCAGGGGCATGCTGGAGACTGTGGTGAGCATTCGGCCGTTCACCGGGACCACTGAGACCGCCCGCATAGCGAAGTTCCGGTCTGAATCGATCACTACACCCGCGAAGCTTTCCTTCACCCACTCCGGCCGCACCAAAGGCTGTTGCGCCTTGTCGGGCTTGGGGAAGATCTGCTGGTCGCCGTACCAGGCGCTGAACTCCGCCTCCGCAAACTTGGGATACAACCTGTGCGGCAGCGTCGCGCGCAGCGAATCCACGGTCGCCCCGCGCTGCTTCACCAGGCTTTCCAGCTCCGAGCTCAGCCCCGCATTGATCGCCTGCAGGTCTTTCAACTCGGCATCCATGTTGGTGCGCGCCAGCAGCGCCGCGAATTGCCCGGCAAAGAGATATCCGGCAGAGAGCGCCATCACGCCGATCAACAGCACCGGGATCACGCCGATGAAAATGTAAGTGACCAGAAGGCGATTGCGCAGGCGCCACAACAGCACCCGCGTCATCCAGCGCAGGGTCACGATGCTTCCCAGGATGATCGCCCACACGGTCAGGAAGACCAGCCATCCATCCATGCTTCGCGTGCTGCCTCCTGCCAAGGCGACCACGCCCCGCAGTACGAACAGCACCAGCTCAGAGGCCAGCACGTACAGTGTGAAGCGCGTCAGCCGGCTAAGCGGCAATATGCCCCACAGCGTGAGTTTGCTGCGAAAATAACGGACCGGCACCGAAGTCATGATCAAATCCACTTCATTATAAGTGGAGCAAGACGCTGAGCCCGGGCAGTGACTAGGTTAAAATTTCGCTATGAAGAGTGCCGTTCAACTTGCGTTAATCGCCGTCCTCTTCACCTTTATTGTTGCCTGCAGCTCCGGGAACAATGCCCCTTACGTTCCTTCCGTTTCCGCCGGTGATGGCGGCAAGGAGGCGCACGCCATGGCTTTCACGCTCGCAAGCTCATCTTTTCAGAATGGGGAAAATATTCCCCGCGTCTCCACCTGTGACTCCGATGACCGCTCCCCAGGCCTCGTTTGGCACGGGGCGCCCGCTGGCACCCAGAGCTTTGCCCTCATCGTCGACGATCCCGATGCGCCTTCTGGCACATTCGTGCACTGGGTCCTCTTCGATATCCCCGCGTCATTATCGAGCATTCCTGAATCTGGACTGGCGGAGGCAACAGTCCTCGGCGGCACGCTGGGCAGGAACGATTTCGGAAAGCTTGGCTACAACGGTCCCTGCCCGCCGCCCGGCAAACCTCATCGCTACTTCTTCAAGCTCTACGCCCTCGATGCGCCGCTCAAGCAAAGCCGCGGGGCGACAAAAGCCGCGGTGGAGGCGGCCATGAAGGGCCACATTCTTGGTCAGGCCACGTTGATGGGAAAATACGGCCGCTGAGCTGGCGGCGTACGACACTAAGCGCTGGCGCGCGCTGCTTGCCGATGCAGGGAATTGCGGATCGCCTGTAGATATGTTGGATTCGGCGCGATGAACTCGAAGCCGTGGTTGAATCCGGCGTTGTACCGCACTCGGGCATTGATCCGCACTTGCACCGGCGCTTTCTCCACAGAGAACTGAATATTCACCACCTGGTCAGGTTGCAGATGGCCATCCACGGTTGCACCTACTCCGCCTTCGCTGATGGTGTTGCAGCGACCGTGCAGCAATCGTTGCCGCTCATCTTGCCTGTAGGAAACGAGGATGTGGCCATCGTAGCGATAGCGCGGGTGCTGCCTTGCGGGCCGGCGCTCGGGCTGGACGAGCATTGTGCCCATGTACGATCTCCTCGCACCTTTCATTAGAAACCACCTTGATGTTGTCCGAAAGGTAACCGGTGGACTTGTCCCAAGGTAACTGGAGGGTTAATCAGCTGATTCGTAACCGAGAGGAGGAAGCTAACGGGGCTCAGGCAGCCCCGGCACCACCCGGTTCGGCGGCGGCTCGCTCGGAATCATCCCCTGCTCCCTGAGCAGCTCCCGCGCCCGCGGCCGCATCTTCGGCAGATAGAGCGCAAACGCCCCTGCTCCGCCGATGCAGAATATCCCGCCCAGCGCTACAGCCACCGGCGCACTCAGCCAGTGTGCCAATGCTCCGCCCAGCAGCGCCCCAAACGGCGCCATACCCATGAACATCATCGAATAGAGCGCCATCACGCGCCCCCGCAGGTTGTCCGGGATCATGGATTGGATCAGTGTGTTCGAGCAGCCCATCTCCAGCATCACGAACAGTCCCGCCGGCGCCAGCAATGCCACCGAGAGCCAGAAGGTCCGCGAAAAGGAGAACGCGATCAGCGCTGCGCCAAAGC
>Ga0187777_10000052_pt1 | contig 86175 bp, 88 predicted proteins | sample 1015_Q2_SP5_10_M_FD_132416 | JGI IMG/M metagenome (GOLD analysis project Ga0187777, IMG submission 132416) | Tropical peat soil microbial communities from peatlands in Department of Meta, Colombia - 1015_Q2_SP5_10_MG | ecosystem: Environmental > Terrestrial > Soil > Wetlands > Peat | place... | reverse complement strand
TGCATGAGCTGCGCCCAGCGACGGCTGTCGTTGAAGCCGCCGAGCAGCCGGTGCGCGAAACTCTCGCCGTTGGAAAGCAGCTTCTCGAAGGCGACCGCGTGCGAGATGGGGCCGTCGTAGAAGAACAAGGCCAGCGAACGTCCGGAAGGCAGGTTGCAACGGTAGGCGCGCGTGGGATCGATCTCGCCGTGGTCGAGCTGCACCCAGTCTTCCCAGGGCCGGCGGCGGATCCTCCCTGCTTGGTGGGGCGCCAGAATGGTGAACTTGATCCCCAGGGAACTGAGGATTTCGAGCGTTTCCACGTCCACGGCCAGTTCCGGCAGCCACAGGCCTTCGGGATCGCGGCCGAAGCGGTGCTGGAAGTCGCGGATGCCCCACAGGATCTGCGTGTGTTTATGGCGCGCGCTGGCCAGCGGCAGGATGATGTGGTTGTAAGCCTGCGCCAGCGCCGATCCGTGGCCGGAGAACAGTTCCCGGCTCTGGCGATCGGCCTCGAGTATGCGCTCGTAGGTGCGGGGCGCGTGCTGTTCCAGCCAGGAAAACAGCGTGGGTCCGAAATCGAAGCTGATGCGGGCGTAGTTGTTGACGATCTTGGCGATGCGGCCCTGCCCGTCGAGGATGCGGGCAGCGCCGTTGGGCACATAGCACTCGTTGGCGATGCGCTCGTTCCAGTCGTGGTAAGGCGCGGCCGAATCCTGCAGCTCGATCGCTTCCAGCCAGGGATTCTCGCGGGGCGGTTGATAAAAGTGCGCGTGGATACAGAGATAACGGTCCATCAGGGGTCTCCGGGAAAGAGCCGGAGCGAGCGCAGGCACAGAGATGGGAAGAAGACGAAGATATGAGCGCGGCTACAACTTCGTTGCCTGGGTTCGTTCACTGGCTCGCTGCCGGGCTGGCGGAGGGGACCGACCGGCCGACATCTACCGCGAGCAACATAGCGCGATGCGGAAGCAAAGGGGAGAGACAGACTTGGTACGTCGCAGGGGACCGGCAGCTATCGCAGCTTGAGGAGTCTTTCTGTGGCCTGGTCCAACGTGGCGTCGGTCTTGCAGAAGGCGAAGCGTACCTGGCGCCCGCCCAGTTGTGGTTGGCTGTAGAAACTCGATCCAGGGACGGACGCAACGCCGATGTCTTTTACCAGGTGTTGCGCGAAGCTTACGTCGTCGGGAAAGCCGAACTCGCTGATGTCGGTCATGATGTAGTAGGCGCCGCGCGGAACGAAGGTCTTAAAACCGGCCTGACACAGCGCCGGCAGCAGCCGATCACGGCGCGCGCGATATGCCTGTGCCAGCCCTTCGTAGTAGCTGTCCGGCAGGCTCAGCGCGGTTGCGCCCGCTTCCTGCAGCGGCGCCGGCGCGCCCACGGTCAGGAAATCGTGCACTTTGCGGATGGCGTTGGTCAGCGCCGGAGCCGCCACCGCCCAGCCCACGCGCCATCCGGTGACGCCATACGTCTTGGACAGGCTGTTGATGGTGATGGTGCGCTCGCGCATGCCTTCGAGCATGGCAATGGAGATGTGGCGCGCGCCGTCATAGACAATGTGCTCGTAGATCTCGTCGGTGATGGCCAGCGCGTCGAACTCCACGCACAAATCCCGAATGAACTCCAGCTCGGCCCGGGTGAACACCTTGCCCGTGGGATTGTTCGGCGTGTTGAGGACGATGGCCTTGGTCCGCAGGCTGAAGGCCGCGCGCAGCTCGCGCTCGTCGAAGCACCACTCGCCTTCCGGGTCTGCCGGCGGGTGCAGCGTGACGAAGCGCGGGCGGGCGCCGCAAAGAATGGCGTCCGGACCGTAGTTCTCATAGAAGGGCTCGAAGACCACGATTTCGTCGCCGGGGTTGGTGACGGCCAGCAGCGAGGCGATCATGGTCTCGGTCGAACCGCAGCAGACGGTGATCTCCGCCTCGGGATCAAACTCCAGCCCCTGCCACTTCTTCATCTTCGCCGCGATGGCCTGGCGCAGAGCCTTGGCGCCCCAGGTGATAGCGTACTGGTTCATATTGGCGGCGATGGCCTCTTGCGCGGCGCGTTTGATCTCCGACGGAGCGGGAAAGTCGGGGAATCCTTGCGCCAGATTGATGGCGCCGTAGAGGTGCGCCTGGCGCGTCATGTCGCGGATCACCGACTCGGTGAAGCGCTCTGCCTTCTCGCTGATCAGCGACTTGCGGCGGGTACTTGTAAGTCCCTTCGGACTGGACTTTGAGGCCATCGCAGGAGAGCCCTCATTGTAACGGATGCGCTATCGTCTGAACGGGCATGGCCTTGCGATACAGTTGCTCGCACGCGGGAGTTGGGTAAGAATATTTCTCATTCTTCGGGCTGGCGAATTTCGAACGAAAGGAAGAACACTGTGAAGAAGGCGATTGCGGTTGCAGCTCTCTGCCTGTCATTTGTCGCGGGCGCGGCGTTGGGTGAGAAAGTGCGGGACTGGCACGATCTGGCAGCGGTCCACAAACACGTGCAGGAAGCGATCCATGAGATGGAACGGGCGCGCGCCGCGAACCACTACGACATGGCCGGGCACGGGGTCAGAGCCGAGGAGCATCTCCGGGCAGCCGAGCGCGAGCTGCACGAAGCGATCGAGTCGGCAAAGGCAGCAAGATAGCTCAACGTCGCTAATTCTGTGCGCGCTTGTCTGACGGCGGGGACGGCCTGGCCGAGTAGTATCCGTCCCGGGCTTGCACCACCAGGTCTTTCTGCTTCGTTGCCACATGGATCTTGTGGTACTCGGGGCCGTCACTGGCGCGGTCCGGGGTGTAGCCCAGGTTGTACTGGTTCCGCAGCTCATCCTGGATCTGCTGGTAGATCTGATCTACCGTCAGTTTCTTCGAAACCTCGAACATGCGTCCGCCGGTCTCCTGCGACATGCGCTGCAGGACCTTCTTGCCGTCGGCGTGTTCCTGCTGCTGTGGTCTCGGCTGAGGAGGCGGATAGCCGCCAGGATATCCACCTCGGCGTCCCCAGGGGCCGCCCATGCCGCCACCACCCCAGCCTCCTCCGCCGTAGCCGCGGTAAGCATCCGGGTCGGTGAACAGAATGGAATAGACAACCGTGTCGGCGCGCTGCGCCGACTCGATGGCCTGGTCGAGCGACAGCTTGCTGCCCTGGTCCACGCCGTCGGTAAGAATGACGATGGCCTTGCGCCCGCGCTGCTTCCGCATCAGCTCGTCGGAGGCCAGATAGACCGAATCATAGAGCAGCGTGCCGGCCGAGTGGTGATGGTGGCCGCCATGGCCACCACCGCCGGGATAGCCGCCCCCGCCCCCAGGATACCCGCCGCCACCACCCTGCTGGTCCCGCTCAGGCGCCGGCATTTGCAGCTCCTGCAGGCCGTCCCGCAACTTCTGCCGCGAGGAAGTGAGGTCCTGCAGCAGTTCGACTTCGCGATCGAAGTGGATGAGGAACGCCTTGTCTTTGTCCTCGCGCAGCACCTGGTCGACGAAGCTGCCGCTGGCGGAACGCTCTTTGTCGAGCACGCGGCGCTGGCTCAAGCTGGTGTCCACCAGCAGGCCCAGGGTGAGCGGAAGATCGGTCTCGCGGCTGAAATACTTGATGGTCTGCGGACGGCCGTCTTCATCGAGGGTGAAGTCGTCCTGCGCCAGGTTGTTGACGATCTTACCGTGCTTGTCGCGGACGGTGGCCAGCACGTTCACTACCTTCACTTCCACGGAATAGGTGCTCGGCTGCTGGGCGACGAGCATGACAGTTGATGCGGCTAGCCCGGCTAGAAACAATAGTCGTCTGGAGGGGTACCCGAAAAGCGACATAAGCTCCTGAGGACCTAACAACCCTATAACTATCAACCCTGACAATACCACTTTGTTGCGGTCGAACCGCAAAATCCAGAGCTCCGATGACGGTGCCCCACATCTGCTGCCGTTAGCAGATGTGGGGCTTTCCGCAACCATTTCACTGCCGCGCGCGCTCCACCCACTGGCAGATGGCAACACGCTCGTCTTCGCTGATGCGAGCTCCGCGATGGATCAGCGCGTATTTTCCTTCCGGCATATCTCCGTTGACCACCTGCTCGCAGATTCCGTTCAGCCTGCTTTCCCTTTTCTTGTCTGAGTAGCCGGCCCACTCGGAGAAATTCATTTGCCGCCGCGCAGCGTGCACGTCGTGGGCAACGATCCAGGACATGGGCGCGACATAGCTGTACCACGGCCAGCGCGTCTGGTTGGAGTGGCAATCCTGGCATGAGCGGCGCAGGACGGATTCGACTTTGGCGGGCAGAGCTTCGCGGGCGAAGATGGTTCGGGACGCCTCTACCGGAGGATTGCGGCGATCGACAGGTATCGCCTGCAGGCCGGCGAACACGGCAATGCCCGCGATCGCCACTTTCGTGCCTGAGCGCATGGCCAGCGACCTCGCCCCTCACTTGTTCAGGGTCTTCACATAGGTGATGACCTGCCAGATCTGCGGATCGCCCAGCTTGGACCAGGACGGCATGCCGCGGCCCATGTTCCCATTCACCAGCAGCCAGTGCAGATCGCCCACGGTGGCTTCCTCCTGTACCCGCTGGCTCTTCAGCGAAGGACGCTTCTTGGTGCCCTGAGCGTTTTCGCCGTGACACTGCGAGCAGTGGTCTTCATAGACCAACCTCCCGGCGGCCACTGCGTCGGCCTGCCCTTCGTAGGGATTCTTGCGCTCGTGGTCCTTGGCCGGAACATGCCTCATCCAGGAACCGTCGGCTACGCCGCAGGCCAGGACGGCAATCGTCAGAATCATTATCGTGAGCAACCACGGACGCCCGCGCTTCATCACTCACCCCGCCGAAAGCGGTTCACAATCTGCTCGATCTCATATTGGACCCCAAACCGGTACAGGCGCGGAAGGCTGTAGTCGTTGAGTCCGAATTGCGGCGAGAAGGACAAGGTCATGCCGTTAGGTGCGCTCCAGCCGATGGCAGGTCCCAGATAATGCGAGGTGAGCCGCGTACCGAAGCTGTGCCAGTCGCCCAAACCGCCGTACATCTCGGCTCCTGCCATAAATTTCTCCCGGCAGAAAGCGCACTTGTGCGCGCTCGCCGCCAGCTTCAGAGGACGGCTGGCGGCCAATGCATAACCGAATTCCCAAGGCCCGCCGCCAAGGTTCTTTTCAGCAATAAAGTTTTCGCTGAGGTTCCAGCCGCGGAAATTGCTGCCCAGGATCAGCTTCAGCTCGAGCTCGCGCTCCTTGTCGGCGCGGGCGTCGGCGTTGCTATCGTAGAAATCGGGACGACCATCGTGGCCCACGACCTCCCGCAGCGCTTTGTCGGCGCTAGTGTTCTCATACTCCACATAAATTACCGGATTGATGCGATGCTCTCGCAACAGGGGACGGAAACGATTTTCCCAGCGGTAGCCGGTGAAGATGGTGCTGTCATGCCAGGTCGACTGCCCATCGAGGTAGAACTCCGTCGTCCACCACGCCTTCGCGCCGTATTCGAATTCGGTGGTGGAACCCAGGAAGCGATTTCCCCCGGGTGGCCTGCCGATGACGCTGAACATCTCGATCTCCAGGTTTCCCGGCTCTTCCATCTCATGCGAATAAGTCACGAAATAAGGCCGCTCCTGGGCGCGGCAAGCGGCGGAGGCGGCCGCAATTACCAGCACGGGGAGAAACCGGCTCCGCCATTGTCTCCTCCGCCACAAGAGTGATAACATTTGGGCTCCGGTCTAGTTGCGAAAATGTCGCAACTGACTAAAACACCCAACGAGGTTAGGCCGTGGATCTCCGGCTGTCAATGAGCCGGAAAACATTTTGTTGCATTCTGGTTGCAACCAGTTGCGACTTGATCGCGTGAGGATGGACCATGCCTTTTCCCCAGACTGAAATTCCCGGCCGCCTGCAGGCCGAACTTTCCGCCCGCGGCATCCGCATGACCGAGCAGCGGCGCGCCATCCTGAGCGTGATCGAGACGGCGAAGAAGCACCTGGACGCGGGCCAGATCCTGCGCAAGGCGCAGCGCCTGAATTCCGCCGTCGACCGCAGCACCGTGTACCGCACCCTGGATCTGCTGAAGCGGCACCGCATGGTGGACGAGCTCGACCTGATGCACATGGACGGCGAGGCCCACTACTACGAGCGCAAGCTGGCCCGCGACCACATCCACATGGCCTGCCTGCGCTGCGGCAAGATCACCGAGTTCATGAGCGAGATATTCGACTCTCTCAAGCAGCAACTGGAGCGCGACTGCCGCTTTACCATCGTGGTGGCGCGGCTGGAGGTCGGCGGATACTGCTCCGAGTGCCGCCGCTGACGGCCTTCGGGCCCACCCTCCGGCGGCAACTTTTGCCCTGCTCCCGTGTTTACAAAAGCAAGAGCAGTTGGCAGGACACAGGGAGACGAGTCTATGGGGCGAATCATGAGGTGGTCGCGAACCGCAGTGTTCGCCGCGCTTCTGGGAGCGTCACTGCTGGGGACTACCGCCAGTGCCCAGGTGTACGGAGGATGCCGCGAACGCGTGCGTCGCGCCGAGATCAGACTGCAGGAAGCCATTCGCCGTCACGGTCCGAACAGCCGTGCGGCCTACGAGCGGCGCCGTGAACTGGCGCGGGCGCGCGCAAGCTGCCGTCTGGGCCCCGGTTACTGGCGCTAATTAAGGCTGCGAAGGAAGATCGTAAGCAAGGCTGGGCCAGCTTGGCCGGGGGAGCCGGGCTGGCCCTTTTTTCCGCCTAATCCTGCCCTGTTCCTACATAGTTTCACTCCTGGAAACGGCTGTTAAGACCGTGCGGCAGGCCGTCGCCAGTCACACTGCTGTGTGGCCTGGCTCACTGTGCAATCCGTCGAGGGGCGGTTAACTGGTTGGTTTGGAGGTGCCACATGGCTGCTGCACCGACTGTGACCAAGGTAACGACGCCCAAGCCCCCGATTGCGCCCGCGGCGGGATATGGATGGCTGAAGTGGCTGCTCCCGCTGGCCGTCGGTTTCGGGCTGAGAATTATTCCCGTACCGAGCGGGCTGACACCCAATGCCTGGCACTTCTTTGCCTTGTTTGCAGCGGTCATTGCCGGCTTGATCGCAGAGCCGCTGCCTGGGCCGGCCGTCGGCTTTATCGGTGTGACCATCGCAGCCATTTTTGTCTTTGTTGGCAAAACACCCACCGAGGCCATGCGGTGGTCGCTCTCCGGCTTCTCCAATGACACGGTGTGGCTCATCTTCGCGGCCAACATGTTCGCCCTGGGCTACGAGGCAACGGGCCTGGGACGGCGGGTTGCGCTGCTGCTGGTGAGGCTGCTGGGTAAACGGACGCTCGGGCTCGGCTACGCGGTTGCGCTGGCCGATCTGGTGCTGGCGCCCTTCATGCCGTCCAACACGGCGCGGAGCGGCGGTACGATTTACCCGGTGGTCAAGAGCATCCCACCGCTCTATGGCTCCACGCCCGATCATGAGCCGCGCAAGATCGGTTCCTATCTGATGTGGACCGGGTTCGCCACCACCAACGTCACCAGCTCCATGTTTCTCACGGCACTGGCGCCCAACCTGCTGGCCGTCGAGCTGGCCCGCAAGATCGCGCACGTGGAGATCACCTGGACGGCCTGGCTGATCGGCTTCCTTCCCGTCGGCATCCTGCTCTTCGCCGCCACTCCGTTGCTTACCTACCTTCTTTATCCGCCGGAGATCAAGCGCGGTACCGAGGTCGTGATGTGGGCAGGACACGAACTGGAAATGCTAGGAAGGATCACCCGCCGCGAAGTCACGATGGCGCTGCTCGCGCTTGCGGCTTTGGTAGCGTGGATCGCGGGCTCGCACTGGGTGGCACCCGTGACGGTTGCCATGGCCGTGATCTCGCTCATGATCCTCACCCGGGTGGTGGGCTGGAGCGACATCGCCGCCAACAAGCAGGCTTGGGGCGTGCTGGTGTGGTTCGCCACGCTGGTGGCCATGGCCGATGGTTTGAACAGCGTCGGGTTCCTCAAGTGGTTTGCCGACCGCGCCGTGGCCAGCGTGACGCACATTCCGCCGGTGGCCATCATGGTCTGTGTGGCGATGGCGTTCTTCTTCGTCCACTACCTGTTCGCGAGTTCCACGGCGCACACGGCGGCGGTGCTGCCCGTTTTCCTTGCCGCCCTGGTTGCCGTCCCGAGCGTGCCGATACGCCCGGCCACGCTCCTGCTTGTATACACCCTGGGGCTCATGGGCATCATCACTCCCTATGCCACCGGGCCATCGCCTATCTGGTATGGCAGCGGCTACATTGCCGGCAAGGATTTCTGGCGCCAGGGCTTCATCATGGGTGTGATCTACCTGGCGGTGTTGCTGGTGGTGGGGCTGCCGTTCTTGCTCAGGTTCGCCTAAGCCGCCCTGGCGGAAGCCAGGCAGACGGTGGCTGTGAAGTTCACCTGCGCTCCGTCATAGAAGCGTGCGATCTCTTTCAGGACTTCAGTCGTCACCCTGGCACGTCTTTCCTGAGGAATGGCCTGCATCAGCGGCTTGAAGGGCACGGTCACTTCCTGGAAGTAGTCCCAAATTTCCTGCGGAGTGCCGGGCCAGCTCCAGGGCACGACGCGGAAATTTTCTTCGATCCCGCAGAACCCGGACTCCTTCAAGGCTGCTGCCAGCTCGCCTGCGGCGCCGAACCGGAACATCCGTCTCGCGGAATCCGGCAGAGAAGAACCTGGCATCAGGCGCAGGATGGTTCCGATCGTGGATTCGAAATATGGCTGTTGCATTGGACCCCAGGCCAGCAGGGTGATGCGGCCTCCCGGCTTGAGGACGCGGTGCATCTCGCGCAAGGCACACGTCAGATCGGCGAAGAACATAATTCCCAAACGGCTGGTCACGCGATCGAAGCTGCAGTCGGCAAAGGGCAGACTGTGCACATCGGCTTGCTGGAAGCCGGCGTTAGCAAGGCGGCGTTCGCGGGCACGCTGGGCAGCGACTCGGAGCGGCTCCGGTGAAATATCGACGCCAAGCACGAAACCAGTGCCCTTGAGAAGATGAGCCAGCGAGATGGCCGGTTCGCCGGTGCCGCAGGCCGCGTCGAGCACGCGCATGCCGGGTGCGACCCGGGCCTCGGCGACGATGGCCTCGGTCATGGGACGGCCCATGGCCGCGGACTGGCGGTGCCAGCGTTGCGCGGCGTTGATGCGCGCGAAGGCGTTCCACTCGCCCTGGGCCCGTTGGGAGTGCATGCCAGATTATCGCGCAACCCTGCACCTACAACACAGAAGCGGCGGAACGTCCGCCGCTTTCTCTCTGCTCACTCCGCCTCGAGTCATCGTGACCAACCTGGAGATGCCCAGCCGGGCGTGTTGCACAAGTGGGCTGGATGTGGGGTTACTTCACCCGCGATGGTGCAGATCATAGACCGTTGTGAGCGGCTCAGATGCAACTCAGCTCAAAACACGCTCTGGAGAGTGAAACAGATGTACAATACGCGCCGTTTTCGGAGCCAAAAAAGGAAATCCCGATGAAACGCTTCTTACTACATGGCAACCGTCCGGGACTGACACACGACAACGAACCATGAGCGATCCCGCAAAACGATCCATTCTCGTGCTGCTCACCAGCCACTGGATCAGCCTGCTAGGCGTCGCGCTGGTGACTACGGCCGGCTTCTCGTGGCTGTTTGTTCTGCCGATTCAGCTTCGAGGGCACACCAACAATCCCTACATCGGAATTGTGGTCTTTATCTTCATTCCTATCGTCTTCATCCTCGGGCTGATCTTGATCGCGGTTGGGGTCTTCCTCGCGCGCCGGCGCATCGCACTGGTCGAGAAAGGGCTGATGGCAGCCACCGACCGGCGGACGTTGATCCGGAGGCTCGCGATTTTCTTTTCCGTCACGACGGCAGTCAACATCGTCATCGGGACCCAGGGGACATATCGGGCTGTGCAGCATATGGAGACGGTGCAGTTCTGCGGACAGACCTGCCACGTCATGAAACCGGAATTTACCGCCCATGAGAACTCACCGCACGCGCGTGTGGAGTGCGTGGAGTGCCACGTTTCCCCGGGTGCGGTTGGCTGGGTGGAAAGCAAGAAGGCCGGCACCCGCCAGTTGGTGGATACCGTTTTCCACCGCATCCGCTACCCGATTGAATCGGCCATGGAAAGCAATCGCCTCGTCCCCTCCCGCGGCACCTGCGAACAATGCCACTGGCCGCAAAAGTTTGATGCCGTCAAACTGCGCGTCATTTTTCACTTCCAGGACGACGCGCCCAATACCCAGACGCAAACGGTTTTAATGTTGCTCACGGGAGGGGGAGATCTCGGAGGCATTCACGGAAAGCATCTCGGTCGCGGCGTTGAAATCCATTACGCTCCCGCCGACGCCAAACGTCAGAGTATTCCCTGGGTGGAGTACCGGAATCAAACCACGGGCGAGGTCCGAACGTTTCTGGCGGACGGCTCAACCGCTCAGTCCGTCGCGAGTCTGCCCCGCTATCAGATGCAGTGTGTCGACTGCCACAACCGTCCCACCCACTCGTTTGAGCTTCCGGAGCGCGCCGTGGACAGGGCCATGGGGCTGGGGCGCATTTCTCCGACACTTCCCTTCATCAAAAAGAAAGCGGTCGAAATGCTGAAGGCGAGGTATTCGAGCAACGAAGAGGCTTCCCGGATTATCCCGGCAGGGTTAGGCAGTTTCTATCAGCAGAGCAATCCCGCCGTCTCGTCGCAGCGCGCCCAGGACGTCTCCAACGCGGGCGCCGAGATCGCTGCCATCTACAACCGGAACGTGTTTCCCGAGTTGAAGGTCACCTGGGGCACGTATCCCGACAATCTCGGACACACCGACTTCCCGGGGTGCTTCCGCTGTCACGACGGATCACACTCCACGTCCGATCAGAAGCTGACCATCACGCAGGACTGCAACACTTGCCACGAGCCTCTCGCGATTGAGGAAGCAAGCCCCGGGGTGCTGAAGACTATGGGACTGGCTGACCTTATCGCGAACCTGCAAAAACGGTAAGGGCCACGGACGGAGCACCGAATCTGATGACCAATGAAGCTTTCGCCTCGGCGACCTGAGGCGCTGCCGGCTAACTGTGCGGCTGAATTGTGCCCGACAAAAGACCGCAGTCAGCCCTGTTGCGGTTCTGCGAAGGCGAAGCGACAGACCAAAACTTTTTCGCGGAGCTCATAAAACCGGGCGCTGAAGCGCCTGGCAAGCGCCCGCCAAGCGGGGGAGCCGAGGCCGAGCAGCGCGAGGACGAGCCCCGAGCGAAGCCGAAGGGCCGTTGCCGAAATCCTGAGCATAGCGAAGGACCTGGCAAGATATGGCGGAGAGAGTGGGATTCGAACCCACGATACGGTTTCCCGTATACACGCTTTCCAAGCGTGCGCCTTCAGCCACTCGGCCATCTCTCCGGAGGCGAATTGGGAAGTGGAACTGGCGGACTTTCGGCGACCTTGCGATTGTAGGCGTTTTCCGCGACGCCTACCAGTGCGCCCGGATGCGGTACTTCAGCACCGAGGATCCGTTTGCGGCAACGGGAACGTTAAACTGCGCGGCCCAGGCTGCGGTCTTGGTGTACTTGTAGGTTGACGAAAGCATCTCCCAATCGCCGCCTATGGGTTCGTTGACCTCAACTGTAACCGGCGTGTCTTTGTGGTTGCGCAGGGTGATTTCGAATTCCATCTCCCAGGTGTGAGTGTCGATTCGCTTGTAGTCGGTCTGCTTGCGCTCGGCGACCACGTCGAAGGCGTTGCCGATGTGGACACTGACCGTCTCATCTTTGGGCGTGTGATCGATGTGGTCTTCGCCGGCGAACAGGATCCCGCCCTTTGAATCCTTTTGGTACACGCGGAGATTGCCCGCAGGCAGCGGAATGCCCAGGCCCGCCTTTTGTTCGTTCTTGAACTTGTAGAAGACCATCACAGGGTCCTTCAGCGGCGAGCCAGGATTCTGCTGGTTGCGGTAGTAGAAATTCTGTCCGTTCACGACGAAGACCTTGTCCACCGGGACGGCGCTGCCCGCGAGCAGGCTGATCTGCTTGGTTTCCTTGTCCTCCACGGAGGTTTTCCTTCCCAGCGTGTAGAGGTGGTATTCGCTGAAATTTTCCTGCGCGAACTGCGGGGCGGCGGCGGCTCCCGCCACTGCGTTGCGATCCATCATCATCGCCTTGGCGCTCGGAACAGGAAGGCGATGCACGTCGCCGGCCACCAGTTGCAGGCGGGCGTTGCGGAACGCCGTTCCGCTGTTATTTATGAGCGTGACCCAGCCGTCCAGATCGGCAGACTTGTCGTCGCGTGAGATGGTCAGCACATAGTCGGCGTTCCAGGACAGGTTCGATGCTAGATACGAAGTCTCGACCTGCTGCCGCTGCGAGCCCGAGTTTTCGAGCGACATCAACAGCGTGGGACGGTCATAGAGATTCGGCGGAACTTCCGGAAAGCGGTAGCTCTCGGCGTAGATCCCGGTGACGATGTCGTTGCCGATCTTCCACACCGGGCCGTTGTTGTTGGCGAGCAGCGTGGCCTTGATCTCTTCGCGCTTGGTTGAATTGTTTTCCTGGTAGGAGCGGACCAGCGTGACTTCCTTCCCGACGTATTTATTCAGCAGCTTGGCGGGCTCGAGCAGGTCATACTCGTAGTTCTGCTCGATGACGCCAAGCTTCTCCGGTTCGTTGATGGAGCGGAAGTGCACGGTCGCCGGGTTGACCGTGGCTGCGATGTCCATCAGCTTGAGCCGGAAAGTGCCGCTGGGCAGGCTGAGCTGGCGCAGGTCGCGGACCAGCGCAATATTTGAGTTGTAGACGGTCAAGGCCAGATCGGTCTGGTCATTCAGGCTGGTGCTTCGCTCGTGGACACTGCCGCCGGTGCGGCTCTCTGGCGCTGCCTGCGGCTGCGCCGGGGCTGACAACGTCAGCCTTGCGCTGATCAGAATCGCGGCGGTGATTGCTGCGGCACAGGAAAGGCGGGCAAGGCGGGTGCTTACGGTGAAGGCCATATCGTCCTCCTCAGTCAAGTCTCCCTTCACCGTTAGAACGGGGCCGCCTGGATTTCTTGCAGGTCCTCCTCGATCGCCTAGTCCTCGCCCTCGTGCAATTGCTCGGCCAGATAGGCCTCGATGCCGATCTCCTCGATGGCGTGCAGTTGAGCTTCCAGGTGGTCGATGTGTTCTTCCTCTTCGACCAGGATCTTTTCCAGCAGCTCGCGCGAGCCGTTGTCCTTGGCGGCCACGCAGGTCTGGATGCCGGCGTTCAGGCGCTTCACCGCGTCCAGCTCCAGCCGCAGGTCGTTCTGGAACTGCTGCTTCACGTTTTGCCCGATGTTGATCTTGAAGTAGGCACTCATGTTGGGGGTGCCCTCGAGCAGCAGGATGCGCTCCATCAGGACCTCGGCGTGCTTCATCTCGCCGATGGATTCTTTCTTGGTTTCGTCCGCCAGGCGATGGTAGCCCCAGTGCTCGCACATCTCGGCGTGCAGGAAATACTGGTTGATGGCCGTCAGCTCGGCCTTCAGCACTTCGTTGAGCAACTCGATGACCTTCGCGTCACCTTTCACGATGGCTCTCTCCTCGTTAGATTCAACGGGAAAGAATATCAGAGGAAGGGGCGTCTGAGTGGCTGCCGACGAAATGCGGCGGCCAGAAGCGGCAGCCCCAGAGACCACGAAATGAGCTACAATTTCGGATACTTGGCGGAAGTGGGGGGATTCGGAGCCGTAGTCGACCCCAACGGAGCGGCCCGCATGGCGGGTTGCACAGGGAAACGCTGGGCGCAAGCAACACGAACCGCTTGAGCAGGAGGAAATAATGGCGACCGCACTGACCAGCCCCGAACTGGAAGACAAGGTAACCAGTTTTATCAAGAAAGAACGCAAGATGCTGATCAACGGGAAGTGGGTGGAGGCGGCATCGGGCAAGACCTTCCCTTCCTACAACCCAGCCAGCGGCGAAGTGATGGCCCGCATCGCCGAAGGGGACCGCGAGGACGTTGACCGCGCCGTGAAAGCCGCTCGCGCCGCCTTTGAGACCGGTCCCTGGCGCAAGATGACGCCCTCCGAGCGCGGCCGCGCCATCTGGAAGCTCGGTGATCTGGTCGAGAAGAACCTCGAAGAGTTCGCGGAACTGGAAATGCTGGACAACGGCAAACCGCTCAGGATCGCCCGCGCCGCCGACGTTCCGCTCGCCGTCGACATGTTCCGCTACATGGCGGGGTGGGCGACCAAGATCGAAGGCAACACCATTCCCATTTCCATGCCCGGAAAATTTCTGGCCTACACGCTGCGGGAACCGGTGGGGGTCATCGGCCAGATCATCCCGTGGAACTTCCCGCTGTTGATGGCCGCCTGGAAGCTGGCTCCGGCCCTGGCCGCCGGCTGCACGGTCGTGCTGAAACCCGCGGAGCAAACCCCGCTTTCCGCTCTCCGATTGGGCGAACTCATTCAGGAAGCTGGCATCCCGGACGGCGTGGTCAACATCGTCCCGGGGTACGGCGAGACCGCGGGCGCGGCGCTGGCCGCCCATCCCGACGTGGACAAAGTAGCGTTCACCGGGTCTACCGAGGTGGGGAAGCTGATTGTCAACGCCGCCGCCGGAAATCTGAAGAAAGTATCGCTCGAGCTGGGCGGCAAATCTCCCAACGTCGTCTTCGCCGACGGGGACGTGGACGCCGCGATCGCGGGCTCTGCCATGGCCATCTTCTTCAATCACGGCCAGTGCTGCTGCGCGGGGTCGCGCCTGTATGTCGAGAAGCCGATCTTCGACAAGGTGGTCGAAGGCGTCTCCGAGAAGGCCAAGAAAATCAGGCTTGGCCCGGGATGGGAGAAGTCTACGGACATGGGTCCGCTGGTGTCGGAAGAACAGCTCAACCGCGTCTGCGGATACCTGGAGTCCGGCTTCTCGCAGGGCGCCAAGGCGACGGTCGGAGGCGAGAGGCATGGCGACCGCGGTTACTTCGTAAAGCCAACGGTGCTGGTGAACACGCATGAGGATATGAAAGTCATGCGTGAGGAAATCTTCGGGCCGGTGGTGGCCGCGATTCCTTTCAGCGATCCGCAAGAGGTCGTGACTCGCGCCAATGACAGCCCCTACGGCCTGGCGGCCGGCATCTGGACCCGCGATATTGGCAAAGCCCATCGCCTGGCCGCAGAGCTTCGCGCCGGCACGGTGTGGATCAACTGCTACAACGTCTTCGACGCGGCCATGCCGTTTGGCGGCTACAAGCAGTCAGGCTGGGGCCGGGAAATGGGTCACGATGTGCTGGAGCTTTATACCGAGGTCAAGGCGGTGTGCACGGCGCTGTAGATTCAGCCAGCATCGCCGGATGGAATGAGGGGAGCTTTCGCTTCCCTCTTTTTTTGCTCGTACCAGGGGGCATATATCAAAGGTAACAGCTGTAACCTGCGATGAGACTGCGGCAGCGTTCTGGCCGAGCGACACAATATGAAATGCGCTGTGAGATTCCAGCGAAAAGCCACAAGCCGACGGGCCCCGCCGCCTGGATACAACTGCCCAGCATCGCGCCACATCCAAGTCAGGGAAATAAGACCGACGGAGAATGTTTGCGCCTCGTCGAAGGCTTTACACTCCCAAGCTTCCTGACCGGACGCGCGCCCGCCGCGATTTGGTTCTCCTTCATCCTTGCGGTGGTTTTGTGTCTGTGGTGTCCTTGGGCCCGCGGCGATGTCGGGATCGTGCTCGACGAGGCACTGGATAGCAGCGTCGAGCGCATCACCGGCTCAGGGCACAGTGCCGTCTATCTTTCCCGGGTTTGTCCGGAATCTCCGGTCAAGCTGCGGCTCTGCCGTCCCGACGAGCACGGGGCCGTGATCAGCACCTACACCTCGCTGGGTGAAGACCAGCGCTTCGAGTGGAACGCCGTCCCGCTCAGCGTCTATCTCTATGGCGTCGACGATCCTGACGATCGGCCGCTCTTCGGCTCGCCCAAGATCAAGCGCGTGCTCGAGGAACAATATCGCGTGAAATACCTGACGGCGTACTGCACCACGCGCTCGTGCCAGACCAGCAACAGCGCCGAGTGGCGGGCGATGGTGGGCGCCAATCTCTCGCGCGGCATCTACATCTTCGTCGCCGAAACCACCGAGGAGCAGGACCTCAGGGGCATCGCGGAATTCAACTCCCTTCCCAACGTAAACCACTTCAACGGGATCACGCGCAACTGCGCGGATTTCACCCGGCGCGTCATCAACACGTACTTTCCCCACGCCGCCAGCCCCGATTACCTGAACGACTTCGGCATGACCAGCCCCAAGGCCATCGCGCGCTCCTTCACGCATTACGCGCTGCGGCATCCAGAGATACGCTTTCGCATCCTGCACTTTGCCCAGGTGCCGGGCACCATCAAGCGCAGCAGCGAGGTGCGGGACGGGACCGAGCAGCTCTACCACTCCAAGAAGCTGCTGGTGCCCATGGTCCTGTTCGCGCAGCATACCCTGCCGGTGATGGCCGCCTTCTACGTGCTGACCGGACGTTTCAATCCCATGCGTGAAGCGGAAAACTATCCGACCGCCAAGATCACCGAAACCAGCCATCAGATGCGATCCGCTCAAGCCGGCGGGCAGACCGCGCGTGCTGCCCAGCTTAAGGCGCTGGCGCGCGAGCAGCGCGCCGAGGTGGTGGGCGCGCCGCGGGAGTGGCAGCTTTATCGCCAGGCCTTGCGCGCGGCGGTTGACGACGAGGTCCGCCGCGGAACCATTTCGGATCGCGCCTACCTCGAGCACGTCTTCAAGCGCCTCGATAAAGCCGGCACAGTTTCTGCCGATTCCAGCGGCGCCTTGTGGATGGAAATCCCATCCGCGAAGGGTCCCTCCAGGCTCGGCCTGAGCGCGAGCAATGTTCTGGCTGCGGGCTCCGATTCGCAACTGGCGGACGAGCTGCTGCTGGCGCGCGTGGGCCGTGAGCTCAAAAGCTCCAAGCACGAGCGCGAGAACATGCTAGAGTTCAAAGAGGATTGGGAGCTGTTGCAGACCGCTCACGGTCAGGAGGCAGATTCCACACCCAGCCGCTCCCTGAGCGCGAGCAATCCTGACGCCGTTATTCCCGCCGGCGGCGACCAATAAGACAACCAGCCGGCCATCCGTTTATGTCTGGACGATGGTTGCGCAAGCGGCATTGCCGAGCGCGCCGAATCTGCTAGCATCGTCCACGGTTTCGGAGGATTGCCAGATGAAGCGCCGCGATTTCTGCAAGAGCTCGATGATGGCCGCCGGACTGGCGTTGAGCGGCACCAAGCTCTCGGCTGCACAAGTTCCCCCCGAGAGCTTCCCCAAGGCGCCGGGCCTGACGCGCTATGTCTCGGAATTCATCGTCAACACGCGATACGAGGACATTCCCAACGACGTGGTGGCGCTGGGCAAGAAGTCTATCCTGGATGGTTTCGGTCTCGCGCTTGCCGGATCGGTCTCGACCCTGGCGCCGCTGATGAAGGAATACATCCGGTCGCTCGGCCTCTGCGCAGGGAGGAGTTCGATCGTCGGGACGGCGCAGAAAGTTCCGCCGCGCTTCGCCGCCTTTGCCAACGGCAATTTCATCCATGCCGACGATTACGACGATACCCAGCTCGCCGTCGCCAAAGACCGCGTCTATGGACTGCTCACGCATCCCACCGTGCCGGTGCTGCCGCCGGCCTTCGCGTTGTGTGAATTGGGAGCGCTGTCAGGGCAGCACTTGCTCACTGCCTATCAGGTGGGCGTGGAGGTGGAGTGCAAGATCGCCGAGGCGATCTCGCCGCGTCATTACAACGACGGATTTCACACCACTGGGACGATCGGATCATTCGGCAGCGTCGCCGCGTCCGCGAAATTGCGTGGGCTGGACGTGACGAAAACCGCGAACGCCCTGGGCGTCGCTGCCGCCGAAGCGGGGGGGCTGCGCGAGAATTTCGGCTCCATGACCAAGCCGTTCCACGCCGGACATGCCGCCGAAGCCGGTGTGGTGGCCTCCGATCTGGCGGCGCTGGGCTGGACCGCAGCCCCCAACATCCTGGAAGCCCAGTACGGCTTCTTCCATGCCGCAGGCGGCGGCTTCGATCCTGCGGCGATCATGGACCGCCTGGGCAGACCCTGGGCCTTCGCCTCGCCCGGCGTCTCCATCAAGCCGTACCCGTCGGGCTCGCTGACGCATCCGGCCATGGGCGAGATGATGCGGCTCATCCGCCAGCACGACATCAAGCCCGCCGAGGTGGAGAAAGTTGATGTCGGCGGCAACAGCCGCATGGTCACCACGCTCCTGCACCACCATCCCACTACCGGCTTGCAGGCGAAGTTCAGCATGGAGTTCGGCCTCGCCATCCTGCTGCTGGAGCGCAAGGCTGGCTTGGCCGAGTACACCGATGCCGTGGTGCAGCGTCCGGATGTGCAGGAGATGATCCGGCGGGTGAACTTCTACGTCGATCCCGAAGCTGAGCAGGCCGGCTTCGACAAGATGACCAGCATCCTCAAAGTCCACATGAAGGACGGACGGGTGCTCTCCGGCAGCGCCCAGTTCGCGAAAGGCAGCCCCGCCAATCCCATGAGCTACGACGAAGTCGCCGACAAATTCCGCGGCTGCGCGGACTTCGCCAAGTGGCCCCGCCAGAAGGCCGAGGCGGTGATTGAATTCGTGAAGACGATGGAGAGCGTGGCGGACATGAGCGGGCTGACGGCGACGCTGGCGGGGTGATCCTCAGTATGTAGTCGATGTTCGTCGGAGAATTCCCGCGACTACGATGAGGCGCTGGTCGAAATAGAGATCATAAATGATTCGGTAGCTGCCTACTCGGCGCCGCCAGGCGGTGGGCTGGCTTTCAGGCGTTTGATATCGCCTCGGAAGGGATCTTCTTGCATAGCGAGGAGCGCGGCTTTAACGTGTGCCTGATCTTTTCGGGGCAGTCTTCGGAAGTCCCTTTGCGCCGGACCGGCGAGCTCGAGATTCCAGGCCATGGAGAAACTCGGGCAATGCTATCGCGTTTCCACGACGAAAGGCAGCGCGCCCCCGGCGCAGGGCGGCCAGTTCCGCCCGGGTCGGCGCTACAGCCGGGTAGCGGGCCTCGAAATAGGCACGCAGGGCCTCGCGGACGAGTTCGGAGCGGGTGCGCGACTCCGCCTTGCGGACCTGCTCGAATTGCCTCACCATCGCTGGCGGCAGGGAAATCGTCATGGTCTGTGTGGTTCGCAAGCGCATTACTTAGTGTTACTTTTTAATTTTACGCTGTGTTTGCGCTTATAGTCAACCCGACGTCGCCGCACAAGTTCCGCGGCTGCGCCGACTTCGCCAGGTGGCCCCGGTCAAAGGCCGAGGCCGCGATTGAGTTCGTGAAGATGCTGGAAAGCGCGAAGGACGTGGGTAGTCTGACGGCGATGCTGACGGGCTGAGAGGCGCTGCTGCGGTTAGAACCTGGCGCTACGACTTAATTCTTGAGGCTGACGGCGATGCTGACGGGCTGAGCGCGAGGGCAAAGGTGGCGGCTTTGTTCTGAAAATAGAACAAGAATCAGATAACAATTGCCGGAGGCCTGCCTCCATCACAGAATAGGGTTTCTCCCCCGGGAAAAATCTGGAGTCGCGACCGATCAGGAGGCCAGACCTTATGAGAATCCCAGTGGGGTGTGTTGTCCTGTTCGCCTGTGTAACTGCGGGAGCCCAGGGGCAAACTGGTTCGGCGGAACCCAATAGCACGCAGGGCGCGGCGGCCAAGCAGCAATCGCAGGCTGCCCAGCCAGCATCCAGCACAAACGGGGGCAAGCCGGTGTTGGAGGATGGAACCCCAGTCAAGCTCCGTCTTACACGAAACGTATCCTCGGCAGACGCCCACGTCGGGGACACTGTTGATTTTGAAGTGCTGGAAGAGATTAGAGTCGGGGATTTGTTGGTGATTCCTAAAGGCGGCGTCGCATGGGGAACGGTGACCGAAGCTCAGGCCAAGAGGCGCATGGCTCGCGGCGGAAAGCTTGGTGTCAATATCGATTCCGTCCGGTTGGCCGACAGCGAGAAGGTGGCACTTCGAGCGGTCAAAGAGGGAAAGGGCGGCGGGCACACCGGGGCCATGACTGGCGCGATGGTGGGTACAGCAATCGTCTTCTTTCCCGCCGCACCGCTATTCCTCTTTATGCATGGCAAGGACATCACCGTCCCAAAGGGAACGGAAATCACTGCCTACGTAAACGGCAACGTACCTCTTGACCTTGCGAAGTTCGCGCCACCGAAGATGCCCGAGCCTGTTCCGGTGGCTCCGACCCAAGCGACGATGCAAGTTGAGTCCACGCCGGCAGGTGCCGATATTGAATTGGATGGGGCGTTTGCGGGAAATACGCCGTCGGCGCTTGGGGTCACGACAGGTGAGCACACGATTAAGATCACTAAACCCGGCTACAAGGTTTGGGAGCGGAAGATACGAATATCGACTGGGACAGTAAAGGTCATGGGGGAACTGGAGAAGCTGGAAGCATCGCAGCCGCCTGGGGAGGCGGCGAAGCAGTGACCGAGGACGAGTTCAGAAAGAGCATCTATGACAAGTACGCTGACCATTTCAGACACTTCTACGCCCTATTCAAATTTGCTGAATCAGCGGCGATGGAACTACCGAAACTTCACAAGCACTGCCCACGAGGCGTCCCTCACCCTGATCTTTGGTAGAGCCTTTACTGCAGCCCCCGAAGGGGGCGTAAGAATCCATTCTGTCGCCCCTACGGGGCTCAGAAGAGAAAATCCCGCCCACCCCGGGCTTGCGCCCGGGGCTACCATCTGCCGCGCGCTTCGCGCGCTTGCGGACAAGATTCCTCCGGCCAGAACGTAAGCTACAGTCCTTAAGCTACTGGTGGTGCAGGCTGGCGATGGGATCCATCTGGGCGGCGCGGGCCGCGGGCGCGGTTCCGAAGGCCACGCCCACCAGCGTGGTGACGGCCAGGGCGATGAACACCGACAGGGCGGAGATCGGGATATCGAAGCTGGTGAAAATGCGCAGGAAAAGGGGCAGGGAGACGCCGAGGGCGATGCCGATGACCCCGCCGATAAGCGAAATGAGCACAGCTTCGGCCAGGAACTGCAATCGGATTTCGGCGGCGGTGGCGCCCACCGCCTTGCGGATGCCGATTTCACGGGTGCGGGCGGTCACCGTGGCCAGCATGATGTTCATGATCCCCATGCCACCCACCACCAGGGTGATGGCGGCCACCAGCAGCAGCACCAGGGTGAGGGCATTCGCCACCCGGGCCGCAACGGCGAGCAATTGTGTCAGGTTCTCTACCCTAAAGACGAAGCCTTTTCGGTGGCGGGCCTGGAGAATGGCTTGGATCTGTCGCGTTGCCGGTTCCACCCGCGAGGCATCGGACATGCTGAAGAACAACTGCCATACCGCGTTAGCGGGGAGAAGGAGCCGGCTGACGGAATAGGGGATCAGGATATCGTTCCCGCCCGCCAGCTCCGACTGCCCGAAAGTTTCCACCCGCTCCTTGAAGGTACCAATGATCGTGAAAGGAAGGCCGCCTAGGCGCAGGCTGCGCCCGATGGCGGCCTGCGGTGTCCCAAAAATGCGCCGGGCCAAAAACTCGGCCAGATCGGCGACCTTGGCGCGCTCCTGATTGTCCAGATCGTCAAAAAAACGCCCCGTCACGTCCAGATTGCGAATTTGCCGGTACTGCGGGTTGACCCCCAGAACAGATACATCCCGTTCCTTTCCGCCGCCTACGGAAACGTGCTGGAGCAGAAGCACCATCGGGGACGCCGCCACCACCCCGGGTACCTCTTGTTGCACCACGCGCATGTCGTCCAGCGTCAGGTATTCGTGCACCGACGTGTTGACGGCGTCGCCCGTGCCAGAAACACGGATCATGTTCGCCCCAATTCCCCGGATCTGATCAAGGATGTATTCCTTGCCGGTCAGCCCCACCGTGACCACCACGATCAGCGAGGCCGTACCGATCATGACCCCCAGAGCCGTCAAGGCGAAGCGCACCCGGTAGAGCCGAAAGGTATCCAGGGCCACGGCTAAGATTTCGCGAGTGATGATGTTTCTTGCATGCGCATGCATCGTCAGCGTCATTCTTGGGGATTGCATAAACTAGTCACATCTCGGCTTGGCCCGGCCACGCGCTCGCAGCAGAGCCAGGCAGAAGTCGAACCGTCACTATCTTAACCTGAGCATCTTCACAGGTGAGGTGAGACTCGGGCCTGGGCTGCCTGCGCCTCGCCGGGGGGAGAGTAGGGAAGCAGCCCCATCGGGTTAGCTTCGGGTTCAACGAGCCAGACGTGTCGATCCGGGTAGTACGCCAGGAGCCTGGCATTCTGTTCCGCGCTCATCTCCCGCGCCCACGCGATCTTGGAGGCGTCGATATTGGCATCGTTGAAGACCCACTCGCGGTTCACGTCGTGGTTTGGGCCGTACCTGACGAGCACGAGATGCTTGTCTGGCATTCTGCTGAGCTTCCGCAGAACCTGGGCTCGGTCCTCATTGCCCGTTACGCAGAACCAGGCGTCCGGGTGATGCAGCCTTTCGGGAATGGCGGTTGCAATCTGGAAGAAAAGCAAAATAACTGTGGCCCGTGAAAGAGCCAGCCCCACCTGTCTCCCGCGGAGACGCATGAGGCGAAGGTGGCGCAGGGCCTGCACCAGAACCGCGTAGAACACGCAGACGGCGGGGGCCGCATAATGAGGCAGCGACCAGAGCACGGCAAAGAGCCCAATCAGGCAGATTACGGCCACGCCCAGCAGCCGACAGCCTTTCCGGTCGCGCAGGAGCAGCGGCACACACAGCACAATAGGAAACGCGCCCGCCCACAGAAATACTTCCCAGTACAGCGCGATCTTCTCCCCGCAAAGCCAGCAGAGGTGCGTCCAGGTCCGGCGCGTATAGGCCGGCGCCCAGACCGAATAGAATTCTTCAAGCTGTCTGTTGTTGTAATGCGGCAGAGGTTTCTGATGGTCCCACAAGAAAATCGGTATGGAATAAGTGCGTGTGTACAGCACATGCGGTGTCAGTAGCGGGTCGCCCGTGAGGCGCCAATTGTAGTAGCCGATAAAAGCAAGCGTCAGAGCCAGCACGGCGCCGATGGGCACCGCTACTTTCCAGAACTTGACTTGCGCCGGCGGCGAAGACGACCGCCGCATCCACAGCAGCAGGGCGATAGCAAAGGGCAGGCAGAAGATCAATCCCTCGAAGGGGCGGCTATTAGCAAGAATCGCTGCCCCAGCCCCCAGGAGCAGGGCGTCGCGCACCCTTTGCTTGCGCACGATTCGCGGCACCGCGCCGAGCACCAGCGCCCCCCCGGTTCCCGCCACCGCTCCGCCCCAATAGCTATTCATCCAGTAGCTCAGCACGGCAAGATTGAGAACGGCGAAGACGCCTCCCAAAAGCGCCCACCGCGCTGGCATCCATGCTTGCAGCGCCCAGACGAGCGCAGCGCACATGACACCGACGCTGACCAGGACCCCAATCCACGGATGACCCAAAAGCTCTCCGGCAGCCAGGACAGCGCCTTGTGCGGGAAAAAACATCGAGGAATAGGTGGGGAACCAGTTGATGGTGGAGGTCTCGAAGCTGAGCCACATGGGATGCGGCGGATTGGCCAGGCGCCCGTGCGCGAACGTGTCACCCATGAGCAGATAGCTGAACTCGTCGTGAGCCCCTGGCATCGGCACATGAAACCAGGGCAGCAACAGCAGACGAACAACGATTGCGACAATGAAGACGGTTGCGATGGCGATTTTTCTGCGCGTGGCGAACCGAGAGAGTGCTGCCTCGACTGCCCGAAACCAGGGCTTCCCCAGATGCGGGTGAAACCAAGCAAGGGCGCAGACTGCTAGGGCGAACAGGGCATGGAAGGTTGAGTAAAGATAAGGATTCAGCCATTCAGCCGACATGAGAACTCATAACTATACGCAACCGCCCTCGGGCACGCAAACTTACGCGCGGGCGGGTAGTGGTGCAGTTTGACAGCGGCTACAGTGCATTCCCGATAGTAATGGCACACAAGTTGCCTTGGCATATAGAGTAAGAGAATTGGGATGTCCCTGGTGGTCACAAGTCCGCTGAGATTGCTGTGCCGGAAAACCATAGATTCTATCTGGAATGCCATTGGCTGGGGATTGGAATTTATCCACGCCCCAGCCAAATTGAAACAGTTTGAATTTGTAGACCCAGAAACGAACGAGACGGTCTACGTCTACACTGATCGGCTCTATTCTGTCCTCTGCGTCGGCCCGAGACGTTTCTACTTCGACCGGGTCACGGGGGCATACGACGGAACATCAACGTTTGCCAACAACATTGCCAGGCGGGTTGAATTCCCTGATTAACTGGAATTCGCGGTCGGCTCTCTGTTGAGCCGTTGTCCACACCTCGCCAAAAAAGTGGGTGATACCGGCAATCGGCGGATTGTTGAAGTGCTCAGTCAGCCTTCTCTGCAGATTGTCGGTCATCCCCACATAAAGACACTCGTACTTCAGCGTGAATGGGTTGTAACGAAACAAACCATATACTCCGCCGTCAGTTCTGATTGTCCCTATCGTCGGTTCATTGAAGTGGAATGCATTACCTGCAAATGGCATCGCTCTCACCTCCTTTCTGTTCTGGGATTGTCGTCGCGCTGCTTGTATCTAACAGGGCCACGATTTCTTCAAATGACCATACATGGTCTGCGATTCCTGCTTCCATCGCGGGTGTCACACGTAAGGTCTGGTGAATACGGGCAAAGTTGTAATAGAAGAAGTGAAGTGCAACTGCATGTCCGTGATTCTCGATTTTCTTGGAGAACCCATTCGTCAGCCGCGTGAATCGGCGCATTCCCATTCGCATCGACAGATTCTGTCGTTCCACGAACGACGTGCTGATGTGCTTGGGGTCGGGATCACCGGCCAGGACAGCCATGCGGCAGCCGATGCACGTTGCCGGACTGTAGCGGGATTCCGCAGCCAGATTGTTGCTGGGCGCGCCATAGAGTTTCACCAACATCGCGTAATCCACATCCGCCCCAAATGCACCTTCCACGGCCTCCGCATAAACGCGGTGTCCATCAGTCGTAAGCTGAATTCGCGTGGTTACGCGCTCCGACAAATCTTTGATGAAGGCTTGCGCCGTGCCCGCGCCGCGATCCCCGAGCACGTACGACACAATCAGCTTGGTATCAGCGTCGATAGCAGTCCAAGTCCAGATGTCGCCAGCGCCAGGCGGCATCTTTTCTGGGGCTACGTTCTTTGCTTTTGCATAGCAGAATGCCCAAATTTCGTCGCATTGAATTCGACGCACTCGGAGATCACGGACACGCTTCTCGTGATACTCGGCGCAGGCGCAGCCAAGGTCTTTCAGAAGCTTCAGTATCGTGTGCTTGGCGACGCCGGTCATCCGCACGATAGAGTTGATGGAACTGCCCTCGACTAGTGCGGCCAAGACCTGAACCCGTTTCTCGGTTCTGAGCCGATTCACGGGAATCATCATATCAAGGTTGAATTAGTTGTCAAGCTAAATTTAGCTACTAACGTAAATTTAATACTACTATGAAATTTGTATTGACTTCTGTCAGGGGGCGGGTTAAATTAAGGTCATCCTGTGAATTTAGCGGGAGGTCTTGCCATGCCAGAAGTTGCAGATAAGCCTAACAAAATGAGTACCTTAAAGTTAGACAACCCATTCAGGCCGGGGGCAGGACACATGCCTCCCTACATGGCGGGGCGCGAAAAGGAAAAAGAGGAGTTCCGCAAACTGCTCGAACAAGACGTGATTCTCGACAACTTGGTACTCAGTGGACTACGGGGAATCGGGAAGACCGTGCTCTTGGAGATTTTCAAGCCACAGGCCATTCAGGATGGCTGGCTTTGGGCTGGAACCGATCTGTCGGAGTCCACTAGCGTCACCGAAGAAAATATGGCTCTTCGGCTTTTGACTGATCTGGCAGTGGTCACGAGCGCAATTACGATTACGACGGAAGAAACGAAAGTGGGGTTTGCCCAAAGCGCCGAACAGGTTCCCGCCACTCTGAATTTTCCGGCGTTAAAGGCGATCTACGACAGCACGCCAGGTCTGATATTGGATAAGCTGAAAACTGTTTTGGAATTCGTTTGGCCACAGGTCCAAGCGGTCAACCGTCGGGGCATCATTTTTGCCTACGATGAGGCTCAGAATCTTGCTGACCACGAAGCGAAGGAACAGTACCCGCTTTCGCTGTTGCTGGATTTGTTTCAATCGTTACAGCGTAAGGGCATTCGCTTCATGTTGGCCCTAACCGGACTTCCGACGTTATTTCCCAAACTCGTTGAGGCCCGTACATTTTCTGAGAGAATGTTTCATCAGATTGTGTTGGCTCCGCTGAATGAAGCAGAAACCACAGAGGCTATCCGCGAACCTGTGAAGAAGAAAAGTTGCCCGATCCACTTCTCACAAGAGTCAATAACGACGATTTGGAGCGTTACCCGAGGCTACCCGTACTTCGTTCAGTACGTGTGCCGCGAGGTGTACGACGTGTGGGTTCAGGCACTAAATACAGAGACGAATCTTCCCGCAATCCCGGTTATTGAGATCATGCGAAAACTAGACACGGATTTTTTTGCGGGTCGATGGGCAAAAGTTACGGACAGGCAACGGGAATTGCTGTGGATCATCGCTACGCTCAACAATTGTGAATCGGAGTTCACTGTTCAGGAGATCGCGGAAACACCGATGAACAAGGCTACCGACCCGCCGTTCAGCAGTAGCTCAATAAACCAGACGTTGGGTCTGCTCATAAAGTCTGGCTTAGTTTACAAGAATCGGCACGGGAAATATTCGTTTGCTGTCCCGCTTCTGTCCGAGTTCATCAAGCGGCAGAGGTCGCAGTACCATGCACAAACCGCAGCTACGAATGTTTCGTAGCCTCCCCGACGATGCGTGCGGCGGCTTGGTTCACATCCTCGCGGGGTTTCTTCTTCGGTGTTGGATGGCGGGCCTTTTTGTCGAGTTGATCGGCTCGCCGCTGCGCTTTGTCGCTCTTGGTTCGTTTCTCTGCCATGCCCACAGCTTACGCCCACCCACGTCCCGGCGCTACCCCTGTGGATTTCAAACTGCACCACTACCCGCGGGCGAGATTCTGTTATAGTGATGCGGTCGAATGTTGCAGATGTTGCGACTGATTCTGCCAGCTTCAATCGCTCAAGTGCAAGCGGCGTCTTGCGCAACAACCGGGATAGAGTCTCAAAAACGGTGATTTCCCGCGAATCCCTGATGACCAAGGCCGAGGAGGCACCTCCTTGCCAGGCTCCCGCTCGTGAGGGCAATCGGAACCTGCTGAAGAAGCTGGCGCTGACGATCTTCGCCCTCCTGTTTACAGCATCGCTTCTGGAAGCGGCGCTTCGCCTTGTCTTCTACCACAGTATGGATTTCTCCATGGAGATGTGGAAGTACGCAGTGCGGCTGAAGCGCCCCGTCTCCAACCCGAAGATGAGCTTCGCTCACCAGCCAAACAGCCATTCATTTCTGATGGGGACGGACGTGAGTATCAATTCACAAGGGCTTCGGGACCGCGAATATTCTCTGGAAAAACCCAGCGACGTCTACCGAATCTTGCTTGTGGGTGATTCGACAACCTTGGGATGGGGAGTGCCTCTGAAGGAAACCGCCGCGAAGATCCTGGAACGCGAGCTGAACGCCCAGAACATACCCGGTTACCGGCGATTTGAGGCCATCAACGCCGGCGTCGGCAACTATGACACGGTCCAGGAGGTCACCTATTACGAAACCCGGGGGCGAGACTTCCATCCCGACCTGGTCATCCTCGTCTACTTCATCAACGATCCGGAGCCAGTCCCGATAGAGAAAAGGGGTTTCCTTCTTGACCGGTCCTATCTTGTCGCCTTCTTAACCAACCGCTTCGATGGGGTGCTAAGACGCCTTGGCGCTCGTCCGGATTGGAAAACGTACTACGCGTCTCTGTACGATGACAATCTTCCCGGCTTCCAGGCATGCAAAGGGGCTCTGCAGGATCTGGCCGTTGCCACCCGCAATGACCATGCCAGGCTTCTCGTAGCTCTCCTGCCGGAACTGCACCAGATCAACGACCATTATCCCTTCGCTGCGGCCCATCAGAAGATCAAGGATGTGTTGGCACCGGCGCACGTACCGGTTCTGGATCTGATCGACGGGCTGCGAAACCACGGTCCGGAAAGTACCCTCTGGGTCACACCCCTGGACGACCACCCCAACGGCAAGGCTAACGCTCTGATCGCTGCGCAGTTACGAGGTTGGATCGTTAGCCAACTGGCGGGCAATCACTAGCTGGAAGTGTTAAAGTATATCGACCGGAGCGTATAACCATGTCCTTCCTATCGAGCGCAGCCCGTCGGTTTGGGATCGCGGGCGAGCTGCTGTCGTTCTTGATGGCCAACAAGCGTTGGTGGATGCTGCCGATGATCGGCGCCCTGTTGCTGTTCGGGATCTTGCTGGTGGTGGCGCAGAGTTCGGCCATCGCGCCTTTCATTTACACTCTGTTCTGACCATGAAGGGTCGGGTATTCGACGATTTTCTTGAAGGCAGAGCCACGCAGCAAGGCCGAAGTGCCTTGCCCGGAGTGGATGAATGTTTCTAGCGCTGTACTTCGTTGTCGTGACGTCGGCGACGGGGCTGTTGGCGATTGTGGCCGCCAAGCGGAAGGCCGGGCGGCGTAAGTCCTACCGCATCTTTGCGGCGGGTTTCGGCGTTCTTTGCGGATACCTGATGGCAGAATTGGCGGTGACTGCCTACCACGGGTTTTCCTGGGCAGGAAGCTCGATGTGGCTCTTTGACGAATCGGGCAAGACCGTGCATTTCGATCCCATCCGGGGCTGCATGCTGACCGAACAACCCTCGCGTTGGGGCCGTATCACCGAGGGAACGTTCGAGTACGTGGCGTCTTTGAAGGGCAATTCGCAGGGATTTCCCACCCGGACGGATTTCGGCCCAGCGCGGCCCGACGGTTCGACGCGGCGCATTGCTGTCTTGGGGGACTCGTTTTCTGCCGGCGATTTCCTGGAGATGAATTGGCCGGACCGGGCCCAGGCTCTCGCAGAAGCAGGCGGGGAAAAATTGCAGATGCTTAATTTCTCTCTCGAGGGCATCGGCCTGGCTAACTGGTGGAGCATATTGACTCGCCTGGTCGCGGCTCAAAACTATGAGCTGGACGGAATTGTGTTTGTTGTCTCACCCAACGATCTGGAACGCAAGTTTTCGGTTCAGGAACACCGCGGCTATCGTAGCCACATGTGGCGGACTTGTGAGAACTGGGACCCACAGACCTATCCGACCACGTTCGATCAGACCACGAGCTGCCCGGTGTCGGTGGAACACGCCTACGTAGTTTCCGATAGCGAGTTCGAGCAGGCTCTTAACAAGAAGTGGCCTGCATCGGTACCACGGTCGGAGCTTCGGCCGGTGCTGGGGAAACAGATTTTCAATTTATTGGACTGGTGGTCGGAATCGGTGCAGGCAGCGTTGTGGAAGGCCCCCCCGTTCGATCCGGAACAGGATCGTTTGATCGAAGACATCCGCCGGTTTGTCTCCAGTCGCAAGGTGCCGGTGTTGGTTGTGTTCCTTCCTACCTGGGAGCAACTGGTGAAGTCCACATGGAAGAAAGACCCTAACCGGACCGAGACTATGGCTTTTGCCAAGGAGATCGGGGCCAGCTTCGTGGACGGGAGTGAAGCTTTTGCCAGCATGCAGCCCGGAGAGGTTCGTAAGTGCTTCTTTGCACACGATGGCCACTGGAACCAGGCGGGCTCCGACCGTTTTGCCGAATTCATGCTTGGCTTGATTCCGCGCTCGTTGCCGAACCAACTCCAAGCGTCCCGGTAGCTGGCCATTGGAAGCGGAGTAGACGAATGTTTCTTGCGATGTACTTCGTTGTTGTGACGGTTGCGGCGGCGTTCCTTGCGATTCGAGCTGCAAGACTGAGAGCCAGCCAGCACCGGTCTTTCCGAATCTATGCGGCTGCCTTCGGCGTTGTTTTCGGATACTTACTTGCAGAGCTCGCAGTGACTGCGTACTACGGGTTTTCGTGGGCGGGAACGTCGCTTGCCCTGTGGGACGAACCTGGCAAGACCGTGCACTTCGACCCGATTCGGGGGTTCATCTTAACCAAACAACCCTCGCGTTGGGGCCGTATCACCAACGGCACGTTCGAGTACGTCGCATGGTTGAAAGGGAATTCGCAAGGATTCCCGAGCCGGACGGATTTCTCTCCTGCGCGGCCCGACGACTCGACTCGACGTGTTGCTGTCTTTGGGAATTCGTTTTCTGCCGCGGAGTATCTTGAAACGAACTGGCCGGATCGAACCCAGGCTCTGGCAGAAGCGAGTGGGGAAAAAGTGCAACTGCTCAACTTTTCCCTTGGCGGGGTGGGGCTGGCGAACTGGTGGAGCATTCTGACGCGACTGGTCGCCGCTCAAAACTACGAACTGGACGGAATTGTCTTTGTTGTCTCCCCCAACGACCTAAGCCGCAAATTCTTGGTTGCAGAGAACCATGGTGCTAGCGACACGTGGCGCTATTGCCCGAGCTTAGATCCGCAGACCTACCCGACAACGCTGGAGCAAACTAGGAACTGTTCTTATACCTGGGCAAATACCTACATGATCTCCCACAGTGAGTTTGAGCAGGCCCTGCACAAAAGGTGGCCTCCTTCGGTTCCGCGGTCGGAAGTTCGGCCAGCGCTGGCAAACCAGGTTTATGACTATTTTGACCGATTGTTGGAATCCAGCCAGAAAGCGCCGGAAAAGGCTCCTGGATTCGGTCCGGAACAAAGGCGTCTGATCGAGGACATACGTCTGTTTATCTCCAGCCGCAAATTGCCGGCGTTGATTGTGTTCCTTCCCCCGCGAGATCGATTGGTCAGGTCCACATGGGAGAGCGATCCAAGCCGTGCTGACACGATTGCTTTTGCGCAGGCGATCGGCGCCAAGTTCGTGGATGGGAGCAGAGCTTTTGCGAACATGCAACCGGCCGATGTTCGAAAGTGCTTCTTTCCTTACGATCCCCATTGGAATCAGGCTGGATCCGATCGCTTCGCCAAATTTATGCTGGACTTGATTCCGCGGGCGTTTCCGGACCGGCTCCAAGCGTCCCGGTAACTGACCGAGCCGGAAGTGTTAGAGTATAGGAGCGAATGACCATGCCCTTCTTGTCGAGTGTCGCCCGTCGTTTTGGGATCGCGGGCGAACTCCTCTCGTTCTTGATGGCCAACAAGCGTTGGTGGATGCTGCCGATGATCGGCGCCCTGTTGCTGTTCGGGGTGCTGCTGGTGGTGGCGCAGAGTTCGGCCATCGCCCCTTTTATCTACACTCTGTTCTGACGATGAAATGTCGGTTGTTTCTCGTGAGCAGAGTCAGCGTGTCAAGGGCCAATATTCCTTCAAGGGAGTAGATGATGTTCCTGGCGATGTATTTCGTTGTCTTGACGTTGGTAGCGGTGTTGCTTGCGATCCGAGCTGCAAGACTGAGAGCCAGGCAGCACAGGTCTTTCCGAATCTATGCGGCTGCTTTCGGCATTGTTTTCGGATATCTACTCGCAGAATTCGCAGTGACTACGTATTTCGGGTTATCGTGGGCAGGAACCTCGATGTGGTTTTTTGACGAATCGGGCAAGACCATGCACTTCGATCCGATTCGGGGCTATGTGCTGACCAAACAACCCTCGCGTTGGGGCCGTATCACCAACGGTACGTTCGAGTACGTCGCGTGGCTGAAGGGGAATTCGCAAGGATTCCCGAGCCGAACGGATTTCTCTCCTGCGCGGCCCGACAGCTCGATTCGGCGCATTGCTGTCCTTGGCAGTTCGTACTCTGCTGGGGATTACCTGGACACGAGTTGGCCAGATCGAGCCCAAGCTCTTGCAGAAGCGGGCGGGGAACAATTGCAGTTGCTCAACTTTTCCCTCGATGGCCTCGGGCTGGCAAACTGGTGGAGCATACTAACCCGGCTGGTCGCGCCTCAGAACTACGAACTAGACGGAGTTGTGTTCGTTGTTTCCCCCCACGATCTAGATCGCAAATTTGTGGCTGTGGAACACCGCGACGGTCGCCCCAGAATGTGGATTTGCCAGGACTGGGATCCACGGACCTATCCGGCAACACTCGAACAGACCAAGTCGTGTCCTGACGTGGCGAAAGATGCCTTCATAGTCTCCGACAGTGAGTTTGAGCAGGCCCTGAATAAGAAGTGGCCTCCATCGGTCCCGCGGTCGGAGCTTCGGCCGGTGCTGGGGAAGCAGATTTACGAGCATTTGGACCGGTGGTCGGACTCCATACAGGAAGCGCTGTGGAAGGGGCCAGGCTTTGACCCGGAACAGGCGCATTTGATCGAAGACGTCCGTCTGTTTCTCTCCAGTCGCAAGTTGCCGGCGGTTGTTGTGTTCCTTCCCTTCCGGGATCGATTGGTCAACTCAACCTGGGAGAGCGATCCCTATCGTGCCGAGACGCAGGCTTTTGCGAAACAGATCGGCGCCAGGTTCGTGGATGCGAGCGGAGCTTTTGCGAACATGAAACCGGCAGATGTTCGAAAGTGCTTCTTTTCTTACGATCTCCATTGGAACCAGGCTGGATCCGACCGATTCGCCGAATTCATGCTGGACTTGATTCCGCGGGCGTTTCCGAACCAGCTCCAAGCGTCCGGGAGACGGACCGCGGATGGTCCGAGGCAAGCGGGCAGGCAGCCGGGAAGATTCTGATATAGTCGAACACGGGAGAAATGGAAGGTACCTGTTGGCCGCCATCGGGATGGAATCCCGCGGCGCGATGCCTGCCCCGGAAGGCGCGAACGAAGAATGGCTCCCGGAAAACCTGATGAAGAACCTCACGGACTCAAGGCCTTACCAAGCTCCTGAGCGGGACTGCACGCGTCGCATCTTATTTTGGACGGTGGTGGCCGCCTTGGCCGTCCGCCTGGTGGTGGTCGGCTTCGTCTATCCGGGCTTCCTGGATCCCGGCCGAGATCATTGGGAGTTCGGCTACGAGACCGGCAAGATCGCCCGCTCAATTGTTCTGGGTCAGGGGTTCAGCAACCCGATGTACTGGACCAACAGCGGCCCTACTGCGGAGATCGCCCCGGTTTTCCCCTATCTGCTCGCCGGCATCATGGCGGTGTTGGGAATCTACACCAAGGCGAGCGCGCTGGCGATGCTGGCGTTGAATAGCCTCTTCTCGGCGCTTACTTGCATCCCTATCTTTTTTCTCGCGAAAAGAACTTTCGGCTTACGCGAAGCACGTTGGGCGGCCTGGATCTGGGCGTTCTATCCCTACGCCGTGTACTACTCCGCGGACTCGATGTGGGACCATGCCCTCACCGGCCTGCTTCTGGCCTGCCTGCTCTTGCTCGCGCTGCATCTGCAAAGCTCGACCCGACTGTGGGAGTGGGCTGGGTTTGGATTGCTCTGGGGCTTCAGCGCGCTCACCAATCCCGTTGTGCTGGGCACTCTGCCGTTTCTGGCCGGATGGGTTTGCTATCGCCTGCGGCGGCAAGGCCGAAGCTGGAGGTTTCCAGCAGGCACCGCTGTTTTCGCCGTGATCATTGCCCTTGCCCCTTGGCTGATTCGCAACTACCGCGCTTTTCATCAGCCAGTTTTTCTGAAGGATGGTTTCCCCATTGTGTTTCTCGATGGGAACTTCGGGAATACGGTGCATTGGTGGAACGGGGCGCTGGATCCGTGTGGCAGCGCTGCGGAGTTGGCGGAATTTCAGCGCGTGGGCGAGCAGGCGTACATGGGTGAGAAGCGGCGCCAGATGTTCGCCCTCATCAAGAGCGAGCCGGGGATGATCTTGTGGCGTTCGGTTCGCAGGTTCGTGTACATGTGGACAGGGTATTGGAGTCTGCGCCGGGAATATCTGCGCGAAGAGCCGTTCGACCCGCCAAACATCGTCTTTTGTTCGGCGTTCACTCTGCTCGCAGTTTTGGGCTTGAGCAAAGCCTTCCGAAGGAACCCTGAGAAGGCGATGCCGTACGTCCTTGTGCTGGTTGTGTATCCAATGATTTACTACTTTACGCATTCCGACATCGCTTACCGGCATCCCTTGGATCCGGAAATTGTGATTCTCGGTTCCTATGCCGTGGTTTCCTGGCTGCGAGCCAGACAGGGCAGCGAAAGTCGATCCCGGCTCCCCCGCACGGACATGGAGCCGTCGCTGACGTCCGGGACCGAGGTGGGATGCTGATTTTGGCGGTCACGTCCAGCCTCCGATGAGAGGATGAGAAGGTCTTCACGATCCAAGTCGGGTAAAACGCCGCGTCCGCCCGACATCTGCGTGGTGGGGGGCGCAGGTCGAGTCGGCTTGCCGCTGTCGGTCGTATTTGCCAGCAAGAAGCGGCGAGTTCTGATCTACGACCTGAACCAGCAATCCATGGACATCATCCGCAGTGGGAGGATGCCTTTCCGCGAGCAGGACGCGGACCCGCTGCTGCGGGAGGCTCTTTCGCAGGGACTGCTCAGCTTTACCAGTCGTGCCGACGACGTGGCGGGCGCGCAGGCAGTAGTGATCACCATTGGCACTCCCGTGGACGAGTTCCTGACTCCTTCCTTGCGCGTCATGACTCGCTGCCTGGATGATCTGCTTCCATTCCTCTCCCCCAAGCAGCTCATCGTGATCCGTTCCACGGTCTACCCCGGCGTGACAGACTCCATGGCGAAGTACGCGCAGTCGCGGGGCAAGATCCTGAAACTCGCATTTTGTCCGGAGCGCATCGTGGAAGGTCACGCCATTGAAGAGTTGCAGAGCCTTCCCCAGATTGTGAGTGGAACCACCGCCGAAGCGGAAGACGATGCGGCGGCGCTGTTCAGCCTGATCGCACCGCAGGTGGTGCGACTGGCCCCCATGGAAGCGGAGCTGGTCAAGCTGTTCAGCAACGCCTATCGCTACATCGAGTTTGCGGTGAGCAATCAGTTCTACATGATCGCCAGCGCCGCCAACGTCGACTACTACCGGATTTTGGAAGGTATGAAGCGCGACTATCCGCGGTCCCGGGATTTTCCTCGCGCCGGCCTGACCGCGGGGCCTTGCCTGTTCAAAGACACCATGCAGTTGGCCAGCTTCTACCGCAATCAGTTCGGCCTGGGTTTTGACGCCATGCTGGTCAATGAGGGGATACCGCAATTCATCGTCGATCGGCTGGACGCGCAGTACCCTCTGGAGAAAATGACCGTGGGATTGCTGGGCATGGCATTCAAGGCGGAGAGCGACGATCCGCGCTTCTCGCTCAGTTACAAGCTGAAGAAGATCCTGGCGATTCGCGCCAAGTCGGTGTTGACCACGGACCCGTACGTTCAGAGCGATCCCGCCCTGCTCCCGCTCGAGGAGGTGGTCCGCGGAAGCGACATTCTGATTCTGTGCGCGCCCCACCGCGCCTATCGCAATCTGGATCCGGGGCATAAGATCATCGTGGACATCTGGAACTTTTGGGGAAAGGGCGGTCTGTTCACGCGCAGCCGCGCCGATGGCGCTTCTTCGCGAGAGTAAGGGTTGGAGCTTCTACGAATCGGCGTCATTGGTGCAGGATTCGGGCAGCAGGTCCATGTGCCCGCGTTCCGCGCGGACTCCCGCTGCCGCGTGGTCGCACTCTGCGCCCGTACCCGGGAGCACGCCGCGCGCGCGGCCGAACGGCTGGATATTGCGCATGCTTATGGAGACGCGGGCAAGATGCTAGCTAGCGGCGAGGTGGATGCGGTTTCCATTGCCGTGCCGCCGGCGCTGCAGCCCGATTTGGTGATCGCTGCGGCCGAGGCAGGCAAACACGTCTTCTGCGAGAAACCGCTGGCAGCGGACCTGCCCACGGCGGAGCGGACCCTAGCCGTTGTCCAGAAGTCGGGCGTTGTCCACGCCATGGATTTCCTTTTTCCCGACATTCCTGTCTGGCAACAGGCGCGGTCGGTGCTGGCGGCGGGCGCTTTGGGCGCGCTGCGGCACGTTGCCGTGTCCTGGAGAGTGGAGACCTACGCCTTTACTCAGGGCCTGGATTCGTGGAAGAGGCGCAGCGCAGAAGGGGGAGGAACTCTGAGCAATTTGGTGTCTCACAGTCTGTATTATCTGGAATGGCTGCTGGGACCAGTGAGGCGAATGGCCGCCCATCTTACACCGCGCGAGACTGCGGGCGAGGCGCGGGTCGATGCCTGGCTGGAGCTGGCATCGGGGTGTCCCGTGTCCGTCTCGGTCGCGGCCGATGCCTTCCTGGGCTCAGGCCATCGCCTGGAAATCTACGGTGACCAGGGGACATTAGTGCTGGAGAATCGAACCAGGGATTACGTCAATGGGTTTGAATTGTCGGTCGGGACACGCGCAACGGGCGTCTTCTCGACACGGCCGGCGGAGGCGTTGGCGTACGTGGACGGGCGTATCGGGGCGGCCAGCGCCATCGTCCGGCGGTTCGTGGAGGCGATTCTGAGCGGCGCGGCGGTCGAGCCCAACCTCGCCCACGGCCTTCGTGTCCAGCATCTGATGGCCGCCGCCCGCGCCGCAGACCGCAGCGGCGGCTGGCAGCCGGTATGAGGCCGCATTGTCGAACAACGTGATGGAACTCGACATCGTCATCCCCGTCTTCAACGAAGGCGACAACATCCTCGCCGTGCTGTCGTCCTTGCAGGAGCATGTCCGTACGAGTTTCCGCGTGCTGCTTTGCTACGACCACGATAGCGACACTACGTTGGCGGCGGTGGCTGACGCCTCGGCCTTTTCGTTTCCTCTGCGCCTGGTCAAGAACCGCGGCCGGGGGTCTCACGGCGCGGTGGTGACAGGATTTGAGGAGAGCAGTGCGCCGGCCGTGCTCGTCATGCCCGCCGACGATGATTACAATGCGACGCGAATCGATGCCATGGTTCAGCAGTTTCGCTCGGGATGCGAAATTGTCGCGGCCAGCCGCTTCATGCCCGGCGGCTGCATGAAAGGATGTCCCTGGCTCAAGGCCCTCCTGGTGCGGTCGTCCGCTTTTGTCCTGTACCACGTAGCGCGTGTGCCGACGCATGACCCGAGCAACGGGTTTCGCATGTTCTCCCGGCGGGTGCTTGAAACCATTCCCATCGAATCGACCGTGGGGTTCACCTACAGTCTGGAGCTGCTGGCCAAGTGCCATCGTCTGGGCTGGAAAATTGGCGAGATCCCCGTGGCCTGGTACGAGCGCCGGCGCGGCGCCAGCCGATTCCGCTTGCTGAAGTGGCTGCCGCACTATCTGGTGTGGTTCCTTTACTGCTTCGAAACTGCTTTGGGGCTGAAGCAGGCGGCGTCGGTCAGGCTTAAGGGTGCGGCATGTCGTTGAAGACCTATCTGGTAACCGGCGGCGCGGGTTTTCTGGGCAGCGCCCTGGTGCGACGCCTGCTGCGTGAGGGGAATCGCGTGCGCGTTTTCGACAATGGCTCGCGCGGGTGCAGCCGCCGCCTCGAGGATTTGACCGGCGAGTTCGAGTATGTGGCTGGAGATGTCCGGGACCGGGAAGCGCTGGGACAGGCGTTGCGCGGGGCCGATTGTGTGTGCCATCTGGCGTTTGTCAACGGGACAGAGTTCTTCTACACCAAGCCGGAGCTGGTGTTGGAAGTGGCTGTCAAAGGCATCACCAACGTGCTGGATGCGTGCCTCGAACACCAAGTCCCCGAGCTGGCGCTGGCGTCGAGTTCCGAGGTTTATCAGGACCCGCCATCCATCCCTGCAAGCGAAGCGGTTCCGCTATCCATCCCCGATCCGACGAATCCGCGCTACTCTTACGCCGCCGGCAAGATCATCAGCGAGATGATGGCGCTCAGTTACGGCCGCACCCGATTGCAGCGCGTGCTCATCTTTCGGCCGCACAACGTCTATGGCTCGGACATGGGATGGGAACACGTGATCCCGCAATTTGTGCTGCGCATGCGCAGGCTGCTCCGCCCCGATTGCGATACCGTCCGCTTCCCCATTCAGGGAACGGGCGAGCAAACGCGGTCTTTTGTTTTTATCGAGGATTTCATGGATGGCTTGATGGCGGTGCTCCGGGGTGGCATGCACTTGGGGATTTACAACATCGGCACGCAGGAGGAAATTACGATCGCGGAGCTGGCACACATGGTGGGCGCTTACTTCGGCAAGCGCGTGGAAGTCGTTCCCGGTCCGCCGGCGCCGGGCGGCGCTCGCCGCCGCTGTCCTGATATCGGTAAGATCCAGGCGTTGGGATATCGGCCGAGGGTTTCCCTGCGGGATGGCCTGGCGATTACGGCGAAATGGTATGAAGAGAACTCCGATTTAGCGCCAACACCCAGAGAGGAAAAATAAATGGCTGTCTTGGATACAGCACCCCTGGCGGCCCGCACCGGCGCGAGCGTGGTGGTGGAACGCTGCCAAGTTTGCAATTACGCTCCCTTGTCGCAAGTCCTGTTTCTCGGGTACCTGCCGCCGGTGAACCAGATGAGAATCATCGGCGAGTTGCCGCACGAGCAACCGGCTTATCCCGCCCTGGTGCTTTCGTGTCCGCAATGCAGCCTGGTTCAGCTCGGGCTCATTGTCGACAAGGAGATTCTCTTTCCCCCCGATTATCCCTATACCAGCGGCACCACCAAGAACCTGCGGGACAACTTCGCGGAGCTTTACGCCGAGTCTCAAACCATCGTCCCGATGGGGCCGCAGGACTTAGCCATCGACATCGGATCGAACGACGGCACACTGCTCAGCAACTTTCAGCGCGGCGGACACCGGGTGCTGGGTATCGAGCCCAGCCAGGTGGGGAACCTGGCAAACCAGCGCGGCATTCCGACCACCATCGCCTTTTTCGATCGCGGCCTGGCAGAGCAAATCCGAAAGCAGCACGGGCCGGCGAAGATCATTACGGCAACCAACGTCTTCGCCCACATCGAGCACATCCACGACGTCGTCGAAAGCATCCTTCTGCTATTGGACGAGAAGGGCGTCTTCATTTCGGAATCGCATTACCTGCTTGCCCTGGTAGAGACGCTCCAGTACGACACCATTTACCACGAGCATCTGCGTCATTACTCGCTGCAGAGCCTGCAATATCTCCTCCGGATGCATGGCCTGGAGGTGATCCACGCCCGGCGGATTCCGACCCATGGCGGCTCCCTGCGCGTGTATGCCGCACGCAGCGGGGCGTATCGCGTCCAGCCCTCGGTGGGCGAGATGTTGAAGCATGAGGCGGCTGGTCTGAATGAGGAACGCCTAAGACATTTCAAAAGCAGAGTGGTGCAGTCCAAGCTGGAGTTGTACAGCCTGCTGTGCGAGATCAAGAAACAAGGGCGGCGGATTTACGGAATTGGCGCCCCGTCACGCGCCAGCACTCTGATCAACTATCTGGGTCTGGATGACGGGATTCTGGATTGCGTTGTCGAGATTGCAGGCTCGCTCAAGATCGGCAAGTACATGCCCGGGACACTGATTCCGGTGCTGGAGGAAGCCCGTCTCTATGAGGAGCAGCCGGAATACGCTCTGCTGCTGTCGTGGCATATCGCCGGCGAGCTGACTCCCAAGCTCAGGCAGAAGGGTTACAAGGGAAAGTACATCTGTCCCTTGCCGGCGCCCGAGATCATTTAAATCGGAGCTTCTCAGCCCGCTTACTGGCCTGCGCCCTTGGCCGGGGCTGGAAGCGATGCTTCGCTGAGGGTTTTGGCGATGTCTTTGGCCAGATCGTCAGTGGCCTTCAGATTCTCGCCGAAGATGCGCACCGTGCCCTGCACGTCTTTTTCGAGCACCGCGTTGCCGTCGCGGGTCGTCACTTTCAGGTGCACCTTGACCTTGGTAGCTCCTCCCACCGTGGTCACCGCTCGCTTGGTCTGGCTCCCGCGCTCGAAGTTCAGCAGCGTCATGTGCAGAACCAGCAGATTGGGAACGCCGTCCGTCTGGTGGTCGCCGCTGCGGAAGACCTCCTGGAACTTGTCGGTCTTGACCAATTGAGTAACCAGGTTTTCGTAGGTGGCCATGCTGAAGTCGGGCGGGAGCTGTCCTTCCTCCGCCTGGATCGGCTCTACCTGGATGGCCCAGGGAGAGGTTGTGGGCTGCGGCTTTTCCTCAGCGAATCCACGTGCGCTGATCCCCAGACAGAAAACGCACAGGAGCAATGCTGGGCCACCGATGCGGACCAGCGTGGCAGAGATGAAGGTTCGATTCGATTTCATTGCTTGGTGCCTCCGGCATCGGGTTTCTCAGGCTGGCTCGCCACCGGGATAGAAACGTGCACGCCCAAGTCCACCAGTTGTTTCTTCAGGACCGTCGCCTGGCCCAGGGGCATGGTAAACACGACCCCATGGAGCCCGCCATTGGCGTCACGATACTCGATCGTCAGGCTGTCCAGCTTTTCGTGGGAAAACAGGCTGACTACCCGGCCCCCTCCGTAGGGCACGCCCATCTTGAGGACGGTAAGCGCCTTGCCGCCGGTCTGGCGGCTGTCCTGCGCGGTGAAAACATCCTGAATGGAGGCGATTGCTATGGTCCCGTGCGCGCCGCTGGCTGTGAAGTCCAGCCCGCCGGGCTGGACGGTAAGAGTGCCACGGAGATTGCGCTTCACGCCTTCCAGACCCAGGATGTGCGTTGAGCGAACCCCGGACACCCCCTGGGAAGCTGAAGTGTCGGTCTGCCCGAACAGGCTCGTGCAGAGCAGGAGAAGCAGCGACAGCAAGAGAAAAATGCACGCGCGAGGGTTCTTGTGCAAGTTTGGCATAGTCTTCCTTGGTTCTTCTCTGAGGTGGAGAGGAAAAGGAACCCTACTCCCTAAAAGCCCCGGTGTCAATCAGAGTCTGAGGAGGGTGCCAAACATCGTCAGAGGGCTGGCTTCTGCTGTTCTATCCACTGCTGGATGGGGCTCGTGTCCGCTCGCGGATCGAAGCGCAAACCAACTAGCTTGCTACGTGTCCACCGGACGACCGCGGCAATTCTGATCATGGATCCTGACGGCAGGGCGAAGGTGAGTTGGACCGGCTGCGATGGCAAAAGCAAAGGCGCATTCTCCAAGGACATTCCTGCGGTTCCCAATTGCACGCTTCGGGCTATACCCAATTGCACGCTTCGCGCTATCAAGGTTAGTTCGTGGCCGTCCACCCTGACCACCGTGGCCAGTGGCACTCGTGGGGCTTGCCGGGGGCGGACGAAGACTGCTTTCATCGCGTCAGTTCCCGACGCACGTCTCGCGAAAGAAAAGAGGCCACGAACGGCTTGGCTGAGTTCCATCTTGCTTCGACCTGAGCCAGAACTCTAAGCCGGAAGAGAGGTAAACGAAAGAGCACCTTGGTACAGGGCAACGCCCGCGCCTACCAGGTCTGTCCTCACGCTCCGGAAGGACAGGGTCCCGAACAGCCTGTGGTGGACGCGGGCCCGAGGGAATGGTCTCTCGCCCTTCTGCCATCGCTCGCCCTTGTTGTTCCAGCTTCGTGGCTAATCCTCGGGAGAGCGGCTGTGATGTTTGGACACTGGCGCGGATCGCCGGGCACAGTTCGATAACCATTTCCAGCCGTTAGGTTCGCCCCTCCGAAGGTGCCGTGCTCGCGGCAGTCACGAAGCTGGGTGGGCACAAATCTGGGCACACTGCCGAAATGAAGAAACTGCCCCAGCCAGCAGAGAGCCGGGAGTGGCAGCGGCGAAAGAGGGTTACTGGCGCGCCCGAAGGGACTCGAACTTGAGGCGCCTTGCGGGCGTGAGCGGAGCGCGCAGCGCGGAGCGGGAGCCCGCAGCCGAAATCCTGAGCGCAGCGAAGGACCTGAAAGACAAGAATCTGGCGCGCCCGAAGGGACTCGAACCCCTGACCTATTGCTCCGGAGGCAATCGCTCTATCCATCTGAGCTACGGGCGCGCTCGCAGCCATTATAACGTTTGTGGGCGGCCGGCACATGAGCTCCGCTCTCCGGCTGGGCCTTTCCCGGTTGACATCGACAGCGGTTTCGGCATAGTTTGATGGGCGGAGCGAGCAGCGTTCCCTCTCCTCTTTCAGATCTTCTGAGCTAAGTCAGACCCATCTGAAGATTTTTCTCCTTAGCCCAACCGCAGCCCGAAACGACGGGCGGTCGAGGTGCCTCTCAGGATCAGCGAGCCGAAGCGATAGCGCCCGGGGCCGGTATCCATGCTGCGCGTGCCCCTGCGCCCTGCGGACTCTGCGCCGCAAGGCATCGGAAAGGAAAACATGAAGAAGATTTTCGTCGGCAACCTCTCGTTCAACATGACGGAAGGCGAGCTTCGGTCGCTGTTCGAGCCCTACGGAAGCGTGGAGAGCGTGCTGATCGTGACCGACCGCAACACGGGCCGGTCGCGCGGTTTCGCCTTCGTGGAGATGGCGGACAGCGGCGCCGCCGACCAGGCTATCACTGCTCTGCATGGCAAGGAGTTGGGCGGGCGTGCCCTGACCGTGAACGAGGCCCGTCCCAAGATGGATCGTGGCGGCGGACCGCGCGGCGGAGGCGGTGGCCGAAGGGACGACTACCGCGGCCATGCGCGGCAGCCTCGCGAGCCGCGCTGGTAAGCCGGCGCCTACGATCCCACCAGCACCATGGGCAGGGTCGGAGTGGCGGACCCGCCTTCCGGCTCGATGGTGACGGCAAACGTGCGGGCCTCCACGCCCGCCGTCAGCGGCGGCATCATCACCACGGCGTTGCCCTGCGGATCGGGCTTGAACATCCCGGCGGGCATGGGCTTCTCGCCGTGCATCGGCACCAGCCATAGCTCGTACGTCTTGGCGGGCGCGAGCGGCGCCAGATTGCTGGCCATGAACACCAGGGCGCCATTGCGCGGCATGTAGATGGCTTTGCCGGCGGGCTCCCGCACCCCAGCACGCGCAACACCGGCGCGTGCTGGGGACCCCGGCTGCGGCCTGGCTTGGGCTGCGGCCAGCGTGACGTGCATGGCGCCGGGATCGGTAAGCAGCGCCAGCAAGTGCTTGGCTTCCTCGACGGCAGCCTGGGTGCGTGCGGCGTCCGCCCGCAAAGCTTCCAGGCGGTCGCGCTGGCGCACATTCTCTCGCCAGAGCAGAATGGCGAAGATCGCCAGCACCAGCGAGGCAAATACCGGGGCCACGGTCCACCAGCGGCGGCGTGTCAGGACAGTGCGCAGGGACCGCGGTTCGCGACCGATGGCTTTCAGCAGCCGCTGGCGCGCACGTTGCGGCGGTGAGGGTCCGGCGGTGGTCAGCGCCAGCAGAGCCATGTCACCTTCGAGCCGCGCCAGTTCCTGGCGGCAGGCGGCGCATTCCTCAAGATGACGCTCCAGCGAGTCTACCGCGCTGCCTTCCAGCGAACCCAGCGCGTACAGGGCCAGGTCTTCCGCGAACTGTTCGTGTGTCGTCATGTGCTCAAAGCCCGCCGCAGCGCCAGGAGCGCGGCGCGGATCCGTGTCTTTACCGTACCCAGAGGCTCGCCAGTCTGGGCCGCGATCTCGGAGTGGGTCATGCCTTCAAAGAAGGCCAGCTCCAGCGTCGTGCGCTGATTTTCCGGCATGGCGCGCAGGCTGGCGCGCACCTTCTCCAGGGCGCGGACACGCTCGGCGCCCTCCTCCAGATCGGCCTCGATGGCGATCACCACATCCTCCAGGTCTGTCTGCGGGCGGCGTTTACGCAGGGTGTCGATGGCGCGATGGCGCGCGATCACCGCCAGCCAGGGCCCCAGGCCGCCGCGGCGAGCGTCAAAGCGGGCGGGGTGCCTCCACAACTGCATGAACACTTCCTGGAGCACGTCTTCGGCCGCGCCCGTATCGGCCAGCACCCGCAGGGCCACAGCGTAGACCAAGGGGGAATAGCGGTCGTAGAGTTCCGCCATCGCGTCCTGTTCTCCGGAGCGAAGGCGGGCGATCAACGCCGCGTCGGCCGCAGTTCCCGGAGAACCGGCATTTGGCTTGCCGGTGCGGTCGGCGGAACCCGGTTGTAACCCCGCAGTGCTCAACTCGCTCTCTTATCAGGTACGTGAGATCGGCCCCTGGCAGATTGCCGGACCTCCCCAGCATTTCGACGGGTTACCATCCGGCTTCTCATACGTCTCGTACATCAGCAGTCAAAGCCCAGTGCTCCCAGGCCACCGAATCAACGTTAGCAGCAATCGCCGGGCGCAACAAGCGATGGCAACTCGGCGGGCAATCCCCGCCCAAGGAGCAGCCATGAAGAGGATCCTTAGCGTTTCGGCCCTGATCGCCCTGCTGGCCATCGGGGTCCTGGCCAAGAACCAGCGGTGGACCGGCTACGTCAGCGATGCCAAGTGTGGCGCCAAGCTGGATCCGGCCTGCGCCAAGAAGTGTATTGAAGCAGGGGAGAAGGTGGTGTTCGTCAACGATGGCGACAAGGCTGTGATCCCGGTTGCCAATCCCGAGAGGCTCAAGGATCACGTGGGCCAGCATTTGCTGGTCGAGGGCAGGATAGAAAACGACGTGCTCACCGTCACCAATGTCAAGATCATGAACGAAGAGAAAAAGGTCAGCAACTCCACCTACTGAACCTCAGGGACGCCACGAACCGTCACGAATCTGATTCCCGTCCAAGCCGGGAGGTGCCGGTCCGTGGTGTTTCTCGCCCTCGTAAGCTGCGCGGCGTTACAATCTACACATGGTTAATCGGTCGCGACCGGAGTCTAACCGCGAGGAGGTCATTTGATGACGAACTGGAAGCGGGCCCTCAGCTTCGGTTGCCTGGGCGCAAGTGCGTTCCTGCTTGTGACCGGACGCAAGCCGGCTGCCGGCCTGCTGGCGGGAGTCGGCTTGGCCGCCTTGGCCTCGGAGTACCCTGAGCACCTGCAGCGCTTCTGGGAGCGCGCTCCCGAATACATCGATAAAGGCGACCGGGTGCTGAGTATGGCCTCAACCTTCCTCGAGCGTCTGGCGGAGCACCGCGCTCTGCGCCCGGACTCACCGTACGTCGTCTAGCTGCGGCTCATTGTCGATGCTTTACTTCAGCGCTGGCGATTCTGCGCTGGCCGGCTGACCCTCCGCGACGCGGACCTTGCCGGTTTCGTCCACGTAAAACGCCCGGTGATCCGGATCGAACTGCTTAGGAATCAAGACCAGCCAATAGGCCTCGGCCTTGCCGTGGAACTGCACGGTATAGGCGCCGCGGTCGGTATTGGCCATTCGCCGGGTGAAGGAGCCGGAGTGGACCAGCGCTTCCAGCGAGGTGGCATACTGGCCATACTTCTTCTTGTAGTTCTTCTGCGCATTGACCACGGTGTGCATATATCCCAGGCTGACGGACTCATCCTGGGAGCGGGCGGGGGCGGTGGCCGGGGCGCCCGTTTGCGCCACGACTGCCACCGAAACCACAGCGATTGCCAGTAAAACCACCGAAATCCGCGTACGCATCCGGGAATCTCCCTCTTTGTGACTAAAGGACAGGCACTAAAGCATGAATGGATATGGTACTCCGCACTTTCCCTTTTGCCCAAACGCAGTTATTCTGAGCGGGCAATTACTCAGTAATTCAAAAGGAAGTATGGTATGAAACCGGCTCCCGCCAAGAAACCGCGTATTCGTATCGCCGTTCTGGAAAGCGATCCCCTGCGCTTCGTGGGTTTCCGCGCGCTGTTCGATTCCGAATCCGACCTGGAGATTCTGGCCTCGAGCATCCCGGAGGTGCCGACCCTGGGCAGCGTGGATGTGGTGCTGCTGGGCAGCCGCAACGGCGTAAACCTGTTTGACACTATGGCTGGGCTGAAGGCGTCGCGCCCCGATCTGAAGATCATCGTTACCGGCTCGGGCGCCGATGACGAAACCATCCTCAAGGCCCTGGCCGCCGGAGCCAAGGGATACGTGGATGAGGCCGCCCCGCCCGCCGACTTTGTGCAGGCCATTCGCTGGGTGAACCAGGGATCGGTGTGGGCGCCGCGGCGTGTTCTCTCCATGTTCATCGAGCGCGTCACCACCTCGCCCGGGCGCATCTTTCCTGCTGGCCGCGTCACTTTCACCGATCGCGAGAAGGAAGTGCTGGAGCTGCTGGTCGCCGGGCGTTCCAACAAGGAGATTGGTTCGGTGCTGGGCATCGAGGAACGCACAGTGAAGGCCCACGTTGCCAAGCTGATGCGCAAAGTCGGAGTCCAGAACCGCATCGCGCTTTCGGTGCACGCCATCACGCACTCGCTGGTCACGGCGAAGTAGATTTTTTCAAGTTGCTTGCACTGGTGAATGACTTCGCGACAAACGCCTTTCCCCCGAATTTACTGACGGTCTGCGTGTTGTTTGGGCATTCGCCGGTTGTATCGAACTCTGGGCGATTGCATCGGCGGTCTCCCTAGGACCCCCTCCGCCTCCCGGTCACCTGCGACAAGAGACTTTAGAGCCCGCCTGCGCCGCCTTGCCGTTTTGGTCCGCCGTTGTCGGTAGGTTTGGACTGGGCGTGGGATAAGGAAGCCCCTTTCCCGCAACGCGTAAGGCGCCAAAATGGGACTCCTACACTGCCCTGCTTGCCAAAGCAAAAGGAAATCTCAGGTGAAATTCCGGGGCATTATCTGAACGACACGTGTGGACGGAGTTTCCACCTGTGCCAACCGGCGCGTAAGCAAAAATCTAAAGTGCCGACAAAACAGCCGGGTCAAGGGTTCCCGCAAGCCCTTGAGTGGATCAATGTCTCAGGGGAGGAGTCTGCCTTATGAGCCAGCTCAACGATATAAAACAGCGGATAGAAGAGAAGATTAAAGCCGATGGACTCGATGCGAAGGAAGTGAAAGGGAAGATCGGACTACGCTCAGGTAAAGTCCTGGCGTTTATTTCTGCCAGCACTCCGGACGATCCGGAGGCCATCGCCAAACTCAAGCAGGCCGCCAAAGAAGTGCTCAACCTCTACTTGTGAGGACTATTTGTATGAAATGGAACTCGATTCGGACCAAGGTTCTGGCCGCGTTGGTCGCCTGTCTGATTGTGGGCGTAGGCTGCATGCTGGCGCTGATGCACTACAGTTTCGAACGGAACGCGCAAGTCCTGGCGGCGGAGTCCGTCACTGGTTCTCAAAAGCTGTTCACCATCTTGGAGGCCAGGGAGATCAGCAAAATGACAGCCGTCAGCGAGGCGCTGATTATGAACCCGCAGGTCCGCGACGGCTTTGTGGCCAAGGACCGCACCCGCCTGCTCGAGTTAACGGCACCGCTGTATTCGAGCGTCAAGAGAGAAGGCGTAACGAACTGGATGTTCCACACGCCTGAGCCGGACATGACCGTCTTCCTTCGCCTCCACAACCCCCCGAAGTTCGGTGACCACCTGAACCGGTTCATGGACAAGGAAGTCGTGCGTACCCACGCCATGGTGACCGGAAACGAGTTGGCCAGGGCCGGCTTTGCCGTGAGAATCCTCAGGCCCTTCTACGATTCGCAAGGCGGCGTGACCGGCTATGTCGAGTTCGGTGAAGAACTCGGTCAGTTCATTCACGCCATGAAGAACCAGACGGGAAACGACTACGGACTCCTGCTCAGCAAGAAGTTCATGGACCGGCAGTTTTGGGCCGATTCGAGCGCGGTTTGGAAGCGCCGTGACAACTGGGATGACAATCCGAGCTTCGTGGTAGCGGACAAAACCACAGCTTCCGACAGTATCATTCGATTCGACGGAGACCTCTCTGCGGTGCCTGACCAGGGCAAGGTGTTGGAGCGTTTCCAGGAAGGAAACTCCGTCTTTGTCCGCGGCATCTTTCCCATTCGCGACGCGGCGGGCAATACCGTGGGCGCAATGTTCGTCGTACGGGATATTTCGAGCTTCTACCTGGCGATGAGGCGTACGAGGGCTATCCTTGTGATTCTAACGGTTGCAGTCCTGACACTCGGCATGCTTTTTGTGCTGACGCTGCTGACACGTCTCGTATTTCGGCGCCTGGAGCACATCATCGTGGTCGCGACCCGCGTCGTTGGCGGGGACTACGAATCGGAAATCCAGGTCAGTTCGGACGACGAAGTCGGCCAATTCGAACAACTATTCGAGCAATTCAGGCGCGTCTTTGTTGACGTCATGGCACACGTCCCTGAGCTGCAAGAAAAGGGGTAGGATCCGGCGCCTGCCGCGCTTGGAAAACGACCAGCCTTGCAACCTGTTTGTCAGATAGCACCCAGTTCACTTGATCGCCTACGGTGGCCCGATCTGCCGATCCCTGGTTACCTCCGGACACTGTGCTTCGGTGACCTTGTTGGATTCCTGGTCTGAACCCATACTCGCCTCACCTACCACAGAACCTGGGAGACCGGGGTTGAGGTCATAACGCAAGTTATGGTTTCAGCCCCGAATTTTTTCTCCACAGGCCCTGCTAACCTTCTCTTCATCTACAATCAGGAGCTGGCGCCCTTCGTCAATCAATTGTGGTTAACGTCCCTTCCAAAGGTCAGGAACAATGAAAAAGCTTCTGGTTCTGGTGTTATTGGCAATTTTGTCCGGCGCAGCGTGGGCAGCGGAGAGCCGCGAAAAGGTCGTGGATCGCGTCGACGCGGCCGCGACGGTGCTGGATGAGATCATGGCCGCCCCCGACAAGGGCATTCCGCAAGAAGTACTGGGCTCGGCGGAGTGCATTGCGGTAGTGCCGTCGTTGTTGAAGGGCGGTTTCGTCGTGGGCGCGGCTTACGGCAAAGGCGTAGTCACGTGTCGCACCCAGAAGGGCTGGAGCGCGCCGGCATTCTTCCGCGTCGAGGGCGGCAGCTTCGGATTGCAGATCGGCGGTCAGGCCGTGGACCTGATCATGCTGGTGATGAACGACAATGGCATGCGCAACCTGCTCTCCAGCAAGTTCAAGATCGGCGCCGACGCCTCCGCCGCTGCCGGTCCGGTAGGACGCCACGCGGAGGCCGCCACGGATTGGAAAATGCGCGCCGAACTCCTCACCTATTCGCGGGCGCGCGGCCTGTTTGCCGGCATCACGCTCAACGGCGAGGTCGTCAAGCAGGATCGGGACGACACCCGTGACTTCTACGGCCGCATGGTGTCGTTCCGCAGCGTGCTGACCGGGCTGGTCGCTCCGCCCGCCGGCTCCGAGCCGTTTCTTAAGGCCGCCGCCAAATATGGCGGGACTCCGCCGGCGAAGTCGAGCGCGACCGAAGTGAAGCCGGACTCGGCCAGTGCCCAGGCACCGGCGCCGAGTCCTTCCGGCAAACCGTCGCCGAGCGTACCGAGTCAGGCGCAAACGCAGTCGCCGGATTCGTCCGTGCCGAAATAAGCGTTACCGAAGCTGCAGGGCGGAGGCCACAGCGTGTAACTCTACGCCCGTTCCATCCAGGGGCCGCCACGGGGCTCAAGATCCCTCGCTTCGCTCGAGATTTCGGCCCGCGGCTCAGACTTTAGCCTTGCCCGGGGGAGCTGAGCGAAGCGATCGAACGGGCCGCGGAAGGCAGCCTCGAGTTTGACAGCAAATTTTCCTCGATGCTACCGTCCAGCTTCCTTCCCCATGCTTTACCGACTCGAGTATGCGCCAGTATGGCTGCTGGTGCGGGTGCTGGCGATCATGCCGGTGTCCGTGGCGCGGGCGGTGGGGATCGTTCTGGCGGGGACGGTGTACTTTCTGCACGGGCGGCTACGGCGTGTCGGCATGCGCAACCTGCAACGCGCCTTCCCGCAGATGTCGCCTTCCCAGCGCCGCCGCATTTTGCGAGGAGTGTTTACCAGCCTGGGCCGGCAGCTCGGCGATTTCTGCCGTTTCCCCCGTTACCAGCGGGAGAATGTTTCGCAGCTCGCCGTTTACGACGGCTTTGAGCATTTCGAGCGCGCCCAGGCCCGCGGTAACGGTGTCCTGTTCCTGACCGCGCATTTTGGCGGATGGGAGGTGAGCTCGTTCATGCACGCCCTCCATGGCCATCCCCTGCACATCCTGGTGCGGCCGCTGGACAATCCCTATCTCGACGAGCTGGTTACCCACTACCGCACCATGAGCGGCAACCGCACTATCCCCAAGCAGGATTTCGCGCGCGCCATGCTGGCGGCCCTGCGCGCCGGCGAAACCGTAGGCATTCTCATGGACCAAAACATGACGCCAGAGCAGGGTGTGTTCGTGGATTTCTTCGGCGTCCCGGCCTGCACCTCGACCCTCATGGCGCGTATGGCGCTGCGCACGGGTGCCGCCGTGGTCCCCGGTTTTTGCCTGTGGGATGCGACGCTACGGCGCTATCGCGTGCGCTTCGAACCGGCGATGGAGACCCTCCGCACCGGCAACGAAGAGGCCGACATCCTGGCCAACACCGCCGCCTACACCAAGATCATCGAGGATTACGCGCGCCGCTACCCCGGGCAGTGGCTCTGGGTGCATCGGCGCTGGAAGACGAGACCGCCGGGGGAGAAGCCGCTGTATTGAAGCACCCTACTGCCAAGTGGGAAAAAGCTGGTATTGAGTATTGAGCACTGAGTACTGGCACTCAGCACTCCCAGCATGTAGCATATTGCCCCGGCAATGAAACACTCCCTCGAGAAGCTGGCCGAAGCGGCCGGCGCGCAATTATTGGGGAACGGCAAGATTGAGATCAGCGGGATCGCCAGCCTGGAATCGGCAACCGAGCACGACCTGGTTTTCGTGGAAGCGGCAGACGATCTGCGCGCGGCGCTGGAATCTCCGGCGGCAGCGGTAGTGGCGGGAGAATTTGCCCGCGGCATTGCAGCCCGCAAACCGCTGCTCATCGCGCGCCAGCCACGGCTGGCCTTCGCGCGCGCCGGCAAGGTCATCTTCCCGCCGCGGCGGCGCGAGCCCGGGATCGCCTCCACGGCTTTCGTCCACGATTCCGTTAAGATGGGCAAGCTGGTTTCGGTCGAGCCCGGCTGCTACATCGGAGAGGGTACGTTGATCGGCGACCGCACCCGCATCGGCGTAGGCGGGTTCATTGCGCCCAGAGTCACCATTGGCAACGATTGCAGCCTCAAAGCCCGCGTTACCGCCTACAGTGACACCACCATCGGCAACCGGGTAGTCGTCGCGGCCGGGGCAGTGCTGGGCAGCGATGGCTTCGGGTTCGTACGCGATGAGAGCACCGGCGTGTATGAAAAGTTCCCGCAGGTCGGACGGCTGGAGATCGGCGACGACGTCGAGATCGGCGCCAACGTTACCATCGCGCGCGGCGCCCTCGACGCCACCGTGATCGGTTCCGGCACGAAGCTCGACAGCCAGGTGCACGTCGGCCACAATGCGCGCATCGGTAAGAACGTAGTCATTGCCGCCCAGACCGGCATCTCGGGAAGCGTGGTGATCGAGGACAACGTGGTGATCGCCGGACAGGTGGGGCTGGCCGATCATGTGCGCATCACCGAAGGCGCCATCCTGGGGGCGCAGTGCGGTGTGCCCAGCAAGAAAGTGATTCGCGGCAAAGGGGTAATTTTCTGGGGCACGCCGGCGCGGCCCATCAAGGAGTATCTGAAACAACTGGCCGTGCTGGCGCGGCTGGGAAAGAAGGAACGCTGACATGAGTACGCCTGTCACCAGCCGTGCTGTGCCGCCGCAGTCCGCCGGAAGGGAAGCGGAGCCGCGATGCACGCCGCAACTCGATCCGCGGGCCAGCGGGGAATACTGCATGGCGATCGTCGTGGTGGGCGGACAGGCGCGCAACGTGGGCAAGACCAGCCTGCTCGCCAACCTGATCCAGGCCACGCCGGAGCGCCGCTGGACGGCGGTGAAGATCACCCAGGATGAACACGATCTGCCTGCGGAGGCGAGCTACGTCATCCGCGAAGAACACGAAACGACAGGTGACACTGATACTGCGCGCTACCTGCGCGCCGGCGCACGGCGCGCGCTGTTGCTGACTGCTCGTCCCGGATGTCTGGCCGATGCCATTCCTGACCTGCGGCGCGAACTGGGGCGCGCCGATGACGTGATCCTGGAGTCCAACAGCGTGCTGGAATTTCTCGAGCCCGACGTTTACCTGGCCGTGCTGGACCCGGCCATTGCCGATTTCAAGACCTCTGCGCGCCAGTTTCTGCAGCACGCCAGCGCCGTGGTGCTGAATGAGCCGCAGCGCCGCAACTTCCGCTGGGACAAGGCGCTGCTCGAGCAAGTGATGCGCAAGCCCATCTTCCGCGTGCGCCCGCCGCACTACCTTACCGCTGACCTGGTGGAATTCGTGCGCAAGAAGTTACAGAGGCTGGACCAGCGCGCGTAGCCCGCACCCGCGTGGTGCGTCGCTGTTCACAGTCATGCCGGTCTTCAGACCCACCACCCCAGATAGATTACCGCCACGATGCTCCAAACCACGTTGCTCAACGCCAGCGCCAGGCCCATTCTTCCGTAGCGGATGGCTTGGTAGCGGTGGCCCTGCGGCAGGAGCAACTCCACGCGCAGCGGCGCATCGAATGCCGCCCACACCGAAAAAAGAAACCAGGCCACCCAGAACCACATGGGGATCCAGCGCACTTCCCTGGGGAGAAACGCCAGCACGGCGCCTGTGGTCACCGGGACCAGGACCATGATCGCCGCTGCGCCCAGCAACAGCACTTTTCGCATGCAGCGTTAGTTAGCAGAAACTCTCGCCCGACGGGAGGGGATTCCGCGCTTGGCGCCGATTATTCCTGTCCCCGGGAGTTTCAAAATGATCCCGCTCCGAACTGGGAAGAGGTTCCTTTGCTACACTGCTGCCACATTGCCCAAGAAAATCCTCCAACGCGCCTGGTTGCTTACGGTTCTCTCCGGCATCGTCCAGGTGCTGGTTTTCCCCTCGCCGGCAGTGTATTTTCTCTGCTGGGTAGCCTTAGCGCCGCTGATCGTCGCCATCATCGGTCCCGCCGCCGAAGCCGCTTACGACAGGCGCGGTCGTGAACTCCCTGCCGCTTCTCTGCGGCAGGGTCTGCTGCTGGGCTGGGTGAACGGCGTCATCTTCTATGCCGGCACCTGTTTCTGGATCTTCCACACGCTGCATGTGTACGGCGAAATGAGCCCGCCACTCACGGCGCTGCTCATGGTGATCTTCCTGCTCGCCGCTGGAATGCACCATGGGCTTTTCGGGCTATTGCTGGCGGGCGCGGCACGGGCCCGCCATCTTGGACGCAATCGGGCGCTGACGCTGGCGCCGTTCTTCTGGGTCACGGTGGAGATCCTGTGGGAACGAATCGTGGGTTTCCCGTGGCAGCCATTGGGGACCGCCCAGGTGGACAATATTCCCCTGTCGCGCATCGCCACCTGGACGGGCGTTTACGGCATCTCCTTCGAGATCATGCTGGTGAACGCGGCGCTGGCTGCTGCGTTCCTTTTGCCCCGCGACCGGCGACGCACCATGCTGGCGGTGGCGCTGGGCGCGGCGGTTACCCTGCAGCTTGGAGAGCTGGTGAAACCGGCGCCCTCGCGGGTGACTCACTTCGCCGCTCTCGTCCAGCAGAACATTCCCATCCTGGAGCCCTCGCAGTGGACATACGGCTACTATCGCCAGACGCTGGCCGATCTGGCGGCGATCAGCACGGCGCCGCCGGGGACCTCAGCCGCCGAGCCCGGGTTGATCCTGTGGCCGGAATCGCCCGCGCCGTTTTTCCTGGAGGACGCGCGGTTCCGCGAGATTGTCAGCAGCATTGCGCAGAAGACGCAGTCGTATCTCGTGGTGGGCGGCATCGGCGTGACACCCGCGCGCCGCCCCTTGAACTCGGCTGCGCTCATTGCCCCGGACGGGGCCTGGGTCGCGCGCTACGACAAGATCCACCTTGTCCCCTTCGGCGAGTATGTACCGGGCGTCTTCTTTTTCGTGCACAAGATCACCAAGGAGGCCGGGGACTTCGCCCGCGGCACCGAACGCACGGTGTTCAACGGTGGCTACAAGCTGGGTGTGTTCATCTGCTACGAATCGGTGTTCCCAGATGAGGTGCGCATCTTCGTCCGCAACGGCGCGCAGCTTCTGGCCAACATCTCCAACGACGGCTGGTTTGGTCCCTGGGGCGCGCCCGTGCAGCACCTGAACATGGTGCGCATGCGGGCCATCGAGAACCAGCGCTGGGTGCTGCGCGCCACCGACACCGGGATCACCGTTTCCATCGATCCCTATGGCCGCGTGGTCTCGCGCGCGCCGCTACACGTAAGGACCACCCTGGAGGCTCCCTTCGGGTTGGAGAGAGACACTACCTTCTACACGCGGCACGGCGACTGGTTCGCCTGGGGGTGTGCGATAATTTCAGTGTTGGCATTGGCGCTGCGCGTGAATTTGCGCGGCCGTCCATTAGCGCATTGAGACAAACTGGCAACTGGCCACCGACAACTGGCAACTGCATTTATGGTTGAAGAATTAGAACGCGAATACGCACCCATCAAAGCAAAGGTCCACGACCTCCGGGAGTACCTTTGACGCGCCCGGCGTCCGCGCACAATTAGCCCAACTGGAGAAGAAAGCCTCCGACCCCAACTTCTGGGCGAATCCGGAACAGTCGCAGCAGGTGATGCGGCAGCGCAAGCGACTGGAAGAGGCGCTGGCTACGGAAGCCGACCTTGAGCGCCGCAGCAATGACATCGACGCCTACTTCGAGCTGGCGCGCGAAGGCGAAAGCGTCGAGGCCGACCTGGCGCGCGAAATCGCCGATCTGCGCGCGAGGGTCGATGAGCTGGAAACCAGGACGCTGCTCTCCGGAGAAAACGACGCCCGCAATGCCATCGTCACCATTCATCCCGGCGCCGGCGGCACCGAGTCGCAGGACTGGGCGGAGATGCTGTTGCGCATGTACCTGCGCTGGGCAGAGCGCCAGGGCTTCGAGGCGGTGCTCAACGACTACCAGGCGGGCGAGGAAGCCGGCATCAAGTCGGCGACCTTCAGCGTCTCCGGCGACTACGCCTATGGCCTGCTGACCAGCGAGATCGGCGTGCACCGCCTGGTGCGCATCTCGCCTTTCGACCAGCAGGCGCGTCGGCACACCAGCTTCGCTAGCGTCTTCGTCTCGCCCGAGATCGACGAGAGCATTCAGGTCGAGGTCAAGCCCGAAGACCTGCGCGTGGACACCTACCGCTCCGGCGGCCGCGGCGGCCAGCATGTGAACACCACCGATTCGGCGGTCCGCATCACGCATATTCCGACAGGGATCGTGGTCAGTTGCCAGAACGAGCGCTCGCAGCACAAGAACCGCGATCGCGCCATGAAAATTCTGCGCTCCAAGCTCTACGAGTATGAGCTGGAAAAGAAGCGCGCCGAAACCAAGAAGATCGAAGACGCCAAGCTCGATATCGACTTCGGCTCGCAGATACGGTCCTACGTCTTGCAGCCCTATCGCATGGTGAAAGACCTGCGCACGCGCGAGGAAGTCGGTGACGTGGACCGCGTGCTGGATGGTGACATCGACATGTTCATCCGCGCATATCTGAAGCAGCGGAGGGCCGAGCAGGCTGAGGCGAAGTAAGGATCGGGCGAGGACGCCAAGAAGTTCAGGGAGGCATGGAGCCAGATCTTCTGCAGCGGTATCTTGGCGTTCTGGGAGTGTCGAGAAGAGCGCCGAGCCTCGATGCTCTTCGTGAGCTGGTCGCGGCACATGTGACGCGGATTCCCTTCGAGAACATTTCCAAGCTGCATTACCATCGGAATCTGGGACTGAACGGCCTGATACCCCTTCCGCTGTATCTCGAGGGGATCGAGCGATACCACTTCGGCGGTACCTGCTATCCCAACAACTTCCATTTCTACAGTTTGCTCGCGAGCCTGGGTTACGAGGTGAAGTTGTGCGGCGCGGACATGGCGAACCCAGACGTCCACATGGTCATCCTGGTCCGGGTGGACGGGCAGGAGTACCTGGTCGATGGCGGATATGCGGCGCCTTTTCTTGCTCCGCTCCCGCGCGGCTTGCAGGCCGACTTCGTTGTCACGTTGGGCCGGGACCGGTACGTGCTGAAGCCCCAAGACGTGAATGGATGTTCCCGGCTGGAATTGTATCGGGATGGAATCCTGAAGCACGGCTATGTGGCTAAGCCCCCGCCCCGAAAAATCGAGGACTTTCACGCGGTGATCACTGACTCCTTCCGGCCCGACGCCAATTTTCTGAACGCGCTGCTGCTGGCCCGCTTTTATCCTGACCGTTCGGTTGTGATCCACAACCTGACCCGCATCGAGTCAAGGGGTAGCGAATGGGCAATGCACACCATTGGCAGCTCCAGCGAGCTGGTCGCGGAGGTCGAAAAGCACTTCGGCATTCCGGCAGAGATCGTGAGCGATGCGTTGACCAGCCTGGGGGGCTTGAAGGACGCGTGGGCGTGAGGCGAGAATTGAACAGGTCTGCAGAGAAATCAGATTGTTCTAAGAATGGATTCTCCGCCGACACCTCTTCGGCTGTTGAGATCATGAAGACCGACGAACTGCCCAGCCCGCTGCTCGATGCCGAGTTCCTCCGCGCCTTTGAATATGCCCTGGGCAAGCATCGCACCCAGAAGAAGAAAGGGAGCCGTATTCCCTACATCGAGCACCTCATGGGAGTGTGCTCGGTGGTGCTGCATTACGGCGGTGGACAGGACGAGGCCATTGCCGCGCTTTTGCACGACGTGGTTGAAGACCAGGGCGGCAAGCCCGTGCTGGCTGAAATTCTTCGTAAGTTCGGGCCTCGAGTGGCGCATATCGTGGAAGGCTGCACCGATAGTGATGCATATCCCAAGCCGCCCTGGCGGGAACGCAAGGAGAAGTACATCCGCCATCTTCCAGCGGCCGATCCGGGAGTTCGCCTGGTCTCGGCGGCCGACAAGCTGCACAACGCCCGCGCCATCCTTGCCGATTATCGCCAGGTCGGGGAACAAATCTGGAGCCGGTTCCAGGGCGGCCGCGAGGGTACGCTGTGGTATTACGACAAGCTCGTGAAGGCCTTCCGATCGGCACCGCCCGACCCTCGCGTTGACCCACTGATCAACGAACTGGATAGGGTAGTGCGGGCCCTGCATCGCAAGGCCGCGGCCGCCGTTAGTTAGTGATCCGCCGGTTGAGGGTAATCTCCATCGACACCGAAGATTCCGCCGTTCGCTGTAAATCATTGCCGGTGAAGGCCAAGTCTGCTAATTTATTGCAGATAAGGACGTTTTGCGCCATCCATCCCAGCGCTCGGCGCGCCTAGATACCAGCAGAAGGAGCGGTAATTTGAGTTCCCAAGAACGTTTTTTGTTTACCTCTGAGTCTGTCACCGAAGGCCATCCCGACAAGATGGCCGACCAGATCTCCGACGCCATCGTCGACGCCTGCCTAGCCGAAGATCCCTACAGCAGGGTGGCCTGCGAGACCCTGATGACCACCGGCCTGGCCTTCATCGCCGGCGAGATCACCACCAAGGCCTACGTGGATTTCCCCGCAATTGTCCGCGGGACGGTCATGTCGATCGGCTACACGGATGCCACCTACGGCTTCGACCAGGAAACCTGCGCGGTTATCTCGTCGATCCACGAGCAGAGCCCCGACATCGCCATGGGCGTAGACCCGGGCGGCGCCGGCGACCAGGGCATGATGTTCGGCTTCGCCACCAATGAGACGGAAGAGCTGATGCCCATGCCCATCATCCTGGCCCACCGGCTCACCCACCGGTTGGCAGACCTCCGCAAGAGCGGTCAGATCGACTGGCTGCGGCCCGACGGCAAATCCCAGGTCACAGTCGAATACGACCAGAACCATCGCCCGGTGCGCGTGGACGCCGTGGTCGTATCGACCCAGCACTCCGAGCTGGTGGACAACAAGAAGCTGCGGGCTGAGGTGTTGCAGCACGTGATCCAGGCGGTGATCCCGTCCCACATGCTGGACGCCGACACCAAGTACCACATCAACCCCACCGGACGCTTCGTGGTGGGCGGGCCCATGGGCGACACCGGACTGACCGGGCGCAAGATCATCGTGGACACCTACGGTGGCATGGGCCGCCACGGCGGCGGCTGCTTTAGCGGCAAAGACCCCACCAAGGTGGATCGCTCCGCCTGCTACATGGCGCGCTATATCGCCAAGAACATCGTGGCTGCGGGGCTGGCAGGACGTTGCGAGGTACAACTCGCCTATGCCATCGGCGTGGCCGAGCCGGTCAGCGTGATGGTGGACACCTTCGACACCGGTAGGGTCAGCGAGAGCCGGCTGGTCGAACTGGTGCGTAAGAACTTCCAGCTCACGCCCAAGGGCATTATCGAGTCCCTGAAGCTGCGCCGCCCCATCTACAGGAAGACCGCTGCCTATGGCCACTTCGGCCGCACGGACCCAGACTTTACGTGGGAAGCCACCGACAAGGCTGCCGCCCTGCGCGAGCAGGCTGGAGAGAAGGCAAGCGAATCGGTCCTCGCCAAGTGAGATCAACGGCAGGGGTTTGTGGATTTCTTCCGCCCCTGCCGTCTCCAGTTTTCTAGTATTCTTGAGATTCCGGAAGCACAAAGCCCTTAAATAGAACGAGCACAAAGCTCGCACAAAGGAAATCATGTCGACCGTTTCCCAGATCAAAGGCGATGTCAAAAGTCTCGACCTGGCGGACCAGGGCAAGAAGCGCATCGAGTGGGCCAACCAGTCGATGAAGGTGCTGCAGCTCATCCGCAAGGAATTCATCAAGAACCAGCCGCTCAAGGGCGTGCGGGTGTCGGCCTGCCTGCACGTAACCTCGGAAACCGCCAATCTAGCCATCACCCTGCGCGACGGCGGCGCTGAGTGCGTAGTCTGCGCCTCCAATCCGCTCTCTACTCAGGATGAGGTTGCGGCCTCGCTGGTGCGCGATTACAACATCCCCGTTTTCGCTATTAAGGGCGAGGACAACGAGACCTACTACCAGCACATCCTGGCCGCGCTCGACCACCGTCCGCACATCACCATGGACGACGGCGCCGACCTGGTGACCACGCTGCTGACCAAGCGCCAGGGCGACGCCGCCAGCGTGCTCGGCGGCACCGAGGAGACCACTACCGGCGTCATCCGCCTGCGGGCGATGGCCAAGGAAGGCGTGCTGCGCTATCCCATCGTCGCCGTCAACGACGCCCAGACCAAGCATATGTTCGACAACCGTTACGGCACTGGGCAATCGACGATTGACGGCGTGGTGCGTTGTACCAACGTGCTGCTGGCGGGAGCTAAGTTCGTGGTCGCCGGCTACGGCTGGTGCGGACGCGGCCTGGCCATGCGCGCCCGCGGTATGGGCTCGGACGTCATTGTTACCGAAGTTGACCCCACGCGCGCTCTGGAAGCCGTAATGGATGGCTTCCGGGTCATGTCCATGCCGGAAGCGGCGCGCATCGGCGATGTGTTCGTCACCGTTACCGGCAACAAGTCGGTGATCGGGCGCGAGCACTTCGACCTTATGAAGGACGGCGCCGTGCTCGCCAACTCCGGGCACTTCAATGTCGAAATCGACATCCCGGCGCTGGAGAGCATGGCTTCCTCGCGGCGCCCGACCCGCGAGTTCGTTGAGGAATACGTGATGAAGGACGGCCGCAAGCTTTACCTGCTGGGCGACGGCCGGCTCATTAACCTGGCCGCCGCCGAGGGCCATCCTGCCAGCGTGATGGACATGAGCTTTGCCAACCAGGCCCTGGCCGCAGAATACCTGGTCAAGAACCACGCCCAGATGGAGAAGAAGGTTTACCCTGTGCCTGAGGAGCAGGACAAGCGCGTGGCCCGACTGAAGCTCGAGTCCATGGGCATCAAGATCGACCGCCTGACCCCGCAGCAGGAGGAATACCTGGCGAGCTGGTCGGAGGGGACGTAGACCCGAGGGAGAAAATTCATGGCGCGGCTTCGACCGCGCCTTTTTTGTTCCCGTAAACGGCAAAACGCGGTATCGTCAGCTTACCGTGCGGCTCAAGATCAGTACTCGCCAGATTGACAAGGTCATCATCGTGGACTGCTATGGCCACCTCGTCTTCGGTGATGAAACCACCCTTCTGCGCGATCAGGTGAAAGGGCTGTTGCCCGCCAACCCGCACATCGTACTCAACCTGCGTGATCTGACCTTCATGGACAGCGGCGGGATGGGTGCCCTTATCGAGCTCTTCACTTCTGCACAGAAAGCGGGTGGCTGCCTGAAGCTCGCCAGCCTCAGCAAACACATCCGCGACGCGCTCACCATCACCAAGCTCATCATGGTGTTCGATACCTTTTCCGACGAAGGGGCCGCCGCGGCGTCATTCAGCAAGCAACCGGTCTAGCGGCCGGGGTCGATGCCCGCCCTAAAGACCATCAACCTGGAGGAGGGACGGCCGTCCGTCGCTTCGGCCAGCTCCCGCCTGCTGGACCAGTTGCGGCTGGCGCGGGAGCGGGGCTTTGTGGCCGTGAAGGTGATCCACGGCTATGGTTCGCACGGCGTCGGCGGCGAACTGCGGATCGCGATCCAAGGGACGCTGGCGCGCATGGCGGGGAGCGGAGACATAGCGGCGTTTATCGCCGGGGAGGATTGGCGCATCTCCGACGATATGACCTGGCGGCTGATCCAGAAATACCGTGAGCTCAAGCAGGATCGCGATCTGGGGAAGGGCAACAAGGGAATTTCGATCGTGGTGCTGTAAGGCTTGTAGCGCCGCCGTCTTGGCGGCTGTCCCTGTGGGGGGCTCGCCCACAGGCACGAGGGCGGGACGCCCTCGCGGACGGCCCGGCCAGAGGCTGGCGCTACATCCGCGGTCTTCTTCCCGGCTGTGGAAAACTTACCCGGCTTGGCCGGACAGAATCCCCCCGAGCATTTATTATTGCGAATTTGCGCCTGTAGTGTGGGCGCTTGGGAGGCTCGATACCCCAGCATGAAGGACATTGCTTCCTCGATCCTGAACACCGCGCAGAGCCGCGGCGCGAGCTACTGCGACCTGCGCGTGGTCGATGAGCGCGCCCGCACCATTGCCACCAAGAACGGCAAAGTCGGGCATGCGTCAAACTCGGAATCGCTAGGCGTAGGTATTCGCGTCATCGCCGGCGGGGCCTGGGGCTTCGCCGCCACCCAGGACCTTTCGCGCGCCTCGGTCGAAGCCACCGCCGCACGCGCCGTCGATGTGGCCCGTGCCTCCGCGCGCGTCAAGCAGCACGAATTGCAGCTCGCTCCGGAAAAACCATACGTGGACCAGTGGACCACGCCGTATAAGGTCGATCCTTTCACAACTTCGATCTCCGACAACATCGAGCTGTTGTTGAAGGTCGATTCCGAGCTGCGCGCGGTCGAGGGTGTCACGCTGGCCGAAGCCATGCTCAGCTTCCGGCGCTATGAACAGTGGTTTTACTCCTCCCTCGGCTCGGACATCCACCAGACCAAGTTCATCACCGGCGCCGGCTACTCCGCCTTTGCTTTTGCCGGAACTGAGATCCACAAGCGCTCCTATCCCAACTCGTTCGGTGGTCAGTACCAGAACAAGGGATACGAGCTGGTGGAGGAACTGAAGCTGGTGGAGAGCGCGCGCCGCATCGCGGAAGAAGTCGTGGCGCTGCACAAGGCTGACCAGTGCCCGGAGGGGACGTTCGACATCATCCTGGACTCCTCGCAGCTCGGGCTGCAGGTGCACGAATCCGTCGGCCATCCTATCGAACTGGATCGCGTGCTGGGCATGGAGGCCAATTTCGCCGGGACCTCGTTTCTCACCACCGACAAGCTGCGCCACCTGCGCTACGGCAGCGACCTGGTGAACGTCGTTGCCGATGCCACCCTCGAGCACGGCCCCGGCCTGGGAACGTTCAAGTACGACGATGAAGGCGTGCCCGCGCAATGCACGCCGATCATCACCAAGGGCCTGTTCACCGGGTACCTTTCTTCACGCGATACCGCGCCCGCCATCGGCGAAACCCATTCCAACGGCACGATGCGCGCCGAGGGCTGGAATCGCATTCCGCTCATACGCATGACCAACATCAGCATCTTGCCGGGCACGAGACCGCTGACGTTCGACGAACTGGTCGCTTCGACCGACTATGGCATCTTTATGCAGACGAACCGCTCCTGGTCGATCGACGACAAGCGCTACAACTTCCAGTTCGGCACCGAGATCGGCTGGGAGATCAAGGGCGGCAAACTGGGACGGATGCTCAAGAAGCCGTCCTACTCCGGCATTACCACCGAGTTCTGGAACTCGATGGACGCCATCTGCTCGCGCGACCAGTGGACGCTCTGGGGCACGCCCAACTGCGGCAAAGGCCAACCCATGCAGACCATGGGCACCGGACACGGCGCCGCCCCGGCGCGCTTCCGGCAGGTGAAAGTGGGGAGCGCGTATAAAGGAACATAGCACTTGGCAATTGGCACTTAGCAGTTAGCGTTGGACCTGAGAACGCGGAGGTTCAGATGAAGGACTTCAACCAAAAGGTAGACCGCGAACGCTCTCCGGTTGCATGAATGCCAATCGCTAAGTGCTAATTGCTAAATGCCAACTGCCAATTGCCAAATGCTTACCCACGCCCAAGCCGAAGAGATTTTCCTGCGCCTGAGCCGCTATTCGAACGCCGACGGGCTCGAAATGCTCATCGCCGGCGGCCACTCCGCGCTCACGCGTTTCGCCAACAGCACGATTCATCAGAACGTCGAGGAAGAGAATTACGTGGTTTCGGTGCGCACCGTGATCGGTCACAAGACCGCGCGCGCCACCACCAACAAGCTCGACGATGATAGCCTGCGCCGCGCAGTAGAGTCCGCTGAGGCGATGACCGAAGTGCAGGTTGAGGATCCCGATCTGTTACCGCTGGCGCCGGCCCCGATGAGCGAAGGCCCGCCGACCGAGCGCTATTTCGAGAACACGGCGGCGCTTACTCCGGAAGACCGGGCCCGCGCGGTGGAGAGCATTGTGGGCGTCGCCAAGAAGAACAACCTTACGACCGCCGGTATTTTCTCCAGTTCGCGCTCGGCGGAAGCCATTATGAACTCGCGCGGCCTTTCCGTCTTCCACGCGCAGACCTCGTCCGAGATCTCAATCACCATGCTGGCCGGTGACTCTTCCGGCTGGCAGAAGGCCAATTCGCCCGACGCGCGCAATCTGGACCCGGTGGCGCTGGCCGAGACGGCGGCCCGCAAGGCGCGCGATTCGGCGTCTCCGCGCGAGGTCCCGCCCGGCAAGTACACCGTCATCCTGGAGCCGGCGGCGGTGCTGGACCTGGTGGGCTTCATGTTTTTTGACTTCGGCGGGATGGCCATCCTCGACCAGCGCTCGTTTCTGACCAACCGCGTAGGTACGAAGCTGTTCGGCGCGAACATCACGGTGGATGACGACGTGTACCACCCCCTGCAATCGGGCGCTCCCTATGACGGCGAGGGCGTGCATCGGCAGAGCGTCCGCTTGATCGAAGAGGGCGTGGTCAAGAACCTGGTCTATGCGCGCGCCACCGCCGAGAAGATGAGGAAATCCGAACACGCGGCCAAGGTTGGCAACATAGTGCCCACCGGACACGGCTTCCCGCTGCCCAACGAAATGGGCGAAGCCCCGATGAATATCGTGTTTGCGGCCGGTCCCGCAGCCTCACGGCGCACGGTCGAGCAGATGATCGCTTCTACCGAGCGCGGCATCCTGGTGACGCGCTGCTGGTACATCCGCGAAGTTGATCCCTACGAGAAGATTCTCACCGGTATGACCCGCGATGGCACCTTCTACATCGAGGGCGGCAGGGTGCGCCACGGGCTGCGCAACTTCCGCTTCAATGAGAGCCTGATCCACATGCTGAGCAACGTCAGCGAGATGGGCACGCCGGTGCGCGCCAGCGGCGAGGAGTCCTTCGACATGGTCGTCCCGCCCATGAAAGTGCGGGACTTCAACTTTACAGAGGTAACCAAATTCTAGGTGCAGTTACCCTAAAGTAACTTCACGGTAGCCGTGTACCCGGTGTAAAAGAGGTGGTACGTCATCATTTTGGGGTTACAGGTAATCCATGAACAGAACGCATGAAGGTGAAGATCTGCGGAGCGCGGCGCGGTTCCCGATCAAGCTTCCCGTGCAGGTACGGGCCGAGGAAGCAGCCAGGCTGCCGGCGGAAACCAAGGACATCTCGGCGGGCGGAGTCCTTTTCTACGTAGAGGCCGATATGGCCGTGGGGTCACGGATCGAGTTCAATATCTCCTTGCCGGCCGCGGTGTTGGGAACGCCCAGCGACGTGAATGTACTGTGCGTGGGGCGGGTGGTGCGCTGCTCGGAGGAAGGTTCGAGGCGCGCGGTGGCAGCCGTGATCGACGAGTACCGTTTCGAGCGGGCCTAAGGGGGCCTGTCGCAGGGCGGGTTGAGAATTATGGGGAACGAACCAGGGAAGGCGGGGAACAGCCATGAGCCGGAGAAGCCGGCAGCGCCGGCTTCCACTCCAGCTTCCGTCCCCAAACCCATCAAAATCCTGATCGCCGACAGCCAGGCCATCTATCGCGTGGGCATCCGCAAGATCTTTGCCCTGGAAGACGACCTGCGCGTGGTAGCTCAGGCCGAGAGCCTGGGACAGACGCTGGCCGCCGCCAGCCGCTTCGAGCCCGATGTTGTGCTGATGGAGTCCGCCATCTCGCCCAATCCCGCCGGGGCGGTGGCCGAGGTCATTAAGCGCGCACCCAACGCCAAGATGGTGATCATTGCTGGCGAGTCGGACGAAGACGACACCGTGGAATACCTGCGCCGCGGCGTGCGCGGCATCATCAAGCGCTCGGTAGCCCCGGAGCTGCTCATCAAATGCGTGCGCAAGGTCGCCGAAGGCGAGACTTGGCTGGATAACCAGGGCGTTAACTGGGTCATCGAGGCCTACCGCAGCCAGACCTCCCACCCCAGTGCCGCCAAACCCAAGGGTCGCCTCACCGACAAGGAACTGCTCATTGTGGCCTGCGTTACCCAGGGCATGAAGAACAAGGAAATCGCGGCCGAGGTCGGCACCACCGAGCAAGTGGTGAAGAATTACCTGCGCAAGGTGTACGACAAGCTGGGCGTCTCCGACCGCCTGGAGCTGGCCCTGTACTGCATCCATCACCGCCTGCTGCAGGGCGTCAAGGCGCCCCGTGCGGAGGAAGCCGCGCCCGCCAAGCCCGTTACCGGGGTGGGCCCCTCCGCCCCCCCCTCCGCGTCCAGCAACAAAGCGTAGCGCTTTTCCTGCTTACCGGCTCGACTTGGAACTGGCGGCAAACAGCCACGTGGCGTTTTCCGTCCCGATCTTCTTCTGCAAGTCGGCTGGAAGCTGGTTGAGCATGACCACGATCGCCTCCCAGCGCTGGGGGCCCCGCGGTGGCTCGGGGTAGTGCTGGTCCGTGCCCACCACAAAGCGGTCGGGGAAATCCCGGAAGAGCTGGAGCCATTCCGGCTTGATCGCCCCAGTGGCGCCGTTAGCGAGCGGCGAATTCTTGCCTGGGTTCAAAGGATCGATCTTCACGTCCATGTAGAGGTTGGGATGGGCCTGAAGCAGGCGGCGGCAAAGAGCCGGGGTGCGATAGCCGGTATTGTCCCAGCCGGCATGGGCCCAGATGATGCGGGCTCGCGGATTGTGCGCCAGCAGGCGCTCGAAGGCAGCAATGTTGGCCCGGAGCTGCGGCGGGTTGGGTGGCGACTTCAGGGGCGCGGGCAGGGGCATGGTTTGCGGCACCGCTTCCATGTGCAGATCAATGGGCACGGCGTGCTCGGCAGCGATGTCCGCCAGCAGCAGGAACAGCGGATGGTCCGGTGACGCGGACTGATATGGCGTCGCACCCTGGAAGTGCTCGGCGGTGAGTTCACCGAATCCCACCGCGCCGAGGCGCAGTAGCTCCTCAGCGCGCTCCTTGAACTTTCGCTGAATTTCGGGGCCCGCATCGCCCGAGTGCGCCGACTGCTGAATCAGGGCGTTCAAGCTGCCGCCGCCTCCCAGGACCGCCAGCTTGTCGGCACGCACTTTCACCGCCGGCAGCAGGATTTCAGCATCGTAGCGCCCCGGATCGTCGGCGGTGAACGGCGGCGGCATGAAGACGATCCTGGCCGCGTTCTCTAGCTTCATCGCCTCGAGCGCGGCCCGTACAGAACGCTCAGGGTCCGAGGGGTCAGGGTGGGTGTGCACATCCTCGAACGGTGACATCGCTGCGCGCGTGTCGGGCGACGGCGGTTGATTCTGAGCGCCGCCGGCGGGAAGCAGGTTGGAAAGGAAGACGGCCGCAGCGCCCAGCAGTACCAAGGCTGCGAAGGTCGGGGTTCGAAGGAATCGTTGCATGGTGTGGCGCGCCTTCGGAAAAAGCCACCGCTCGCTCTACCGTCCGGCGACCCCTTCGGCGATATCGCCGGCGATGGGGACCTTGAAACGCTCACCCTGATACGCCTTTACCATGCACACGATCCACAGCACCAGGGAAAGCAGTCCCAATACTCCGATCAGCAAGGCGCCGAAGCCCAGGTTGGCCCATCCACCGTAGTACAACCATCCGAAGCCGAAAATGCCGCCGAGCACGATGCGGATGATGTGCAAGCCTCCAAACGTGATCAGTGACTGGGCGGCGTGGAAGCGCACGAACGGACGTTTGTCGATTAGGAAGAAAATCAGTCCGGTGAGCCAGCCCAGCACGTAACTCAGGAGCGCTGCCATGTTCTCCGAAAGCCCTGATTGCGAGGCCGGCGCGGACGGCGCAACCGGAGCGCCGGTGGCTGGCTGGGACCGGCCGCAGCTAGGACAAAAGCGGGCATCCTCGGCGAGTGCGGTTCCGCATTGGGTGCAGTGGGGCAGGGTGCCTCCTGGTTGTGGGGTGCGCGCATATTAGTGCGCGGGTGGACCCAAGTCAACGGGGCCCGGAGGCAACGCTTCCTTGGCTGAGTCGCGCCGCCATCCCTTGCACGTCCAAGATCATGCAACTGCGATTGTCGACTAGATAACTGTCGTAGTGCCCAGCGTCGCTCAGGTCGCAGCCCGGCGCGTCCTGAGCAGAAGGCCGCCGGAGACGACCATAAGGATGGCCAGCAGTTGCGTACCCGACATGATTCCGTGGAAAACGCTGCCCCGACCGGGGTCATTGCGCAAAAACTCCAGGAAGTAGCGACCAAAGCCGTAGACGAACAGATACGTGCCGGCGACTTGACCGTCGAAGTGCTTTCGCCCCAACAGCCAAACAAGAAGGAGAAAATTTGCCAGCTCGAGCGCCACTTCGTAGAGCTGGGTCGGATGGAGGGCAATCCCGAGCGGCGCGCCTCCCAATTGCGCGGCCAGTGGATTTCTGAACGTGACTCCCCAAGGCAGCGTAGTGGGCTTTCCCCAGCAGCACCCGGCCGCGAAGCATGCCAGACGCCCGACACCGTGTCCAACGGCAATGCCGGGCGCGGCTACATCAGCAGTTTTCAGGACCGGCATACCGCTGCGGAGCATGTACCACAAACAAACCAGAACTGCGATGACCAGGCTAACCGACCATATGCCTCCAGCCTGCAGATCGAGTATTGCGCGCGGATGGGACGAATAAAAATACCAGTTGTCGATAACGAAGAGCAGCTTCGGCACGACTATCCCGGAAAGGACACCAAGCCCTACAAAATTCCAAACCTTTTCGCGTTCAATGCCGTCGCGACGGGCGTAATGCATGCCGACGCAGACCCCGACTCCCATCCCCAGGACCACGAGAAACCCATACGTCGGAAGAATGAAGGACCGATAGTGCAACAGGATTGGAAACACAGCGGTTGCTAAATCCAAAATTCCTTGTGCAGGATTGACGGGATGAACGCGCCACCCAAGGACAGGGTCAATGGGTGCAGCCCGTCTCCCCCTGGCAGGTCGCCGCACATCTTGAGATCGCGTTTCGGCTGTGCGGACCGCCGGAGCGCACCCAGCGTCGGAGCACACTCAGCCCTTTGACACTTCGAGGCGGTAACGTTAGTTCCGTACGTCGGTCGCGGTTAACCTAGGACGTACTACTCACGACCGTCGTTGTTGTTGGGCCGCTCTCGAACGGACACGAGCTTACGAACAGAATCGAGCCCGTTGCGGCCAGCGCACTGACCAACAACAATATTCGCCATAACCTCCTCATCGAATGCTCCTTTCGCCACCCGCAAGGTGCTCAAACCGGGACTGTGATCATTTCGGCCCCGAGCGGGCGGTAATTATACACGGGGTTATCTCCGTTGTGACTATGCGGGGCCGACCAGGAAGGCCGCCTCCTTGTTGGGGCATCCGCGCATGTTAGTGTGCAGTTGGGCGCACGTCAACGGGGACCCGCCGACGGTGCGATCGGCGCCCGCGCCTACTTCCTCACCTTTCCTGTACCCTTGTGTCAAGCTCGGCAACAGTACAATTGGAATGAAACCGATGAGACCCACCCTTCTGGCTGCTCTGCTGCTCGGCATCCTCGCTGGGGTTGCTATCCCTCAAGAAGTGGGAGCGCCGCTGGAGATTGTCACCGAAAGGACGTTGCCAAGAGCCATCTTCACGGCGAACTATGAGTTCAAGCTGGCCGCGAAGGGCGGCATGCCACCGCGAACCTGGCAGGTGATCGCCGGCGCCTTGCCCCCGGGCCTTAGTCTGGATCCGGCCTCCGGCGTGATCACCGGTGCCCCCACGGCCTTGGGCCTGTTCCGGTTCGCAGTAGAGGTGAGCGATTCCGACGACCCGGTGGAAACTCGCACTCGCGAGTTCACCCTGGCAGTCATCTCAGCACTCACGGTGGAGTGGAAAAACCCTCCCGCGGTGACGCCGGACGGCATCACCGGTTCGGTGAAGCTCGCCAACCAGACCGCCGACGACGTCGAACTCACGATGATCGTGGTGGCGGTGAACGAGATCGGCAAGGCCTTCGCGCTCGGCTACCAACGGTTCACGTTCGACGCCGAGAGCACCGTTGCTGAGATTCCGTTTGGCTCCAGCCTGCCGCGCGGAAGTTACATCGTGCATGCGGACGTGATCGCCGAGGTGCCGGAGAAGGGCGCCATCTATCGCGCCCGCCTGCAGACCTCGGAGCCGCTCGAAACCCACTAGAAGCCCGGTTCCAGCCTGGTGTCTCGCGGAGCCGGAAGGCACAAGGATGAGACACCTTCAGTCGCGGTCGTGGTGGTCATCGTCATTGTCCTCACCGACACGCGGGATGCGCGCCCGGATCCTGGACACGGTGTAATGCTTCACCTGCGGATCCAGCCCGGCAGGCGCCCCAAGATCGCACTCTCGGGTGTGACCGCTGCAACTGCACAGAGTTTGTGGAATTGACGCCAGTGCGGAGGCGGCGTAGCTTGTGAGTTTAGGACCCAGCCTCCGCCGTGCGCTACGACGGGATCCTTAAGTGTCCAGCCTGAAGGAGGTCGATATGTTCACACGGTTGGTTGAGATCAACACTAAGTACGGCAAGACCAGGGAAGTCGCCGACATGATCCAGGAGAAGGTGCTTCCCATCCTGAAGAAGCAGCGGGGCTTCATCGATGAGATCGTGCTGCTGTCGACGACCGAGCTCAATCGCATCGTCGCCCTCAGCTTCTGGAAGACCGCCGAGGATGCCGAGTTGTATCGGCGGGAAGACTTCCTGAAGGTCGAGGAGATCCTGAAGCCGATGCTCGAGGTGACTCCCAAAATCTTCACCTTCGACGTGGATCTGTTCACCACGCATAAGATCGCCGCGGGCAAGGCTGCGTAGAAGAAGACCTGGGCGATCGGAGGGCGAGCCTTTTCGGGGGCTCGCCCTTTTGTTCCTGGGAATCAATGGGAAGCTGATGCAGGATGTGCCCGGTTACTCGGCCAGGCGTTCGGCAGCGGCGCGCAGCATCTGCCGGAAGAGGCCCACTTCTTGCTCTTCGCCCGGGTCGGCGGCGAGAAATTCCACTCCGTGGCGGTTTCCGGTGACGTTGCGCACCGCACCCCGTACTCGCACCGACAGCGCCGCGTAAGGAGACCTGAACTCGACCTGCACCTGGTTGCCGACCGGGAGGGGTGGGTCCAGTTCCAGGGAGATCCCACCCGCATTCATCGCGGTTCCACGTACGGCGCACTGCAGGTCGCAGGAAGTGCCGCGCAGCGTAACCTGTACCGGCACGTCGAAACCATAGCGGCGCCACCGCCGCCGCCCCAGGACGGCCTCCTCCGGTGACCGCGGTCTCGAGGTCATAGGCGACCAGTGTAGGTGCACTCGCCCCCAGGGCACAAATTACCAAAGTAAGTCCTAAGGTCAGCGCCGCACTACCGGGAATCGGAGCCGGTGTGCGCGATGCCTTGTCCTGCGCCGTGCCGCGTGCTGTAATGGCGCCTCGACCCGATGCCCAGCAACTCCAGCCCCGTGCCGCTGACCTCCTTCACCGGTCCGGCGCTGGAGCTCGATTTTCCCGACCTGCACATTGGTGTGGCCGATTATGAAGAAGGCCCCACGGGCGCAACCGTGTTTTACTTTCCCGCCGGCGCCATGGCCGCCGTGGACGTGCGCGGCGGCGCCGCGGCCACGGTCAACACCGAGCGCCTGCGCCTCGGCCACGAGCGTCCCACGGTGCGGGCGGTGGTTTTTGCCGGCGGCGCCAGCTTCGGCCTGGAAGCCGCGGCCGGCGTCATGTCGGGACTGCTCGAACAGGATCGCGAGGTCACCCACTGGGAGCGTGTGCCCACCGTCACCGGCGCGGTGGTGTACGACTTCCGCCACCGTCCGAATGCGATCTATCCCGACAAGAAACTGGGCAAGGCGGCCCTGCAGGCTGCGCGCCCCGGACGCTTCCCGCTGGGCGCCCGCGGCGCCGGACGATGCGTGCATGTGGGCAAGCTCTTCGGCCCGCGCTATATGGAATCGGCGGGACAGGGTGGCGCATTTCGCCAGGAGGGACGCACGAAGATCGCCGTCTTCGCCGTGGTCAACGCGGTGGGCGCCATCGTGGACCGCCAGGGACGCGTGGTGCGTGGCAATCGCGCTCCTGAGTCAGGCTTGCGCACCAGCTTTGCCGCCGACCTGCTCGACGGCGCCGGCCAGCGCAAGCGTCAACTGGACACAACGCCCGCCGTGCCACTCGAGAACACCACACTCACCCTGCTGGTCGTCAATCGCCGCATGCGGCACCTGGAGCTGGGACGCCTGGCGATCCAGACCCACACCTCCATGGCTCGTGCCATCCAGCCGTTTCATACGGAGCATGACGGAGATGTGTTGTTTGCGCTCAGCACCGGCGAAGTGGAGGACGATGAGTTGGGGGCCAACGATCTCGCCATCCATGCTGGCGAGGTGGCCTGGGACGCAGTGCTCAGCAGTTGGGGGGAGTAGCTCGGGGGCAGCTGTGGCCGAGTGCAGGCCCTGCACGCTCAGAGGCTAAAGCCACGTCCTATCGCAGCCTTCTCGCGGCACGACTAGTCGTGCCCCCCGGGCTTCACTTCCCAGTCTACTTCGTGATGCCCAGCGACTTGGGGTCGGACAGATTCTTCGGCGAGTGCTTCTGAAGAGTGGCCACCATCTCCCGCCCCGCGGCCGGCGCCGCAACTTTGCCGCTGATGATCTGGCGCGCGCTCAACTCGTGTCCGTAAAGTTTCCTGTTGGCGCTGTTGTCCTGGCGCAAGGTTGAGCCTTCCAGGGAAATGCCCGCGAACAATCCACGCGAGCGCGAATAGGAGAGGATCTCCGCCCGCATCAGCACGTCGGTAGCGGCGGCGGCATCGCGGCCTTTGGGCCCGGCGGCAGCGGCCGCATCGGCGCCGAGCTTTACCTTGCTCTTGAGCAACGATTCCACTCCCTTGGGATTCATCACCAGCAGAACGAAATCGGTCTCCTCCCCACCGAGTTGAAGGCCGATATTGGCGCCTTCCAGAGCGTACAGGGCCGGCGCGCTCCACGGCCCGGTGTAGTGGGCACCGGTGCGGCATGACATGGCGCCGCGTCCGAAGCTTCCACCCACCCCGATGGCGAATTTCTTGGTTCCGGGGATAACCACCACGCACTCGGCCTTGTTGAGCAGGTCGGGAGGGATGTTCTCGGGAATGTGGAGGACCTCCTGCAGGACCTCGCCGCAGGCGCGCACGCGGTCCTCTTCTCGCTTGTCGCCGGCGAACACGGCGGACGCGCATAGCAGTGCGGCAGCAGTGAGCGAAACGATGCGAGTCATAACCGCAGATGGTACGAGCAATCGCCGCCGGCGGCAACCTGTGCCGTAACGGCCCAGGGTCCGTATCGATTGCGCGGCTGCCGTCGCACCTTAGTAACGTTACGGACCGCATCTGGTGGCCGCATACTTACCGCTGCAGGATGGCATGGCAGCCGGCGCCATGAATACCATTGTCCCGCGTTGAAAGCCGGCAGCCAGATCCGAGCTAGCACCCTCCCCCCGCGAAAACAACCCATGGCCTTGCAATCGCTGCTGTTGACTGCCGACCAACGCATGCTGCGCCAGCTTGGAAGTGTGCTGCACGATCTGGGAATCGGAGTGGAGATCTGCCACCGGGCGGTGCAGGCCAGCGAATGTCTGCGCCGCAGCCATTTCGACGCGGCCGTCCTGGACTGCGATGCTTCCGGCGTGCAAGAAGTGATTACGCGCTTGCGGGCCGCAGCCAGCAGCCGCAACGCGCCGCTATTCCTGATCGGCCCAACGGACCGCTCCAGCGAAGCCACCTTTGCCCATCAGGCCGACTACGTGCTGCCCCGGCCCATGGGGTTGGAGGAGACCTGGCGAGCGCTGCGCAGCGCTCGCCGGCAGATGGAGTCCAGCCTGTTCCGTTATTACCGCGTGCGCACCGATGCGGCCGCTCTTTTGCAGCACTCCGGCGGCACGATCGTCGAGGCCCACACCCGTGACGTCGCGCAGAGCGGAGTTGGGCTGCAGGCGCCGGTCGCGCTGCGGTGCGGAGAAGCGTTGGGAATGCGCCTCCAACTCCCTGCCTGTCGCGAAGTGATTGAAGCCCAGGCGGAGGTGGTGTGGAGCAACGAGAAGGGCAATGCCGGGCTGCGCTTCCTCGTGCTGCCCGCCGAATGCCGTTCCGCGCTCGAAGCCTGGGTCGGAAAGGGACTGGAGGCGCGTGAGTTCGCCTTTGTTTTTACGGGCGCCGGGCAAGTGCCCCTGTCAGCTCTCAGCCCCGCCACTGGGCTGGCATCCAAGAGCGACGAGTTTTCCGGGCGCCTCGCGCGTTCGCCAGGCATCTGATAAAACGTCCCCCCAGGAGAAGAATCGTCCATGGGTACGACCCTCAATCCCCCTGCAGCCAAGGGATCGACGGATTCCGCGTACTCAGAACCGGTCGAGTCCCGGACTAGGGGTGTGCGCGGGCCGATGCGGGAACTGCTCGTTGGTTATGGCCTGCTGCAGGCTGCGCTGTGGAGCGAAGGTGAATGGCGCTGGGTCTGGGCAGCAACCGTCGTTTTGTGGATGGTGGGCGTAACCGCATATCGTCATCCCTCACTGCGAGAACTGGGGCTCGGCTGGACGGGGTTGGCGCCTTCGCTCTGGGCCGTGGGGTTGGCGGCCGTGGCTGGGGGAGCGATGCTATTCGCAGGGCACTTGGCCGGGACGTTGCATCCTTACGTGCTGCGCCGTACGCTGCTGGGCGCGGCCATGGGGTACCCGTTCTGGGCCTTGCAGCAGGAGTTCATGTTGCAGTCATTTTTCTTCCTGCGCCTGGAGCAGTTGTTGGGCGCCCGCAAGGCAGTATGGGCCGGCGCCACGCTCTTCGCCCTGGCCCACGTCCCCAATCCGGTGCTGATACCGGCGACGTTCGCCGCCGGACTTGCCTTTTGCGAGCTGTTCCGCCGTTATCGCAACATCTACACGCTGGCGCTGGCCCAGGCGATCCTGGGGATGTGCCTGGCGGCAGCGGTGCCCGACGCTCTCCATCACCACATGCACGTGGGTATCGGATACCTAGGCTGGGTTCCCCGTTAGAGCAGGTTCGGGCCTGCGCCGACTGCTCAGGAAAAACAGCAGCGCCAGCAGGCCGAAAATTGCCGCCACTCCACTGATGAAAACCGGTAGGGCGAAAAAGTGCACGTTGTAGCCGGCCTGGATGCGGACATCGCGCGGGTCGACGGGGTTGTAACGCAACTCGGTATGGCTGCCCGCAGGAAACCTGTCCGCTTGTTTCTTCTTGCGCTCGTAACTCGTGCTCTGGTGGAGTGAACCGACGCCGCTCACGTACGGACGGCCGTCCACCTGGTAGGAAAGCACAAGCCAGGTGTCATAAAGCATCTGGCCGGAATCGGTGCGGAGCGGCACGACCTCGCTGTGAACCACCTGTGCGTCTGCGGCTGGCCAGGTGCGGAGTACTTTCAACTGCTGGAGGAATGGCGGGATTGCGAACAGTAGTCCGATGAGAAAAAAGACCAGGCAGGCGGCGGCGATAACGCGCAGCGTGATGCGAACCGCGGGTTTCATGCCTCAGTGTTTCGCTTGCGGAACTGCGAGCTCACGGGCTTCCTCGCGCAACTTCTTTGCCTTGGCGCCCAGGAACAGCACGTACCCGATATGGATGACCCAGGTCGCAGCGTAGGCGATGTAGAGATTGGTAACACTGTGAATCATCGCGAGACACTCCCTTCCGCCCGGCCGACGGCCTTGAGCGCGTGCGCCTCATCGAGATCCTGGCGGATTCGTTCCAGCCGGTAGCGTACCCAGATCAGCAGGGCAGCGAAGGCCATGAACGCGACCCAGTTCCACAGCACCGCGGTCCACATGCGCGGATCGAGCCCGGAACCCGCTCCACCGGCGATCACTGGCTGCGGGTGCTGCGTGCGCCACCAGCGAATCGAAAAGTACACGATGGGCACGTCGATGAAGCCAAAAATGGCGAGCGCGGCCGCGAGCGTGGGCGTCGCCTGGCCGGTTGAGTATCGCCGCAGGATGAGATAGCTCACATAAATCAGCCACAGCACCAGCGTGGTGGTCAGGCGCGCGTCCCAGGTCCACCAGATGCCCCACACCGGCCGCGCCCACAGTGGTCCCGTCACCAGCACCACCGTGCAGAACACTATGCCGACTTCTGCGGTCGAAACCGCGAAAGCATCAGCTTTCAGATTGCGTCGCGCCAGGTACGCGATCGAGGCAATGAAGTTAGCAAAGAAACACAGGAACGATGTCCAGGCGGAAGGAACATGATAGTAGAAGATGCGCTGGATCTCGCCCATGGTCGCTTCTCGCGGCGCCACCCACATGCCCTGGTAGAGCGCATAGGAGAGCAGCAGAAACGTAATGACGGCAAAAATCTTGAATTTCATTCCGCGTGTAACACCGTTTCAAAAAGTAACAGGCAGACGGTCGTGAAGACGACATCGTAAACCAACAGCAGGGTGATCCAGAACCCCGGCGTTTCAGTTCCGGTCAGGATCATGGTCGTAGCTTCGACCATCCCCAGCAATGCCGGAATCGAGATAGGGAAAAGAATCAGCGGTAGCATGACTTCCCGGCTGCGCGTGCGCAATGAGATGGCGGCGAAAAATGTCCCCACCACGACTAGCGCCCATGTCCCCAGCAGAAACACGGGCACGAGCTGCCACGCCGGACCCACCGAGCGCAGGTTGTAAAAGACCACGAACAGCGGCACCAGTAACGCTTCCACGACAGAGATAAACAGAAAGTTGCCCACTGCCTTGCCCAGGAAAAGCGCGTTGGCGGGCGCGGGCGAGACGCGATAAGCATCGAGCACCTGGTTGTGCAGCTCGCGCATCCACGCCTGGTTAAGCGCGACGATGGCGGCGAACAGGAATGCCACCCACACCAGCCCGCCCACGATCTGCCGGGATTCCTCGGCCGTCGGGTCGAAGGCGAAGCTGAAGATCACCACCACCAGCAGCGCGAAGAACAGCATGGCGTTCACCGCGTCTTTCGAACGCCATTCGAGGCGTACGTCTTTGCGGAGATTGGAAGCAGTGACAGAGAAGATGTTGGGATAAAACACCGCAACGAAGAAACTGGAACTCGGAATCGGCTTCCACTCTGGTGTACTCATCGCTGCACCGCCGATGCCGCGGCCCGGTCCGCCGCGGCGATCCCGCGCTCCCATGCGTCGATGTGTCCTGCCGCCATCCAAAGCGATTCGTCAGCGATCTCGGCCAGGTGGGCGGCTTGGTGGGTGACCACCAGGATAGTTTTGCCACGGTCGCGCATCCCGGCCACCAACTGTCCCATAGCGCGCGCCGAACCGGGATCGAGGTTCGAGAACGGTTCATCGAGCAACAGAATTTCCGGATCGTGGATTGCCGCCCGCGCCAGCGACAGCCGCTGCCGCATGCCCTGCGAATACTCGCCCACTCGCCGCGTGAGCGCCGGATCGAGGCCGACGGCAGCCATGGCCCGCTCGCAACGCGCACCATCACCAATGCCGTAGAGTCCGGCGAAGTAGCGCAGGTTTTCCATGCCGGTCATTTCGTCGTAGAGCATCGGCGCATGGCCCATGTAGCCCAACCGGCCGGTGAACGCGCTGCGTTCACTGCTGCCGAAGATTTCAACTGCGCCGGCCGTCGGTCTCGCCAGCCCACAGATCACACGCAGCAGCGTGGTCTTCCCCGCGCCATTGTCGCCGAAAATGGCATACACGCGGCCCGGCTGGAACGCGGCCGTCACCTCGCGCAGCGCGGCAAAGCGCCCAAAGATCTTGCTGACTTTCTCCAGGCTGATGGGCGGTGCGGGCGCGGCGGGCGGCTTGGTTTCGCTGGGCAGCGAGGCAGCCTCAGTAGGTGGAATTGGGCGGACGGTTCTCGGTGCGCTGCGTCGTTGGAGTCTGCGCAGGCGTCCCCTGCTGCTGGTCCTTGGGCGCATATTTCGAGGCACACTTGGCTTGCAGCATCTTGGCGTGGAAGACGCCATCACGCCCATAGCTGCCCTCGGCCAGCGCCTGGGCGTTGTCCACGAAGGTATCGGGCGGCGCCTCGGAGCCGTTATAGACCACCGGCAGCATCAGGTCCTGCTCGACGAGGGTGAACTCTACGTGCGAGCCCTGCCGCTTGATGGACCCCGGTGCCACGTTTCCGGCCACGCGCAGGCGCTTGGAATAGACGCTGGAATCCATGCTGCGCAGCTCTTTGATGGTCACGTAATAGCTCTTGCTCGACTGCACCCCAGTGAACGCCAGATAGGCCAGCCCCAGGATGATGATCCCGATGGCCACGCCAAACTTGACGTATTTGCTGCTCACCCCGGACATGCTCATAAAACTCTAATCCCGCAGGCAGCGGGGGTCAAGGTGACTCGGGAACGTATCGCGGAGACGCTGGGTCGTCGCCTGCATAGACGGAAAACCTCCGGGGTATAATAATAGTTTTGAGGATAGGGGAAAGGCCCACTATGAGCGGAAATGGCCATCAGCATTCCGGTAACGGCAACGGCGCGCCCAAGCTGCGCGCCGATTGGATTGCGCGCCGCAAGGCGGAAAACACCGACGGCAATTTCTCGCAGATGCACTATGCCCGCAAAGGCCTGGTGACGGAAGAGATGCTCTACGTGGCCGAGCGGGAGAAGCTGGCGCCCGAGCTGGTGCGCGACGAGGTGGCGCGCGGGCGCATGATTATCCCCGCCAACATCAACCATCCTGAGCTGGAGCCCATGTGCATCGGCGTGGCCTCGCTGTGCAAGATCAACGCCAACATCGGCAACTCCGCTGTTACCTCGAACATCGACGAAGAGCTGAAGAAGCTGCACACCTCGGTGCACTACGGCGCCGACACGGTGATGGACCTCTCGACCGGCGGCGACATCCCGCAGATCCGCGAGGCCATCCTGCGCCACTCGCCCGTGCCCATCGGTACCGTACCCATCTACGAGGGCATCTCGCGGGTCAAGAAGATCGAAGACCTAAGCGCCGACATCATGCTGGAGGTCATCGAGGAGCAGGCGCAGCAGGGCGTGGACTATATGACCATCCACGCCGGCGTGCTGATCCAGTACCTGCCGCTGGTTTCCAAGCGCATCACCGGCATCGTCAGCCGGGGCGGGGCGATCCTGGCGCAGTGGATGGCCCACCACCGCAAGCAGAACTTCCTCTATGACCGCTTCGAGGACATCGTCAAGATCTTCAAGAAGTATGACGTGTCGTTCTCGCTCGGCGACGGCCTGCGCCCCGGCTGCGTGGCCGATGCCAGCGATGAAGCCCAGTTCGCCGAACTCCGCACCCTCGGCGAACTGACCGAAATCGCCTGGAAGGGCGACGTGCAGGTGATGATCGAAGGCCCCGGCCACATCCCGCTCGACAAGATCAAGGAGCAGGTGGACGAGGAAGTGAAGCACTGCCACGAGGCCCCGTTCTATACGCTTGGCCCGCTCGTTACCGACATCGCGCCCGGCTATGACCACATCACCTCGGCCATTGGCGCGGCCATGATCGGCTGGCACGGCGCGGCCATGCTCTGCTACGTCACCCCCAAGGAGCACCTGGGGTTGCCCAATGACAAGGACGTAAAGGACGGCATCATCGCGTACAAGATCGCCGCCCACGCCGCCGACATCGCCCGCCATCGCCAGGGCGCTCGCGATCGCGACGACGCCATCAGCTACGCCCGCTACACCTTCGACTGGGAAAAGCAGTTCGCGCTCTCGCTCGACCCTGAAACGGCGCGCTCCATGCACGACGAGACCCTCGCCGACGACTACTACAAGCAGTCTGCCTTCTGCTCCATGTGCGGACCGAAGTTCTGCTCCATGAACTACTCGGCCAAGGTGGATGAGTACAACCGGCAAGTCCACGGCCTGGAGAAGAAGGATTACTCGGAGCTAGTGGAGAAGTTCGCGCCCAGCACGGTGAAGCTGGTTACGCCCGCGACGAAATAAGCAGCCCTGGAGCCGGTTTTGAAAGGGCGCGGGGCTGGGTGGCCCACATCTGGCTTCTGCGCTGGACGGTGCCCCACATCTGCCCGATTTTGGCAGATGTGGGTCCTCTCGATTCACCTGGCGCGAATCTGTAACAGCTTCGGAGTTCGTCCGCTCCGCCGGTCAGCGGTCCACTGCGACTCGATCTCCACGGCCCCGATCTCGGCCGTAGCGTAGTGCCGGAAGCTGCTCCACTTCCAGTCCTCCGGTTTTTCCACCAGTCCGCGCTTCACAGGATTGCGATGCACGTAGCGCAGCTTTTCGACGAAGCTCTCGTAATTGCGGACGTTGTGATCGTAGTAGCGTTTCTGCCACAGCGGCCTATCGCCTTCCGCTCGATAGCTCATGGCGCGGCGCGCGACCGAGATCTTCAGAGCCTGAATAGCCGTCGCCAGAACTTCCAACTGTGGCTCGGACATCAACAAGTGCACGTGCTCAGGCATGACGACATATCCGTACACGCGAAAGCGATATTTGCGCCGTGTCCGCTCCAGGCATTCGACAAACAGATCATATAGCCGGTCGTCTCGCAACTGCGGCTGTCGCCGATAACAACTGAAGGTCACGAAAAGAGACTGCTTCGATTGTTGATACCGCTTCAGCCCATGAGGCATGGAGAGAGAGTATCATTCGTCGACGAAAACGCCCACATCTGCCAACTGCGGGCAGATGTGGGGCACCGTCCCTTCGAGCGTAGATGTGGGCCATGAGCCCCTTCTCCCTTACAATGCGCACGTGGGAGTTTCCGACCACCTCGACCGCGAACGCCGCGACCAGCGCTTTGCCATGCGCCTGTCGCTGATCTTCGGCGTGCTCATGATGGCGGGCAAGGTTGCGGCGTACCTGCTCACCGGATCGGCCGCCATTCTCTCCGATGCTGCCGAGTCGGTCGTCCACGTAATCGCGGTTGCTTTTGCGGTCTTCAGTCTCTGGCTGAGTTCACGCCCTGCCAACGACAAGTACCTCTACGGCTACGAGCGGATCACGTTCTTCTCAGCGGGATTCGAAGGCGCGATGATCGTGCTTGCCGCCATCGCCATCATTTATGCGGCTATCCACAAGTGGCTGGCAGGATTGCAGTTCCAGCACCTGGGCTTGGGCACGCTGTTTGTGCTGGCCGCGGCGGTGGTCAACCTGGCGCTGGGCTGGTATCTGGTGCGCACGGGACGCCGCACTCACTCGCTCATCCTGGAAGCCAACGGCAAGCACGTGCTGACCGACAGTTGGACGAGCTTCGGCGTGGTCGGCGGACTATGCCTGGTGCTGGTGACGGGATGGAAGGCCTTCGATCCGCTGGTGGCCATCGCCGTGGCCTTGAACATCGTCTGGTCGGGAGGACACCTGATCTGGCGCTCGGCGACCGGCCTGCTCGATTACTCCGATCCCGAGGTCGGACGCAAGCTGCGCCAGCGGCTGGATGAGCTTTGTCACGAACTCGGGGTGCACTATCACGGCGTGCGCTTCCGCACCACTGGAAACCGCTTGCTAGTCGAGGTCCACCTCTTATTTCCGCACCCTACGCCAGTCGGCGAGGCACACAGCGTCGCCACCCAGATCGAGGAACGTCTCCCGGAAGGCTTCGATTTCCCCGCCGAAGTCATCACCCACCTGGAAGCGCAGGAAGACCACGAAAGTGTGCACAGGACGGAGCATTACACCGGCAGGCCGTCCTGAACGTGCAATAGATTTCCGTTAGAGATAGCAAATTCGGAGAGACGCAGCATGCTGCGTCTCTACAACGGTTACAGGGGAACTAATCCAGTTTGGACTCCGCTTCAGCTTGGCGGTTGTGGGCTGCGGTTTCGACGAGGGTTGGAGATGCCGGACGACGACGTCATCTGAGGCGGTTTGCGGCGACGCTCGACGGCGGCCCGGCACCGGGTTTTACACGGGTGGGACGAACCGCAGGTTGGCCTCTTCCTTTCACTACTGGGCTTGGCTTAGGCGCGGCAGCGGCGGGCGGCGTGATGGTCACTGGGCCGAAGGGCACGTCCTGCTTTATCGATCCGTTCATCATCAGAGCGCCGGGCGAAAGCGGTGACGCCGGACGCCGGTTTGTGTAGGCAACGAAACCGAGCAGCGCGACGAGGCTCACTCCCAACGTGGCCGCTGCGGCCCTGCCCAATAATGTAGATGTGCGCCCCCGCGCAACAAAAGACCGTGCGGGCCTGCGGAGGGGCAACTGCTGCCGCACTAGATTTTCGGCCGACGCCGGCTCGGTTGGCGCCTGCTCCGGCGGCTTTTCGCTCGCCACGGCCTGGGCTTGTTTCTGTCGCTCGGATTCGCGCGCAGCGGAGATCGTAGCAGCACGCACCAGCGCGGCCCGTGCCCGTTCCTCGTCGGCCTGCAGCTCCGCAGCGACTTGTTCCTGCCGGCGCTGCCTGGCCACTTCCGCTTCCACGCGCCGCCGTTCCATCTCCTGCCGCGCACGCTCGCGGGCCAGCTCCTGTTCGCGGCGACGCTCGCGCTCCGCCTCCAGCTTCAGCGCACGCCTCTCGGCCCGCCGCTGCTGAAGCTCACGGACAGGCGCTGACAGGCGGCTGAGCAGTGAGGCCAGCGCATTGCGCGTACTCCTCGGTCCTTGATTACGTTCTGGCTCGTCCTCGTCGGCGAATGCCACCGGCCGGCCAACGATGTCATAGGCGACCGGAGCCTTCGTTTTCTCCGGTAGCGAAGGCTCGGGAACTGCGGGCGCTTCCTGTTCCGCGGGATCTGCGCCGCGCCGGGAAGCGACCATAGCTTTGGCGCGGGCCACGGCTGCGCTCTTCTTGCAGTGGCTCAAGTCGAGCTCGAGCTCCGCCGGAGTAATGCGAAACTCTGCCGGCGAAACCGTCTCGACGGTGTACCCCTCAGAACGCAAGTATTCAGAAACAGCAAACGCATCTTGAGGATTGCGAGTGATGATGCGCGCCAGGGGCATGCGTTCAGGCCTTTGACCGCAAGTACGGACAGGACTCTCCGGGGAACCGAGTACCTCTACTTAGACGCGAGGATACGGCATCAGGATGGCCCTGCTCAGACATAAACTGACCTAGCGTCATTTCTCCAGGGTGGCGGCTGCGTGAACCAGCGCGGCGGTTAGTGCCGCGAGTTGCTGCTCGGCGGCCTCGCGGTCGCCGGCATCGATGGCTTCATTGACACCTGGAATCACGGTCGCCGCATATCCGGTATAGCGACCGGGAGCATAGATGGAATGTCGGAACCAGGGACGCCCGGGCAGGCCGTGGGACAGCAGCAAGGCGCGCTCGGCTTCGCGCAGGGCGTGGTTCACAGCGACAGCCTCGGCCGCGTCCTTGGGATGCACGCGCGAGAGGGCCGCGCCGGCGCGGGCCAGCCGTTCCGCGGCTTCCAGGGCCGCGTCGAACGAGGGTGGTTTGGCGAATGCCTTCTCCGCCCGCTCCCTTGCGGTCCGCACGTAGGCCGCGATCTCCTTGCCATAGTCTTCGTAGTCATAGGGAAGCACCTCAGCCTCCGCCAGCCGCAGCACCTGCATTCCGAACAGCCGCGCCATCTCCTGCTCATAAGTGAAATCAGGATCGGCAAAGCGTTTGAACCACGCCATGTCGTCGAAGGCAGAGTGATAGACGCCGTAGCTGCCGCTCGAGGCAATATCGGTGGAGGCAATCCCTAAGTGTTGCAGGAAGGGTGTGTAGTCGGAACCGCTGCCCAGGTCTCCTACTGGAGCGTCGGCATTGAGTTGCACCACCGGCAATCGCCGGGTATCGGTGCCGTCGGGTTGCCACCAGCTTTCCCCGGCGACACGCCAGGCCTGGTACACGGTCCCGCCTTTGGGACTGGGAACTGCCTTGGCGACATCGCGGACGAACTGCTTCAGGCTGGGCACGGCGGAGGCGCCAAAGTTCGCGCCCGAAACGGCCGAGTCCATGTTGAGGTAAGCGATCGCGTGATCAAGTTCCGCGGCGTGCTGCTCCGCCCACTCGGTCGAGCCCATCAGGCCGTGCTCCTCGGCGTCCCAACTGGCGAAGATGATGGTGCGCCGGGGTCGCCAGCCGGACTTGAGTAAATGCCCGATGCCGCGCGCGGCTTCCAGCATGGCGACGGTGCCGCTTCCGGGATCGACCGCGCCATACACCCACGCGTCGTGGTGATTCCCGGCCAACACCCATTCATCCGGATAGACGCTGCCGCGCACGCGCCCAATCACGTCCCAGATGCTGCGGTAGGCATAGTTCTGCTTGAGGTGCATGCGTGCCCGCACCGGTCCGGGCCCGATGTGGTAGGTGAAGGGCAACGCGCCTTGCCACTCGCGGGGAGACTCCGGTCCCGCCAGATGCTTCAGGATGGGCTCGGCATCGGCCCAGGAAAGCGGCGTGGTGGGGACCTTCGGCATTTCCGCCTGCGGCGGCGTGCGTTGCGACTGCGGCAGCCCCGGCAGGGAAGCCATGCCCGGCGTGGTGGGATCTCCGGGGAGGTTGAAGCTGTAGCCGACCGAGCCGCGTTGCACGCCGGTCGCCGGCCGCCACGGTCCTTTGGGATAAGGGTCGCCCTTGAAGTATCCGTCTTCGAGCGGGTCGGAGTAGAGCAGCAGGCCGGCCGCCCCGAATCGCTGCGCCACATACGCCTTGGCCCCGCGATAGTTGTTCCCATAGCGCGCGATGACGATCTTGCCCCGTACGTCAATCTTCATCTGCTCGAGGCGCTGGAAGTCCTCCAGGCGGCCGTAGTTCGCGTAGACCACTTCCGCCTCGACATCGCCCGACGGCGAGAATCCGCTGTAGGGCATGACGATGCGCGGATCGTCCTGATAGGGATCGCTGCTCACGTGCTCGCGGCCGGGACCGTGCATCCTTACGCCGGCTGGGGCGACCACGTCCACGCTGATCTCCGAGGGATAGTTGATCCAGACCTTGTACTCAACGATCTCGGTCTCGAGACCGGCCTCGCGAAACTTCTGCGCTATGAACTCAGCCGTCTTCTTGTCCTCGGCAGAGCCGGCAATGTGCGGCGCCGCGGTGAGCACGCGCATGTCCTCCTCGGCGACTTTGGGATCGGGGACGCTGAGGAAAAGCTTCTCGATATCATCCTGATTAAGGGCCGCGGCACCTCCCCATCCCCCGACCGCGAGCAGAACAGCACAAAGGCATGCCAGGACGAGACGCTTCATCCGTTCTCCATTTGAGTGTCGGAAGCCGGCCGAACCATTCTCCAGAAGCCACGTGGATCCACGATCGTAAGAGGCGCTTGGGACGCCACATCCAGCAAGTCCGAGTCACCAGTTACCAGAACGTCAACCTCTCCCGCAATCGCCGAGGCAAGAACCCAGCGATCATCGGGGTCCCGGATAGGCAGGGGATGCGGTTGCGCAGGCTTGGGAACAACGACCTGGTCCCGCAACAGCTGCTCGATGGCGGCAATGGCAGGCGCAGGGACTTTGATGCGGTCGCGAAAAACCCGGCGTACCTCAGCGATAACCACCTCTCCGGTGATGAGTTCGTGTTCTGCGAGAATCAATCGGACAAGATCCGCACACAGGCCGCGAGTCGCAAAGGCGCTCACCAGCACATTCGTGTCGAGAAACACCCTCACGACACGACCTGATTCACATCCTCATCGGTAAGATAGCCTCGCGCTTCTGCGAAGGGCAGAACCCGGCGCCGCAACTGCTCAAAACGAACCAGCGATAGCTGGCGTTTGAGCGCCTCGCGGAGAATGTCGCTTCTGGTCCGCCCTGACTGCTTGCATACCCTGTCGAGGAGCTTCTGCAGCTCAGGCTCGAGCCGAATGGTGACGGCGGAACTCTTCATGTCATACATTGTATGTCGCCCATCGGGAGAGGGCAAGTCGGCGAAGTTGGGCTTTCCTCCGGGAGCGGATTCCCGTATCCAGGGGAGAAAAACAGACAATTTGCACCAGCGGCCTGCCTGCCCGAGCTATGTCCATGTTTACTGCAGCGACAATCCTACCCCTCCCAATCCCGCCCAACCGTGCTGGTGACCTTCGTAACAGTAATTGTGATGCTGGTCACAACATTGGTTCTTGAGTCGGCTCTATTGTGATTCAAAAATGAAGACTCCATTCACGTCCACCAGCGTCCTTGAGTCCGCCCAAACGGGTGGACGGCAGGAACACGCCAACCGTCGCCGCTTTCCTCGGTACCGCACCAATTTGCCGGTGCGGGTTCGTGATCGCCAACAGCGTACCCATGTCGGGCATTGCTTCGTCATCGCCGAGGGAGGACTTGGCGCGACCCTACCGGAATCAATTTCGGTTGGGAGCATCGTGCACCTGCTATTCACGCTTCCGTGCCAGGCAACACCGCTCAAGGTCTTGGCGCTTGTTCGCAACCAATTTGACCGCCAACACGGTTTCGAATTCCTATCCCTTACAGATGCAGATCGCCAGTCGATCAGAGAGTTCTGCAACCAACTGGCGACCGATCCACGAAATGCTGACAAATGGACAGCACACTGAAGGAAAGCAATTCTCGGTTGGGCTTGTCTGGGGCACCCGGCCCTTGAAGTTTGTACTTGCAGGCTGCTGCTCGCGGCGGATCACCCAGGAACACCGCTTGGTATACCGCGTCAGCCAAGATCGGATCGATTTTCTCCAGGCGCGGTATCACTACTGATGACCACTGCCATTACCGGAACAAGCGCGGACTTTGAAACCGAGATCCTTCGCGACCGTCTCCCGCGCTCGTCCACCCCAGCACGCCAACAACGGGCGCGCCGGGGACCCCCGGAGGGCGCGCGGGAGCCCCTTCGACTTCGCTCAGGGCAGGCTCTCGGTCACTCAGGATGACATCTCTTCCTTATTTATGGGATGGCTTGTAATTGACTATCCCCCTTCCCCGGCCTAACATCCTTCTACTCTCAAGGCGGGGCCCTTGACTGGCCAGACGATCGCCCATTACCGGATTCTGGAGAAGCTGGGCAGTGGCGGCATGGGAGAGGTGTACGGGGCGGTGGACGTGCGCCTGGGACGCAGCGTCGCCATCAAGTTCCTCTCCGAGCGGCTGGCCAGCGACAAGAGCGCGGTGGACCGCTTCCAGCTCGAAGCCCGCGCCGCCTCCTGGCTGAACCATCCCAACATCTGCACCATCTACGACATTGGCGAGCACAACGGCGCGCCCTACATCGTCATGGAGATGCTGGAGGGCGGCAGCCTGCGCGGCCGCATGCAGCAAGGTCCGATGCCCAACGACCAGATGCTGGACGTGGGCGTCCAGATCGCCGACGCGCTGGACGCCGCCCACGCCAAGGGCATCATCCACCGCGACATCAAGCCGGGCAACATCTACGTCACCGAACGCGGGCAGGCCAAGATCCTCGACTTCGGTCTGGCCAAGCTGGCCGCGGAACGCCGCCGCATGGCTTCCCAGCCGGTGAGCGCCACCGGCGAACCGCTCACCGACGTCAGCGACGACAGCCTGACCAACGCTGGCATCATTCCCGGCACCACGTTCTACATGTCGCCCGAGCAGGCACGCTCGGAAGAACTCGATGGCCGCTCCGACATTTTTTCTCTCGGCGTGGTGCTCTACGAGATGGCGACCGGCAAGAAGCCCTTCGCCGGCAAGACCGCGTTCCTCACCATGGAGGCCATCCTCAACGCCAAGCCGGTTTCGCCGCTAACGTTGAATCCCAAGCTGCCGGAGGGTTTCGAAGAAATCGTAGGCAAGGCGCTCGAAAAGGACCGCGAGCGGCGCTACCGTACCGCCGCCGAGCTGCGCCACGACTTGCAGCGTCTGAAGCAGGAAAGCGACAGCGGGATGGTCGCTGCGTCCGGCTCCCATGCCCCGGCGGGTTCTTTGCCGCAGACCTTCCGGCGCGCCAGCCCCAGGCACACCTACCTGCAGCTCGGGATCGCCGGCCTGCTGATCGTGACTCTGGTGGCGCTTACCGCCTGGTGGGCGCAGCACGGAAAAGCCGTCGTCTCCGGACCGGCTCCTAACAATACCATCGCCATCCTGCCGTTTCAGAACATGACCGGCGATGCCGCCAACGACTATCTGCGGCTGGCG